>Ga0137409_10005215_pt1 | contig 13547 bp, 10 predicted proteins | sample CZODoug1_16funga_FD_122059 | JGI IMG/M metagenome (GOLD analysis project Ga0137409, IMG submission 122059) | Vadose zone soil fungal communities from Angelo Coast Range Reserve, California, USA - CZODoug1_16fungal (Hybrid Assembly) | ecosystem: Environmental > Terrestrial > Soil > Vadose zone...
CCTCATCGCGGAGCCGACAACTCATGAACGAAACTCCATCTCAGCCCAATATCGGCCGCAGCATTTTGTCCGTCATGGCGGGCTTCATCGTCGTAGTCGTGCTCTCGTTCGGAACAGACTATCTCCTCCATCTCATCGCCGGCTTTCCCAAACTCGGCGAGGTCTATACCGACAAGCAGTTCCTCTGGGCTGCCATCTATCGCACGCTTTACGGTATCGTTGGCAGCTACGTCACCGCCGCTGTCGCTCCCAGAAATCCCATGAAACACGCACTCATCGGCGGAGCCATCGGATTCGCACTCAATCTCCTCGGTACAGTCGCCACCTGGAATCACGTCCCGTCCCTCGGCCCACACTGGTATCCACTCTCCCTCTTAATCGGCACACTCCCCACCGCCTGGCTCGGCGCAAAACTCTACATTTGGAAAACCGGCGCGCGCTAACCCGCTGAAATCTTTGCGGCTTACATCCCATCACTCGTTCGAATGTTTACTTAATTATATTTTACTTGACTCGTATTTATTTTCATGCTAGACTATTCCATGTTTTTCGGCACTCCATTCGAAATTTTCGACCCCACTTTTGCTCACTCCGAGCTGACTATGCGAGGGGCCTCCCGCAGACCTTCCCCAGTTTGGCTAACCCCTTTCTTTTCACAACCATCCGTTTTGCCTCGCCTGCAACTCCTTTCTTTTGATAACCATCTGGATTGCCTATGTTCGGTTTTCATCCTTTTCGCCAGCGCCATCTCGCTCTTTTCCACTCTTGCTCACTCTTTGCCGGAGCGCGCAACTCATCTCTACTGTTTTCAATCTCTTGCGCACTCTTGGCAAAAAACAACCGGGGTGTACCCCTTCGCGCACGTTCCTTCGGCCCCCTCGCTCGTCGCCGTTGCGCCGGTATACAATCGAGTCAGCATCACCGAGGCATTCTCGTGATTGATCGCCACGTCTTTCATAATGACAAGCTTTTCCCGGTCGAAGATTGCCGCCTCTCGCCCGGCCAGGCCGGACTCATCTGCGGCTGGGGACTCTTCACTACGATTCGCATCTTCAAGGGTGAAGCGTTTGGCTACGAACGCCACTGGCGCCGCCTCGAAAAAGACGCCGCCATCATTCGCCTCCCCATGCCGTACTCCGGACCGAAAGTTCGCGTCCATTTGCAGGAAGTGATTCGCGCCAACAAAGTCTCGGACGGTTCCGCACGAATTTATTTGATCTACAACCAGGTTAGCGCATGGCGCAGCGAAGAAACGATGCCGCAAGTGGATCTGGTGATTTACACCGCGCCCCTTCCCGAATACAAGGAACCGATTCGTCTCGCCGTACGCCAACACGGCCGCCACGCCTCATCCGCTCTCGCCGGAGTTAAAACAATTTCCTGGTTACCGAATGTCTGGGCCGTCGCGGAAGCGCAAAAAGAAGGATTCGATGAAGTTGTATTGCTGAACGAACGCGGTGAGGTCGCCGAATGTACCGCCGCGAATATTTTTCTGGTGAAGGGCGAAAAAGTTTTCACGCCGCCCCTGTCTTCGGGCTGCCTCGAAGGCGTCACGCGCGGAATTCTGATGGAAATCGCGCCCGAAGCCGGAATCTCCGTCGTCGAACAGACTTTGAAGCCGGAAGATTTCGCTGGAGCCGACGAAGTCTTCATCACTTCAACGAACAGGAATTTGCTCGGCGTCGCCGAAATCGGCGGCCAGAAAATTCCCATAGCGCCGGGCCCGATCACGCGCCGTCTCGATGAACTCTTCGATTTCTACGTCACCGAGTACGTCAGCCGCCGTCTCGCTTCCGCCGCACGATAAGAAAGGCCGTCTAGAAAAGAAACTTCAGCGCGAACTGCACCAGCCGTCCCGGTGAGGCAGTTTGAATCTGGCCAAAATTCGACGAATTCAAATCATTCACCGGCAGTCCCAGATTCGCGCGATTGAAAATATTAAAGAATTCGCCGCGGAACTGAATCGTCTTATTGTCGTTCACGCGGAACTTTTTCAGCGCGGAAAAATCCCACTGCTCGAATCCCGGACCCTGCGCAATATTTCTTCCCGCGTTGCCGAACTGCCCCGCTTGCAAAGTCGGATCCAGCTGCTGAAATCCACTCGGGCTGATCCAGCAGTCCGCGGTGCCGGCTTGAAATGCCGAGCCGTCCGGTCTCGTGCACGTCCCCTTGGTGAAATCACCAATCACGTTTGGCCGGTCGCTTGGGAATCCGGAAATTTCTGGCGCGCCGCCCTGCAGCGAAACGCCAGCGGAATCGTAAACCGTGAACGGAGTTCCACTCATGAAAGTCGTGATGCCGTTCACTTGCCAACCCTGAATTAGTTGGCGCTTCCAGCCTTCGGCGTTTTCGCCGAACGGAAGATTCCACTGATAGCTCAGAACGAAACGGTGACGCGCGTCGAACATCGAACGGCCGCGTTCCTTTCCGAGATCGAACGGATTTTGCGCCAAATCATTTTCGCCGGCGGTGCTTTGCGAAGCGGAGCCGGTGATGTTGAACGAAGAAACGTCGTCGATACTTTTTGCAAGTGTGTACGACGCAAGGAAAGAAAGTCCGTGGCTGAAACGTTTTTTCAAACTCGCTTCGAGCGCGTTGTAGATGGAATTTGTGATACCGGCAATTTCACCGACAGAAGAAAACGTGCAGGGATTTGTATCCGTCCGCGTACAGCCGGAGAACAATCGCCTGCGGTCGGCCGGAGTTTGTGACGTATCGCATGGCTCGAAAGTCGTCGGGTTGGACTCGATGAAGCGCGGAAGCCTCGTGCCTTTCGTTCCAACGTAACCGACTTCGAGCAGCCAGTTTGCGCCGAACGAACGTTGGAGATTCGAATTCCAATCCTGCGCGTAGGGAAGTTTTAGATTTTTGTCGAGCACGACCAAGGTCATCGGCTGGGTAAATCCCTGGAGAAAAGGATCCGTTCCATTGAAGGGATCGGCAAAATTCGGAACTTGAATTTGCGGCGTCTGCAGATAGGGCGGCGCACTGATGGGATCCTGCAACGGCCCGCCTTGTCCGGTGTAGTAGGGGTCGTAAAACATTCCGTACGACGATGTGACGCGCCAGATTCCGCCGCCGGTTGGATCCCACGCGACGCCGATGCGCGGAGCAAACGCAGTTTTTTGCGTTTGGATTAAACCGCGCGGAACGCCGGCATCACCGGGATAGACGAGGCCCGCCGGGGCCTCCGGATGCACCGTAGATTGCACGCCGGGCTCGAAAAGATTTACGCGATTTTTTACTTCGGTGTAGGGAAACGGAAGTTCGTAGCGTAAACCGTAATTCAGGGTCACGCGCGACGAAATCTTGAACGTGTCCTGTGCGTAGGCGTTGACATTATTTCCGCGTAGACCACGGCCGAAATCGCCGCCACCCTGCAGGAAGAAAATCGGCTGGCCGATTTCAAAACTCGCGAAAGGATTCGTGAGCGGTGCGTTCACAAAGACGAAAAATCCGTTGGTGGCAATTCCCTGCAACACGTTGATTTGATCGTGACCGTAGCCTCCGCCGAATTTCATTTCGTGGCGGCCGCTAATCCAGGTGAGCGATCCGTTCAGATCGAATGTGTTCTGGTACGTGTTGCGCGGGCCGGTGATTGGATCTCCGACGGAAGCAAATCCCGCCACTTGAACGAAGGGCGGGCCGAGGGCGACATCAAGGGACGGCTGGTAAGTGAATCCGAGCGACGCGGGATCGGTATGATTGATGTGTTCGTCGAAGAGGAATTTGTTGCGGAGAAATGCGAACCGGATTAGGCCGACCAGCGAGGGCGAAAATGTGTGGGTTTCCTGCGCGACCAAATTCTGCGCTCGCTGATTTTCGCCGACGGGAAATCCCGGAACGTTTGCGCCGGAAGTGGAAAGCGGGTCGGTGACGTCGGCTTGGCTGAAGCTGTAGCGGAAATTCAGGGTGTCCCTGCTGGTCAGATAGTGATCGAGGCGCAAGCCGAATTGATCGCCGTTCTGCGGCTTCGACAACGTTGTGGCGAACGTATTGTTGCCTTTATTCGGAAGCGGATAGAACCCGAGAATGTTTTGCGAAATGGGATTGATACCTGGGAGCTGATTGAAAGGAAGCGGCTGCGGAGGTTGTCCCTGAGGAACGAAAACGTTGTAAATCTGATGGCCGTCTCTTATGTCCGAATCATCGCAGACGCCGCTAGAATCAAATCCCTCCGGACAGAGTTCCTTGAAGTCGCCGGTGCGCTCGGCGAGGCTTGGAACCGTTGCCAATCTGCTAACACCTTGCCGATTGCGCAGGCCTTCGTAATAAGCGAAGAAAAATGTTTTGTCGCGCTTGACGGGACCGCCAAACGTGCCGCCAAACTGATTGCGCTTGAGCGGTTCGACCTCGGTCGCAACAAAACTTTTCGCATCGAACATGTCGTTGCGCAGAAATTCCCAAAGGGCACCATGAAATTGATTCGTGCCGGAGCGAGTGATGATGTTGGTGGTGGAGCCGGTGCTGTGACCGAATTCCGCGTTGGATGAATGCGTAAGAATGCGAAATTCCGCAATCGCGTCCACCGGCGGCTTCAAAACCGTTCCGCCGTCGACACCGTTGAAATTGTCAGCCCCATCGATCAAGAAATTGTTCGATTCCGGACGCTGGCCGTTGACGGAATATGCTTGGCCTTCACGCAACGATCCGCCAGCCGCGGCAAGGCCCGGCGTAATGGGTACGACCCCCGGCTGGAGGATTCCGAGTTGTGTGAAGTCGCGGCCGTTAAGGGGCAGATCGAGAATTTCGCGTTCCTGCACGGTCTTGCCGAGACTGGTGGCGGTACTCTCAATCAGTGATGCGTCGGAATTGACTTCGACTTCGTAGGACTCGCCGCCGACCACGAGGCGGAAGGAGACGTTAGCGTTTTGATTGACGTCGAGCGTGATGCGGTCGCGGCCGAGTTTTTGAAAACCGGCGGCTTCGGCTTCGACGCGATAGTGGCCGACGGGGAGCGCAAGGATCACGTAGGTTCCGTCCGAATCGGTTGTCGTCTGGCGCTGCAATCCGGTTTCGATTTGGGTGGCGGTGACGGAGGCGCCGGAGATCGTGGCGCCGCTGGGATCGAGGATTGCACCGCGAATGCTTCCCGTGATCTCCTGCGCGCGCGGCGAAAGGACCGGCAAAAATAGAGACACGAAGAGCAACATCCATTTCGACAGCAACTTCATGATGGATCCTCTCGAACTAAGCCGACTGCCACGGCCAGCATACTACGCGAAGATTGAGCGGCCACACCGACCGACCGATTCGAAACGGAGCTAGAAGTGAGAAAAACTTCGGGATTATACGTGCGGTGTAGCAGGCACCAGCAATAATGCAAAAGCACTACGGCGCGCCGGGGACGCTTCTTTTAACAGTCTATTAACATTGCGAACGAGCGACGGCTTATTTCTTTTTCGGCGGGCGCGGACAGGCAGAAAGATTTACCCACTGCGCGGGATTGATGTTGACGCCGTTGGCGTAAAGAACCCAATGAAGATGCGGCCCAGTGGAGCGCCCCGTGGAACCGGCGTAGCCGAGCACATCGCCCTTTTTGACTGGCGCGCCATCGGCAACGGCGAGCTTCGACATGTGCAGATACATTGAGCCAAGTCCCTGACCGTGGTCGATGCCGACGGCGTTGCCGAGAACATTGAACTTTTTAGCAAAAACGATTTTCCCGTCAGCGATGGCACGAATCTCTTCGCCGGCGGGCGTGCGCTGATCGACGCCACCGTGAAATTCGCCGGTCGGTTTCCCGTTGTGCATGCGCTTAACGCCGAAGGGCGAAGTTACGCAACCGTCGACCGGCGGTGCGAGAGGGTCTTGCCAAAAACGGTCGTCGGTGACTTCGTTGCGGAAAGTAGTGAGGAGTTGAATTTCTTCGGGAGTGGAACGGAGCGCTTCGATGTCCGGGCTGAGGCGGACATTTTCAGAGGGAAAACGGGTTGCGCGGACGAGGAATTTTCCGGTTGCGAAGGCCGTTCCTTCTTTGGAAAGAAATTCGATGGAAGCGGGCCCCGCAGAATCTTTTACGGAAACAGGCATCAGGCCGAACGATTTTCCATCGGCCTGGCGAAAGAGCCTGATGGTGCGGTCATTCCACTTCGCCGACGAAACTTCTGCGGGGCACGTGAGCCGCAGCGTGCCACCCAAATCGGTAGTTTTTGGCGAGATCGAACACTGCTGGGCTTTTGTGGCCACGGCACTAAAGAGGAAAACGAAAGCGCACGCGAGTACGACAGCGCCGATGAGAGATTCACGATTGGATGGCATCGGAACCATTTTCAGCAGTCAGAATTCGCGACGCAAGCAAATTCGCGAGGGCGTGTGAAATGGCCCCAGTAGCAGGGGCAACGCGTCACAAGCATTTGGGCGACGTGCTACAATCGCGGCGGAAAGAAGAAATGCCAGAAGCCCTGCCTATTGCCGAAGCGGTCCTTGAGGTAATTTCCAACGACGGCGCGAAGCGTTACGTGCGCGTGACGCAGCTACCATTTCTGATTGGGCGCGGCGCGGAGACGGGAAACCATTTGCAATTGAATGACCGGCGCATATCGCGAAATTGCGCGGCGATCGTAAGTGAAGCAAACAAGTTCTATATCGAAGATCGCGGGCACCGGCGAGGACTTTACGTAAACGGCGAAAAGGCGGAAAGCCGCGAACTGCAAGACGGCGACGTGATTACGTTCGGCCTGGAAGATTCGTATGAAATTATTTACCGGTCTTCGGATTCGGCGGGTGATGAATCGATTCCGCTATTTTTGACGCGCATCGAGCACATGACGAGCGCGGAAAAATCTTCCGGCGGATTGAACAAGCTGAATCTGCTACTGGAGGCGACGACGCTGCTGCACTCGCAGCTTCCGCTCGATTCGGTGCTGGCGAAAATGCTGGACCACGCGATTTCGGTGACGAATGCAGATCGCGGGTTGCTGCTCGAGGCGAACGAAGCAGGGCAGCTGCACGTGCGGCTGGCGCGGAAGAACGGTGGGACGCGTCTGCCGCCGGAGAGCCTTTCGCCGAGCCAAACGGCGATTCAAGTGGCGCTGAAACAGCAATCGGCGGTGATCACGGAAGATCTGGCGCAAGCAGAAATGAATTTGCAGGAAGCGCAGAGCATCGTGGCACAAGGGTTGCGCGCGATTGTAGTGATTCCGCTGTATTCGGTGACGCGGGCGAGTTCGGACGAATCGCTGGTGAACATGACGCGCGGGCGGTTTCTCGGAGTTGTGTATCTGGATTCGCGGCGGCCGGCGGCATTTTCGCGGCTCGACCGGCAGATTCTGGACGCGCTGGCGGCGGATGCGGCAGGCACGCTGGACAATGCGCGGCTCGTGGAGCGCGAACGCGAGCGGCAGCGACTGGAAGCCGAAATCAATATCGCACGCGATATTCAACAAGCGCTTTTGCCGCGGGGATTTAAAGATTACCCACATCTGGATGTTTCTGGATGCAACTTCCCTTGCCTGTCGGTGGGAGGCGATTATTTAGATGTGTTCCCGATGGGCGACGGCCGGACAGCATTTCTGATTGCGGACGTCTCGGGAAAAGGGCTGGGCGCGGCGCTACTCACCACGATGCTGCAGGGCGCGCTTTCCGGATTGACGCTGGGCGCGGCGCCGGCGCGTGTATTTAGTCACATCAACCGATTTTTGTGCGACCACGCGGAAGTGGGACGGTACGCGACGATGTTTTTCGGCGTGATGGACACGAACGGGCATTTGGAATTCATCAATGCGGGGCATCCCTCGCCATACATGATTCGCAAAGGGAAAGTGGAATCGCCGTTCACAGAGGGATCTTATCCAGTGGGATTGGTGCCCGAGGCGGAGTATACGGCGGCGTGCCTGAAGCTGGAGCCGGGAGACACGCTGGTGCTTTTTAGCGACGGCGTGACGGAAGCGATGGATCCCGAAGACGAAATGTTCGGCATGACGCGACTGGCAGAAGTGCTTCAGGACAAAAGCGACGTGCCGCTGGAACATTTGCAAAAATGCGTGCTGGAATCGGTGGAGAATTTTGTGCGCGGGGCGCGGCAGGCAGATGACGTGACGATGCTTCTAGTGCGATATCAAGCGACGGCGAAAGACGCGATTAGCGATACCGATGCGCCGTCGGCGTCGAGCGCGGTAGCGTAGTTTTCAGACACGCGGGCGTTCGCCCGCGAATTCAGCGCATGCGGAGAAGTGTTGCCAAGGGTGCATGCTTTGCGGCAAGCTACGCGACGAAAAGCTAAAGGAGAGTCAATGCGAAAACTACTTCTGGTTTGTGTTGCGGCGGCATTGGCGTGCAGTACCGCGCGCGCCCAAAATGCAGGGAAAGACGGCAGCAGCCTGGTAGTCATTCGCGCAGGGAGTTTGATTGATGGGACGAGCGATGGGGCGCGGAAGAATCAGCTGATTTTTGTGCGCGGAAAGCACATCGAGAAAGTTGTAGACGCTAGCGCAGGAATCCCGGCGGGCATTCAGGTTATCGACCTTTCCAGCGCAACGGTGCTGCCGGGACTGATTGATGCACATACACATATTTTCCTGTGGGGCGAGGACCCAGCGAAGGGCGGGTACGACGAAAATATATTGAAGGCGGGCATTGCATTGCGGGCAGCGCGGGCAACCTACGCGTGCAAGCGTGCGCTGGAACAAGGATTCACGACGATCCGCGACCTGGAGACGGAAGGCGCGGGATACGGCGACGTGGAGATTAAGCAAGCGATTGAAGAAGGCACGATTCCCGGGCCACGGATTTTTCCTTCGACGCGCGGAATTTCTTCTACCGGCGGATATAACCTGGAAGGCTACGCTCCTGAATTGGCGATGCCCAAGGGCGTGCAGATAATTGATGGGCCGGTGGAAGCGCGGAAGGCGGCACGGGAACAACTGGACCACGGCGCTGATTGGATCAAGGTGTACATGACACACCGGTCGTGGGTCGGAAAGAAAGGAGAATTGGTTTCGCAACCGACGCTAACGGTGGAGGAGTTGAAGGCGATCGTCGATGAGGCGCACGGATGGGGAAAGAAAGTGGCGTGCCACGCGTACAGCGGAATCGGATTGCAGCGAGCGCTGGATGGCGGATGTGATTCGATCGAACATGGATTGTCGCTAACTGACGCGCACATCGCGCAGATGATTAAACAGGGGACGTGGTATTGCCCAACGATTGCGCCGTACTACGGCGATTGGGCGCCGGAAAATACTCCGGGCGGGCAGCGAGACCGCAAGCGCGCTTCGGAGCATGAAATTTCCGTTCAAAAGGCGGCGAAGGCTGGCGTCAAGACGGTGTTTGGAACAGACATGGGCGGAATTCCGTGGACCGAGCCGATGGCGGCGGAATTCGAATACATGACGAAATCTGGATTTACGGCGATGGGCGCGATCCAGGCGGCAACATCGCGCGCGGGCGAATTGCTGGACATGGCGGGAGAAATTGGAACGATTGCGCCGGGCGCGTTTGCGGACATCATTGCGGTGAGCGGAGATCCGTTGCGGGACATCAGCGAACTGAAAAAAGTTCGCTTCGTGATGCATGATGGCGTCACGTTCAAGAATGAGCTGGCAGCGAAGTAGAAGCGGAGCGCGTTACGATTCGACGCGCACGCCTTTCCAGAAGGCGAGACGGCCGCGGATCTGTTTTGCGGCATCGAGCGGATCCGGGTAATACCAGGCGGCATTTTCATTTTTCAGCCCGTCAACTTCGATATGTTGGTAATGCGCGGTGCCCTTCCACGGGCAGACAGTTGTGTGGGAGCTGGGTCGAAGGAACTCCTGTTTGACGGAGTCGACGGGGAAATACTGATTCCCTTCCACGACAACACAAGCGTCGCTGTCTGCGATTAACTTTCCCGACCAATAGGCTTTCGGCATTCGCGTTCTCCCAATTCGTCTGCTCCGAGCCTGCTAGGCGCCAGGAGTAGAGTATTCCGCGTACGGTGGCCGAAATGGCTCATAATTAGTTTGATTCCACCGACTTCTATAGGGTACACAAATTTTTAGGGAGAGCGCCAATGGAGCCACAGAATTTTAGGAATCATGCAAAATTTGTTCCGCTATTTCACTTTTTTTCGGCCCCAGTTTTGATAATGAACTTTGTGTGGTCTTGCGTGCGATTGTGGAAGTCCCATTGGGGGACAGAGGGTTTCTTAGGCGTTGTGGTCGCCGCAGGACTACTCACAACATTGTTGAGTGCGCGGCTGGCTGCGCTGGCCGTGCAAGACCGGGTTATCCGGCTGGAAGAGCGGCTGCGCTATGCGCGATTGTTGCCAGATGACTTGAAGGCGCGGATCGAAGACTTCACGATTGGACAGATGGTGTCGTTGCGATTTGCGAGCAACGCCGAATTGCCGGCGCTGGCGCGCAAAGTGTTGAATGAAAATTTGCAAGACCGCAAGCAGATCAAGCAGATGGTGCAAAACTGGCGCCCGGATTACCTGCGGGCTTAAGAGCGATCACTACAAAATACTGCGGATTACTCCGCCGTCAGCGCGCACGGCCGCCCCGTTAATCGTTACGGATTGCGTGCCGGCGAGGAACGCAACGACGGCGGCGACTTCTTCCGGCGTGCCGTCCGACTCGACGAGCAGGATCGCCTGTGCGGCGGTGTCGTAACCCGCGTTGACGAAGGGCTCCACTGCGCAGATAGCCGGGTTGTCCATCATCTCCATGCCGGCGGGAATGATGCCGGCGCCGATCACCGCGGCGACCGCATCACCCGCGCGCTCGACGTCGTCGAACGACGCCATGATCGCGCGCGCGAACTGCGGCTTTGGCACCAGCTTCACCGTCACCTGGGTAACCACCGCGAGCATGCCTTCCGACCCGATCACCAGCGCCAGCGTGTCGAGACCCGGCGCGTCGAGGCAGCGTCCGCCGAACTCCACCACTTCGCCGTCGATGGTCAGCGCGCGTACCGCCAGCACGTTGTGCACGGTGAGGCCGTACTTCAGGCAGTGCACACCGCCGGAGTTCTCGGCGACATTGCCGCCGATGGTGCAGGCAATCTGGCTCGACGGGTCGGGCGCGTAATAAAGGCCGTGCGGCGCAACCGCTTCCGAGATCGCCAGGTTGCGCACGCCGGGTTCGACCGTGGCAGTGCGCGCGCGGTGGTCGATGTCGAGGATCCGGTTGAACTTCGCCAGCGACAGCAAGACACCCGATCCGTGTGGCAGCGCGCCGCCCGATAGCGACGTACCGGCACCACGCGGTACCACCGGCGCCTGCAGAGTGCGACAGCAGCGCAGTACCTGCTGCACCTGCGCTTCGGTTTCGGGAAGCACCACGACCATCGGCAATTGCCGATACAGGGTCAACCCGTCGCACTCATACGGGCGCGTGTCCTCCTCGCGCCAGAGGATGCAATGAGCCGGCAGCAACCCGGCAAGCGCTGCGACCAAGTGGCGCTGCCGGTCGGCATCAACCGGTCCCGTGCCCTCGATCGTGAGCGCGCTGATTTTGCCGGCAGCTTCAGCGGGAGCGTTCATGGCCGTCCAAGTCTTGCCAAGTTTTGCACAAGCGTCTCGTCTACGCAGTGTATTTCTCGATCGCGCCCTCATTCCACGCGACGCCGGACCCGACAACGCCGGCGCAACTCGTCATGCCCTTTTCGATCAACAGCGGCTCGGCCATCACCGGATTCCACCAATCCGCGTACTCGAGCCAGTGAGCAGTAGGAGTTGCCGCCAGCAGTTGGGCCGAAATCTCCGGCCACAGATGGTTCGAGACACGTACGTTGCGCGCGCTTGCCAGCGCCACCGCACGCGTCCAACCGGTCACCCCGCCGATCTTCATCACGTCCGGCATCACGTAGTCGCTCGCGCCGGCGTCCAGCGCGTGCCGCAGGTCGAGGATGCCCCACCAGTTTTCACCGCATTGAATCGGCGTCGCGGCGGCTTGCGCCACGCGCGCATGACCGGTGTAGTCGTGCGCGAGCGTCGGCTCTTCGATCCACACCAGTCCTTCCCCGTCCAGCACGCGCACGCGCTCGATGGCCTCGCTTGGCGTAAGGCTCTGGTTGTAGTCGACCAGGATTGCGACGTGAGGGCCAACCGCAGATCGCATCGCGCGCACGACCGCAAGATCTTCGGCGACAGTCGGATAACCGATCTTCGCCTTGACACCGGTGAAGCCGCGTTTGGCCCACTGTTCGGCCGTGCGTGCCGAACCTTCAACACCGTCGTAGCCGACTGCCCCGTAGGCGGGTACCGCGCGCGGCGAAGCCCCCAGCAGTGCCGTCAAGGAGACACCGTGACGGCGTGCACTGGCATCCCAAAGCGCCATGTCGATCGCGGCGGCGGCCATGCCGGTCAGTCCTTGCGGCCCGAGCAGCCGCAGGCGGCGGGCGATGCGGCTGTCGATTTCCAGCGGTGCGCTGGGTTCACCGACGAACCACGCGCCCATGTTCGTGACCAGGTCGGCCGTCGCTTTGAGTGCGGCCGGCGTGTAGGTGAATACAAGACTGTGGCCAACCACGCCGTCATCACATACGACATCGGTCAAGACCAGCGGCGACTCGGCCACGGTGCCGCTTGCCGTGTTGTGTGGTTCGGCGAGCGGGACGCGCACCGTGCGCACGCGCCATTGGCGGATCCGGGCGGTGTCGTTCATCGGCGTCTCCTGGTGAGCGAACCGCAGTCTGCCGTGTTGCCGTTCGACGTGCGCTGAATTCGGTTCAGCCCGCTGCTGAATATCGCTTTCCCCGCGTGCGGGGAGGGTGAGGGAGGGGGCGCATGCCTCGATCGCTAAACCAAAACCGCCTCTCGCAACCACCCGACAAACCCCGCCACCTCCGGCAATGCCGCCGCATCCCGGTCATAAACCAACCAGTACGCATGCGGCGACTCCGCCTGCGTGTCGAAGAGTCGCTGCAACAACCCGGCATCCAGCCACCCGGCGATGATGGTCCGCCGCGCCAGCGCCACGCCCTGTCCGGCAATTGCCGCCTCCATCAATAAACCGATGTCGTTGAACTGCACGCCGCCGGCAGGTTCGGGCCACGGCAGATGTGCGGCTTCGAACCACGGGCGCCATGGCTCGAGCGGACTGCGCAACAACGTCAAGCGCGCGAGGTCGGCTGGTGTTGCCGGCGTGCCAGCGCGCGCCAGATAGCCCGGCGACGCCACGGCGAATACCGGCTCGGAGAGCAGCAACTCCACGGCATCCGCGTCGGCGTACTGGCCCGCGCCGAAACGAATTTCGACCTCTGACTCGCCCGCCGTGACATCCAGCAGCGGAATGGTCAGGCTGAGTTCGAGCTCGATTTCGGGATGCGCCTGGGTGAACGCAGCAAGACGTGGTACGAGGATGTTGCGCGCGAACGTCGGTGGGGCGGCGACACGCAAACGCGCGCGCGCCGTATTGGCAGGTTGGGGGAGTCCGGCAAGTACCGCGAGTGCTTCGCGCGCGGCACTGGCGTATTGCGCCGCGTAGGCGGTGAGCGTCAACGGCTGCGTACGCGCCACCAGCGGGCGGCCGAGCCATGATTCGAGCTGGCGCAGCCGGTGGCTGATCGCGCTGGGCGTGACGTGCAGTTCTTCCGCGGCGTCGACCACCGCGCCGCGCCTGGCT
>Ga0137409_10005216_pt1 | contig 13547 bp, 13 predicted proteins | sample CZODoug1_16funga_FD_122059 | JGI IMG/M metagenome (GOLD analysis project Ga0137409, IMG submission 122059) | Vadose zone soil fungal communities from Angelo Coast Range Reserve, California, USA - CZODoug1_16fungal (Hybrid Assembly) | ecosystem: Environmental > Terrestrial > Soil > Vadose zone...
CGGTTCCCCGGGGCTGTGGGGCATCTCACAGTATCGGCCGACCATACCGCTTCGTGGACGCTTGAGCTAATGTAGGTGCCCCTCAATGAAATAACCCATGCAAGAAAACTACGTAGATCGCATCCTCAAAGCCAAGGTATACGACGTCGCCGTCGAAACGTCGCTCGACTCCGCCCCGCGGTTGTCGCGCCGTCTGGACAACCGCATCTTCTTCAAACGTGAAGACCTCCAGCCCGTGTTTTCGTTCAAAATCCGCGGCGCGTACAACAAGATTGCGCAGCTGTCGCCGATCAGCGCGCAGCGCGGCGTCATTTGCGCCTCGGCGGGAAACCATGCGCAGGGGGTGGCGCTCGGAGCGCGCACGCGGGGAATTCCGGCAGTCATCGTCATGCCGCTGACCACTCCCGACATCAAGGTGCAGGCGGTCGCCGACCTCGGCGGCGAAATCGTGCTGCACGGCGACGACTATGATCATGCCTACGAGCACGCGCTCGAACTTGGGCGGGCGCGCGGCTTGGTGTTCGTACATCCCTTCGACGACCCCGACGTGATCGCGGGTCAAGGCACGATCGCCATGGAGATCCTGCGCCAGCACCACGGCGATGAGATCGACGCGATCTTCGTTCCCGTGGGAGGGGGCGGCCTGATTTCGGGGATCGCCGCCTACACGAAGTCCCTGTATCCGCGCATCAAGATCATCGGCGTCGAACCGGAAGACGCGGCCGGCATGCACGATTCGCTGCGCGCCGGGAAGCGCGTCACGCTGGAACGGGTCGGCATGTTTGCCGACGGCGTCGCGGTGCGGCGCGTCGGCGAGGAAACGTTTCGTCTCGCCCGCCAGTATGTGGACGAAATCATCCTGGTGACCACGGACCAGATCTGCGCAGCCATCCAGGATATTTTCCAGGACACACGCTCCATTGCCGAGCCCGCCGGAGCGCTGGCGGTGGCCGGCATCAAGAAATACGTGGCGCGGGAAAATTGCACCGCGCGCACGCTCATCGCGATCAACGGCGGCGCCAACATGAATTTCGACCGGCTGCGGTATGTGGCCGAGCGGGCCGACCTTGGCGCTCAACGCGAAACGTTGTTCGCCGTGGAGATTCCCGAGGCGCCGGGTTCATTCTTGCGGTTCTGCGAACTGCTGGGCCGGCGCAGCGTTACGGAGTTCAACTACCGTTACGGCGACCTGCGGGCGGCGCAGATATTCGTCGGCCTTGCGCTCACGCAGGGCAAGCCCGAGCGCGACGAGGTCCTGCGCAGCATTGCGGCCGCGGGTTTTGCGGTGCGCGACATGACCGACAATGAGGTGGCCAAGCTGCACGTGCGCTACATGGTGGGTGGGCAGGCTCGCGACCTTGCCGACGAGCGACTGTATCGATTCGAATTTCCCGAGCGCCCCGGCGCACTGCTGAAGTTCCTGCAGGCCATCGGGACCGGCTGGAACATCAGCCTGTTCCACTATCGCAATCACGGCTCGGACTACGGCCGCGTCCTTGCGGGCATCCAGGTTCCCCAGGAAACGCGCACCGATTTCCTGCTGCATCTCAACGAATTGCACTACGCCTATACCGAAGAAACCGACAACCACGCCTATAAGATTTTCCTCGGCGGCTAGCGCGACGTACTCGCGGTCTGCAGCGGCGCCGGCCGCACGCCCTTGAGCCAATTCTGCGCGCGGCGCACGACCGGATCGTCGGCGCCCCGGGCCTTCACCAGTACCGGTAAGGCAGCGTCGAGTTCCGACGCCGCTTCGCGGCGCCTGCCGAGATGCGCCAGCGCGTAGGCGTGGATGGCGTGTGCTTGCGCCGTGGACGGACTCGACGGCGCAGCGGTCGCCTGCCAGATATTGAGAGATTCGGCGCTCTTTGCGAGCGCCTCCTCCACCTTGGCGCGATCGACCAGAAGCCGTGCGAAATGCATGAGCAAGGCCGCGCGGTATTGGTGATTCGCGGGCAATGATTTGTCGTAGATCGCAAGCGCCTGGCGGAACTCGCTCTCCGCCGCCCCCAACTTGCCCTGATCGTGCAGCAGCATCGCCAAGCTCACCCGCGCATATCCGACATTGTAGTTGTCGGGGCCATAGAGCGACAGAATGACTTCGAGCGCACTGCGTAGTTGCGGTTCCGCTTCCGCCAGCCGACCTTGCCGCTGCAGAAGCAAACCAAGATTTCCTCTCGCCGCCGCAGTTTCGGGATGGCGGTCACCGTAGGCGCGCTCCTGTCGTTGAATCGCATCGAGATAAAGCGACTCGGCGAGCTTGAGGTCACCCATGTTCTGCGCGACCACCGCCAGATTGTGCAAATGCCCGGCCACCCGTGGATGATCGTCGCCGAGCACACGCCGATCGACATCCAGGGCGCGTTTGTAGGTTTGCTCTGCGAGCCCCCATTGCTGCTCGCGTGAGTAAATCTGCGCGAGATCGTCGAGCTCCGCGGACACGTCGGTTTGCGGGGCGAGCGTCGTTTCCGAGATGGCGAGCGCGCGTTTGTATAGATCCTTGGCCTCGGTGAATTGACCTTGCTGCTGCCGCAGCTTGCCCAGTGCCCACAGGGCGCTTCCCGATTCCTGACTGGCAGCGCCGAAGGCGCCTTGCGACAAGCGCAGCGCCTCCCGCAGGGGCTGCTCAGCGCCGCCAAGATCGCCCGCGCCGATGCGTGCACGGCCGAGCTCCAACAAGGCAGCGATGTGTGATTTGTCGTGGGATTGCGGTTGCAGCGTCAAGGACTCGTTCAATATTGGCAGCGCATCTTGGTACTGTCCCAGGCTGTCATACACTTCGCCGACGGTGGCAAGCAAGGCGGCCTTGGTCGCCGGCTGATTCTGCAGACCGGTCCGCAGACGCTTCGCGCCCGAATCCAACAATTCACGGGCAGTGACCAAATTGCCGCGGTTCTCCTCCGGATCCGACAGCTTGAACAGATTCACCAGAAAGCTCGATACCTCCTCTGCGCGAGCACGCTCATGATCGGCAAGTTCACGCTGCTCCGCGACGCGGTCGCGCTCTGCTGCGATACGTTGGGATTGAACATAGGTCGTGGTCGCGAAGGCCAGGATCAAGAATACTGTTCCGACCCCGGCGGTGACCGGCAGCCAGTGACGCCGGACGAATTTTGCGCTGCGGTAGGAGAGGGTGTCGCGGCGGGCGATGACCGGCTTGCCGTCGAGATAACGCTGAATGTCGGCGGCCATTTGATGCGACGATGAATAACGGCGCTCGGGCTCCTTGCGCATCGCCATGATGACGATATTGTCCAAATCGCCGCGCAGCGTCCGACGCAGGCGATTGGGGCTGGTGCTCCGTGCATCCGCGACCTCGCGAGTCTCCGCTGAGGCATCCGGCCCCACCGCCTGGCTGGGCAGCGGCGGGTCCTTCTCGCATATCGCCCGCTCGATATCCGTTAGTCGCATGGATGCTATGACGAAAGGCCCGGTTCCCGTCAGCAACTTGTAGAGCAGTACGCCCAAGACATAGACGTCGCTGGACGTGGTGATTGCCTGGCCGCGCACCTGCTCGGGACTGGCGTGATCCGGTGTCATCAATCTGAAATCCGCCTGCGTGACGGCAAGCGTGTGATGTCCCGCCTGCCGTTCGTCCAGCAATTTGGCGATGCCGAAATCAAGCAGTTTGGGGACACCGTCTGCGGTGACCAAGATGTTCGAGGGTTTGAGATCGCGATGCACGATGAGGTTCTGATGGGCGTAATGCACCGCGGCACAGACCGTCTGAAACAGCTTGAGCCGGGCCTCGATATCCAGGCGGTTCGAATCGCAGAAAGCATCGATGGGGATTCCGTCGACGTATTCCATGACGATGTAGGCGGTGCCGTCCTGCAAGGAGCCGCCGTCCATGAGATGCGCGATGTTCGGGTGATCGAGCTGAGCCAAGATCTGGCGCTCGATCTTGATGCGCGAATGTACTCCCCGGGTCAGCGAGCCGCCGAAAACGACCTTGATGGCCACCTGCTGATCGAATTCCGCGTCCGCGCGCTCTGCGAGGTACACCTCGCCCATGCCTCCGACACCCAGGGTGCGCAGCGTGCGATACGGCCCGATTCGGTCGCCTTCCATCTCCAAAGCATGCGCCCCGGTGGCGGTGAACCGCAAACACCGGCGGCCCTTGCGGCGCAGTGCCGGTTACGTGTATGAAAGCACGGCAGGAATGCAAAGCAGGAGTTGTATTACATGACAAATGGAAATGAACCCAACAACCCTCAACCGAAGCCGGGATCCGGAACCGGCACGGGGACGGGAACCGGCACGGGGACGGGAACAGGGACCGGGACGGGCACCGGCAGCGGACACACCGGTACGGTGACCCCGGACAGCAATGACAAACCGCCGCAGACCAGACTTCGAGTAGCGCTGGCCGCCGGGACCGGCGGTGTCATCGGCGGCTTGGTCGGTGCACTGATCGGCTGCTGTTTGCATCACTGATTGGATCAGCTGACGGCGTACCAGGTGCTGCGTGAGCCGCGGCACGAGACATTGCGGGTACGCGGACTCGACATGCATCTGACGCGTTGGGGGCCGCCGCCTTCGGGATCGTTGTCGCCGATTGTTCTGCTGCACGGCTGGCTCGATTGCGGCGAGACTTTTCAATTCATGGTCGACGCCTTGCAGCAGGATTGGCCGTTGGCGGCGCTCGATTGGCGCGGCTTTGGACGCAGCGAGTGGCCGCAGCAAGGTTATTGGTTTCCCGATTATCTGGGCGACCTGGATGCCGTCCTGGATCAGATCTCGCCCGCGTCGCCCGCGCGCATCGTGGGTCACAGCATGGGCGGCAACATCGCCTGCTCCTACGCCGGCATTCGGCCGGAGCGAGTCCGCTGCGTGGTCAATCTGGAAGGCTTTGGACTCGCACGAACCTCGCCGGAGCAAGCGCCGGCGAGAATGCGCAAATGGCTGGACCAATTGAAAATCCAGCCCGAACGCAAGGGCTACGCCTCGTTCGAGGAACTGGCCGGGATCATTCGCTTTCGCTACCCGCGATTCACGGCGGAACAGGCCGCTTTCGTGGCCAAGGCGTGGGGCAAACTCGATGCAGGCGGCCAGGTGCGGCTCGCGGGCGACCCGCGCCACCACTGGGTGAACCCGATTCTATACAAGCGCGAAGACACCGAGGCGTATTGGCACGAACTGCGGGCGCCGCTGCTGCTGTTGGTGGGCGAGCAGTCGGAGCTCCTTGTCAAGCTCGGGGCCGACGGCACCGAGGAGGCGTTCCGCGCCGTCTTTCCTCACATTGAGATTGGCCGCGTCGCAGGTGCGGGCCACATGCTGCACATCGAAAAGCCGGACCTGGTGGCGCCCTTGGTCGAGTCCTTCTTGGGCCATCACTCTTGAGCGATCACTAGATGGAGCGCCGAATCTATCCCACCCGTTTCGGACAAATTCACTTGCGCAGCAACGATGGCAAGGGCGTGCCTTTGATACTGCTGCAAATGTCGCCGCGCTCGGGCGCCATAGTCATCGCGGACGAGGACTTTTTCGCCGCGGCGACGACGGCGTTGCGCTGACGGAGGTGGATTTTCGCGCCCACTCCACGCATACCTCGGCGTCTTCCAGCGTGTCCGCCGGCACCTCATAGTACGTCATGCTCAAATCAGGCTTGTCGGCGAAGGGCCGCAGCCGATCCATGTTGCGCGCCTCGTAGTCGCGGCGATTCGAGTCATCCACTTTGAAATACAGCGTGTCGCGGGCAATGAGCCCGAAGATCCGCTCCCCATGAAACAGACCGACGCCGCCGAACATGCGCCGCGGCGTGACCGGCCCGAGCCCTGCGAGTTGCTCGAGCACATATTGCAGATATTCGTCGGTGACAGCCACGGTGAAAGTATCTTACGATCGCCCGCATGAATTGGCAGCCGCATCTCCCGGAAATATTTCTCGGCATTTCTCTTGCGTTGATTGCAGTCGAGGCCGCCGCGAGTGGCGCCGCGATGGTCAAGGCTCGCTATCGGCTCAACGACACCATGGCCTCGCTCGGCATGCAGGCCGGCAACATCGCAATGAATCTGATGATGGCCGGAGTCGTTTTTGCCGGGCTGTCGGCGGTGTACCAGGTGCGTCTATTCAGCATATCGGCAAGCTCGCCTTGGGCGTGGTTGGCGATATTCTTTCTCGACGACTTCACTTATTACTGGTTTCATCGCATCAGTCATGAGTGCCGATTTTGGTGGGCGGCACATGTCAATCATCACTCCTCGCAGGAATACAATCTGTCGACCGCGGTGCGTCAATCGTGGACCAGCGTGATCGTCGGCACCTGGACGCCGTGGATTCCCCTGGCTTTCCTGGGCTTTCCGCCCGCGATGATTCTGGCGCAGCAGGGGTTCAATCTGTTCTATCAATTTTGGATTCATACCGAGGTGGTTCAGCGCATGCCGGCGTGGTTCGAATATCTGTTCAACACGCCCTCGCACCATCGCGTTCATCACGCTTCCAACCCCCGCTACCTGGACCGCAACTATGCCGGCGTGTTGATGGTGTGGGATCGTCTGTTTGGCACTTTCGTCGCGGAACGCGACGAGGAGCGGCCGCACTATGGAATCGTCAAGAACATAACGACCTTCAATCCGATTCGAATCGCCTTCCACGAATGGACAGCCATCGTCCGCGACGTGGCGGCCGCGCAATCGATGCGCGAGGCGGCAGGCGCGATCTTCGGTCCTCCCGGGTGGCGCGCCGACGGCCAAGGACTGACCTCGAAGAACATCCGCGCCGGCGGATGACGCTATATTTTTAATCGGCGTCGTCGCGTGGGTCGCGTACGCCCGCAGCCACCCACACGCCGAACACCGTGAGCGCGCCGCCGGCGATGATCAGGCCGGTCAGTGATTCACCCAGAAATCCGACTCCCGCGAGCACGCATACGATGGGAATCAAATAGAGCGCCAATCCCATCCGCTCGGCGGGAACACGGGCGCCGGCGTAGTTCCACAGCAGAAAACCGAGCAAACTGCTGGCCAAACCCATGCCGGCCAACAGCCCCGTGGTGGTCGGATCCGGCATGGCGACCGCGGGCATCAACGGGAGCGATATCGCCAACAACACCACGGTACCTACCACCACGATGGCGCCGGTAACGCCGAAAGCCCCGTACCGCCGGTTCAATCCGGCGGCCAGCACCGTGTAGCAGGACCAGGACGCGGCGCCTCCCAACACCTGTACGGTGCTGAACCACCCCGATCCATGGGGAGGCAACGGTCCCTGCGAGGTGAGCGCGACGCCGGCGAGCGCCAGAGCACTGCCGGCCCAGACGCGCCGATGAATGGGCTGTCGATTCAAGATCAGGGTCAGCACGACGATAAAGGCCGGCTCGGTCGCAATCAGCAATCCCAGCTGACCGGCGGGCACTGTTTGAGCGGCCCAGGCCACCGGAAGGTTGTAGCCCGGAATCGCGAGCACGGCGCACCCGAACAGCAGCATCCGATCGGTTGCCGGCCAGCGCCACGGCCGCGCACGCAGGAACAATGGCATGGCGGCCGCGCCGGACGCTGCAAAGCGAATCACGTTGAAAAGGAAAGGATCGACCCTAAGTACGAAGAATCGTGTTCCCACCGGCACCAACGCCCAGATGATGACCGCTGCAAATGCGGCCGCCAGTCCCTGCTGCGGGCGACTAAAGCTCACGCACTGCCTTATCCCCCGCTTGCTTGAATTGGATCAGCCTAGTTAGGCTTGGGGGCGCCCGTCAATGAGGTAACCATGGATAAGCCGCCACTACCACCGTTTACTTTGGATACCGCGGCGCAAAAGGCGCGAATGGCGGAAGACGCGTGGAATTCGCGCGATCCAGCGCGCGTCGCGCTGGCGTATACCACCGACAGCCGCTGGCGCAACCGCGCCGAATTCTTGCAGGGGCGCGATGCCATCCAGGCGTTCCTGACGCGCAAATGGTCGCGCGAGCTCGACTACCGGCTGATCAAGGAAGTCTGGGCCTTTCGTGAGAACCGCATCGCGGTGCGATTTGCCTATGAGTGGCACGACGACGGCGGCCATTGGTATCGCAGCTACGGCAACGAGAATTGGGAGTTCGACGAGCGCGGTCTGATGCGGGTGCGCATCGCCAGCATCAACGATCTGCCCATGACGGAGTCCGATCGCAAGTACCACTGGCCGCTGGGCCGCCGTCCCGATGCTCACCCGACGTTGAGCGAACTCGGGCTGTGAGCAGGCGCTCACTTTCGCCTCTGCCGGCGTTGGCGCGCCTGCAGTAAAATGAAGCATGGAACATCATCACAGCGGGCAGGAGCACGGGCCGGATCAAGCCGGCGATCACGACCATGGACATGGACATGGTCGTCATGCGCACGGCATGACCACCCAATCCATCAATTCCCGGATGGCGATCGCAGTGGCGTTGAATTTGACGTTCGTGGTCATCGAAGGTGGTTTTGGATTTCTGTCAAACTCGGTGGCATTGATCGCAGATGCGGGTCATAACCTGAGCGATGTGCTGGGACTGGTATGCGCCTGGACTGCGATGTTCCTGGGGCGCCGCCCTCCCGGTGCGCGGTTTACATACGGACTCGGACGCTCATCCGTGCTGGCGGCGCTCGCGAATGCGGTGTTGCTGTTGTTGGCGTGCGGCGCCATCGCCTGGGAGGCCGTGGGGCGGCTTGCCTCGCCTCCGTCGGTCGCAGGCGCGACCGTGATGGGAGTCGCGGCCAGCGGCATCCTGATCAATGGCACGGCCGCGTGGCTGCTGCATGCCGGAAGCCACGGCGACCTGAACAGGCGCAGCGCCTTCATCCACATGCTGGGCGATGCCGCGGTATCTGCAGGGGTGCTGTTGTCCGGCGCCATTATTTTGTTCACCGGCTGGAGCCGATTGGACCCCATTGTCAGCTTGCTGATCGTCGCCGCGATCCTCGTGAGCACCTGGGGGTTGTTGCGGGATTCCTTGCACCTTTCGCTCGACGGCGTCCCCGCGAGCGTCAATTCCTCGGCAGTGATGTCGTTCCTGGCTGATCAGCGCGGAGTGACCGATGTTCATGACCTGCACATCTGGGCACTCAGCACCACCAACGTCGCGCTGACAGCGCATCTGGTGGTGCCGGATCGCGGCGAGGAAGACGCGCTGCTGCACTCGCTCACTCCCAGCCTCAAGCGCCGCTTCCATATTCACCATGCAACGCTGCAAATCGAGCGCGACCGCTGCGAACACGGATGTGAAGCAGACGCCTGACCGGCTTTGAGCCGGATTGCCGCGCGCTCATCGATCGAGCGCGTGCACGCCGTCCGCCGTCGCAGCGTCCTTGAAATCGTTGCCGAAATGCGTGCGGACATAATTGATGACCGCCGCGATCTGCGCGTCGCCCAGAACCACCGGCGCGAAAAAAAACCCCACCGCGTGTTTGGCGGAGAACGCCGGCATGTTGCGCCGGCCATTGATAATGGTCAGCGCCATGTACTGCCACGAGACCAACGCGGGATTGCCGGCAAGGGCGGGATAATGTCCCGCTCCCTCGGCGCCCTGCCCCTGCGCCATGTGGCAGCCTTGGCAGATGTGGCTGTATATGTACTGACCATCGGCGGTCGCGAGGTCTCCCGCATCGGCTGTCCCGGCGCGGTCCGCCCGGGCCGGGGAAGCGCCGGCGGCGCAGATCAGCAGCAGCAACGCGGCGATGGCGCCCCTATTCCGGGTGGTCGTCATGTCGTGCCTCTTGATCCGGTCGCCGGGGCCGCCGCGAGCGCCCGGCGGTGAAGTCGATCGATTGCATCGAGTGCCGAGGTGACGGCACCCTCCTGCCAGGCCGGAAGGTACGAAGCGTGTTCGCCGGCGAGCACGATGCGCCCATCGAACTGGCACAAGTTGTCATAGTGCTGCGCGCGTGTCGATTCGGTCCAGAGGCCGAAACATCCCAGTGCGAACGGTGCGCGATGCCAGGCGACCGCCACGCCGTTTTCGAACTCCTGGACGTATTGCGGGTGGATGTGGGTGCCGTTTTCCACGGCTGTGCGCACACGTTCCTCCGGCGGCATCGCGGTGAACTGTGCCCCATCGAGTCCCCAAATATAGCCGCCGAGCAGCACCCCCTTGCCGCCGCCGAAGAGGCCGGTGCTGGGATAACCTATGGTCGAGATCGGCAAATCGGTGTAGGTAATGCCGCCGTAGATCTGCTCGTCCTGTTCCCAAAAGCGGCGCTTGAACTGCAGGCCTACCTTGACCGAAGCAGCGTACGGTACCGCCGCGATCGCCTCGCTCATCGCCTGGCCGACCTTCATGGGTATCTGGCTCAAGATCGACAGCGGTATGGTGCAGACGCACCAGTCGGCCTGAACGGTTTGACGGCCATGCGCGGCCGTGTCCTCGAAGGTGGCGCTCACTCCGCGCGCGTCCTGTTGGATCTCGATGACCTTGGCGTTGTAGCGAATCAACGGCCCGAGTTCGCGTGCAAAGGCCTCGCCAATCTTGCCCATGCCGCCGACCGGCTGAAAGAGCGCGGTCTGCATGTCGTACAACTCGCCTATCGGCAGCGCGCTCCACAATCCCGATTGCAAAAGATCGTGGAGGCCCACGGGCTCTGACAGCGTCGGCCGCCCCTTAAGTCCGCCGCCCGGGTCACGCGCAAAGCCGCGCCGGTCGTTGCTGGCGTCGCCGCGCACATACTTCAGATTTTTATCGAGTGCACCCCAGAAGCGCAGCGAAGCGAGCAACTTCTCTTGGTCCTCGGCGGTGACTTCCGCGTCCAATTGGTGGCCTTGGACCGATTTCGCCAATAGTTCCGCGATGTGGCCGTGGTAGTCGGCTTTGACGGTGCGCAGCCGCTGCGGCTTGCCGCCGAAGGCGCGGCTGCTATGCACGTAGGCGTTGTAGTTGACCTGCAGGAACGGCTCGAGTGCTACGCCGAGCCGCTGGCAGTAACTCAACATGCCCCGATGGTGATAGGGCAGGCGCCACGGACCAGGATTGATGTAGAGTCCCGGATCAAAGCGGCATTCCTGGGTAAAGCCGCCCAGCTCGGTGTAGCGGTCGCCGCCCCGCAGCGTCCAATTGCGCCCGCCGGCGCGCGCGTTGTACTCCAGCACCTGCACCCGGTAGCCTGCTTGGCGCAGCTCATAAGCAGCCACCATTCCGGCAAGTCCCGCACCGAGCACCAAAGCGGAGGCGCCCTTGGGCGCAGCGCTCAACTTCACCGGACCTTTGAAGTTAGATTCCGCAGCGAAGCCGAGACTCTGCATCGACTGATACATCGCGGCGCTTCCTGCGCCCAGTCCGATCATGCCAAGCAGCCGCCGCCGCGACATCGAACTTCCCATCGCTGCCTTTCTCATGCTGCTACGCCACCACGCGAACACCGCTCGCCACGCAGAGGAGCATAATGGCGGCGCGCCAATTTCGATAGGGAGAGTGAGTGCATGTCCAATGAAAGTGCGATCCGTCGCGAAGTCGGAGCCATTGCTCTGATGTTCACCGGTCTAGGTTCCATCATCGGGTCGGGCTGGCTATTCGGCGCGTGGCGGGCGGCCCAGCTGGCAGGGCCGGGAGCGATCTATTCCTGGATCATCGGCGCGGTAATCATTCTCTTCGTCGCCTTTACCTACGCCGAGCTCGGGGCCATGTTTCCGGAGTCCGGCGGTGCGGTGCGCTACGGACACTACTCGCACGGTTCGCTGGTGGGGTTCGTGGCTGGATGGGCCGCCTGGATCGCCATTGTCTCGGTAATCCCCGTGGAAGCGGAAGCATCCGTGCAATACATGAGTTCCTGGCCGTGGGCCTGGGCACAGCAGCTGTATGTGCATGCCGCCAATGGTCAGGGCGAGTTGACCAAGGCCGGGCTGTCGATTTCCGCGGTGCTGGTGGTGCTCTATTTCTTGGTCAATTTCTGGAGCGTGAAGGTCTTCGCCGACACCAACAGCGCGATCACCTTCTTCAAGCTCGTCGTGCCGGCGGCCACCGCGGTTGCGATGATGTGCACCGGCTTTCATTGGGAAAATTTCCATGTGGGTATCCACGGCGGCCAACACGTGGGTAATGTCGCCGCCATCCTCACCGCGGTCGCCACCAGCGGCATCGTCTTCAGCTTCAACGGATTCCAGAATCCGGTCAATCTCGCCGGCGAGGCGCGCAATCCCGGACGCAGCGTGCCCTTCGCCATTTTTGGTTCGATCGCCCTGAGCACCGTGGTCTACCTACTACTGCAGATCGCCTTTCTCGGCGCCGTCGCCCCGGAACACCTCAGCGAGGGTTGGGCCGGACTGGAATACAGTTCGCCGTTCGCGCAACTGGCACTCGCACTCAATCTGAATTGGCTCGCCATCCTGCTTTACGCAGATGCCTTCGTCAGCCCCAGCGGCACCGGCACCACCTACACCGCGAGTACGGCGCGCCTGATTTACGCCATGGAGCGCAGCGGCACCGTGCCGGCGATCCTGGGCCGCGTGCATCCGCGCTATGGAATACCGCGGCCCGCCATGTGGTTCAACCTGGTCGTGTCGTTCATATTCCTGATCTTCTTTCGCGGCTGGAGCAAATTGGCGGCGGTGATCTCGGTGGCCACCATCATCACCTACTTGGTGGTGCCGATCAGCGTCATGGTGCTCCGGCGCACGGCGCCCAAGCTGCATCGGCCGCTGCGGGTGCCGGGTCTGCCGGTACTGGCGCCGCTGGCCTTCGTGCTCGCCACGCTGATGCTGTTCTGGGCCCGCTGGCCGCACACCGGCGAGATCATGTTGCTGTTGATTCTGCCGATGCCCGTCTATCTCTACTACCAACGCAGAGGGGGCTGGTCCGCGTTCGTTCGGCCGCTGCGCGCATCCTGGTGGCTGCTGGTGTACTTGCTGACGATCACCGCGCTGTCCTGGGCGGGCAGCAAGGAATTCGAAGGGCATGGCTACATCGGCTATGGCTGGGATCAACTCTGCGTCGCCGTGGCCGCGCTGTTCTTCTACTTCTGGGGGGTGCGCAGCGGCTGGCGCACTCCGGGCATCGACGCGTTGGAGAGCGGCGCGAAGAATACCTGACTGAATCAACCGGCGCGGCGGAAGGTCAGATTCAAGCGCATCCGGCCCAAGACTTCGTGCTGCCCGTCCTTGAGCGCGAGCACGCCGTGGTGGTACAGCCGCGCGGGACCGCCCCAGACCACGACGTCGCCGTGCTGCAGGGGCACCCGCCGCTGCCGATCCTTGCGCAAAGCACCGCCGAACAGGAACACTGCAGGCAGTCCCAGCGACACCGAGACGATGGGCGCGCCGAAGTCGCGCTCGTCCTTGTCCTGATGCAGAGTGAGCCGGGCGCCGGGCTCGTAACGATTGAGCAGGCAGGCATCGGGCCTGAATCCAGAGAACCCGCCGGCTTCGGCGGCGGCCTGCGCCAACTGCAGAAATGCCGCCGGCATCGGCGGCCAAGGCCGGCCGGTTTGCGGATCGTCGGCCGTGTACCGGTAGCCGTGGGCATCGCTCATCCAGCCGAGATTGCCGCAATTGGTCATGGCCACCGACATGCGAAAGCCGCCCGGTGTCATCAGGTGACGAAATGGGGCGGCTTGCTCGATGTCTTTGACGGCAGCCCATAACACGCGAACCTGGTCATACGCGAATCC
>Ga0137409_10005217_pt1 | contig 13546 bp, 11 predicted proteins | sample CZODoug1_16funga_FD_122059 | JGI IMG/M metagenome (GOLD analysis project Ga0137409, IMG submission 122059) | Vadose zone soil fungal communities from Angelo Coast Range Reserve, California, USA - CZODoug1_16fungal (Hybrid Assembly) | ecosystem: Environmental > Terrestrial > Soil > Vadose zone...
GACTCGACGATGCCAAATTCCTCTCCACCCAAAACGAAGCGTTTGTGGGTGGAGCATCCTTTGGCGGTAATGGTGAATTTTGCCAACCACCAACCACCTTAGCCTGACAACTCCTGAATCACTTGCCACTCCATACTACTCACCGGCATCACGGACAGTGGCGGCAGCCGCGCCGGATCGAAATCGCCCAGAGCGCGCGACGCCCTGATTTCGGCCAATAGAAGCGGCTCGGCGAACTTGCGCCTGGGTTTGATTTCGACGACCACGACGGATGCGTCGTCCTCTTTGGGATCGGGATAGGCGTCAGTGACGGCTTCGGCCGTTCCGACGACTGCGTTTTCGGCGCCTTCGTGATAGATAAGAATCTGATCGCCGAGCCGCACTTCGCGCAGGTTCTTGAGCGTGATGCTGTTCCTCACGCCGCACCACATCACCCGCCGATCGCGCTCCAAATCGTCATATGAGTAATCTTCTGGTTCGGTTTTAAACAGCCACCGGTTGGACATAGATTCGACCTCCTATCATAAGCGGCGCTTTCAGCGCGCTCTTCAATATTGGATACCGAGAAGACACCCGCCCCGAATTCGCGCTTCGGGCGAGCAATGACAGAAAGGGAATCAAGGCGTCTGATAGTCAGTAGGGGTATTTGATGAGGAACCTATTTTGATGCAGGTTTCGCCAGATCGGCGATTATCGCATTGGCGGCGCGTCGCAGATCCTCCGGGGCAAGGATCATCTGTAGCCCGCGCCGTCCCGCGCTGACGCTGACGCGCTCGTGATCGAGCGCGCTCCGGTCAATATAGAGAGGATATTTCTTCTTCGATCCGAGCGGCGAGACGCCGCCGCGGATATATCCCGTCAGAGATTGTATTTCCTTTACCGCGACCATCTCAACCTTTTTATCGCCTGTCGCGGCGGCCAATTTCTTAAAATCCAGCTCGGCGTCGCCCGGGACGCAGGCCAAAATTACTCCGGTCTTGTCGCCTCGAGTGACCAGTGTCTTAAACGTGGCTTCGGGCAGCATATTGACCTTGCGCGCCACGCTGACGGCGTCGAGTTCATCTTCGCTGACTTCGTAAGCGCGCAGTTCATAGTCGATTTTCAATTGATCAAGCGTTCGCGCCGCGATCGTCTTCATTAATTTCTTGACGTGTGACGGTTGCCATAATTTATGCTATCAAATAGGAGTATAAGCCTGTCCTGATCACACGGCAACAACGCCACTCGCCCGGCGCCCGCTACTGACCTCTGAGTTTGCGCAAGTGAATGCTTCCTCCGCTGGTTTGAAGAATCAACGCCTGCCCGCCCCCATTGAGCGTCCCTTGGAGCAAGCCTTTTTGCAGTTCCCCCTGGACGGTCAGTGGCAGTTCGGTAGTCACGCTTCCGCCGCTCGCTTCAGCGTTGATGTTCAAGGAAAGGGCCTCGTCCAACTCCACCGTAATTCCTCCGCCCGAGGTGTGGAGGCGACAATCTTTCTTCGGCTGACCGCCGAGCGCCGCGACGATCGGGCCCCCGGAGGTTGAAGCGTCAATGGACCCCTCGATGCGGTTTATCCTGATCCCCCCGCCGCTGGTCCTGACAAACGCGTCGCCGACAAAATCCGCGATTTCGATCCCCCCGCCGGAGGTTTCCGCTAATAATTCGCCGGCGCCTGAGCCAATGTTTATGCCTCCTCCGGATGTCCTGATCTCGACCTTTCCGTTGCAACCGGCCAGGGTGATCCCTCCTCCAGAAGTGTTTCCAATGATCGGGCCTTCGATCTTCCCAAACTGCAAACCGCCCCCCGAGGTCTTCACGCGCACTTCGCCTCGTAGATCGTCAACACGGATGCCTCCGCCGGATGTTTTAAGGTCGACGTTGAATTCGGTCGGGATGGAAACCACGTAGCGCACCTGGAGGCCGGAACGACGGCGCCGCCGGAAATCGTCATATGGAAATTTTGCGCGGATGATAAGGTTATTTCCCTGTTGCTCGAAGTTGACCTCGTGTTGGCGCAGTATATCCTCCGCACTGAATTCGCTCGCCCGTTCGACCTTCCGGAAAACGTCCACGATAATCCGGGAGTCGCCCGTGGTCTTCACTTCAATTGAACCCGGCTCCACGTCCATCACCAACCTGCCTCCAGGTCGAACGGAAAAAGTCCTCTGTATATTTCCCTGTGACTGGGCCTGTACTGCTAGGCCACCGCGATTGACGCTCCAGGCTAAGGCCAGCAAACCGACGCTAATGGAAAAGAAGATGAGAAGCGCAATTTTTTTCATGGTGTTCCTCAGAAAATCAGTTCGTAGTCCCGCCTTTAGGCGGAAGCGTCAGATGCAGATTCATTCCGCGATACCGAACACTTCCGCCTAAAGGCGGGACTACGAACTGCGCGTTTTCATTGTTTCCGGGCAGCGTAATGCGACATAACCAGAACATAGACAGGATTTACAAGATTTCTCAGGATTCGACTCGCCGCGCAAAATCCTGAACAGTCCTGTAAACCCTGTCTATGTTCATTTCAAGGGGTGAGTGTCGCTTCCCTGCCTTGCGTTTCAATTTTTTATTTCATTCGCGCCGAATCGCGACCAACGGATCGACTTTCGTCGCCCGTCGCGCGGGCAGATAACAGGCCAGCAGCGCGACTGCCGCCAACAGGAGCGGAAGGCTGAGAAAAGTTACCGGGTCCGTGGCGCTCACCCTGAATAACAAACTTGCGATCACACGGGTCAGCGTGAAAGCGCCCGCCAGGCCGAAGGCGATGCCGGCGAACACCAGCGCCAGCCCTTGCCGCACGACCAGTTTGAACACATCGCCGGTCTGCGCCGAATGCCGATCTCGTGGGTGCGCTGAGTGACCGTGTACGCCATCACTCCGTACTAACGCGCGACGTGATTGACTGCGCCACCGAAATTCGAGCGCAATTCAACTTCAAGTCTCCCGATTCAATACAGCTTGCCGCGGCGGTGGTTTCAAATAGCGACGTCTTCCTGACCAACGATCACAGACTCAACCGTTTTACCGATATTACTATAGAAGCCATATAGCGCCCTCTATGTCAGTAATCCTTCCATAGCAAGGCTACTCGTGGCGGAGCGCATCCAGCGGGTCTACTTGCGCCGCCTTGCGCGCGGGCAGCCAGCAGGCAAGCAGCGCGACCAGCGTCAGCAGCGACACGATGACGGCGAAGATCGCCGGATCAGTCCCCTTCACACCGTAAAGCTGCTCGGCCATTTGGCGCTGCCAGTCGCTGCTCGCGAAATATTGGCCGGCCAGCAGACGCTTCAAGGCGTAGGCGCCCAATGCGCCAACGGCTAGCCCGAGCAATACCAACTTCATTCCTTGCCAGATCACCAGCCGCAGGATGTCACGGGCTTGCGCGCCGAGCGCCATGCGGATGCCGATCTCGTTCGTGCGTTGCGCGACCGAATAGGCCAACACGCCGGAGAGTCCGATGGCCGCCAGCAAGAGAGCCAATCCGCCGAAGAAACTCAAGAGCCGCGCGTACAGGCGTTCCTGTCCCAACGTGGCCTGCGAGCGCGCCGTTTGCGTGCTGACTTCCGTGACCGGCAGATTGCCGTCCAATTCGCGCACGACCTGGCGCACAGTGGCGGCGAGCGCGGTCGGTTCGCCCGCCGTGCGCAAGGCGAAATGCATCTCGCCTATAACTTCGCCTTCCTGCCACCACGGCGTGTAGAGCAGCGGCTGGATCTCCTGGCGCTGGGTTTCGTACTTGGTGTCGGCCACCACGCCGACAATCTCGACTTCACGTTTGCTGCCGGTAAACGTAACGCGTTTGCCAAGCGCGTCTTCGTTGGGGAAGAACTTGCGAGCAAAGGTTTGACTGACGATGGCGACATTGGGCGCGCGCTGGTCATCCTGCGCCGTGAAGCCGCGCCCACGCAGCAGCGGGATTTCCATCGTCGCAAAATAGTTCTCTCGCGCCATCTGCCGCATGGTACTGTGTTCCGCTGCCGTCTTTTCCGTTTCGCCGGGCAGCAAGATGTCGTTGAACCAATTGTCATTCGCGATGAGCGCGACGCGCCCGAACGTCGCCGCGCGCACGCCGGGCAGATTGTCCAAGCGCTCAAAGAGTCGCTGATAGAATTGCGACAGCCGCTCGTCTTTGTACCCGCCCTGCTCCGGCTGCAATCTGAAGAGCAAGAGGTTCTCCTGATTGAAGCCCAGGTCGACTCGTTGCAGGTTGTAGAGCGTGCGGATGAACAAACCCGCGCCGACCAATAACAACAAAGACAGCGCCACCTGCGCGACGATCAGCCCTTTGCTCAACCGCGACACTGCGCCCGTCATGCGGCGGCTCTGTTTGAGCGCTGTCGCCAAATCCGGGCTTGTCGCGCGCCACGCAGGCGCCATTCCGAACAGCACACCAGTCAGTAGCGAGACGGCAAACGTGAACGCCAGCACACGCCAATTCAGACTGAGGTCAACATCGCGGGGCAAAAGTCCCGTGTCTTTTTCGTTCAGGGCCATGAGCGCGCCCTTGCCACATAAGGCGAAGAGCAAGCCGATTGCGCCGCCCAACGCCGCGAGCAGCACACTTTCAGTCAGCAGTTGACGGACAAGACGCCAGCGCCCCGCGCCGACCGCCAGACGCACGCTGATCTCCGGGCCGCGCAAGGCCGCCCGCGCCAGCAACAGGTTCGCCACGTTGGCGCATGCAATCAGCAGCACCAGCGCAACGACAATGAACAGTCCATAGATGGCGCCCGCATAAACTTTGCGCATGTCCAGCATCCCTCGGCTGCCGGACTGCGCCACCAGGCGCGGATAATCTTTCGGATCGAGTTTCGCCGGTTCATTCTCCTTGCGCGGCGGCGGCATGACATCCAACGCGGCGGCTTGGAAAGCGCCGTTCAAGCTGTCGCGCGCCTGTTCGTATGTCGCGCTCGGTCTGAGCCGCCCCATCAAATCCAACCACCAGGCGCCTGGTTTGTTCGCCGTGCCCAATCTGCTGCGCTCGCCCCGCAGCAACGGCTCGCAAGCAATCGGGACGGTGACGGCGGGGTGATAATCCACTTGCAACGCGCCGGTGAACGCGGGCGGCGTGACGCCAATGATTGTGAAAGACAGCTTGTTGAGTTTGAGTGGCTGGCCGATGACGGAGGGATCGGCGCCGAACCGCTCGCGCCAAAATTGATGGCTGAGCACAACCACTGGCGCCGCTCCTGGCTTATCATCTTGGTCAGTGATCGCGCGTCCCAGGATCGGTTGCACCCTCAGTCCGGCGTAATAGCCGCCGGACACGGCTTGCCCGTTGACGATCTCCGCCTGGCCGCCCGCTACTGCGGCCACTTGATTGATTGGAGCGAAGGCGAAAAAATCGCTGAGCGGGCTTTCCGGCGCGGCGGCGCGCGCCTGCCGCATCCTTTCAAAGACTTCATAGCGAAACAGCGATGCTCCGCGTCTGCCCGGCGGCGCGGGCACGTTCGACGTGCCGCTCCATCCATTAACTCTGAACGAAAGCCCAGATTGCCATTCAAACAGCGTCAACCCTTCCGGCTCAGCGACCGGCAAGGTCTTGAGCAGCACGGCATCAACTACGCTGAATAACGTCGTATTCGCGCCGATGCCCAATGCCAGTGAAAGCACAGCGACCATCGTGAATCCTTTGTGCTTGAGCAGCATCCGTACGCCGAAACGCAGGTCTTGAAACATTTCATCCTCCAATCTTTTTGGTTGTAGCCACAGCGCATCCCAGAATGCGCTGGTACTGCGACGCAACAGATCAAGTTTGTTTTGCCAATCGAGCCGATCCCATTCGGCCAGCATTTCTTCGCGATGGCGCAACTCGGCCTCCCACTCCCGCCGCCAGTTGGCGCGCAAACGGCGCGGCACGATCACGCCGATCAAGCGAATCAGCCAGAGCCAGAAATGAAAACGCGTTGTTTGAGTTGAATCAGCCATCGGTCCCACTCATTCTTCTTCCGCCGAGTAGCTGCGCCTTGAATTTAGCCGTGCGTTTATGGTGTTTGAAAAATAAATGCAGCAACACCTCCGCGTCGCCGCAGCGACGGTTGATCCTAGCCCGGCTTTTCAAAGCCGGGGGAGCGATCGCATAGTAGTTTTAGTCGCGGCAGCGACGGTTGACACTGATCGGCAAAATCAACCGTCGCTGCCGCGACTGGGGACGGATGCGTTGATGGTCCCGGCTTTGAAAAGCCGGGCTAAGCTCATACGGTCGCTGCCGCGACCGGGAAAAAGGCGCCTGCATTATTTTTTCAAATACAATAAACCCGCGTCTAAATTCAGGCGCCGCGATGCGGCGGGGAAAGGCGAGCCACTGCCGCCGCCAAGAAGATCTATTGAAAAAAAAGAGTCGCGGTCATTCCTGTCTCAACGCTACCAACGGATCAACCTTCGTCGCTCGGCGCGCGGGCAAGTAACAAGCGAGCAGCGCGACGCCGGTTAACAAGAGTGCGACGCCGCCGAAGGTCAAAGGATCGGTCGGGCTCACGCCGTAAAGCAGTTTGGTCAGCAAGCGTGTCGCCGCCCACGCGGCCAGCAATCCGGCGCCGACGCCGCCGAGCGTGAGTTTGAGGCCTTGCCGCAAAATCAAACTGAGCACATCCAGGCGCTCGGCGCCGAGCGCCATTCGCACGCCGATCTCGCGCGTGCGTTCGTTGACGCTGCCGGAGAGCACGCCATAGATGCCGATGGCCGCGAGCGCGAGCGCCACGAGGCCGAACGCCTCGAACAGAATCAGAGCGAAGCTTCGCTCGGCGGCTGTCGCCGCGAGCAGTTCGTCCATTGTGGCGACCCGCACAATCGGTTGATCCTTGTCCACCGACCAGATCGCCTTTCTGATGGCGGGGGTAAGCGCCGCCACGTCGCCTCGCGCGCGAACCACCAGCGACATCGGATTGTCCGCGAAGTACCATTGCGCGGCTGTGATGTACGCCGCATCCGCCTGAGGCGCCGACAACGACGCCTGCTTCACGTCGCCCACCACGCCGACAACCGTGTACCACGGTATGTCCTGGCGGCCGACATGCGCGCGCTTGCCAATGGGATCTTGATCGGGGAACTTACGCTTCGCGAGCGATTCACTGATCACAACAGCCAGCGGCGCGCCGGCCACGTCGCGCGTGTCGAGCAGCCTGCCCCGGCGGAGCGGGATGCCCATCGCTTCGAAGTAGCCCGGGGTCACCCCGTATCGAAACGAACTGTAGCCTCTCTCCGGCCTGCCATCCGGGCCTGGCTCGAAGCGCACGCCGTACTCGTCCTTCTCCCCGCTCAGCGGCAACTGGCTGGTGAAAGCCGCCGCCGTGACGCCGGGAACCTGGCGCACCGCTTCCAGCGCCTCCTCAAAGAACCGGCGCATGGTGTCCCTGTTGAATTGGCGACCGGATATCTGCACCTGCATCGTGAGCATGCTCGACGCATCGAACCCCGGAGAGATCGCGAACAGACCCTGCAGGCTGCGCAACAGCAATCCCGAGCCAACCAGCAGCACGAGAGCGAGCGCGACCTCCACGACGACGAGCGCGCGGCGCGTCAAATGGCTGGCGCCCGCGGCGGTTCGTGAACCTTGCTGCAATCCGGCGCGCAGGTCGCTGCGAGACGCATACAGCGCCGGGATCAGCCCGACCACCAGACCGATCAGCGTGGTTATGCCCATTCCGAAGATGAAGACGGCGCCATCAACGCGAATCGCGCCCACTCGCGGCAGACCTGGTGGACTGAGCGCCGCCAATGCGCGTACGCCAAACTCCGCCACCACCATCCCGAGAGCGCCGCCGAGAACGGCAAGCAGCAGACTCTCCGTGAGCAGTTGCCGGATCATCCGCGTCCGTCCCGCGCCGAGCGCGGCGCGTATCGTGAATTCGCCGCGCCGCTGCGCGCCACGAGCGAGCAGAAGATTCGCCACGTTCACGCACGCGATCATGAGCAGCAGCACGACCGCGCCGAGGACGGCGAGCAGCGCCGGTTTGACTGCGCTCGTGATGTCGTCCTGCAGCGCATTGACGATGAATCTATCGGGAACGCCGTAGTCCGCAAGGACCATGGGGTAGATCGCCTTCAAATCGCCGAAGATCTGATCTATCTCACGCCCGGCCTGATCGGCGCCGGCGCCTGGCCGCAGCCGTCCCACCATGCGCAGGTGATGCCCCCACTCCCGGCTCTGCGGGGGCAATGACTTGTCGTACTGCAATGGCGACCAGATCTCAGCCGAGGGAGTCAAGGCGTTCTCGAACGCGCGCGGCATCACGCCTATGACAGTAAAACTGTTGTCATCGAGCCTGACCTGTCGTCCGATGATCGCGCTGTCGCCGCCGAAGCGCCGCCGCCAGAGCCCATCGCTGATGATCGCCGCGTTAGGGCCATTGAGCTGATCGTCAGATTCCAGGAAGTCCCGCCCAATCGCCGGGGCCACGCCCAGCGCGCGAAAGTAACTCGCGCTCACGCATTGTCCCTCCAATCGTTCCGGCTCAACTGAGCCGATAATGGTCGGCTGCCACGACTTCATCACGGCGAGGGATTCGAACGAACGACTCCGCTCAACGAAGGCGCGATAGGCGCCAAACGTACTCTCGATTCGCCCGCCGTCTCTCCGCCCCTCCCAGATCATCACCATCCGGTCCGCATGCGGATACGGCAACGACTCGAACAGAATTGGATTCACCGCGCTGAAGATCGCCGTGCTCGCGCCGATGCCCAACGCCAGCGTGAAGATGGCGATTAAAGTGAATCCGGGAGTTTTCAGCAGCATTCGCAAGCCAAACCGAATGTCTTGAAACATTTCGTCCTCCAATCTTTTTGGTTGTAACCAGAGCGCATCCCAAAATGCGCTCGCGCTGCGCTGCAACAAATCGAGTTTGCTGCGCCAGTCGAGCCGATCCCATTCGGCCAATAACTCTTCGCGATGACGCAGCTCGGCCTCCCACTCTTGCCGCCAGTTTGCGCGCAAGCGACGTGGAACAATCACGCCGAAGAGCGCAAGCAATCGAAGGTGCGGCCTTGTGAACAGCCGTTTGCAGCGAGAGAGCAACGACATGGTTTTGACCTCATGCGCGTGACGGTTTCGTGGCGCGCTCTTTTTTCGGCTGCGTCTGTTCCAACAACCGGTAGCGTTTGACGGCTTCGACCAGCAACTCCCGCCCTTCGCGCGTCAGTTCGTAATACTTGCGCGCCGGACGCGGCTCAGACTGCGCGATGCTCTGCTCTTCCCACTCCGATGTGAGATACCCCGCGTCTTCGAGCCGCCGCAGCGCCGGATAGACCGTTCCGCCCGGCACTCCCGTGATGTCAATGATGTCGAACCCATATAGATAGCCGTTGGCCACCGCTTGCAGGATGACCGCCGTCGTGTAGGTGAGAAATCCTCTGCCCATTGCGACCTCCTTGAAACTTTCATTGATAGAATTCTTTCTAGCGAGAATTCTATCTAGAGAGAATTCTACATAGACCAAAGGCAATAGACAAGAAATTTCTTTCAGGATTTCGTTAGGTTGGGCTGTGGGGAAGTTGAGGAAGGCGGGGGAAGGACGGGAAAGAGGTCGCCGGTACGGTACAGGGAGCGGTAGCGACCTGGTTCATTCGCAGAGAGCGCCTCGGGAGGCCACCAGGTCGCTACCGCTCCCTGTACCGTACCGGCGCGCTACCATTCCTCGTCGTCATCAAAGTCAGGCAACTCATCGCCCTGCCCATTGATAACATAATCAATTGCGCGTTCGACGTGTCGCTGCATCCATAAGTACCTTCTGCTGCCATTATCCGCCCACGGGCTGTAGCTGTAGCGCCAACAGCCAGCTTCTCGCATTTGGCGTGTGGCATTGGCCTTGAACGCGGCCAGCGGGGTTTCCGGCTTGCATGGAGCAGTCACAACGAAGTGAGCATGGTTCGTACGTACATTGACCGCGCGCAGCAGCCAGTCACGCTTCTTACAGGTTTCACGTACTGCGGCTTCCACTGCGGCTCGGCGCTGCGCGTCTAGCTCGACAGGCGGATGTTTGAGCAGGTTTTGATTGTAGCTGCGCCAGCGTTCGTTGTATGGAATGAACGGCGCGCCGTATTGATTATGATAGCGATCCGTCGAGCCACGCTCGGCGCCATGCAACCACGTACCGTAACAGCGGAAGGTGATGAGATAGGCCAGCGGGATGTGTTCCTCATTGAAATCCGGATTGTGCGCGCTCATTTCAATCTCTCCGGCTAGCGGCCTGGTACGACCTTGTACTGCCCAATTGAGACGTTCCGCGTTTTTCACACCAATTGCGCCGCATGCTTCAATCGCGCCACGGTTCGATCCTTTCCGACGGCGGCGACCACATCGAACAATCCCGGCCCGACCGCCTGTCCCGTCAGCGCGGTTCGCGTGGCGTTAATCAAGAGCCCGGCTTTGACGCCTTTTTCATCGGCGAATTTTCGCAGTAAAGCCTCGGTCGAATCGTGTGTAAACGCATCGAGGGTCGCGAAAGCGTCGGCCAACTGCGGGAGCAGTTCTTTCAGGGCCGGATCTTTCTGAAGGTTCTTCTTGACCGCCGCGTCGTCGAATTCGAAGCCGAGGTCGTCAACGAAATAAGGACGGCCATGTTTCGGGAAATCGGTCAGCGTGCGCGCTCGCTCGCGAAGCAGACTGACGATCTTCTCAAACCAGGCCTTTCGCCCGCCTTCGTACTCATCGCGCCACAAGCCGCTCTTCCGCAGTTCCGCTTTCACCATCGGGAACAGTTTCTCCATCGGCATTGTCTTGATGTATTCAGCGTTCATCCAGAGCGCTTTCTGATCAGTCCAATTGCGCGCGTCGCCTTCGGTGAAGTTAAAGATCGCGTTCGATTTGTGCACTCCTTCGAGCGAAAAGAGCTTGATCAGCTCCTCGCGCGAAAAGATTTCTCGATCTCCCACTCCTTCAGTTCCGGCCGGCGACCAGCCGAGCAGCGCGAGGAAATTGACGAACGCGTCGGAAATGAAGCCGGCGTCGCGATAAGTCGTCACGCTGACGATCTCGCCGTGCTTGCGCTTCGAGAGCTTGCCCTTGTTGGGCGCCAGGATCAACGGCAGGTGGGCGAACCTGGGCGCGGGTTTTCCCAACCCCTGATAGATCAGGACCTGCTTGTGCGTGTTCGAGAGGTGATCCTGTCCGCGAATGACGTGCGTGACGCTCATCAAAATGTCGTCAACGACGACCGAGAGGTTGTAGAGCGGATGCCCGTCGGAGCGCAGCAAGACCAGGTCTTCGATCTCTTTGCAGTCGCGTTCCTGCAAACCGAAGACGGCGTCATCGAACGAAGTCTTCCCTTCCTCAGGCGTTTTGAAACGAATGACGAATGGCTCTCCACTCTCAGCACGCGCGTCCGATTCCTCCCGCGAGAGGTTGCGGAATGGGTTCGTTACCTTTCCCTGGCGCGCGGCCTCGGCGGTCACTTGCTTGACGGTCGCGTCGTCACGCTCCTCTTTCGGGCTGAAGTCGCGATAGGCCCAACCCTTTTCGAGCAGTTCGTAGGCGGCGGCGCGATGCTTCTCGGCGTAATCGGATTGGAAGTACGGCCCCTCGTCGTAATCGAGGCCGAGCCACTCCAGGCCTTCGAGAATACCCTGGACCATCTCTTCGCTGGAGCGCTGGATGTCCGTGTCTTCGATGCGGAGGATGAATTTGCCGCCGGTCTTGCGGGCGAACAGCCAGTTGAACAACGCGGCGCGCGCGCCGCCGACGTGCAAATAGCCCGTCGGCGAAGGCGCGAAACGAACACGAATCTCTGACATAGAGCTTATGAATTCTTCCTTGATTTTCGATAGGTTCGGGAAAGCGAACTATACAACAGCGGAGAGACTGAGGGACAGAGAGACGGAGAGAGCGAGGGAGCGGGAGAGCGGGAGATAAGAAAAGAAGTGGCTCCTCGCCTCCTTGTCTCCCGCTCTCCCGCTCTCCCGCTCCCTCGCTCTCTCCGTCTGTTTCGTTATTTCACGACGCTGCGCATGGCGAAGCTGCGCCCGTCAATCGCGCGGTCTGTGGCGAGGATTCCATTGAGGTGGTCAATTTCATGCTGGAGCAGTTCGGATAAGGCGCCGGAGGCTTTCATCCGGCGCTGCGCGCCATGCTCGTCGGTGTAACCCACTTCGACTTCCAGGTGGCGGCGGACGCGAATCATGAGGTTTGGGATCGAGAAACAATCGTCCCACAATTCCATCATCTCCCGGCTGGCGTGGGTGATCGTCGGGTTGATGAGCGGGAATAATTCGCCGACGTTGAGAAAGATCATGCGGCGGCCGACGCCGATCTGCGGCGCCGCTATCCCGCGACCGAAACCATGTTGTTCGCGGAAATTGTCGAGTGTCGCGGCCAGATCCCCTATCAATTCGCTAGTTTCGCGCTCATGAACATTGACCACCGGCGATGACGGGCGCCATAGCTCCGGATTTCCCAGAAGCAATATTTCGCGTACGGGCATAACTCTCCTAAGATGCTCAGAAGGCGCTTGGGCGCAAGACGCCTCTGAGGTCGATTTGATGGTTTAAAACTGATTCGGATTTTGTAAGTGATCTGATTTACGTCTGGCGCAGTCTAGCAAACCATTCATAAAGAGCAAAGGGCAAGGCGAAGGGTGGTCTGTAGCAAAAACAAAACAGGCGGCGGGTTTTGCGCAACCCGCCGCCTTCGCAGAGGCGAAATTCCGGCCCAATCAAGTTCGCACGAACCGAGCGAGCACAGAAGTGGAACCGTTTCCGGACTTACCCCCTGAGTCATTGCCTGACGCACGGAATACCATTCAAGGCAAAGTTGTTCGGGATGGAATTGGTCCCGCTATAACTCGCCTGGAATCCGATCAGGTAGGAGCTGCCATTGGGGAAATTGGCGTTGTAGCTTGCGTTCCTGGCTGTCACCGCCTGACCCGATTGAGTAAGCGCGGTGTTATAGAAGCCCGTAATCTGTTGGTTGCCCGAGAATGACCAGGTGAGGCTCCAACCGTTCAATGCGACGCCGGTGTTGTTTTGAATGTTGACGGTGGCGTTGAAACCGACGCCATATTGGCCTGTCACAATATAGTTCACCGAGCACCTCGCGCCGGCGCCAGGAGCGGCCGTGGCGGGCGCCGCTGCGACATCAATGAATCCTCCTCCCACATCAGGTATCGTGATTCCTCTGGCGACCACGTTTTGCGTCGTCCCCAATTGGAGAGACCGATTGATCTGGGACAGGTCAATGGTGAAGAGCGTCCGTCCGCTCACTCCAATGATGCTGTTAACCCCGTTGGCGTCGGTGTAGATATCGAAATCGGCCGTTGGCGAGAGGTTTATCTGAGCGCCGCCTGGTGTGACGAGGCGGCCGATTGTTTGCAGTTGACCTCCACCCGTGTTCGAGCTGCCGCCGGGAGTGGCCGGCTGGATTGTCACCAACGTGTCGAGGTCGTAATCGATCGCGTAGATCGGCCAAGCCCCGCGTGCGTGTAATGTCGCAAGGCATGGTGCGTCCCGCGCTCGTCCTCGCCGTGTTCGCGCTCGCCGGCACGGCGCGCGCGACCGAGCTGCCCGGGCGGCTCGGCATGTATCCGGCGAACGGCGCGCCGCTCGCGATGCTCGACAGCAAGCTCGACGCGGTCGTCCGCGG
>Ga0137409_10005218_pt1 | contig 13542 bp, 10 predicted proteins | sample CZODoug1_16funga_FD_122059 | JGI IMG/M metagenome (GOLD analysis project Ga0137409, IMG submission 122059) | Vadose zone soil fungal communities from Angelo Coast Range Reserve, California, USA - CZODoug1_16fungal (Hybrid Assembly) | ecosystem: Environmental > Terrestrial > Soil > Vadose zone...
GGGCGGCGATGCCGGCCTCTCCTGGGGCAAGCCGCGCACGGTATCGCGGCGCGACGCGAAAGGGATGGCGCCGGAGCTGGTGCGCCAGGTCGTGGCGGCCGACGTGAGCAAGCTGCCGACGTACGTCGGCGCGCCGGCGCAGGAAGGCGGCTACGTGCTGCTGCGCATCTCGAAGGTGACCGACGCGGAGCCTGCCGAGAAGTCGCCCGACTCGGGCCAGCGCATGGCGGCAACGCTGGGCGCGGCGCAGTACCAGGCGTACGTGTCCAGCCTGCGCAGCCGCGCCAGCATCGAGGTGAGGAGCCTCAGCCCGGACAAAAAGTAGGAAGTTCGCTAGCTCGTCGCCTCGCCGCCCAGCCCGGCCACGACCTGGCTGAAGCCGGAATCGACGTACAGGATCTCGCCGGTGATGCCCGCCGCGAGATCCGAGAGAAGGAAAGCCGCCGCGTTGCCTACATCCTCGGTGCTGACGTTGCGCCGCATGGGCGACTGCTCCTCGACGAACTTGAGGATCTTGCTGAAGCCGCTGATGCCCGCTGCGGCGAGCGTCTTGATCGGGCCGGCCGAGATGCCGTTGACGCGGATGCCCTTCGGGCCGAGGCTCGCGGCGAGGTAGCGCACCGAGGCTTCCAGGCTGGCCTTCGCCAGGCCCATCGTGTTGTAGTTCGGCACCACGCGCGCGGCGCCGAGATAGGTGAGGGTGACGAGCGCGGCGCGCCGCCCCTGCATCATCGGCAGCGCCGCCTTGGCGAGCGCCGGGAAGCTGTAGGCCGAGATGTCGTGCGCCTGGGCGAAGGCGGCGCGCGACAGGCCGTCGAGGAAATCGCCGGCGATCGCCTCGCGCGGCGCGAAAGCGATCGCGTGCACCAGCCCGTCGAGGCCGTCCCAGGACTTCGCGAGCGCGGAGAACATCGCCGCGATCTCTTCATCGTTGGCCACATCGCAGGGGAAGGCGAGCTTGCTGCCGAATTCGCCCGCCATCTCCGTGACGCGGTCCCGGAAGCGCTCGTTCTGGTACGTGAACGCGAGCTCCGCGCCCTCGCGCTTTGCGGCTTTCGCGATCCCGTAGGCGATTGAGCGGTTCGAGAGCAGGCCGGTGACGAGGATGCGCTTGCCGGCGAGAAACCCCATCTTCCTTCTCTTCCTTCTGGGCAGGATGGCCGAATTGTAGCGGATAGCGCGTTGAAAAATGCTAGATTACGTCCTGTTTTTTTGCGGAGGCTCGAGGATGGACGCTAGATCGCATTGGGTCGCGGCGGCCTGTGTGTTCGCGTTGCTGTCGTCACCGGCTGCTTCCGAAGCCGCCGACATGTCGAAGGTGCTGCGCATCGCGTTCCCCGTGGCGGAAACGGGGTTCGATCCGGTGAGGATATCCGACTACTATTCGGGGACCGTCATCGAATCGATATTCGATCCGTTGCTGACCTACGACTACCTGGCAAGGCCGGCGAAGCTGGTCCCGAATACGTCGGAATCGCTTCCGCAAATCACCGACAACGGCAAGACCTATACGATCAAGCTCAGAAAAGGGATCCACTTCGCAGCCGATCCCGCGTTCAAGGGCAGGAAGCGAGAGTTGACCGCCGAGGATTACGCTTATTCGATCAAGCGTTTTCTAGATCCGAGGAACCGATCCCCCTATGTGTTTCTGTTCGAAGGGAAGATCGCGGGGCTCGATGAGCTCGCCGCCGAGGCCAAGAAGACCGGACGGTTCGACTACGACGCCAAGGTGCCGGGGCTCGAAGTGCCCGACCGGTACACCTTGCGCATCCGGCTCACGGAAACCGATCTCAATTTCTCGCATATCCTCGCGTTTCCGCTCACCGGCGCCGTTGCGCGTGAAACGATCGACGCGTACGGCGAGGACACCAATTCCCATCCGGTCGGCACCGGGCCCTATCTGCTGAAAAAGTACGTGCGCTCCTCGAAGATAACCCTGGACGCCAATCCCGGTTATCGCGGCATGACCTGGGATTTCAAGCCGGGCGATGACCCGCGCGACAAGGAGATCGCGGCGCGCATGAAGGGTAAGAAATTGCCGCTTATCGGTACCGTGGAAATCAGCGTGGTCGAGGAGACGCAGAGCCGGTGGCTGGCTTTCGAGCGGGGAGAGACCGACATGGAATACAACCTCTCGGACATCTCCCCCACTTTCATGACTGTGGATGGCAAGCTGAAGCCGGAGTTCGTCAAGCGGGGCATCAAGCTCGACCGCAGCGTCGACCCCGAGATCACCTACACGTTCTTCAACATGCAGGAAAAAATTGACGGCCGCCCCAACCCCGTGGCCGGCTTTGGCAAGGAAAAGATAGCCCTGCGCCGCGCCATCGCGATGGCCTATAGGATCGACGACCAGATCAAGATCATCCGCAAGGGGCAGGCGATCAAGGCCGAGTTTCCGATCCCGCCCGGCATCGCAGGCCACGACCCGAGCTACAAGAGCAGCATCCAGTACGATCCCCAGACGGCCAACGCGCTGCTGGACAAGTTCGGATACAAGAAGGGCGCCGACGGCTACCGGACGATGCCCGACGGAAAGCCTCTCCTGATCCGCTACTCTTCGGCTCCCTCGGAGCGTGATCGCCAGTTCGACGAACTGATGAAGCGCTCGCTCGACTCGATCGGGATCCGCGTCGAAATCCACAAGGACCGCTGGCCCGAGCTGATCAAGCTGCAGAAGCTGTGCCGGCTGATGATGCACGGCTCCGCCTGGATCGCAGACTACCCGGACGGAGACAATTTCATGCAGCTGCTCTACGGTCCCAACACGGGGCAGAGCAACAACGGCTGCTATCAGTCGCCCGAATTCGACAAGCTGTACGAGAAATCCAGGCGCCTCCCCGACGGTCCGGAAAGAAACAAGCTCTACCGGGAAATGGCGCGCGTGATGGAGGGCCAGACCGCCTGGATACTGAACGACAGCCGGTACAGGAACACGCTGCAGCAGCCTCGTGTGATCGGGTTCAGGAAGCACCCGGTGCTGCATGCCGAGTGGTTGTACATCGACCTCGATACGGGCAAGAAATGAGGATGCCGACGGTGCGGCTGCTCGCGGCGCTCGGTTGCGCCCTGGGCGCACCGGCGCTCGACGCGCAGCCGGTCCCGCATCCGCGCATTCCGCTCTGGGACGCGGCCGCGATCGATGCGGCATGCAGCCGCGACCTGGAAAAGGCGCGGAAACAAGTCGCCGCGCTGGAGAAAGTACCTCTTTCCCAGGCGACGGTCGCACGGGTGTTCCGGCCCTGGGACGGGCTGCAGATTCTCCTGGAGGACACCGAGGGTCCGGTGGAGGTCATGACCAACATGTCCCCTGACGAAAAGGCGCGGGCCGCGGGCGAGGCCTGCCTGCTCAGGCTCAACGAGTTCAATACCGGGCTATACCAGAACGAGAAGATTTACGCGCGGATCCGGCGCACGGCGCCCGCCGACGACACCGACCGCAAATTCAAGAAAGACGCGGTGGAAGCGTTCGAGGACACGGGCGTCGCCCTGCCTCCGGAAAAGCGCGCGCGGATGAAGGCGATCCTGCAGCGCATGGAGGAGATCCGGCAGGGGTTCAATCGCAACATCCGCGACAACAAGACCCGGCTCAGCTTCGCGCCGGAGGAGATGAAGGGCCTGCCGGTTTCGTACCTGGAAAAAGCCAAGCGCGACGACAAGGGCAACTATCTGCTGGGATTCGAGTATCCGGAATACGAGCCGTTCATGACGAACGCGGAGAATGAGGAGGCGCGCCGGCGCTACCACGTCGCCTTCAACAACCGCGGCACGCCCGAGAACCTGGATCTCCTCGCCGAATCCACCCGGCTGCGCCGCGAAATCGCGGCCCTCTTCGGGCTGCCGAGCTATGCGCACTTCGTCACCCGACGGCGCATGGTCGAAAAACCGGAAACGGTTCTTCGCTTCCTCGACCAGGTCAAGGACAAGGTCCGTGATCTCGATCGAAAGGAAATGGCCGAGCTCCGGGCGTTCAAGGCCGAGCGCCTGGGAAAGAAGCCCGAGGAAGTGACCCTCAACCGCTGGGACATTGCGTATTACCAGGAGCAGCTCAAGAAAGAGCGCTACAACGTCGATCAAGAGGCCCTGCGGGCGTACTTCCCCACTGAAGCGAGCGTCGCGTGGGTAATGGCGATGTCCACCGAGCTCTACGGCGTCAGATTCGTCCAGGCTGAGGCGCCGGTCTGGGACCCCACGGTCCGTTACTACGACGTGATCGACGGCAAGTCAGGAGGATTCTTGGGCGGCATCTATCTCGATCTCTTTCCGCGCGAAGGCAAGTACGGCCACGCCGCGGCCTTCGGGGTTCGCGGCGCCAGCCTGCTCGCCAGACGCACGCCGATCAGCGTGCTCGTCACCAATTTCAACCGCGACGGCCTCAACCACCACGAGATAGAAACGCTTCTGCACGAATTCGGCCATGTCCTGCATGGAGTCTTGTCCAGGACACGCTACGCGAGCGAGGCCGGCACCAGCGTCGAGCGCGATTTCGTCGAGGCACCCTCGCAGATGTACGAGGAGTGGGGGCGGAAGATCGAACCCCTGCGCCTGCTCCGCCGGTACTGCGCCGCTTGCCCGGAGATCGACGACGCGCTGGTGAAGCGACTTCACGCCGCGCGCTCGTTCGGGCGCGGCATCCAGTACGGGCGGCAGCATCTGTACGCCTCCTACGACATGGCGCTTTTCGGCGAGCGCGAGGCCGACCCGATGCCAACCTGGATCCGGATGGAAAGCGAGACACCGGCGGGCTACGTCCCCGGGACCCAGTTTCCGGGCACCTTCGGGCACCTGCTCGGCGGCTACGGCGCCGGCTACTACGGCTACATGTGGTCCGAAGTGATCGCGCTGGACATGTTGTCCCGGTACGGGAAGAACCTCATGAATCCCGCAGTCGGCCGGCGCTTCCGGGAGCTGATCCTCTCCCGGGGCCGCGAGAAGCCCGCTGCCAATATGGTGCGCGAGTTTCTTGGACGCGATCCGTCGCCCGAGGCATTTTTCGAGGAAATCACCGGGCAGCGGGGGAATTGAGCGGCAGACCATGTTGGCCTACCTCGTCCGCCGCCTCTGGCAGACCGTCCCGACCCTGCTCGGGGTGGTGCTGCTGGTGTTCTTCCTGTTCAACTTCGTGGGCGGCGACCCGGCCTATCTGCTCGCCGGCAAGATCTCCAACCCGGAGCAGATCGAGAACATCAGGCGCCAGCTGGGAGTCGATCAGCCGTACGCGGTCCAGCTCTGGATCTTCATCAAGCAGATAGCGACCGGCGATTTCGGCGTGAGCTGGGCGACCAACGAGAAGGTATCCGAGATCTTCGCCACACGGCTCGGCCCCTCGCTCACCGTGCTCGTGCCGATGCTCGTGATCGAGACGCTGCTCGCGGTATCCGCGGCCATGCTGGTGGCCTACGTGCGCGGATCGCTCACCGACCGGACGGTGATGATCGCCTGCACCGTCGGCCAGTCGATCAGCATCCTCGTCTATATCATCGTGTTCCAGTACGTTCTCGCGTACCAGCTCGGGTGGTTTCCCGTCCAGGGCTGGAGCGAGAACCTCGCGGAAAATCTGCTCAAGTACAGCCTGCTGCCGGTCGTCGTCGGCGTGATCGTGTCGATCGCCCCCAACACGAGGCTCTACCGCAGCTTTTTCCTGGACGAGATCAATCAGGACTACGTTCGCACCGCGCGCGCGAAGGGGATGGGTGAGGGGCGCGTGATGTGGGTGCATGTGCTGCGCAACGCCTCCATTCCCATCATCACGAACGTGATGAGCCAGCTACCGGGGCTGCTCACCGGCGAGTTTCTCATCGAGCGCTTCTTCTCGATACCGGGCATAGGCCGGGAGGTGCTCCTCGCGGTGGAGCGCAGCGACTTCCCGGTGATCAAGGCGGTGACGATCTACGTCGCGATCGCCACCATGCTCGTCAACCTGCTCACGGACCTGTTGTACCGGGCCGTCGATCCGCGGGTGCAGCTCAAATGATGCAAGCCGCCCTGGCAAGCCGGGTCACCCGGCGCTCCGAGTCACCCGGGCTTTGGATGCTCGCCTGGCGCCGCTTCGGTCGCGACCGGGTCGGGGTCGCCTCGTTCGCCGTCGTAGTGGTTTTCTTCGGTGTCATGCTCGCCTCCGGCCTGCATCTGATCGCCGCCGATTGGGCCAGCGAAGTCGGCGTCAACTATGCGCCGCCGACCTTCGCGCGCCCGAATACCTCCGACCGCGACGCCGTTGCGCCCGAGGCCCCTCGCGGCGAAAAGGCACGCGGGGCGAACCCCGACGATCCGCTCGCCGACGTGCTCTCGGAGATCCGTGGGAAAGAGCCGGCGAGCCGCGACGAAACGGGCGTCGCCGACCCGCTCGCCGACGCGCTCGCCGAGATCAGGGCGGAGCGGTCCGGCGCGGCGACACGGGCGCAAACCCAGTCGGCCACGCTCGCCTTCGGCGGAGACCGGTGGGGCCGGGACGTGCTCAAGAAGGCGATCAAGGGGACCGAGACGTCGATGTTCGTCGGGCTGGCGGCGGCGGCGCTCACCGCGCTGCTCGGCACGCTGTTCGGCGCTTTCGCGGGCTACTACGGGCGCTGGATCGACGATTTCTTCAACTGGTTCTACAGCATCTTCACCGCGGTGCCCTACTTGCTGCTGATCCTGGCGATCGCCGCCGTGCTGAATCAGAAGGGGACGATGACGGTGATCCTTATCCTGGGCCTCACCGGATGGACGGGAATCTTCCGCCTGGTGCGCGCCGAGTACCTGAAGCACAAGGCGAGAGAATACATCCAGGCGGCGGATGCGATCGGCGCCTCGCATGCGCGCCGCATGTTCGTGCACATTCTGCCGAACGTGAGCCACGTAGTGCTGGTGCAGCTGTCCTTGCATGTGGTTCTGTTCATCAAATCCGAGGTGGTGCTGAGCTTCCTCGGCTTCGGCGTCGGCGTCGACACCGTGTCCTGGGGCAGCATGCTCAACGAGGCCCAGAGCGAGCTGATTCTGGGGTACTGGTGGCAGCTCGCCGCCGCAACGATCGCCATGGCGCTGCTCGTCACTGGATTCAGCCTGTTCACCGATGCTGTGCGCGACGCGCTCGACCCCAAGCTCAAATGACACCCGTTAACGGAAAACCGGCGGGCGGTGCGGAAGTCCTCCTCGGCGTCCGCGATCTCCGGGTGGACTTTCGCGTCGACGCGGCCACGACTCTCCAGGCCGTGAAGGGCATCGCCTTCGACATCCCGGTGAACAGCACGGTCGCGCTGGTCGGGGAGTCGGGAAGCGGCAAGTCGGTGACCGCCCTGGCGATCCTCGGCCTCCTGCCCAGGGAGAATTCGACGGCGCGCGGCGAAGTCGCATACGCGGGCCGAAACCTCCTCGCGCTCTCGCCCGGCGAGCTGCAAAAGCTGCGGGGCGCGGACATCTCGATGGTGTTTCAGGAGCCGATGAGCTCGCTCAATCCGGTGTTCACCGTCGGGTTCCAGCTGACCGAGGTGCTGAGAAAACACCTCGGCATGACGAGCGCGCAGGCGCGGGCACGTGCCGTCGACCTCCTGAGGGAAGTCGGCATTCCCGAGCCCGAGGCGAGGATAGGGGCGTATCCGTTCCAGCTGTCCGGAGGTCAGCAGCAGCGGGTCATGATCGCGATGGCGATCGCCTGCGAGCCGAAGCTCTTGATCGCGGACGAGCCGACCACGGCGCTCGACGTCACCATCCAGAAACAGATCCTGGAGCTGATCGCCGACGTGCAGAAGCGCAGGCGAATGTCGGTGCTGTTCATCACCCACGATCTTGCCCTGGTCGGCGAGATCGCGGACCACGTCGTGGTGATGCGCGACGGCGAGATCAGGGAAAAGGGGACCGCGGAGCAGATATTCGAGGCGGCGCGGGATCCTTATACTCGCGCGTTGCTGTTGTGCCGGCCGCAGCTCGAGCGACGCCCCAAGAGGCTGCCCGTCATCGACGACTTCCTGAATTCATCCGGCCAGGTGCCCGAGATGCCGGAGCGCACCCGCGGATTGCGCGGCGACGAGGAGATCGTTCTCGAGGTGCGCCATCTCGGGAAAAGTTTTTATTCGCGCGAGAGCCTGTTCGCGAAGAAGGAGTTCAAGGCGGTCGTGGACGTCTCATTCAAGCTCGCCAAAGGAAAGACACTGGGAGTCGTCGGCGAATCGGGGTCGGGCAAGACCACGGTCGCGTTGACGCTGATGCGGCTGCACGAGGCTTCGAGCGGGGAAGTCCTGTTCGACGGCAAGAATCTGCTCTCGATCCCGCTTCGCGAGATGATGCAATACAAGCGCCGCATCCAGATCGTCTTCCAGAACCCTTACGCTTCGCTCAACCCGCGCTTCACCGCCGGCCAGCTGCTGATGGAGCCTCTGCAGATACACGGGATCGGGGAGAGCGAAAGCGAGCGCCGTGACCGCGTCTACAAATTGTTCGAGGAAGTCGGGCTGCCGGATGTGTCGTTCTTCAAGTACCCGCACGAGTTCTCGGGGGGGCAGAGGCAGCGGATCGCGATTGCGCGCTGCCTGACCATGAAGCCGGATGTTCTCATCTGCGACGAGGCGGTGTCCGCGCTGGACGTTTCGGTCCAGGCGCAGATCTTGAATCTGCTGCAGGATCTGCAGGACGGCTACAACATGAGCTACATTTTCATTTCGCACGATCTCGCCGTGGTGAAATACATGGCCGATCAGGTCCTGGTGATGAACGAGGGCGCGGTGGTCGAAGTGGCCGGTTCGGACGAGCTGTACCGGAATCCGAAGCATCCCTACACGAAGAGCCTGTTGTCGTCGATTCCCCGGGGCTGGCGCGGCTCGCCGGGGCGCTAGCCCGGCGCATGAGCGAGGTCCTGCTCCGCGCGGAGAACCTGAGGACCGTCCTGCACGGGAGCGGCGGGCCGGTGCACGCGGTGGACGGCGTGGACCTCGAGATTCGCCGCGGCGAGACGTTCGCGATCGTCGGGGAATCGGGGTCCGGGAAAACGATGACGGCGCTGTCACTCATGCGCCTGCTGCCCGAGACCGGGCGCATCGTGTCGGGCACGGTCGAGCTCTCGGGCACGGACCTGCTCGCGCTTCCCGAGGCCGCGATGCGCACGGTTCGCGGACGGCGCATCGGCATGATCTTCCAGGAGCCGGCGACCAGCCTGAACCCGGTGCTGACGATAGGCACCCAGATCCGCGAGGTGCTCGAGCGCCACACGGAGCTGCGCGGCGCGCAGATCGGGGAGCGCGTGCTCTCGCTTCTCGATTCGGTGGGCGTTCCCGACGCGGCGCGGCGCGCCGAGGAGTATCCGTTCCAGCTCTCCGGCGGCCTCAAGCAGCGGGCGATGATCGCCATGGCGCTCGCCGCCGGCCCGGACCTGCTCATCGCCGACGAGCCGACGACGGCGCTCGATGTGACCATCCAGGCGCAGGTGCTCGAGCTGCTGCGCGAGCTGCAGAAGAAGGACGGCATGGCGATCCTGCTGATCACGCACGACCTGGGGATCGTCGCGCAGATGGCGCACCGCGTCGCGGTGATGTACGCGGGCCAGGTGGTTGAAGTGGCGGAAGCGCGGCGCTTTTTCGCCGCGCCCCAGCATCCCTATTCGCGCAAGCTCTTCGAGGCGCTGCCGGGGTCGGGCAAGCGCGGCACGGAGCTCGCCGTGATCAAAGGGCAGGTGCCGGCGCTGACCACGGAGTTCCGGCGCTGCAGGTTCGTCGATCGCTGCGATTTGGCCTTCGATCGCTGCTCGGCCGAGGCGCCGGGCTGGACGAAGCTCGATGCCGAGCACGATGTTCGCTGCTTCCTTCGGGAGCGCGAGCGGGCGGGCCCGGTGAAACGGACCGTGGGGAGCTCGACCGCGGCTGCGGACCACGCACGGAGCGCTCCACTCCTGTCGGTGCGCGATCTCAAGGTGCACTTCCCGATACGCAAGGGGCTGTTCAAGCGCACCGTCGGCTACGTGAAGGCGGTCGACGGCGTATCGCTCGAGGTGGGTGCGGGGCGCACGCTGGGGCTCGTCGGCGAATCGGGCTGCGGCAAGACCACCGTCGGCAAGGCGATCCTGCAGCTCATCCAGCCGCAAGGGCAGGTCGAGTTCGACGGGGTCGAGCTCACGCGGCTTCGCGGGGCGGAGCTGCGCGCCCGGCGGCGCGGTTTCCAGATCATCTTCCAGGACCCGTATGCGTCGCTGAACCCGCGCATGCGGGTGGCGGACATCCTCTCCGAGGGCATGGCGTCGCTGGGCGTGGAGGCGGATGCGGCGGCGCGCGCGAAGCGCGTCGCGGATATCCTCGACCAGGTGGGACTCGCGCGCGACTCGGTCGATCGCTATCCCCACGAGTTCTCGGGCGGTCAGCGCCAGCGCATCGCCATCGCGCGCGCCCTGGCCGTCCGGCCGAAGCTCATCGTCTGCGACGAGCCCACGAGCGCGCTCGACGTCTCGGTGCAGGCGCAGATCCTGAACCTGCTGAAATCGCTGCAGCGCGAGCTCGGGCTCTCGTACCTTTTCATCACCCATAACATCGCCGTGGTCGAGTACCTGGCGCACGAGGTGGCGGTGATGTACCTCGGCCGCATCGTCGAGCGCGGCACGACGGAGGAAGTGCTGCGTTCGCCCAAGCACCCGTATACGCAGGCGCTCCTCGCGGCGGTACCGAAGATCGACGCGGGAGGGACGCGCGAGGTCATTCGCCTCGAGGGCGAGCTGCCTTCGCCGGTGAACCCGCCTCCGGGCTGCCACTTCCACCCGCGCTGCCCGAAGGTGATGCCGGAGTGCCGCGAGAACTATCCGGAGAATTTCAACCTGTCGGAGACGCGCAACGTCGCGTGCTGGCTGTACAAGAAATAGCTGCCCGATGTCGAGAACACGGCGCGCCCGCTCAGTCCGGCGCGGTCCATTGGGGGTTCCAAGCGACCTCCCAGACATGCCGATCAGGATCCTGGAAGTAGCCCGAATAGCCTCCCCAGAACGTGTCGTGGGCGGGCTTCACGATCGTCGCGCCGGCCTTCTTCGCCTGCGCCATCACCGCATCGACTTCTTGCTTCGAGGACACGTTGTGCCCGATGGTGAATTCCGTGGCGGAGGAGGGCGAGACGGGCAGGCTGGTGTCGTGCGCGATGCTCTCCCTCGGCCAGAGGGCGAGCTTGAGACCGGCCTGGAGATCGAAAAAGGCGACGGCACCGTGCTCGAACTGCGTGCCGACGATGCCCTCGGTCTTCAGCCCGAGGCCGTCGCGGTAGAAACGCAGGGATCGCTCGAGGTCGCCTACGCCCAGGGTGATGAGGGTAATGCGGGGCTTCATGCACGATATCGACGGGAGTCGTTTAACGGTCCGCATCACCGGCGCGCGCTGCTTCTGCGCGCGTTCGCGTACATGTGGTTGTTAGACCTCTGTTGTCGGTCATTTCGTCTTTCGTTGTTGCTTGACCCAACGCTGCACCGAGGCACGCTCCCATTGTCGTTTGGCATAGCGCTCCAAGTTCTTTGGAACGTCGTCGCCATTGAGCACCAGACGGTTAAGCATGAGGGCCAAGTCCGTATCGGCGAGGCACCACGCTCCGGTTATTGAGCCTTCTTCATCCTTGAGCAGGCTATTCGCCAGTCCAAACAATTTCTGCGCAGCGCTACGTGCTTTGTCGGAGAGCTTGGTGGTGGTTGGGGTGAGGAAGACCACTTCCGTTGGTCGTTCTTCACGGATCGGCATCAGATCACTGCGTAACCATGCCTGGACTTGCCGCGCTCGAGCGCGTCCTACGGGATCGAGCGGGTAGAGCGCAGGATACTTGGGTGGTGGAAAAACATCTTCCAGGTATTCCGCTATCGCTGACGACTCCGAGAAATATACCCCTCGGTGCTCCAGCGTTGGCACACGACAAGTAAGCGAGCGGCTGCGGAAAGGTTCTCGAAGCTGATCCTGGGTTTCGAGGTCAACTTTCTCGACCTTAAACGGAATGCCTTTCTCTGTAAGAGCCACAAATGCCGACATGGCGTACGGGCTCAGATATTGTGAATCCACGTAGAGAGTTGCTTCAGCGGGCGCCATATCCAGAGAGGTCTAACGTCCTGTCGAGCGGCGCGCGCTTTCTGCGCGTCCGCTCGAACTAAAGTTAGAGCGCATTATCCTCGCTTCGCTCGCGACCGGACCGGTTGGCGGTTTCGAAACCAGTCGGATGCTTCTGCCGGCCCTGACGTATTTCTCGGCAGCACATTAGCGGATGTCGTCGACGCTCACGCCGATTCGCTCGGCGTAGAGTGCGAGCGTGCGCTGCCAAGCCGGGCGGGACTGACAGCGCTCGTAGTACGCCTTTACCCTCGGGAAGGGCTCCATCAGGTCGGTCTTGCGGATGCCGCGCAGGACGCAGGCCATCATGATGTCGGCCACGGTGAAATCGGCGCAGGCGATCCACTCGCGGTCTTCGAGGCGCCGCTCGACATCGCCAAGCCAGCGGCCGGCGAGCTTGCGCACCTCCGCGGTGAGCTTGCGAGCGGTCTTGCCGCTGTCGAATATCTCGATGAGGTCTAGGCACACTAGGGTCGGCTCGACGGTGCTGACCGCGGCGAAGCACCACTGAACGACGCGGGTGCGGCCCTGGACGTCGCCCGGGATCAGCTTGCCGGCTTTCTCTGCTAGATAGAGCACCACAGCGGCCGACTCGGCTACTACGAAGCCGTCGTCGTCGATGACCGGCACTTGGTGGAAGGGGCTGATCCGACTGTAGGCCTCGCCGTCGAGCTCGCCGCCGCTTTGGTCGAGCGCGTGGACTCGATACGGCAGCCCGGTCTCCTCGAGCGCCCACTGCGCCCGGAGGTCTTTCGTCTCGCCGCGCCCCGCGGGAAAGATGTTTCCGAAGCCATAGAGCGTGATCATGTTGTTCTCCGCAATCGTCAAGATGGGATAGCCGGACGCTTACGTGTCTTGTCGTTACCCATTGACATGATGTGCGCTCTAACGAACTGAGTTAAGCGGGCCATCCGGTGGCAGCGAAGCCGCGCCGGGCTGGGTCCGCTTGAACGAGGTGTTAGGCACCATGCATCCGCGGGTAACGAGTAAGCATGCCATAAGCTCCGACAATACACGCGAAGAGGAGGGCGACCTGGCCGAGAATGGCGAGCGTAAGGTCAAACTCTCGGTGAAGATCCCACTCGGGAGAAGTGCTGGTGTCTAGGAAGCTGCCGCCAATGAGAGAAATTAGGAACGTGATGCAAAATATCGCGCTCGCCTTGAGCCAAGCACGTCCTCCAATGCCGCGAAGCGCCAGACCAAAGAGGACACCCACAACTACAGAGTGCGCCACCTCGCTCATGGTGACTATCCACGAACCTTTCACGCCGAAGGACGACCACAGCCCTTTGAGCAGAGGCGATAAGACATACCAGCTCCAAGGGAACATGCTTTCCACCCATATGTAGGGAGCAGCAATGCCGAGACCGATCAAAGCCATGGTGCGGAGCGGCGAGAGTGTGAACATGGTGCTTAACGTTCGCGCCCACCGGGCCGACGAGATGAAGGATGCCACAGGGAGCGCTGCTTCAGAGGCTCCGGGTGGGGCGCGCTGTCAGGTGTCAGTACGTTG
>Ga0137409_10005219_pt1 | contig 13541 bp, 9 predicted proteins | sample CZODoug1_16funga_FD_122059 | JGI IMG/M metagenome (GOLD analysis project Ga0137409, IMG submission 122059) | Vadose zone soil fungal communities from Angelo Coast Range Reserve, California, USA - CZODoug1_16fungal (Hybrid Assembly) | ecosystem: Environmental > Terrestrial > Soil > Vadose zone...
TCGCGTCCGAGCGGCTCGAAGCTCGACTTGGGCTTGCCGAGCTCGAACAGTCCGAACCCACGCCCTTCGAGCTTCGCCAATCTCGTCCAAGGTTCAAAAACGCAAAGGCTCCACAGGCTAAGTAACTGTAGAGCCTATGGTTTTGGTTGCGGGGGCAGGATTTGAACCTGCGACCTTCGGGTTATGAGGGCGATTTCACCCAACCGGCAGACGGGCGTCGTCCCTCATGTTTTCAGTCGTCTCGAGTACTTAGCTCAAGCGCGAAGTCCACCGAAGTCCACGCAGGGATCCGCAAGTCCCCTCCTGTTTGGACAAGATCTGGTCAAAGTTTCGGCGAGCCACTTCGAACCGGCGACCTTCGCCTTGGCAACGAACCCTTCCGGTATGCACGAACCTTCCGGATGTTCCCCGAATCGGCACGACCCTGCGATTTCATTAGGATCTGCCGCCAGCACGGAAAGTCTCAGCCGGTACCCCGGCGTCTCACCGTTTCCGCTGGCGCTGCTCGACTACCAGCTCGGACTGATCTGGATGAACGAGGGCCGACTGGAGGATGCACGGAGGTCATTCGAAGCTGCACGGCGCCTGGTGCCGCCTTCGCGCCGGCGCAGGGCCATCTCGCCGAGGCCGAAGCGGAAGCGGGTGAGTGCGATTCCGCCGTTGCCCGCCTGCGGCCCCTGGCTTTGTCCTCGGACGATCCCGATTACGCTGCGCAGCTCGCGCATTCTCGGGGCCGCCGGCCACGACGACGAATCGCGCCAAAGGCGCCGGCTGGCTGCGGCCCGCTTCGACGAGCCTGATCGTGAGTCACCCGGCGGCTTTCGCCGACCACGCCGCCGAATTCTGGCTCGCTGCGGGCGCCGATCCGGTCAAGGGGCTCCGGCTGGCGAGGATGAACGTCGAGGTTCGCAAGACCCGCGCTCCCGCCGCCTGCTGACACAGGCCGCTCTTGCGAACGCTGGCCACTGACTCCTGCGTCTCACGACCAGTCTGGCAGAGCGCGGCGGTGGCGGACTACACTCCGCCCGCGCGGAGGCTGGAGGCCCTGGCCCGAGCTCAGCAGCGCGAGGAGGACGCGCGGACGTGGTCGACCAGAGAACGCAAGCATCCACGCGCAGGTGCGTGCCCACCGTCGCGCTTGCCGCGCTGATGTTCCTCTGGTCCCGCAACGCCTTCGCCCTCGATCCATCACTGGACGTCAGCCAGTACGCGCACACGGCTTGGAAGATTCGCGACGGGTTTACAGAGGGCCCGATCCAAGCGATCGCACAGACGCCCGACGGCTATCTCTGGCTGGGCACGGAGACCGGATTGCTTCGCTTCGACGGCGTCCGAGCCGTGCCGTGGCAACCTCCGGGGGAGCACCTTCCCAGCAACGTCGCCGCTCTCATGGTTGCGCATGATGGCACTCTGTTCATCGGCACGTTGAAGGGACTGGCCACCTGGAAGGACAGCAGGCTCACGCACTATCCGGAAGTTGCCGGGCAGGGGATTTTGATGTTTCGGCAGGATCGCCACGGAACCGTCTGGTTTGGAGAGGTCGGGTCCGGTCGGCTCTGCGCCGTTCAAGCAGCCAAGGTCCAGTGCGAGCGGGACGAGCGTTTTGGCCGCTGGGTTCTCGCGGTGTACGAAGATCGCGCGGGCAACCTTTGGATCACCACCCAGACGGGATTGTGGCGCTGGAAGCCTGGCCCTCCCGAGCGCTATGCCTATCCCCCTCTCACGACCGAGGCGAACGACCTGATCGAGGACGACAGCGGCCGGATTCTGCTCGCTGCCAACGGAGGCAGCGTACCGCGGCTGCAGGGCGACAAACTCGAGCGTCATCCGGTGCCGGGGATCAATCCGGCATCGAGGCCCAGTCGGTTTCTGCGCACCAGCGACGGCAGCCTGTGGATTTCGACTTATGACGGCCTCGTGCATCTCCACCAGGGCAAGGCAGACGTCTTCGGGCTGGCGGACGGTCTCTCGGGGAATCCCTACGTGATCTTCGAGGACCGCGAAGGCAGCGTGTGGGTCAGCACGAGCGGCGGCCTCGACCGGTTCCGCGAGTACACGTTTCCGCTCGTCTCGACGAAGCAGGGTCTTTCCAACCCGTTGGCCTGGGGCATCCTGGCGACGGCGGATGGAAGCATCTGGGTCGCCACGGCCAACGGGCTCAACCGCTGGCACGACGGGCGGATCACCTACTATGGCAAGAGTCCCGTGCCGCCCCACGACCGGCGAACTTCCGTGCCGCTCCTCGAGACGGTCGCCCGGTCGCTGGGGGTGGACGATCGAGGTCGGCCATGGGCGGCGATCACCGACGGTGTGGTCTACTTCGAGGGCGGCCGATTCATACGCGTCCCGGGCTTACCGGGCGGAAATGTCTGGGCCTTCGCTCCGGATGGCTTTGGAAACATGTGGGTCAGTCTCCACGACGTGGCCCTCTTCTACCGGGCGGCGGGCGGCGCCGTTGAACGGTTCCCCTGGAACCAGCTCGGCCAGCAGCACCATGCCGCCTCCGCCTTATTGCCGGATCGCTCGCAGCGCGGCGTCTGGATCGGTTTCGGGGCCGGCGGCGTGGGTTATTTCAAGGACGGCCGGATCCTCGCTTCATACACCGCGGCCGACGGGCTCGGCGGCGGTGCCGTCACCGATCTTCGATTCGGCGAGCAGGGCGCGGTGTGGGCCGCGACCGAAGGCGGGTTGAGCCGGATTCAAGGCGGGCGCGTCGTCACGCTCAACGCCAAGAATGGCCTGCCGTGCGATCCCGTGCACTGGTCGATGGAGGACGAAGATCGCTCCGTCTGGCTCATCACGCTGTGCGGTCTCGTGCGCCTCGCCCGGTCGGAGCTGGATGCATGGCTGAACGATCCGATGCGGACGATCCGGGTGACCGTGTTCGACGCTTCCGACGGCGTCGCGAAAATGGCGACCATCGGCTGGTATGGCCCGCACGTGACCAGGACCGCCGACGGGAAGCTCTGGTTCGCGACTCGCGACGGGATCACCCGGATCGATCCGCGGCGCCTGCCGCACAACGACCTGCCGCCGCCCGTGCACATCGAGCAGATCACCGCGGACGGAAAGGTCTACGACGCGGGCAGCAGAGCGCTGCGGCTGCCTGCACGCGTGCGCGATCTCGCGATCGACTACACCGCCCTGAGCCTTGTCGCACCGGAAAAGGTGCGCTTCCGCATCAAGCTCGAGGGCCAGGACAAGGACTGGCGCGAGCTGGTCAACGACCGCCACGTGCATTACACGAATCTGCCGCCGAGGGATTACCGGTTCATCGTGAAGGCCAGCAACAACAGCGGCGTGTGGAACGAGGATGGCGCATCCCTCGCGTTCACCATCCCGCCGGCCTTCCATGAGACGACCTGGTTCCGTGCCCTCTGTATCGCGATTCTGGCGGCGCTGCTGTGGGCCACGTATCGCATCCGCGTTGGAGTTCTCGAGCGCCATCAGCGCCAGATGGAGCAGCACCAGGCGGAGATCACGGCACTCAACGAGCGGCTGATGAAGGCGCAGGAGGAGGAGCGGACCCGCATCGCCGGAGAGCTGCACGACGGCGTCCTCCAGCAGCTCACCACGGTGGCCCTCAATCTCGGGGCGGTCAAATACCAGGTTCCACCTGGCTCTCCGGCGAAGACCGAGATCGACGGCGTGCAGGACAAACTGATCGAGATCGGAACGGGCATCCGCCAGCTCTCTCACGACCTGCACCCCGCCTCGCTGCACGAAGCGGGGCTGCCCAAGGCGCTCTCCTCCTATTGCGGAGAGTTCAGCAAGACCCGCGGCATTCCGGTGTCCTGCGAGGCGGACTTCGACGTGAAGGAGTTGTCGCCGGGAGCCGCGCTGGCCCTCTACCGCATTGCGCAGGAAGCGCTCGGCAACGTCGCGAAGCATTCAAAGGCGAAACAGGTTCGCGTCCGGCTCATGCGCGCCGACGGCGTCGTTCGCCTGACGGTCTCCGACGACGGCATCGGCTTCGTCCCTGGCCGCGGTGGCGATTCCGGAGGCGTGGGCCTCGTCAACATGCGCGAGCGCGTTCGCCAGCTCGACGGCACGCTCGAGCTCGAAAGCGAACCCGGCCGCGGCACCACCGTGCGCGCGGAAGTCCCCTTTCGCCCCGCGTAGACTCTCCGTCTGGTGGGCCCGCATCGTTCTTTTCTTGTCGTGGATTTGATACACCGTCGCGGCCACCGGGGGAGCAATGGGCTTCCGGCTTCTGTCCTTCATCCTCGCCTGTTCGCTGGCGGCCTCGGAAGCCGCGCTGGGGGAGACGCCGCTCGATGCCGGCTCCACGCCGGTGCAGCTCGAGGAGGAGCTCGTCGTCACCGGCTCGCGCGTACCGCGCAAGGACCTGACGTCGCCCGCGCCGGTCGTCATCTACAGCCGCGAGGAGATCGCCGCCAGCGGCGTGGCGACGCTCGGCGACTTCCTGCAGCTCATCCCGTGGAGCGGCGGCGGCGTGAACAGCAAGTTCAACACCGGCTCCGACGGCACGACGCAGGTGTCGCTGCGCAACCTCGGCCCGCGCCACACGCTGGTGCTGGTCGACGGCAAGCGGTGGGTCAACGGCGGGCTCGGCGCGGGCAGCGGGTACGTGCCCGCTTTCGACCTGAACACCATCTCCACCGCGGTCATCGAGCGCGTCGAGGTGCTCAAGGACGGCGCCTCGGCGGTGTACGGCTCGGACGCCGTCGCTGGCGTGGTGAACATCATCACGCGGCGCCGGATGAACGGGGTCAACGTCGAAGGGTACGCCGGCGCCTCCCCGCATGGCGACGCATTCCAGGGCCAGCTGAACGGCACTGCGGGGATCTCCGGCGATCGGGGAGGCTTCCTCCTGTCGCTGGGTGCGTTCCGGCAGTCGTCGATGCTCGCCGCCAACCGCCAGTGGGCCGAGCGTGCCCTCAGCTACAACTTTCCCGCCGGGCGCATCGATCCGTCCGGGTCGAGCATCATCCCCGCCGGCCGCGCGCACGTCGATCCCGCGAAGTGCCCGACGCAGCTCTGCCAGCGGCTCAACGCCGCGTACCCCGGCGCGGGCGCCATCGACTGGATCGCCGATGGCAACCCCGCGATGGGCGAACCGGTGGTGACCGACCCGGCCACCGGCCTGAGCTGGCGCAAGTACATCGATAGCGGGCCGGTCAACGACCGCTACAACTTCCAAGCCGTGAACTACCTCATCACGCCCAACGATCGCCTGTCTCTCTTCGCCAACGGCGACTACCACCTCGTGGACTTCGCCACCGCGCGACTGCAGGCGGCGTGGGTCGACAGCCGTTCAGCATACCAGGCCGCGCCAGAGCCATTCCAGACGATCTTCGCCCGGACGCCCATCGACCCGACCAGCCCGTACAACCCGTTCGGCGTCCCGATCGCCAATGCAGCGAAGCGCCTTCTGGAGACGGGGCCGCGACAACGTGAGAGCGATGCGCAAACAATCCAGCTGAACGGCAGCCTCGACGGCACCATCGAGCGCACCGATTGGTCGCTATCCTTCGGCTACGGCCGCACGTCCAGCTCCTCCCACGGCCTGGGATCGCTCCAGACGACGACCCTCGGCGCCGGCATCGGCCCGGCGTTCCAGGACGCCAGCGGAGTCTGGCGCTGCGGAACGCCGGCCGCGCCGATCGCGAACTGCACACCTGTGAACCTGTTCGGGGTCGGCAGCGTCACCCCGGCGATGGCGCAGTCGCTCGGCGCGTACACCGCCCTCAACGACGGTTGGTCGCAGCTCGGCGTCGTCAATGCCGACCTCAGCCGCGATCTGTTCACCATCGCCGCCGACCGGCCTGCCGGCATCGCCCTCGGGTACCAGTTCCGGCGCGAGTACGGGGGCGTCCAGCCCGATGCGATCGCGGTCGCGACCCATTCCCTCGACTTCATCGGGCAGCCCACCAAGGGCTCGTTCAACACCAACGAAGCGTATGCCGAGCTGGTGCTGCCGGTCGTGAGCGGCGTTCCGTTCGCGGACGACGTCGAGCTGCAGGCGGCTGGACGCGTGTTCCACTACTCGTCGTACGGCACGAACTTCACCTACAAGCTCGGCGCCCGCTGGCGACCCGTCCGGGGGTTCACGCTCCGCGGTACCTGGTCGACCGCATTCAAGGCGCCCACCCTCGACGACCTCTATCTCGGCCAATTCAACACGCTGGAGCTGGCCACCGATCCCTGCGCTCGCATCCCGGCCTCGAACGCGGCGCTCCGCGCGCAGTGCGCGGCAGGGTCGGGCGGGGCGAGCGCGGTGAACAACGGCGACACGAGTTTCGTGCTCCCGTCCATCTTCGGCGGCAACCCGGATCTGCAGCCCGAGACGGCGACCTCCGCGACCGCGGGCGCCGTCATCGAGCCACCCCAGATCAAGGGCCTCTCGATCACGGCCGATTACTACCGCATCAAGCTCAACGCCGCGATCGCGAGGTTCATCGGGACCGCGAACGTCCTCGCCGCCTGCTATCCCGCCTCGACGGGATCCAGCGCGCCACCAGACCCGAGACAGTGCGGCCTGATCACGCGCGACCCTTCCAGCGGGATGATCCAGAACGTGCTGGACATCGCGCAGAACGCCGGATCGGTCCTCACCAGCGGAGTGGACCTGGCGCTGCGGTACGCGCTGCCGACGACCGCCGGCCGTTTCCGGCTGCTCTTCGACGGCACGTACCTGATCAAGCAGGACCTCGTGCTGCCGAACGGGAAGAAGGTGCAAGGCGCCGGCAACTACGACGTCAGCTCCTTCTTCCAGACGCTGGGCGTGACGCCGCGGGTGCGGTTCAACACGGGCGTCGATTACGACCGCGGTGCTTTCTCCGGCGGCGTACGGGCGAGGTACACTGGTGGTTTCGACGAGTGCGCCCCTCCGTCGGGAACGAGCGCCACTGGCGCGGGCCTGTGCGCCGATCAGAACAAGGACCCGACGACCAGCGTTCCGTACCCGGCCCATCACGTCTCGTACAACATGACGTTCGACCTCTACGCGGCCTACGCGCTAGGGAGCTCGATCGGCGCGACCTCGTTCTCCGCGGGCGTGCGCAACGTCTTCGACTCGAATCCGCCCAGGGTCTTCAACTCGTTTCTGACGTACGCCGACCCCTCTTACGACTTCGTCGGCCGCTACGTCTGGGGTCGCATCGTGCAGAAGTTCTGATGAGCAGCGAACCGGCCTCGCAGGGTGAATTCAAGGCGTAGGGAACGAGAGAGGACCAGTGTCCGCTCTCAGCGCAGCGACTGCTGCAGCACGGGCACGTCGTCCTGCCAGGTCTCCTCGACCGGTCCAGCGATGAGGCGGGCGGGCGCGAGAGGTGGCCCGGTGGACGGCAGCCCGAGATGGTCGAGGATGGCCTTCACCGGCCCGGGCTGGGTGAGGTAGGCGAGGACGACGCGGCGGCCGCCGCAAGGGCAGGCGAGCACGTCCTCGCGGAAGACGCGCATCAGCAGTTCGGCCCAGGGGATGCGCGATGAGTCCGCAGGGCGCCGCACCTCTGCGGTGGCCTGACCGGGCGGAGTCCCAGTCGCGGCTCGAGCAGGATCCTCGGACGGCACAGCTGAGGCGCAGGGCGGGATGACCTGACTGCGCCAGCGTGAGGCGGGCGCAAACACGCCGTGGTAGCGGATGAGGTGGGCGCGCGGCGGCGGGACCAGCGTGGCGAGGCGACGCAAGAATTCACTGCGCGGCCGGTAAATTGCTGCTACGCATCGTCCGGCAAGGAAGGGAACCGCATGTTGCCAGAACACGCCTTATACGACCTACGATCCCACCAGCCCGGCGCCGGCGAAGCGGGTCTCGCCTTCGCCGGCTATGCTCGCCGATTTCCTGCTCTTTCGCTCGAGCAACCTGCCTACGGTGTCGAGGGCCCTTCTGCTCCGGCTCCGGGCGGCCCCGCCCGCACGTTGGGTCGCTTCTGGACCGTACCCGACCCATCGCGTCGCCGCGTACACGGCGTTCGACCTCTACGCCAGCTATGCGCTCCAGAGCTCGTTCGGCACGACCTCTTTGGCCGGCGGGGTGCGCAACCTGTTCGACGCGGCCCCGCCCGCCGTCTACGACTCGTTCCTCACTTACGCCGATCCGACGTATGACTTCGTCGGCCGCTACGTGTACGGCCGCCTCGCGCATAAGTTCTGAGGGGGACCGAGGAGGCGCATTGAACGCTCCAAGGGTCGTCGTGGTGGACAATAACGCATCCGTGCGCGGCGCGCTCGAGGAACTTTTGACGGCGGCCGGGTACGAGGTCGACACCCACGCCTCGGCGGAGAGTTTCTTGGAGTCGGGACGGCTCTCCAGCGCCGATTGCCTCCTGCTCGACGTGAAGATGCCCGGCATGAGCGGGGTGGAGCTCCAGGAGCAACTCGACCGCCTCGACGCGAGGATCCCCATCGTCTTCATGACGGGACACGGGAAGGCCAGCATCCGCAACCGGGCGCTGGCCGCTGGAGTGGTGGAGTTCCTCGAGAAGCCCTTCGGCGATGCAGCGCTCCTTGCCGCGATTGAGCGCGCGCTCCGAACAGCTCGCCCCTGACCGCTGCGCCCTCGAACGGAAAAGGCGCTCTACTGGTCGAGCGCTCGAGGCCGCGCACCGCCCACCAGACGAGCTCCCGGCGATCGCGTTCCTGCTAGCTCGTTCTCCTACTTCGACGTCAGCACTGCGCGGCCGGTGCCTGGCACGGCCGCGGGTTGGTCTGCTACGCATCGTCCAGCAAGGAAGGGAACCGCATGTTGCCAGAACACGCTTATACGACCTACGATCCGAAGGGCGTGCTCAAGAAGGCGGGATGCAACACCGCCGGAGACGCGTTCACCGTCCTGAAATCGGCTACCAGCACGAGCCGAGCGCGCAGGCACGGGCCGACGTGCGCGAACTCGCCGTCGAACCGATCGAATCTGAACCCTGGGCAGCCACGCCGTGGACCTCGAGCGGAACCGAGAGCCGGGCGGTCGTGAGACCGATCACGGCGCGTGAGAGCTGTCACTTCACGAGTGTGATGAGCGGCTTCCCTCTTTCGACGACATATGTGGCGAGCTCCGCCCCCGTTGCCGCTACCGACGTTCCTCGCCAGGTGGGCCGCTCCGGCCGGGACGAACAGGACTTCGCCGGGCTTGACCTTCACTGACGGCTTGCCCTCGATCTCGTACTCCAGGGTGCCTTCGAGCACGTAGATAATCTCTTCACCCGGATGAGTGTGCATGGGGGAGGCATATCCCGGGCCGAAGTCGACGCGCACCTGGACCACCTCGCGTCCGGGAGCGCTCAGATCGTGCCGCTGCAGGTCGGTTCGTTTGCTCTCGGCCTGCTGAGCACGCGCCAAGTGCAGCGCCAGAATACTCCATTGACGTCGAAGGAGCTTGCGTCGACGTTCGGCTGATTCTGCACCTTCCCGCGGGGTGGGATCCCGTGCCGGGCGCGCAGGCATGCTCGCGACGAGGTTTCGACAACTGCTGACTTCTCGGCGCGCCCACGTCGACGTGCGCTGCCGTCGAACCTTCTGATCGGGTTGGTCGCGGAGTCTTCGTCCTCAACACATGTGGACCGTCCTTGGCGCCCCGCTGTGCTCCTCCAGCACGACGATGAGCCGGCGAGCGATTGAGAGCGCGTCCGTCACCGCTCGAGTCACGGCGCATCGAGAGCGGACGCGGCACTTCACCCGAGGTCGGCCGGCGCGACACGGATCGCATTCGAGACGCGGACGTGTGCGAGCTTGCCCTGCGCACACAGCTTGTAGACAGTCGAGGTTGGGCGCGGCGGATGTTGCGGGAGCCGGTGACGACGATCTCCTCTCCGAAGTGCTGGGGCTCGGAGCTGGCGTCCGTCGGCGTCGCCTCGTCTTGCGCGGCTGCCACGGTCGCCACGAGCGCGAACGAGACGACGAACGCGTCGAGGCGGAGGTCCATCGGTTCCCGGAGCCTCTCCGCCTACCGTCCGAAGCCGCTCGAGACGGTTGTACTTCGCGGTACATCATCGTGCGGGCGGCAGCGGGACTTCCGCCTGGATCGTGCTGCCGCGGCCGGGTTCGCTCTCGAGGAGGAGCGTGCCGCCGAGCTGGCGAACGCGCTCGCGCATGTTGACGAGGCCCACGCCTCCGGCGTCGCCGGCGCGGCCGGGGACGAACCCGACGCCGTCGTCGCAGATGGTCAGGCGAACGACGCCTCCGGCGCGGGCGAGCCGGACGCGGACCTGCGTCGCCTTCGCGTGCTTCGCGACGTTGCCGAGCGCCTCCTGCGCGATGCGGTAGAGCGCCAGCGCCGTGCCCGGCGACAGCTCCTCCACGCCGGGGCCCGCCTCGCAGGCGACCGGGACGCCGCGCGCCTTGCTGAACTCGCAGCAATACCCGGAGAGCGCCTTCGGCAAGCCCGCCTCCTGCAGCACGGCAGGATGCAGCTCGTGCGAGAGCTGGCGGAGGTCCGTTCCGATCTGGATGAGGTTGTTCTGCAGGCCGGCGATCTCGCTCTTCGCCGGGGAACCGGGTGGTACCTGGTAGTTGACCGTGCCGAGATTGAGCGCCAATGACGTGAGCTGCTGGAGGATGCCATCGTGCAGCTCTCCGGCGATGCGGGTGCGCTCCTCCTCCTGGGCCTTTATCAGCCGCTCGGCCAGGCGCAGGATGTCCTGCTCGCTCCGCTGCACGGCCCGGAATACGGCCACCTGTCGCAGCAGCAACAGGGTCAACGCCGTCGCGGCGAAGACCAGCAGCGCGGCCTGGATGGCGGTGTAGAGCCTGGTCAGGCGAGCGATCTCACCCTGGATGGCGGTCTGGATCCTCTGTTGCTTGTTCTCCAGCAGGTTGGTGAACGAGAAGCCCAGGTCCCGGACGTCCTGGTACATGCGGAAGAACTGCAGGAGGTGGTCGGCCTCGAAGTCATAGCCACCGACGTTCCGGAGGATGCCGTACATCGTCGAGCCGAGGATGGGGCGGTTCCCCTGCTGGTTGCTGCGGATGAACGCCTCGAGCTCGTCGTATACCTCCTGGATGAACTGATTTCCGTAGCGCAGGCCTCGCAGCAGATCGATGACCTCCTGCCGCAGCGCGGGATCGAGGAGCCGCTCCCGGTCGACCTCCTGCTGAAACGCCTCGAGCCTGGCGCGGAACTGGCCAAACACCTGGACGCCGCCGCTCCAGCTCTCCTTCGGCCTCTCCTGGCGGTAGGGCAAGCGATGCGTGGTCATGAGCAGCTGATGCCAGCTGTCCATCACGGCCGAGAGGCTGGCCTCGAACCGCTGCAGCGCCAGCTTCCGCTCCGCGATGACGCCAACGGCGGCCGCGTGCCCCAGGAAGGCGCAGGCGATGGCAGCGACCAGGGCGAAGAAATGGACCCGCAGCGCCCGGCTCGCCTCCGGCGACGGGGACGTTGCCCCGCCCTCGCGGCGCGAGGCGCTCGGCGAGTTCGCGCTCGCGTTCGCGGCCTCAATCCCCATCCCGTGCCGCCCCTCGCACCGCCGGCGACGGCGCGCCGAGGGCCCGCAGGTCGCGCTGGGCGTCCTCGAGCGCCTTCCGGGGCGGCTTACTGCCCGAGAGCCCCTCCTGGATGGCCCGCGAGATGATGTTCGAGATCTCCGGCCAGCGCGGGTGCGGGCCGCGGGGCATGGCGTACTGGATCTGGTCGAGGAACACGCTCAGCCTGGGATCTCGTTCCCACACGTCGCCGGGCCGCGCCGCGTCGGTTCGAGGCGGCAGTTCCCCGGTGGCACTCGCGAACCGAGCGATGATCTCCCGGGACGCCGCGTACTGCACGAAGGCCCAGGCGGCGTCGCGCTTGGCCTGGCGCGTGATGGCCAGGTTCTCGCCGCCTAGGACCGAGGCGAACTTCACGTCCCTGGGGACCTTGGCGATGCCGTAGGCCAGCTTGGGTGAGTCGCGCTCGAGGCTTCGGAAATTCCACGGACCGTTGATCATCATCGCAGTCCTGCCCGACGAGAACTGCTTCTGGGCGTCGAACTGCGTCCAGCCGATGACCTCAGCGCTCATTGACCCATCGGTGATCAGCGACCGCAGGAATTCCAGCGCGCGGACGCCGGCGGGGGAGTCGACCTGGTCGACATCGCCCCCGGCGGAGAGGAGCCAGGGCAGGAACTGGAAGGTCCCCTCCTCGGACGGGAACGCGCTGATCGCGAGACCGTATCGGCCAGGCGCCGTCAGCTTCCGGGCCGCGGCCCGCAGCTCCTCCCATGTCTCGGGCACCCGCACCCCCGCCCGGTCGAGGGCCCCACGGTCGTAGAACAGGGCCAAGCAGTTGGAGTCGAACGGGATGCCGTACTGCCGCCCTTTGTAGATGGTGGACCGCCATGGGCCGGCGAGGAACCGCCCTTTCCCCTCCCACCGCGCCACGAGATCGGTGATGTCGGCGAGGATCCCGGCCTGGGCGAAGGCCGCGTTGTCCGGGTTGTCGATCATGACCACGTCCGGCAGATCGCCCGACGCGTTCGCCACCAGCAGCATCCGCTTCAGGTTCTCGAGCGGGACGTACTCGTAGCGAACGACTATGCCCGGATGGGTATGGTTGAAGTCGTCGATGATACCCTGCGTGATGTCCCTGATGGACTCGGGGAAGTAGGACAGGAATCGGATCTCGGTCGGCGGCGCGGCGAGCGCCGTCGCGGGCCTCCCTTCCAACAGACAGAACACCGTCAGGACGAGCGAGAGCCGATGCATGGGACACCTCCGGCTCGACCACCGTGGCGTGCGATGCGGGGCTGCGAGCACGGGTATAGTTTGCCGGGACGTGCGCCGCCCCGCCGGCTGCCGACGCCGACATGGTCGACGTCCACCGCCTCGCCGAGATGGTCCGCCCGCCGTGCGCCTGGAGCCGCCGCCGGCGGCCAAGGGTGATCCCGCTCGCCCGTTGCGTCCGGCGAGCCAGTACGCCCTCCCGGCTCGCACGCAGCGAACGGCCGAACGGAGGGGACGAGACTTGAGACCCGACCGGATCTGCCGGGGCTCAACGCGGGCTCGGAGGGAGTCGTTCCCGGCGTCGTCGGGTCGTAGGACGGATAATGCGGGTTTCCGTCCACTCGCCGCACCTCACGACCCCTCCTTCCGGCGGCGAAGCATGCCATGTCTAACTGATACAACGCCAGTCCACGCCGCGCGGCAGCCGCCGCAGCCGGGCGCCGGGCGCACCAGTACCTCAAGCGCGCCAGGGCGCCCTCACGAGTCTAGTTTGGCAGCTCGTCCCGCAACTCGTCAGCCGGTCGCTCATCCAGCTCGGGCTGCGCGGCCCGTCGTGCTGGCGCCTTGGGCGGCCCCGTGGCCGGCAGGCCAAGGTGTTCCAGGATCTTCTTCACCACGGCCCGTTCGGTCACCGAGGCTCGCATCGCGATCGAACACCAAGTGGGCAGGTTGCCTTCCTGCGGGAATGTTTCTCGGAGTTGTTGGACGACCCAGTCAGCGATGGGGTGCTCTGTGACATCGAAATGCAGAATGCGCCGCCGGGCATGATCAAAGCCCGAAGGTCCTCGCCGATGGACGGACGCCCCGCGCGACGATGGTGCTGAGACAGCCACGTCCAGTACTTGCGGAACCCGGCCCGGTGCCAGCGGACCACTGTCTCAGGC
>Ga0137409_10005220_pt1 | contig 13541 bp, 11 predicted proteins | sample CZODoug1_16funga_FD_122059 | JGI IMG/M metagenome (GOLD analysis project Ga0137409, IMG submission 122059) | Vadose zone soil fungal communities from Angelo Coast Range Reserve, California, USA - CZODoug1_16fungal (Hybrid Assembly) | ecosystem: Environmental > Terrestrial > Soil > Vadose zone...
TCTGCACCTGGTCGCGGTTCTTCTGCTTCACGCGCGAGAACGCCTCGCTGCGGTAGGAGAGCGTGACTTTCGTGCCGGGCTGTTCGGCGCAGGCGATCGCAGCCTCGAGCGCGGAATCGCCGCCACCCACGACCAGCACATGCCGTCCGCGGTACTGCTCGGGATCGATCAGCCGGTAGACGACCTTCGCCTGTTCCTCACCCCTGACGTCGAGCTTGCGCGGGGTGCCGCGCCGGCCCATCGCGAGCAGGATCGAGCGCGTTCTGTATTCCTGCTTGGAGGTGCGCACGAGGAAACCTTGGCCGTCCGGCTTCACGCTCTCCATGCGCTCGAAGAAATTGATCTTGAGGCCGGTGCGCTTCAACACGTTCGTCCAGAACTCGAGGAGCGTCTCCTTGCTGACTTCCCCGAACTTGACCTTGCCGACGATCGGCAGCTGTACCGGCGCGGTCATGACGACCTTGTTGCGCGGATAGTGGTAGACGGTGCCGCCAAAGGAGTCTTCCTGCTCTATCGTTGCGAACTTTAGATTCTTCTCCTTCGCCGCGAGCGATGCGGAGATCCCGGCAGGCCCCGCGCCGATGATCACCACATCGTGCGGAAAGGCGCCTCCCTTGCGCTTCGCAATCGACTCCAGGGCTTGACGGCCCTGCTCGACCGCCTTGCGAATCAGTCCCATCCCGCCGAGCTCGCCCGCGATGAAGATGCCCGGCACGTTGGTCTCGAAGTTCGGATTGACCGCGGGAATATCCATTCCCCGCTTGGAAGTGCCGAAGACGAGACGAATCGCGTCGTGCGGGCAGGCCGCCATGCAGGCGCCGTGGCCGATGCACGCCGCGGCGTTCACCAGTTGCGCCCTTCCGTCGATGATGCCGATCGCGTTCTCGGGGCAGGCCGCGACGCAGGCCCTCGAGTTGAGGCACTTGAGCGGATCGATGACCGGGTGCAGGGACGCGGGCTCGTTGAGCCCGGCCTCGACCGCCTGCTTGAGGCGTGCGGAGCCTTCGCGTTCCCTCCCGTGCTGTCGCACGATGTACCACGCAAAGAAGATCAGGAACGGCACACCGTACAAGAGCAAGGCCGTGTAGGTCAGCATGTCGGGCATGGGCGACAAACGCCGTCTGGTCGGAGTCCGCGTTTGAATGATGTCGAACCCTACATCGCGCCCCGTTTTTTATTCCGGTATTTTTTCACGCGCACCGCGATTTCGTCGATAAAGCTCGACAAGTTTCCATGACAACGGCATGTCTGCGCCGTGACAATGCCTTCCGCTCCGGCATTCTCCTCGGATGATCCGAACGATGAGCCGCGATTTATCGCCCACTACACAGTTTTCATACAGCACGGAGCGGCGCAGCGGTGCCGAGCGCCGTGTGGTGCCGCGTGTCCACGCAGGCGCCGAACGCCGGCTGGGTGCGCGTCCCTTGTCGGTCACATCGATCTGGCTGGTCGCGATCGCGCTCGCCGCCGGCGCCTGGCTCGGAGGGCGCGCCGATCTGTACACGCCGGGTTCCGACTTCGGGTACTACCTGGGGCTCGTCGGCTCCATCTTCATGGCCCTGCTGCTGCTCTACCCGCTGCGCAAACGAGCGCAGTTCCTGCAGCGCGCGGGAGAGTTGCGGAACTGGTTCAGGGTGCACATGTTCCTGGGAATTGCCGGCCCGGTCCTGATCCTCTATCACTCGACGCTACGAGTCGCCTCGCTCAACGCCGCCGTCGCCTTCTACAGCATGCTGATCGTCGCGGGCAGCGGCATCATCGGGCGCTTCATCTACACCAAGATCCACCACGGGCTCTACGGCCGCCAGGCGACGCTGCGCGAACGCCAGGAACACCTCGGTCTTCAGGGCGAGTCGCTGAAATCGAAATTTCATTTTGCGCCGAGCGTCGAGCAGCGCCTCAAGGATCTCGAGGCCTACGCCACGGATCAGACGCACTTGGGCCTGCTCGGGCTACGTCGTTTCCTCGCCCTCACCGTGCGCACGCGTTACGTCTACTGGCGCAGCATGCGCGAAGTCGGGCGGATCCTGTCGCGTGCTGCGGCGGAACGAGGCTGGCCGCGGGGAGAGCGGGCCCATCGGATCCGCGTCGCCCGGAAAATTCTGAAGGGGTACATGCACGAGCTGCAGGAGGTCGCTCAGTTTCGCACCTATGAGCGCCTGTTCTCACTGTGGCATGTCCTGCACGTGCCTTTCGTCTTCATGCTGGTGTTCAGCGCGATCGTCCATGTGGTTTACGTCCACATGTACTGAGAACCGCCATGCCAACACGAGGCACGGTCGCCGGATGGCTCATGCTGTTGCTCGCCTCGGGCGCTTCCGCGCAGAGCATTGAGACCGCCGTGATGCCCGGCCAGGTCATCCAGGGGCATGCCAAGTTCGAGAGCGAGTGCAAGAACTGCCACGTGCGCTTCAACCGGGCGGGTCAGCGGGCGCAGTGCCTCGACTGCCACAAGGAGGTCGCACTCGACGTGGCTCAACACCGGCGCTATCACGGGCGCGTGTCGGACAAGGATTGCCGCGCCTGCCACACGGACCACAAGGGACGCACCGCGAACATTGCGCCCATCAACACCGCGAGCTTCGACCACCGGCAGACCGATTTCGTGCTGAAGGGCGGCCATGCGTCTCCGGAGGTCGAATGCCGCGCCTGCCACCTGCCCTCCGTCAAGTACCGCAACACGCCCTCGGACTGCTACGCCTGCCACAGGAAAGACGACAAGCACAAGGGGAAGCTCGGCACCGGGTGCGCCAACTGCCACGGCGAGAGCAGCTGGAAGCGGACGCGTTTTGACCACAGCAAGACCAAGTTCCCGCTGAGAAACGCCCACGCCGACGTTGCCTGCGAGTCCTGCCACAAGACGCCGGACTTCAAGGGGACCGTTCTTGCCTGTATCTCGTGCCATCAGAAGGACGACCAGAAGAAAGGGCACCGGGGCAAGTTCGGCGCCAAGTGCGAGACCTGCCACACGGACATGGCGTGGAAGACGACGAGATTCAGCCACGCGCGCGACACGCGCTTCGAACTCAAAGGCAAGCATCAGCTCGCACGGTGCGAATCGTGCCATACGGGCATGCTGTACCAGGAGAAGACCCCGACGGCGTGCGTCGCTTGCCACAGGAACGACGACGCCAAGAAGGGACATCAGGGCCGCTTCGGGGACAAGTGCGAGAGCTGCCACGTGGAGAGATCGTGGACGACCACGATTTTCGATCACGGACTGGTGACGCGCTATGCGCTCCGCGGCAAGCACGCCCAGATCACCTGCGCCAGCTGCCATACCGGTTTCATCTACAAGGAGAAGCTGGCGACGGCCTGCCTTTCCTGCCACCGCAAGGACGACAAGCACAACGGGCAGCTCGGGCCCCAGTGCGAGTCGTGTCACAACGAGGCGAGCTGGCGGAAGGCACAAATCGACCATGGCGTCACCCGCTTTCCCCTCCTGGGCAAGCACGCCGCCGTGAAGTGCGAGAGCTGCCACACGACAGCTCAGTTCAAGGACGCGAAGATCGATTGCTACTCGTGTCACCGTAAGGACGACAAGCACAAGCTTCGGCTGGGCGCTTCGTGCGAGCAATGCCACAACCCGCGCACCTGGAAGCAATGGGATTTCGATCACGACCGGCGCACCGCCTTCGTCCTCGACGGAAAGCACCGCGGCCTGGACTGCCTCGCCTGCCACAAGTTTCCGGTGCAGGGGAAATTGAGACTCGCCAGCACCTGCGCGGACTGTCACGCGGAGCAGGATGTCCACAACGGGGGCTTCGGGCGCCTTTGCGAGCGCTGTCATGTCACGAGCACGTTCAAGACCATCAAGTCCGGGAGCGCCAGTCGCCTGTTCCAGTGAGGAGAAACTTCATGAATTCCGACCACAGAGATCATCGGGCACGATCGATACTCGCCTGCGCCGTTGCGATCACTGCGCTTGCCCAGGCTGGTTTGGCCGTCGCACAGCAGTCCGGCCGCAGCACCTTCGACCACCTGCGCACCACCTTCCCGCTCACCGGCGTGCATGCCGTGACGCCCTGCGAAAATTGCCACGTCGGCGGGCAAATGGCCGGCACGCCGAGACAGTGCGACTACTGTCACCGGCCCGGCAGCCGCATCGCAACGACGTTCAAGCCCGCCAATCACGTGCAGACGAACGAGGCCTGCAACACCTGCCATCGCTCGGCAGCCACCTGGGCCGGCGCGCGCTTCAACCACATGACGGTCGCGCCGGGGACGTGTGTCACCTGTCACACGGGGTTTGTCGCGCCGGGCAAGCCAGCAAGGCATCTCGCGACAACCGCGTCCTGCGACACCTGCCACCGCACCGTCGCATGGGTCCCGGCGGGATTCAATCACGCGGGCGTCGCCCCCGGGAGCTGTGAGACCTGTCACTTCCCGGGCGGACCCGGTCTGGCGGTGCCGGCCAACCATATCCCCTACAAGACTCAGCTGCTTGCCGGCTCGACCATGGGCTGCGACGCCTGCCACCGAAGCACCACGAGCTTTACGGTCGAGACGATGAATCACAACAACAGCCAGGGGAACGGCTCGGGCTTTTGCGTGGGCTGCCATCTCAGGGGGACGAACTATCTCGGGAACATGACGAGGAATTCATTGAACCACTCGGGCACTGGGACGGACTGTTCCCAATCCGGCTGTCATCGGCCGTTGGGCAATACCGGTTCCACCTACAGGAGCTGGAGCGGTTGATGGCCGTGTACCGTCTGCTCGCAGCTCTTGTGGTCGTCGCGCTGCTGCAGGCGGCGCCAGCGGTCGCTGACGTCATCGACGAGATCGCGTTCGAGCGGCTCGATTCGGCCGGGCGCGTCCGCGTGCGCTTCACCGGGCCGGTGCACTACCTGCGCCAAGCCGTTTCCGCAGACGGCGTGGTCGCGAACGTTTATCTAAAGGGGCTCGACCCGGACTCCTTCGGTGGTTCGCCCGCGGTCGACGAAGTGAAGCACTTCCCCGGAGTCGCCTCCATCCCGCCGTTCACGGTGAGGGTGCGGCTCGACCCGCGGTGCGACCCGGCGCCCAATCCAGTGTGCATCTTCATCCAGTTGGAGCGCGCCGCTCGCTACCGGATCCGGCTGGGCGAGGACCGCCGCAGCCTGCTGCTCGATTTTGCATCCGAAGGGGGAGGACGTTCCCCGAGTGCGGGGAAGGAACGCTGACGAGACCGGCGGTTCGGGAAACCCCGACATGATCCTGCGCGCCGTTCTTTCCGCGCTTGCCGGACTCGCGCTGGCCTTAGCCGGCATGAGTGCATTCGCGCAATCCGCGGCGACTCCGACTTTGCACGTGGTGGCGCTCGCAACGGTGCCGGACGTGACACAGCGGCCCGCCGCCACGCTTCCCAAGGCCTTGAGCGGCAACACGCTCTATTGGCGAGTATTGAGATCGGCCAACGCCGTCAGCTACCAGCTGTGCCTCGGTTTCTTCGAGACCCGCGACGAGGCGGAGCGCGCGAGGCGGCAGCTTGCCGCCAGTTTCCCCGAGGCCCGCGTGATCCAAGTCAACGGGCAGGAGCGCGAGAATCTGCAGAAGGCGACGCGGCCGACTGCGCTCGTTTCTCCCGCTCCCGCGGCGCCCACGGCAACACCCGCCCCCGCGCCGGTACTCCCGCCGGCCGCCGCTGCGCCCTCGCCCGGGGCGAGGCCGCCGCCCGCCGAGGCGCCTCCGGCACTCGCCCAGGCTCCGGCCGGCTCCCCCGAGGCCCTGATGGCCGAAGGTCGGGGCGCGATTATCCGCGAGGATTACGCTGCCGCGGTGCGCGCGTTCACGCGACTGCTCGCGATGCCGGAAAACAGTCTGACCCGCGACGCACAGGAATTCCTTGCGCTCTCCTACGAGCGCCGGGGAGATCCGGGACGCGCGCAAGTCGAGTACGAGAATTACCTCAAGCGATATCCCGATGGTGAGGACTCCGTTCGTGTACGCCAGAGGCTCGCCAACCTGAGCGCTGCGCCGCGGGCCGAGGTCCTGCATGCGCCTTCCGAGCCTCAGCAAGGGTGGCGCTCGTTCACCAGCGGCAGCCTGTCGCAGTTCTACTACCGGGGAAACAGCAAGATCGACTCTCAGCCGCTGGGCCCGAACGCCTTCGATCGGACCACCCTGTCGGTCGTCGATCAGTCAGCGCTCATCACCAGCCTCGATCTGAATGCCCGCGTTCTGGACGACACGCACGAGAGCCGCGTAGCCTTCCGCGACATCAACACCAGGAATTTCATCGGCGGGCAGGAAAACGTGAACCGGCTGGATTCCGCCTACTACGACTACAAGTACAAGCCCGCCAGTGCGTCGGCGCGCCTGGGACGGCAGCCGGGCAATATCGCAGGCCTTCCCGGGCGGTTCGACGGGGCTCTGCTCGGGTACGGTCTCTCGTCGAGCGCGCGCCTCAGTCTGTCCGCAGGGGAGCCGGTCGTGCCGGGCTTCAGCATCGATTCGGTCCAGCGCTTTTATGGGGTCAGCGCCGAGCTCGGGCCATTCAATCAGCGCTGGGGCGGCAACGTCTATGTGTTTCGACAGACCGTGGACGGCATCGCCGATCGCGACGCGGTCGGAATGGAGGCCCGCTACTTCGCGCCGCAGGGATACTTCGCCTCGACGGTGGACTACGACACGCTGTTTCGGCACCTCAATTTCGCCACCGCTCAGGGAAACTGGATCGCGCCCTGGAAAACCGCGTTCAATGCCCTGCTCGATTACCGCATGACGCCGTCGCTGCAGACGACCAGCGCCATCATCGGCGAACCCACCACATCGATCCGTCAATTGCTCAATATCTACACCGAAGAGGAGTTACGCCAGCGCGCGCGCGCTGTGACGGCGCAGTCGGCGCTCGCCTACGCCGGTTTGACGCACCCGGTGACCTCCGTCTGGCAGCTCGGCGCCAACTTGGGCGTATCGCGCATCTCCCATACGGACGGGACGAACAACTATCCGGCAACGCCGGGCAGCGGCTACATGTATACGTTTACCGCGCAAGCGATAGGCACCGGCCTGTTCGCGACGCGCGACATCACCGTGGTATCGGCGAGCCGGGTGTCCGCCGATACCTACACGGGTCTCGCAGGCCAGCTCACCAGCCGCTTTCCCGTGGGGGCGAACTGGACCCTGGACGGCGCGGTGCTCTGGTACGGACAGGACAACCAGGACGGCAGCACCCTCCGGCGGATTTCCCCCGTGGGCCGCGCGAGCTACAGGTGGAGAAACAGCATGACCCTCGAGCTCGAAGCCGGCATCGAGAACACGAACGCGCGCAGCGCATTCCTCCAGGAGGCTACCCGCCGCTACTTCTTCTCGGTGGGCTATCGCTGGGATTTCTGATCCGCCATCGGTCCGCGCATGGGATAATCTGCCGTCCGTCCAGGGGAGCAGTCACTTTGATTTGGAGAAGCATGATGCGTTGGATCGTGTTCGTCGCGCTCGCGGCGGCGAGTTTTTCTGCACTGGCGGGCGCCGTGGACGTCAATTTGTCGAACGACACCATCGAAGCCAGGTACGACAGCGCCGCCGGCGCGGCGGACTGGACCTTCGGCGGGCTGTACAACAGGGACGAGAAGAACTACGCGCTCAACGTCGGCCTGCTCGCGACGGGCGACACCGGCGCGGGCGATTCCCGGATCGAAGGCGGCGTGGGCGGCAAGGTCTACACCGTCCACGTGCCGAACAACGACGTCTTGGCCCTCGCGCTCGGTGGGCAGGTGCGCTGGTTTCCGGGCAACCGCTCGGTCGGTATCGGCGGCTACGCCTTCTACGCGCCCAAGGTCGTCACCTTCATCGACGGCCGCAGCTTCTACGATTCCGGGCTGCGCGTGGAGGTCGAGGTGATCCGCAACAGCTCGGTGTACCTCGGCTACCGCTGGATGAAAGTCGAGCTCGACAACGGCACCTCGGGTTATATCGACCGGGGCGGCTTCGCGGGTCTAATGGTGAAGTTCTAGACTTTCAGCCCCATCAGTCCCGCAATGATGTTGCGCTGCATCTGCGAAGTCCCCGCGGCGATGGTCGCCGCGCGCGCGTCGCGGTAGTGGCGCTGCATGTCGAACTCCATGCTGTAGCCGTAGCCGCCGAAGACCTGCATACCGAGGTTGGCGCATTTGACGTAGGCCTCGGAGGAAAAGAGCTTCGCCATCGAGATCTCGCGCAGCGCGTCCTGCCCGCTCGCCGCCATCCACGCGGCGCGCCAGGTGAGGGCGCGGGCGGCCTCGATCTCGGCCGCCATGTCGGCGAGCGGATGCGCGATCGCCTGGTTGGTCCCGATGGCGCGGCCGAACTGCTTGCGCTCCTTCGAGTAGTCCACCGCCAGGTCGAGGCAGGCCTGGGCCGCGCCGACGTTGCCCGCCGCCGAGGTGATGCGCTCGGCCTGGAGGCCCGCGAGGATGCAATCCCAGCCCTTGTTCTCGCCGCCGACCAGGCGCTCCGCGGGAACGCGTACCTCGTCGAAGAAGATCTCGTAGGTGCCGGTGCAGCGGCGGCCGAGCATGTCGAGCTTCTTGAGCTCAAGACCCTTGGCCGTGTTGTCGACGAGGAACAGCGACATGCCCTGGCGGATGTTGGCGCCCGGGTCGGTGCGCACGTAGACGTTGATGACGTTGCCCTTCGCGCCGGCGCCGGTCGCCCAGAGCTTCTGTCCGCTGATGAGGTAGTCGCTTCCGTCGCGGCGCGCGCTGGTTTTCATCGCGCCGATGTCGGAACCGGCGTCGGGCTCGGACATCGAGATCGACATCCTGATCTCGCCCGACAGCACTTTCGGCAACCAGTGACGCTTCTGCTCCTCCGAGCCCTTGCGCGCGACGTTCAGGCCGCAAAAGATGCTGCCCGCGTAGGCCATGAAGAAATCGGCGCTCTTCCTCGAGATCTCCTCGGCGACGATCACCAGGTCCACGACGCTGCCGCCCAGGCCTCCGTATTTTTCCTCGAACGGGATGCGCAGCAGGCCGAGCTCGACCCAGGCGGCGTAGAGCTCCTCGGGGTACGCCTGCTCGCGGTCGAGGCGCCGCACGTACTCGGGCGTGGCGACACGGTCCATGAGCTTGCGCACGGACTCGCGCATCAGGCGCTGTTCTTCGGTAAAGCTGAAATCCATGGCGTCAGTCGAATCGCTCAGGCCGCAGTTTTCTCACGCACAGGTCCGCGAATGCTCGAACCGTGGTCGAGAGGGCGCGGGAATGAGGATAGAGGAATTGTACCGGCAGCGGTTCGGGCTCGAAATCCTCGAGCACGTACTTCAGCCTTCCCGCCCGCCTGAGCGGCGCGACCATGTACGAAAGAAACGAGCCGAGGCCGAGGCCGCTCGCGCAGGCATCGATGGCGGCGTCGGCCTGGTTGCAGGTCAGGACGCCGGCAATCGGAACGCCGACGCGGCGCGCGTTCACCCGGAAATGCCACTCGCCGCGCGGCGCGAGGCCGGTGAAGCGGATGCAGCGGTGAGCGCGGATGTCCTCGGGCCGGCGGGGCGTGCCGTTTCGGCGCAGATACACGGGGCTCGCGCAGACGACGCGGCGCACCTGGCCGAGCGGGATGGCGACGAGCGAGGAGTCGCCGAGACGGCCGATACGCACGCTGGCGTCCAGTCCTTCCTCGACCAGGTTCACCAACCGGTCGACGAACAGCAGATCAGCGGTCACTTCGGGGTAGCGCTGGACGAATTCGTTTACCAGCGGGGCGATGTAGCGCCGACCGAACACCACCGAAGCGGTCAGCGCCAGCTTCCCGCGAGGCGCGGTGCGGCGGGAATGCAAGGCCGTCTCCGCCTCCTGCACCTGGCCGAGGATGGTGCGGCACTGTTCGAGGTATTGCCTGCCCTCGTCGGTGAGATGAATCCTCCGCGTGGTCCGGTTCAGGAGCGTTGCGCCCAGCTCGCGCTCGAGCGCTGCCAGGGTCCTCACCATCGAGGGTGGCGAGACGCCGAGATTCGCCGCGGCCGCCGCGAGGCTGCCTTTCTCGACGATCCGCACGAAAGCCGACATCGCCCGGAGCTTGTCCACGTTCCCCTGTATTACTCCATTTTTTGAAACAGTCTAATACAGATACTCGCATTTATTCAGGAAGGAGAATGAATCAAACTGGCGCGGGAGAGGACGAGAACAATCATGGGAGAAAACCACGCATGGACAAGGTTGCGAGCCGAATCGCGCTGCTGCTTCCGTTGGTGCTGTACGTGATTCCCGGTCGGGACGCCATCGCCGCGACGCCGGAGAACGCCGGCCTGGCGGAGCGGGAGGCGAAGATGTTCTCGGCGAGCGCCGGCTACGAGCGCTTCATGGGACGCTGGAGCCGGCTCCTGGTGCCGGGGTATATCGCGTTCGCGGGCGTCAGGAACGGCGACCGGATCCTCGACGTCGGCACGGGGACGGGAGCCCTCGCCTCGGCGCTGGAGGCGGCCATGACCTCGAGCGAGGTCGTCGGCATCGATCCGTCCGAGGGTTTCATCGGGACCGCGCAGAAAAACGCCAGGTCCGGCCGCGCGCGCTTCGAAGTCGGTGATGCGCAGGCGCTGCGCTTCAAGGACGCATCGTTCGACAAGACGATGGCGTTGCTCGTGATGAATTTCGTCCCGGATCACGACAAGGCGATCGCCGAGATGCGCCGCGTGACCCGGCCCGCGGGCAGCGTCAGTGCCTGCGTATGGGACTACAACGAGGGCATGCAGATGCTCAGGTTCTTCTGGGACGAGGCGGTTGCGCTGGACCCGGCGATCGAGTCCAAGGACGAGCGCCACATGAAACTTTCGCGCGAGGGGCAGCTCGGCGCGCTCTGGAAGAAGGCCGGGCTCCTCAACGTCGTGGAAAAGCCGCTGGTGATCGACCAGGCCTACGCGTCGTTCGACGATTACTGGGGCTCGTTCCTGAAGGGGGCCGGTCCCGGGGGAGCCTACGTCGTGTCGCTGTCCGAGGAGCGCCGCCAGCGGCTCGAAGAGCGCATGCGCAAGCGCCTGCTCGGCGATCGCCGGGACGGCGCATTCACCCTCAAGGCGCGGGCCTGGTGCGTGCGCGGGGAAGTTCCCGGGGCCGGAGGCTGATTCACGCGGCGCCCGCGCCGCGCAGCTCGGCGATCTCGCTTTCCGAGAAACCGAATTCGGCCAGCACCGCGCCGGTGTGCTCCCCGAGCGCGGGCGGCGGCAGGGGCGAGGACTCGCGCTCGCCGTCGATGCGCGTGGCGCGGCGCATCGCGGTCTGCTTCCCGTACTGCGGATGCGTCAGCTCGTGCAGCATGCCGAGGTGCTTCACCTCGGGCTCGTCCATCGCCTCGGGAATCGAGTGCACTACCGCCGCGGGGACGTCGTGGACGGCGAGCCGCTCCGCCCAGTAGGCGCGCGGTTTCTGCGCGAACACCGGCCGCAGCGTGCCGACCAGCGCCTGGTAGTTCTTGATGCGCCCCATGCGATCGCGAAAGCGCGCGTCCTCGGCGATGTCGGGACGCTCGATCGCATCGAGCAGCGCTCGCCAGAATTTCTCCATGGAGGAGACGTGGATCGCGATGAGCTTTCCGTCCGCGCAGGCGAACGCGAAAGAAAGCGACACCGCGGCGCGCGATTCGGGCTGCATCACGTGGCCCGCGTGCGTGTAGGCGGTGAAGGAATCGGGAATCAGCGCCATGCTCGCTTCGACCATGGTGACCTCGACGCGCGCGCCCTTGCCGGTGCGGCCGCGGTCGTGCAGCGCCGCGAGCACCGCCATGCACGCCTGCATGCCGGTGACCTGGTCGGAGAGCGTCGGCCCGAGCGTGCGCGGGTCCTTGGGGTCGACGAACAGGCTCATCAGACCCGAGAGCGCCTGGCCGACGGCGTCGTAGGCGGGGCGGTCGCCGTAGGGACCGTCCCCGGCGAAGCCGGCGATCGAGCAGGTGATGAGGCGCGGATTGGCTTCGCGCAGCACCTGGTAATCGAGGCCGAGGCGCTTCATCACCCCGGGACGGAAGTTCTCCAGCACCACGTCCGCCTGCCGCGCCATCCTGAGAAAAGCTTCCTGGCCGCGCGGCGAGTTGACGTCGAGCGTCACGCTCAGCTTGTTGCGGTTGAAGGCGCAGAAGTTGTGGCTGTAGCCCTTGGCGTTCTCAGCGAATCCGAACTCGCGGAACGCATCACCGCCACCGGGCCGCTCGATCTTGATCACCGTGGCGCCCAGGTCCGCGAGCTGCAGGCCCGCGTACGGGCCCGCGATGAACTGGCCCAGCTCGAGAACCCGGATGCCCTTCAGCGGACTGGACATCAGCGTTTGTACGTCTCGATCCCCGGTCGGTAGGTCTTGTCGTCGAGGAACTGCTTCATCCCCTGGGCGCGCCCACCTTCGCGGTCCATGAAGCGCATTTCCATCTCCTTCGCCCTGAGGTAGTCGGTCGCCTGCTCGACGTCCATGCCGCGAATGTGGTGCATCACTTCCTTCACCGACTTATACACCTGCGGGTTCTTCGCGAGCAGCGTCTTCGCAAGCTTCAGCGTCTCTTGCTTCAGCTTCGCGCGCGGCACGGCGTAGTTGATGAGGCGGATTTTTTCCGCGACCTTCCCGTCGAAGGGCTCGCCGGTGAGGGCGTACCACTTGGCGTCGCGGTAGCTGCACGCGTCCAGCATCACCTTGGAGACCAGCCCGCCGGGCAGGATCCCCCAGTTGATCTCCGAGAGGCCGAACTTCGCGTCCTCGGCGGCGATCGCGAAATCGCAGGCGACGAGCGGGGTGAACGCCGCGCCGTAGCAGAAGCCGTTCACCATGGCGATGGTCGGCTTGGGAAAGTGGGCGAGCTGGTTCCAGCGCCACTCCTGGCTCGCGAGGATCGCGCGGCGCTTCTCGACGGGCTTGTCGTCGAGGTCGCGGAAGAAGAGGTCGATGTCCTGTCCGGCGCTCCAGCTCTCGCCCGCGCCGGTGAGGACCAGCACCTTCGCCTCGGGCGCGACCGCGAGCTCGCCCAGCGCCGATATCATCTCCTCGTGCATCTGCGGGGTCATCGCGTTGCGCTTCTCCGGGCGGTTCATCGTCACCCAGGCGATGCCCTCGGCGATCTCGACTTTCACGGTCTGGAACTTCGGCAAGGCCATTGCTCTCTCCCTCGTGCTATTTCCCCGCGACCAGCGGGCAGTTGCCTTCGCTCATCGGGCGGAACGCCTGCTCCGCCGGGATGGTCGAGATCACCTTGTAGTAGTCCCAGTCGCCCTTAGATTCCTCGGGCGATTTCACCTGCAGCAGATACATCGGGTGGAGCTTGCGTCCGTCCTCGCGGATGCGACCCTTGCCGAAGAGCGGGTCGTCGGTCGGCATGGCCTTCATCGCCGCGACCACCGCCTTGCCGTCGCCCGCGCCACCCAGCTTGTCCACGGCCTTCAGGAAGTGCAGCACCGCCGAGTAGACGCCGGCCTGCATGTCGTTCGGCATGGCGCCGTTGTGCGCGCGTTTCTGGAAGCGCCGCGAGAAGGCGCGCGTCTCCTCGTTCATGTCCCAGTAGAACGGGTTGACCGTGAGCACGCCCTGCGAGGCCTTCAGGCCGAGCGCGGGGACGTTGTTCAGCGTGAAGATGAGCGCGACCATGCTCTGCTTCGCCGGCAGGCCGAACTC
>Ga0137409_10005221_pt1 | contig 13540 bp, 11 predicted proteins | sample CZODoug1_16funga_FD_122059 | JGI IMG/M metagenome (GOLD analysis project Ga0137409, IMG submission 122059) | Vadose zone soil fungal communities from Angelo Coast Range Reserve, California, USA - CZODoug1_16fungal (Hybrid Assembly) | ecosystem: Environmental > Terrestrial > Soil > Vadose zone...
GGACGAGGAGGAGGCGCTCGAGGAAGCAGTCGACGAAGAGGAAGGGGACGACCAGAGCGAGGACGAAGAGGAGGCCCTGCAGGCGGGCGGCGAGCCCGAGCATGGCGAGACGCATGGCGAGAACCGCGGCGAGGAGCCGAGCGGCGGTGGCCGCAAGCGGCGGCGCCGACGCCGCGGGCGACGCGGCGGCGGCGAGACGCGCGAGCCGCGCGAGCCGCGCGCACCATCCGATCAGGCGGTGGCGCCGATCATGGTCGATGGCGAAGGCCAGGCAGAGCCGATCCAAGACGCCACCGAAACGGAAACCGCGCATGCGGATGCCGCTGGCAGCAACGGCGAGGATGACAACGCGTCAGACGCCGAGACGCACGGCGATGGCGACCGGCGTCGCCGAAGGCGTGGCCGCCGCGGTGGCCGGCGCAATCGGCGCGACCGCGAGACTGGCGTGCCGCCGTCGTCCGATGGCGCGCCCATGGAAGCCGACGCGGAAGCCGACACGTCGGAACCTGAGCGTGCTTTCGAGCGCGACGCGGAACCGCCGCAGCCGTTCCGCGCGCACGAAGCCGCGCCGGTTGCCGAGGCACCGCACCGGGAGACGCCGCCTGCCTCAGAGCCGGCGCCTGTTGAAGCAGGCGCCTCGGACGCCGCGCGGCGTCGCTCAACGGTGCGCGAGCCGGCGCCCATCAGCGTCGGCCGCGAGGACAGCGCGACGCATGAGCCCGCCGCATCACCGAGCGAACCGGCGCAGCCGGTGGTCATCAGCCCGAGCGAGGGCGATGACTCCGATCGCCCGCGCCGTTCCGGCTGGTGGAGCAAACGGATGCTTGGCAAGGACTGACCACCTCGGGCATCCTGCCCGCGGGAGCTGGAGGCAATCCCGCGGGAGCTGGAGGCAATGAAGAGCGCGTGGTCCGAGCACGACGCGCAGGCGATCATGGACCGCTATGCCCTTGGGGGCATCGGACCCGATCTGGCGCTTCGCATCTACTCGACCCGCTTATTGGGCAGCGAGCTCAGACTGGTGCTGCACGGCGGCGGCAACACCTCAATCAAGGCATTGACGACTGACCTCCTTGGCGAGGTGACCGAGGTCGTCTGCGTGAAGGCCTCCGGCGGCGACATGGCCACCCTCGACGAGACGCGCCTGCCGGCGCTGCGGCTCGACCGGCTGCATAAGCTGCGCACGCGCGGCAGCCTTCCCGACGAAGACACGCCCCTCGTCCTGCGCGACGCGCTCATCGACCCGATGGCGCCCAATCCGTCGGTCGAGACGCTGCTGCACGCCTTCCTGCCGCACAAGTTTGTCGACCACACTCATGCGAACGCGGTGCTGAGCCTCACCGATCAGGAGGACAGCGACCTGTTCTGCGTCGACGTCTACGGCAGCCGCATGGGTATCGTGCCCTACATCATGCCGGGCTTCAGCCTTGCCGTGCGCGCCGCCGCTCTCTACGAGCTCAAGCCCAAGGTCGAGGGACTGATCCTGCAGAAGCACGGCATCGTCACCTTCGGCTCGAGCGCGCGCGAGTCGTACGAGCGCATGATCGAGATGGTCTCGCTTGCCGAAGATCGGCTGGCGAAGAACCGCAAGGCCGTTTTCGTCCCGGCGCCAATTCCGGGGTCGGTGGCACGCCTCGCCGATGTCGCGCCCATTCTGCGCGGCATCGCGAGCGTCAAGGACGAGCGTCTCGAGGGCGCCTGGCGAAGGCCGATCCTCGATTTCCGGACCGGGCCAGCGATCCTCAACTTCGTCAACGGTACCGAGCTCTCACGCTACGCTCAGGCCGGCGTGGTGACGCCCGATCACGTCATCCGCACCAAGATCTGGCCGCTCATCCTGGCCGTGCCGGAGCAGGGCCGCCCGGTCGAGTTCAAGCGCAATACCCAGAAGGCCGTGACAACGTTCATTGAGTACTACAAATCGTATTTTGCGCGTCACAACGCGCGCGCCGGCGGCGACAAGAAGATGGTCGATCCGCAGCCGCGCGTGGTGCTCGTTCCGGGGCTCGGCCTGTTCGGCCTTGGCCGTACCAGCCGTGACGCCATGATCGCGGCCGACATCGCCACCTGCGCGATCGAGACCATCACCGACGCCGAAGCGGTCGGCCGCTATGCCTCGATCTCCGAAGCCGAGATGTTCGACATGGAGTACTGGCCGCAGGAGCAGGCGAAGCTCGCCGACGCGCAAGCAGCACATGACAAGCCGCTCACCGGCCAGGTCGCGGTCATCACTGGCGCAGCCGGCGCGATCGGCGTTGCCACCGCCAAGGCCTTCATGGAGGTAGGCGCCGAGGTGGCGCTCATGGATCTCGACGAGACCGCAACGCTTGCGAAGGCGCGCACCATCGGTCCGGCCGCCCTTGCGGTGCACTGCGATGTCACCAACGCGGCGTCGGTGCGCGCCGCGTTCGATCAGGTGGTTGCCGCCTTCGGCGGCGTCGACATCGTGGTGTCGAACGCGGGCGCCGCCTGGCAGGGCCGCATCGGCGAGGTCGACGAAGAGGTGCTGCGCCAGAGCTTTGAGTTGAATTTCTACGGCCACCAGCGTGTCGCGCAGGCGGCGCTGAAGATCATGCTGGCGCAAGGCACCGGCGGCTGCCTTCTCTTCAACGTCTCGAAGCAGGCGGTGAACCCGGGACTGAATTTCGGCCCCTATGGATTGCCGAAAGCCGCGACGCTGCTGCTCGTGCGCCAATACGCGCTCGAATACGGCAGCGACGGCATCCGCGCCAATGCGGTCAACGCCGACCGCGTGCGCTCGGGCCTCCTCACCGACGATTTCATCAAGGAGCGCTCGAAGGCGCGCGGCGTGAGCGAGAAGGACTACATGCGCGGCAACCTGCTCGGCCGCGAGGTGACGCCGGAGGACGTGGCACAGGCATTCGTGGCACAGGCGCTGGCGCTGAAGACGACGGCGGATGTGACGACGGTGGATGGTGGGAATATCGCGGCAGCGTTGAGGTGACACAGGGCGCCGCTCGCAGAGACGGAACGTTCTAATTGATTGCGTTATGAGCTCTGAGAGTGCGATGCAAGGTGAACCTCTCTCTGAAACTGCAAGGCATATATTGGCTCGATTTCCGGGACCTGTCGTCCTGCGTCAAGAGGGAGACAGACAGTATTACCCCTTACCGGTGTTCCTGCTAGTCGCCTTGCTCGGTGCGCCCGCCTTGTGGACTGAGGAATGGTCCTGGCCCCCGACACGCTATCTCTCAGCCGCAGTGATCGCGATAGTTGTTGGTCTCTATATGGTAATCGGAGTTGTTCGCGTGGTCGCCACCGGCGGGATGTGGATGAAGCTCGACGCACACGGCATTGAATATCGCTATTGGATGAAACATGAGCCGAGAAGATGGTCCTGGGCCGCGAAGGACTTCGACGTCCGATATCTCGGGTTCAAGAACTCTGTTGTGACATTTGAGGACAGCACCAAAGCCAATTGGTGGGAGCTTAATCGTATTTCGTCTTACGGCGGGCGACAAAGGCTGCCAAACGTCACCGACCTCACCGACGAAGACCTCGCCCAGCTCGCAAATCTGTGGCGTGCACGGGCGCTGCAAGGATAAGGCGGGGAAACCGGTGCATGCGCGCGCAATCTGCGAAGTCTAGTCACACTGTTTCCAAACTAAACTCGGCATGTCGCAGCACAAGCTCGACCTGCTCACGCGTTACACCTGGGAACCACTCAAGGAACTCATCGATGCGCGCACCGCTTTCAAGATTCTCAAACAGCGCTCTGACGGGTACGCGTGTGCCCTTGAACAGCCACGCGCCGCTGACCTTCCCCGGCACCCGCTCTACCGCTGGACATTGGCTCCAATCAAGCATGTACAGAATCCTACGGGATGGCGGTCAAGTGGGCAAGGCGCATGACGTGGTCAAATCAGTATGACGACATCTGCCACTCCCTTACCCCAACCGGCCGGGCGTGAGCACCTGCGCGGCCGCGACTATCACCTCGGATCCGATGCCTATGGTCGCCTGAGAGGCAACCATAGTAATACATACAGTCATGAGACTGAGTATTGCGGCGGCATTGCGATAGGTGCGCAGGAGTAAGGAGCAGAACAATGGGCATTCATCTCCCAAAACCGATCGAGATCTATTTCGCATCGGAGAACGTGCACGACCCGGCGGCACTCGATACGTGCTTCGCCGCCGATGCAACCGTGCGCGATGAGCGCCAGACGATCGAAGGCCTCGCCGCGATCAAGGCCTGGCGGATCGAGACTGGCAAAAAATACAGTCACACGGTCGAGCCGCTCGCAATCTCTGAGCGGGATGGGAAAGTCGTCGTGACCGGCAAAGTCTCCGGCAATTTCCCGGGCAGTCCGATAAACCTCGACCACGTTTTCGAGCTTAAAGACGATCGGATCGTCTCCCTGAAAATCGGTTGATCCAAGCCTCCCGCATCAACCGCCGGTGGATGGGGCGAGGGCTTTTTTTTACAAAGTTTGCAGGAGCATCCACCTGCGCGGCCGCGACGATCGCTTCGCTGTCGATGTCGTAATGGCGGGAGAGATCCCGGATCGCCCCGGTCTGGCGGAAATGCTCCACTCCGAGCGAGCGCGTGCGGTGTCCCCGACCGCGCCGAGCCATGCGAGCGTCGCCGGATAACCGTCGAGCACGTCACGATGAAGCACACGCATCAATAGTTGAAGCCGAGCTTGAGCCTGACTTGATGGCGCTCGAAGTTCGCGAGGTCGAGCGGCCCCTGCCCGCCCACCGATCGCCCCGCGACTTGGACGCTCCATGCCGCCAGGAGCCAGTATCCGCCCGGCAGTTTTGCCGACACAGTGGGGCCAAGATAGAGCGCGTGACCCGCGAAGCGATCAAGCGCAAGGCCTTCGTACTTGCGCAGGTATCGCGTTTCCAGTCCGTAGGAAACATGGGGCTGCGCCTGCGCCATGATCGCGGCGGCGACACGAACGGTCGATTCATGCGACCAGGTGCCGTCGAGGCGAGAGCGCGACACCTCGGGCTCGTAGACGAGATTGAAGGCGGAGATGATCCGGTTCGGGACGAGTTCCTTATCGAGCAAGAGCGAGTATTGGCCGCCCATCTGATCGACCGGCGCTCCGCTCGTTCCATCCGCACGCCGCCATTGCGGCTCGGCTTCGATGGCAAGCCCGAACGGTCCATGCTCGCGATCGATAAGCCGGTATTTCAATCCAAACGCCAGGCCATCGAACGCCCCGCTGCGTCGATCGTCGAGTCCGGGAATGCCTGCGATACGATGTTGGGTGACATAGGCTGCGAGCGACAGGCGAAGGTCCCGCAGCGGCACGTATTCCGCCTCGAGCTTGTTGGACAGCATGCTGTAGTGGCCGGCGTCCTTGCCGAAGCGTCCGGTCAGCCGGGACTGAATTTCCTTCTCGCCGATATCGCCGACGCTGGTCCCCGTCGTGAATCCGAAATGATACTCTGTCTCATCGTCCGCAAGAGCGACCGCCGGCGCCGCCGCCAGTGCAGCCACAAGGGGGACCGTCGGCAGTGTCGTTCGCATGAGCCGGCGCGCCTGTCCCGCGACGGTTGATAATGCTCTAAGAAACCACGCGACGCTCATTGCCCTCACCCCAGCGCCCGCAAATATCTGATCGGCCGCCCGGGCGTCAGCGCCTGCGCGGCCGCGACGATCGCCTCGCTGTCGATGCCATAGTGGCGATAGAGATCGGGGATCGCGCCGGTCTGGCCGAAATGCTCGACGCCGAGCGAGCGTGTGCGATGGCCGGCGACTGCGCCGAGCCAGGCGAGCGTCGCCGGATGTCCGTCGAGCACGGTGACGAGGCCGCAATGCGGCGGCAGCTCAGAGAGCAGTCGCTCCACATGCGAGCGCGCATGCACCAGCCCGCGCTCGCGCGCGCGCTGCGCGGCGGTCCAGCCCGCATTGAGGCGGTCGGCGGAGGTGACCGCAAGGAGCCCAACGTCGCGGCGATCCTCGGCCATCAGCCCGACCGCCTGGATCGCCTCTGGCGCGACCGCGCCCGCGTAGGCGACGACGACCTGCGCGTTCGGGCCGGGCTTGCGCATCCAGTAGGCGCCATCGACGATCCCCTGCCGCAGCTCCTCGCTCATGGCGCGCTGCGGCTGCTCAAGCGGCCGCGTGGACAGACGCAGATAGACCGAGCCGCCGGTCTCGTCGCGCAACCAGGTCCTTTCTGAAAATGTGCGTTCTGACGGCTCGCCCTCGCCGTCCTTCTGGATATAGGCGAGCGCGAAGCTGAGCGTCACGGCAAGCTCGTCGACGAAGGCCGGCTCGAACGCCGCGAGCCCGTCCTGCGCCATGCCGATGAGCGGCGCGCTGATCGACTGATGCGCTCCGCCCTCCGGCGCGAGCGTGATGCCTGACGGCGTCGCCACCAGAATGAAACGCGCGTCCTGGTAGCAGGCGTAATTCAGGGCATCGAGACCGCGCGCGATGAAGGGATCATAGAGCGTGCCGATCGGCAGCAGCCGCTCGCCGTTGATCGCATGAGAGAGTCCAAGCGCGGAGAGGAGAATGAACAGGTTCATCTCTGCAATGCCGAGCTCGATGTGCTGGCCCTTAGGCGAGAACTCCCAATTGAAGGTCGAGGGCACGCGCTCGCTCTTGAAGGTGTCGGCCATCGCCTCGCGCGCAAACAGGCCGCGGCGATTGACCCAGGCGCCGAGATTGGTCGAGACCGTGACGTCCGGCGACGTCGTCACGATGCGCGCGGCATACTCCTCGGACGCGCGTGCGATCTCATTGAGGATCGCCCCAAACCCCGTCTGCGTCGACATCACGGGCTGGATCGTGACCGGCAGCGCGTCGGGGACAGAGATAGGTCGCGCCGTTTCCCGCTCCCCGCGCTGCGCGAACGGCACGCGAGCGAGGAACGCCTCAATCACATCGGGATCGGTCGAAAGCCCTTCGAACCTCTCCCACTCCTGGCCCGGCCGCACGTTCATCGCGGCCCGGAAGGTGTCCATCTGCGCCGGCGTCATCAGGCCAGCGTGATTGTCCTTGTGGCCCGCGAATGGCAGGCCATAGCCCTTGATGGTGTAGGCGATAAAACAGGTTGGCCGGTCATGATCGTTCGCCTGGAACGCTTCGATCAATGTCGGCAGGTCGTGACCGGCGAGATTGGTCATCAGGCGGGCAAGCTCGTCGTCGCTGTAGCTGCCGATCAGGCTCGCAATATCCTCCCCGAGATCCTCTGTGAGGCGCTTGCGCCAGGTCGCACCGCCTTGAAACACGAGCGCCGAGTAGAGCTGGTTCGGGCAGTTGTCGATCCAGGCGCGCAGGCGCTCGCCGCCCGGCTCCGCGAACGCCGCCTGCAAGAGCGAGCCGTATTTGAGGATGACGACGTTCCAGCCGAAGTCGCGGAACAGCGACTCGAAGCGCTCCCACAGGCCTTCGCGCACGACGGCATCGAGGCTCTGGCGGTTGTAGTCGATGATCCACCAGCAATTGCGCAGGCCCTGCTTCCAGCCTTCGAGGATCGCCTCGAAGATGTTGCCTTCATCGAGCTCGGCGTCGCCGACGAGCGCGACCATCCGCCCCTCCGGCACCTCGGTGCCCCAGCCATGCGCGCGCACATAGTCCTGCGCCAGCGAGGAGAACAGCGTCTGCGCAACGCCGAGGCCAACCGAGCCGGTCGAGAAGTCGACGTCGTCCACATCCTTGGTACGCGAGGGATAGCTCTGCGCGCCCTTGTAGCCGCGGAAACCCTCAAGCCGCTCGCGGGTCTGACGGCCGACGAGATACTGGATGGCATGATAGTTCGGCGAGGCGTGCGGCTTGACCGCCACGCGATCCTGCGGCCGCAGCGAATGAAAATAGAGCGCCGTCATGATGGTCGCGAGCGAAGCGGACGACGCCTGATGACCGCCGACCTTCAGCCCGTCGACATTCTCACGCACGTGGTTGGCGTGATGGATGGTCCAGCTCGCAAGCCAGAGCACCTTGCGTTCCAATTCGCGCAAGATCGCGAGGTCGTCTGCGCTGATGTCCGCCGATGTGGTCATCGCTTCCCATCGCAATTCAGGCATAGCCCCAAGGTCGTTGCCACTATAGCAGTGGCGGCAAGCACTGCCTCACTCCGTCACCCAGAGGCGCTCGGCCGGCCTCTTTCGGCCGGGCGAGCCTCGAAGGGCGACGGCCCGGGCCGTGCCGCACGGAACCCCAATTGCGGGCCGCCATCCTTCGAGGCCCGCGCATGGAGGCGCAAAGTTGCAATGCCCCCGGTGTGATGCGCGGGCGCCTCAGGATGACGGAGATGGGTCCTCGCTGCTATTAAGGCAGTGAACCAACAGCGCGAATTCAAGAAACACAAGGTAAATCATGCCGGAAGCCGACACCGAAGGACAACGCTTTGCCGCCGCAACCCCGCAGGCGACGCCGGGATTCTTTCTCAAAGGCTCGCACCAGCTCGACTGGGGCATGAAGAACCGGCTGGCGCGAGTGTTCGATCCCAGGAGCGGGCGCACCGTGATGCTCGCGATCGATCACGGCTATTTCCAGGGCCCGACCACCGGGCTCGAGCGCATCGACCTCTCGATCGTGCCGCTACTGCCGTCTTGCGACGCATTGTTCTGCACCCGCGGCATCCTGCGCTCGGTCATTCCGGCCGAGAGCACCAAGCCCATGGTGCTGCGCGCCAGCGGCGGACCGAGCATTCTCAAGGAGCTGTCCGACGAGCAGATCGCCATGGACATGGAGGATGCGCTGCGGCTCAACGCGGCCGGCCTTGGCACTCAGGTCTTCATCGGCGGCGAGCACGAGACGCGCTCGATCCACAATATGACCAAGCTCGTCGATGCGGGGCTACGCTACGGCATGCCGGTGATGGGCGTGACCGCGGTCGGCACCAACATGGTGCGCGACGCGAAATACTTCCGCCTCGCCTGCCGCATCATCGCCGAGCTCGGCGCGCAATATGTGAAGACCTATTTCGTCGCCGACGGCTTCGAGACGGTCACCGCGTCGTGCCCGGTGCCGATCGTGATGGCCGGCGGCAAGAAGCTCCCCGAGCTCGAGGCGCTCACTATGGCCTACAACGCCGTGCAGCAAGGCGCCGCCGGTGTCGACATGGGCCGCAACATCTTCCAGTCCGACGCGCCGAAGGCGATGATCGCGGCCGTGCATGCGGTGGTGCATCAGAACCTGAAGCCCAAGGAAGGGCTAGAGATGTACCAGTCGCTGAAGGCAAAGGGATGAGGCCGCCGCGGCCACTTTCATCGATCCGTCATCCTTCGAGGCCCGCGCATTGACGCGCAAGCTGAAGGTGAGCGCCGTGTGATGCGCGGGCACCTCAGGATGACGGATCATGGTGAGTCACTCGCGGCTGCTATTGGCCTCAATCGCTTGCCAGGATCACGTTCTTGACGAGCGGATAGACCTGCGTCTCCCAGCGCCGGCCGCTGAAAATGCCGTAGTGGCCGACGCCGAGCTGCATGTGATGGCGCTTTAGATGGGGACGCAGGCCTGAGCACAGCTCGTGGGCGGCGACCGTCTGGCCGACGGCACAAATGTCGTCGCGCTCACCCTCGATCGTGAGCAGCATCGTGCGGCGGATCGCGCGTGGCTCGACCTTGCTTCCGTGCCATGAGAGCGTGCCGCGTGCGAGCGCATGCTCCTGAAACACCAGCCGCACGGTCTCCAGATAGAAGTCCGAGGGAAGGTCGAGCACGGCAAAATATTCGTCGTAGAACTCCTTGGTGGCTTTTGCCTTCTCGGTCTCGCCATTGACCAGGTGTTGGTAGAGCTCACGATGCGCCTTCAAATGGCGGTCGATGTTCATGCTCATGAACGCCGCAAGCTGCACGAAGCCCGGATAGACGCGGCGGCCCGCGCCCGGATAGCGCGCCGGCACGCTTGCGATCAGGTTCTGCTCGAACCAGTCCATCGGTTTGCTTTGCGCCAGCTCGTTGACCTTGGTCGGATTAACGCGGGTGTCGATCGGACCCGCCATGAGCGTCATGCTGCGCGGCTGGGCAGGATTGCCCGCCGCCGCCATGACGGCGACTGCGATCAGCACAGCAACGCACGGCTGGCACACTGCGATAACATGGGTGCCCGATCCTATGACTTCGAGAAAGCGGATGATCTGATCGACGTACTCGTCGAAGCCGAATGGGCCGCTCGCGGCAGAGACATCGCGCACGTTATGCCAGTCGGTGATGTAGACGTCGTGCTCGGGCAACATCGTGATGACGGTGTTGCGCAGGAGCGTCGAGAAATGGCCCGACAATGGTGCCACCAGCAGCACGCGCGGCTGCGCCATGTCGATGTCCTTGCGGAAGTGCAAGAGCGTGCCGAACGGTGTGGTGAGAGTGGCGTCCTCCGTGACCGCGACCGGACGATTGCCGACCATGACCGTATCGATGCCGAACGGCGGACGCTCATGGGTCAGCCCGGCGCGGGAGATCAGCTCGTAGACCGCGGTGAGATTGCGCAGAACGGGCGTATTGGAGAGCCCGATAAGCGGCATTCCGATCGCTGAAATGGCCCCGGACGCCATTGCGCGCAGCGGACCCATCATGTCGCAATGGGCCTGATAAGCCTGATAGAGCATACCGCCCCACTTGTTGCAGCGCAAAAGACTAGTGCCCCGCTTCCGAAGCTCGTGATACATCTCAGCACGCTCTGACACGAGCTTCGGAAGCAAAGGGGCACTAGCAACTCTATGATTCTAGTGTCGCTTTTCGATTTGAAGTTCCTAACCGAGTTTGCTGCGGATGATGTAGGAACTTCAAATCGGCGACACTAGTGCATTCTATGCTGCAGCGCGAGATGCTTTTGTAGGCGGTTTCCCCCAAGGGAACGGGGATCAAGGGACTGGAGGCTTGTCATGGCCAGGGCGGTATTGACGATTGCCAGCAAGAACTATGGCGCCTGGTCCTTGCGGGGCTGGCTTCTGTGCAAGCTGGCCGGGCTCGACTTTGAGGAAAAGCAAGCTGCAACCGACGATCCCTCGATCAAGGCCGAACTGCTGCTGCTGTCGCCTTCATTCCTGGTCCCCAGCCTGGAGCACGACGGGATCAAGATATGGGATACGCTCGCCATCGCCGAATTCCTCAACGAGCTGAAGCCCGAGGCGGGCTTGCTGCCGAAGGGGCGCGCCGAGCGGGCGCGCTGCCGCTCGGTCTCGGGCGAGATGCATTCCGGCTTCAGCAATTTGCGCTCCGCGCTGCCGATGCACGTCAAGGCGGTCTATCCGGGCTTCAAGGTCTGGGCCGGCGCGCAGGCCGACATCGAGCGTGTGCTGACGATCTGGCGCGAATGCCTGGCCGCCTCCAAGGGACCTTTCCTGTTCGGCAAGCAGCCCTGCATGGCCGATGCCATGTTCGCGCCGGTGTGCTCGCGCTTCACGACCTATGATGTGAAGCTTGATCGCGTCTGCGCCGCCTACTGCAAGACCATCATGGAGATGCCGGCGATGCAGGAGTGGATCAACGGTGCCATGGCTGAGCCGGACGAGCTGGAAGAGCTCGATGTGGAGTTTTGACGCCAACAGTTGTGTGGAACTGTGCGGCTCCTACTCCAGCTTCGCGCCCGAGTGCTTGATCACGTCGGCCCACTTGGCGACCTCGTTCCTGATCAGCGCGCCGAATTCCTCCGGGGTGCCGCCGGCGGGCTCGTCGCCGATCACGCCGAAGCGCTGGAGGAAGGCAGGCGTCGTGACGACGCGATTGAGCGCCGTGTTGAGCTTCATCACGATATCGCGTGGCATGCCGGCAGGCCCGACCACGCCGCTCCAGGTCGGCGCGTCATAGCCCGGCACGCCTGCCTCCGCGACCGTCGGCAGCTCGGGAAATCCAGGCGAGCGGCGCGCGCCGCTCACCGCGAGCGCCCTCACCTCGCCCGACTTGGCGTGCGGCGCAATCGAGTTGAGGCTCTCGAACATCATGTCGACGTGCCCGGCGATCAGGTCGCTGGTGGCGGCCGCGCCGCCGCGATAGGGCACGTGCACGATGTTCGTTCCGGTCATGACCTTGAACAATTCCGCGCCGACGTGTCCGGGCGAGCCGCTCGCCGACGATGCATTGGTGAGCTTGCCGGGATTGCGTTTCGCTGCCTCGATGATGTCGCGCACGGAGTGAAACGGCGATTTCGGCGACACCGCGAGCAGCAGGTGCCCGCGCGTGGCCAGCATGACCGGCTGGAAGTCGCGCTCGACGTTGTAGGGCACCTTGGCGATCATGTTGGGGCTGATGGCGAGCGCGCCGACCGGGCCCATGCCGAGCGTGTAGCCGTCGGGCGCAGCCTTGGCGACCAGATCGAGCCCAATGGTGAAGGCCGCGCCGGGCTTGTTCTCGATCACGATCGTTTGCCCGAGGATCGGCGCCAGCTCGGCGATGATCAGCCGCGCGAGCGTATCGGTGGCGCTGCCCGGCGCCTGCGGCACGATCAGCCGGATCGGTTTCTCGGGAAATTCCGCTTGCGCCGCGATGGGCAACAGCCATGTCACGCCTGCGACCAGGAACGCGCTGACGACACGTGCCAATTGCTGGCGACCTGACCACGAGATCATGCATTCCTCCCAGCGCTCTGCGCATTCACGTTCATTTCAAAGCGATAGCCTAGGGCCGCGGCCTAATCCGTCAATATGGGATAATGGCCAAGGTCATTCGCACCCAAGCGACGCTCACTGATCGACCGTAAAGATCACCGCACGCCCGCCGGCCGCCGCCTTACGATAGAGGTCGCGAACGCTCTCAAACCATGTCCAGGTATAGCCGAAATCCTCGTCGCCGATCTCACCGTCGTAACTGTCAGGCTTCAGTAACGAAAAATAGCGCCCGCGCATCCAATCTTCCGTGAGCGGAGCCAGCGCAGCGCTGATGTCTCTGACCTGCTCGGGCGTCACCAGCGACACGGTGTATTCTTCGCCCTGGTGGAGCTGCCGTCCTCCGCAAATGACGTGGTTCAATGGATACTCCCCACTCTCATAGAGGAGCGAGCCATCAGTCAGGCAACGGTGGATCGCGTCCCATGCCTTGTCCGACTCGGCCAGATATTCCTTGTCCCACGCCTCTTCGATCTGCTCGATGACCTCCATCAATTCGTCGTCGTTGGACGCTGCAAGCAGGCTCGTCTGCTGGTCGGACGTGATCGCAAAATGGACACCCCGCGCTGCCATTCTTGGACTCCCGCAAAACCCCGGCCAGATCTCACTTGCGCCCCAGCTACCGCCCCAGCCACTTGCCGATCCGCTCCACCGCTTCGTGCATCTCGGCGGCCGATCCCGCGTAGCAGAAGCGGATGAAATGCCTGCCCTCGATCGGATCGAAGTCGACACCCGGCGTCGCGGCGACGTGCGCCTCCTCCAGCATGCGCCGGGCGAAGTCGAAGACGATCTCCAGCAAAGGTACTATGTAACCAAAGGGCGGGCGGATTTGGAATGGGATATAGCCAGGAGTGCCGCTCGCGACGCATGGAATCGTTTGGACGCTCGGCGGGCTGCGGAGAAAGCCAACCAACCAAAAACAAACTAAGAACGAAGAACAAGGAAAGAACAAATATGAAAAGCAGTGTGAAGAACAAGATCGAAGGCACCGCGCACACGCTCGGCCA
>Ga0137409_10005222_pt1 | contig 13540 bp, 9 predicted proteins | sample CZODoug1_16funga_FD_122059 | JGI IMG/M metagenome (GOLD analysis project Ga0137409, IMG submission 122059) | Vadose zone soil fungal communities from Angelo Coast Range Reserve, California, USA - CZODoug1_16fungal (Hybrid Assembly) | ecosystem: Environmental > Terrestrial > Soil > Vadose zone...
TGTTTTATCTGTTCTTTGAAGTGTCGCTGGTCCCGATGTATTTCCTGATCGGAGTTTGGGGCGGAGAGAACCGGCTGTACGCAGCTATCAAGTTCTTTCTCTACACCCTGGTTGGTTCGACTGTCATGCTGCTGGGTGTTTTGAAGATGTATTTCCTCACGCAGGACGTGGGACTAACCAAACAGATTACTCAAGCGACCGTTGATTTGCTCGCCGGCAACGCGAAAGCCAGCGCGATGGTGGCGAACACCTTGCAACAGGCGGCCGAACATGGGACCGGTAATTTCAGCATTCTTTACATGCAGGCGATTGGTTCAGTCCTGCCCCTGGGGACACTACAGGTGCTTCTGTTCTTCGCCTTTGCGCTCGGCTTCGCGATCAAGGTACCGATGTTTCCGTTCCACACGTGGCTGCCCGACGCGCACGTGGAAGCGCCCACGGCCGGATCGGTCATCCTCGCGGGTATTCTGCTGAAGCTGGGCACGTACGGTTTTTATCGATTCAATTTGCCGATGTTTCCCAAGGCTTCCGCTGATGAAAGTTTCTTTTTCAGTGGTACAGGGCATCAGTTCGGCGTTCGCAGCCTGATGGTCTTTCTGGCCATCGTTTCGATCATCTATGGCGCGCTGGCCGCGATGTATTTCGTGGTGAAGAAGGACGGAGACGTAAAGAAGCTGGTCGCCTACTCGTCGGTCTCATCGATGGGGATGGTGATGCTGGGACTGTTTGCGCTGAATCCCAATGGCCTGAACGGCGCGGTGATGCAGATGATCAATCATGGCATCTACTCCGGCGCGCTGTTCCTCTTGGTGGGCATAATTTATGAGCGGCGACACACCCGCAAGGTTTCGGAGTTCGGCGGATTGTCACACGTCATGCCCGGTTACGCGGCAGTCTTTCTAGCCATGGCGATGACCGCGATTGGCCTGCCCCTGCTGGCGGTTTTCATTTCCGAATTTCTGGCAATGCGGGGTGCGTTCGAAGCGAATCCATCATGGGCGGGTTGGGCCGGACTGGGAATAATTCTCAACGCCGGTTACATGCTGTGGCTTTACCAGCGAATGTTTTTTGGCGAAATCAACAATGAAAAGAACAAGCTGCTGCCTGATCTGAGCGTGCGCGAGTGGGCGTACATGCTGCCGCTCGTAATCATGTCTTTCTGGATTGGCATCTACCCGGGACCTTTCCTTCGTTACATCGAAAAACCGGTTAACGCAATCGTCAAACAAATACGACCGAACTATGTGATACCGGCTGAACCGGTAACACCGATTCAGGCGCAGAAGTAGCAAAGAGCAAAGAGCCAGGCGCAAAGCAAATGTTTTTATTCCTACAAACCAGTGCCCTGTTGAATGTGCGCGATCTGCAATTGATTGCTCCGGAACTAATCCTGACAGTCGTGGCTTGTCTGGCGCTGGTGATGGAAGTCATTCTGCCTTACAAGTTCAGCAAGTGGACCGCGTGGTTCTCGCTTGTCGGAATCGCTCTCGCACTGATCTCTCTGGGCGCTCAGTTTGTGGGTATGGGCGGTTCGTTCAATCTGGCCGCATTGCAGAGCATCACGCCGGTTGACGGCTTCTACAACATGGTTCGCATCGATGGCTTTGCCCTGGTCTTCAAAGCCATCTTTCTGATTGCCGCGGCCCTCACCGTGGCCATCTCAGCCCGCTATCTGGACATCGAGCGTGAACAACATGGCGAGTACTATGCGCTGATCCTGTTTGCCACCGTAAGCATGATGTTCCTCGGCAGCGGCTCTGATCTGATCTCGCTCTACATCGCGCTCGAGTTGATGGCCGTGACCTTTTATGTGCTGGTTGCGTTCACCAAGCGACAGAAGCGTTCAAACGAAGCGGGGATGAAATATTTCCTGCTGGGCGCGTTTTCATCCGGCATTCTGCTGTATGGAATGTCTTTGCTTTACGGGATCGCGGGCTCGACTAATCTGAGCGAGATCGGACGCGGAGTAGCCAGCGCCGGTTCTGAACTGCGCCCGATGTTGCTGCTCGGAATGATTGCGCTGGCGGCCGGGCTGTTCTTCAAGATTGCGGCCGTGCCATTTCACATGTGGGCGCCGGATGCCTATGAAGGCGCGCCGACATCGGTGACGGCGTTTCTCTCGACCGGATCAAAGGCAGCCAGCTTCGCCTTGTATGCGCGCATCTTTTTCGTGGCCCTCGGACCGATGCAGATTGATTGGGCGCCCCTGCTGGGAGTGGTCGCAGCGTTGACGATCGTCGTCGGCAACTGGGCGGCGGTTACCCAGGAAAACTCAAAGCGCCTGCTCGCTTATTCTTCAATTTCAAACGCCGGTTACCTGTTGCTGGGACTGATCGCGAACAACACTTACGGCAACATCGGCCTGGTGATCTATCTGTTCGTCTACACGCTGATGAACATGGGCGCTTTTGGAGTGGTGATCAGCCTGCGGCGCCGCGGCATTATTGGCGATAACGTCGACGATATGACCGGGTTGGCCCAGAAAGCGCCGGGCATGGCCGCGATGATGGGAATTTTTATGCTCTCGCTGGGTGGTCTACCGGGCACCGGCGGATTCATCGGCAAGTACTTTCTGCTCTGGGGCCTGCTGGTGCGCGGCGATGCCGAGCACAAATCGTGGTATTACTGGCTGGCCGGCTGGGCTGTCATCAACATCGTCGTCTCGTTTTATTACTACATTAGATTTATCCGGGTGATGTATCTGGGCGATCGAGTTGCCGATGCTGAGCCGCTGACGATGTCGCCCGCATTGCGAACGGCGCTGGTCGTGTCCCTGATCGGAATCCTCTTCATTGGCGTATATCCGCAGCCATTCATCGTCCTGGCACAGAAACTCTTTCCTTCGCAGAGCGCCGGCCCGACAACTGCAAACGCAACGCCCTCGACCAACCCCGAGGTTACAAAGTAATCTGTAATTATGAATCCAGCTTTGCCCGGAGAAGATTTGATCGAAGCAGGGGTCAGAGATCTGCGCGAACAACGCGAAACCGTGGCCGCGTTGTTGGTAGCCATTGGAGCGCCACGCCTCCGCCGGTTAGAAGTTCAACTGCCCGATGTCCTGCCCGACGACCCCGAACGTCGTCTCTACGAGCTCCTCGCCAGGGATGAACCTGATTCCGCACACTCGCGCTACAATGCTCTGATTCGCAAATTGGTGAGTTACGAACGAGCGGCGGAATGCGAAAAAGGAATAACTCTGAGAATTAAGTTGGACGAGTTCCTTTCGACGCTTCCTAAAGAGTCTAGATTTGTCCATTAAGTCCTGTTGAGCGTTACGTCAGCGTTACTGAAACTGATGCCATTCTAATCCAATTACTTTGAGGAAGTTTCGTTCTAAGCTATCATCCCAGAGAAACAAGAGCATGCAGCCTCAAAAAGCACTAACCGATGTGGCGCGAACGCGCAGACTTCCATCGTCGATTTCGAAATCGACCTCTCTTTACCAGATTCATCATGTCGATGCGTTCGAATGGCTGCCAGTTGCTCCGATGAATTCTATCGAAGCAGTCGTAACGGATCCGCCCTATGGTCTCGTTGAGTATTCTGACAAGGAACTGACCAAACTTAAGAACGGCAAGGGAGGCATCTGGCGTTTGCCACCCTCTTTTGACGGCAGCAAGCGCATGCCGCTACCTCGATTTACGGTGTTAACCGAAGCGGACCAAAAATCCCTGAGAGATTTTTCGTTTCGCTTATCGTCATTGCTCAAATGTGTTCTCGTTCCCGGCGGACATGTTTTTATCGCAACTAATCCGCTGATCTCTCACTTAATCTATGAAAATTTTATGAAGAACGGTTTTGAAAAAAGAGCAGAAATAATTCGCACGGTCTACACATTGCGGGGAGGAGATCGACCCAAGAATGCTCACGATGAATTCTCTGATGTGAGTGTCATGCCTAAGTCTTGCTGGGAACCATGGGGTCTTTTTCGTAAGCCTTGCGAAGGGAGAGTCCAGGACAATCTGAGAAAGTGGAAAACCGGTGGCTTGCGACGTATCTCCGAGTCAGAGCCTTTCAAAGATCTCATTTTATCTTCACCCGCGAGGCGCCGCGAAAGAGACATAGCTCCGCATCCGTCGTTGAAACCGCAAAACTTTCTTAGACAGATTGTGCGTGCCGCGCTTCCACTTGGCAAGGGTACCATTCTCGATCCATTCATGGGCTCGGGTTCAACTATCGCGGCCGCGACAGCTTGTAAATTACGAAGCGTGGGGCTTGAAGTAAGGGACGAATATTTCACGATGGCTGAATCAGCAATTCCTCAACTGGCCGAACTCGAAGTCTAAGAATCATCTTCATGGCTCGAAAAGAGGATTTCAACCGTAAGGTTCCACTCCCATCCGGCCTGACGACCACGGCTATTCACAAAGCGATTGACTATATTGAAAAAGGGTTGGCCGATCTCGTCGAGATCTATCTCGAACAGGCAAATGTATTCAGTGCATTAGTCGGCATCTATGGAGCGAAGGCCCTCGATGCAACGAGTGTTTACGAGAAGCATCGTCATCAGGATCTTGCCCAGCAACGCTTTCCGGATTTGAGAAAGAAAGGTAGTGGACCGAATCCCTCGCCGTTGGTATCGCTGGAGTCAAAGGCAAGCAAGCGTCCGTGGGCCCTGCAATCTCACTACGATCATTCTGGTTGGTACATCGTCTGGCGATACTTAGTTGATCCTACGATGTCACTCGAGATTAATAAGCCCGTTATCATTTGCCGCGTAGACATCGTTTTCCTTACGAAAGAAGACTGGAAGTACGAAGCAAGCACGGCGGGAACTGGTGGCGGCGGCCGAACCCATACGTTTGGTCTGAAAGGCGCGGCTACAAAACTAAAAAACGCGGCCGTGTACCAGCGTAAGGACCTAAAGATCACCGGCGCCAAAGCCGTGCCGGCGAACGGAGACTGAGCGTGTCTTCGTTAGCGGAATCTATCCTCCTACTTTTTTACTTCCTCGCCGCAATCTCCATCTGGCTCGGCTTCATTTCCCTCCGCGGTGGAGTACGCTTCGTCCGCTACCTGCAGGCAGAGTTAGGGAAAGACTATCCTGAGTTCACGCCATTCGCTTCCTTGTTTGTTCCCTGTCGCGGATTGGATGAAGGACTGAGAGAGAACATCGAGGCAATTTTCGAGCAGGATTATCCGTCGTTCGAGATCGTCTTTGTGAGCGATAGCCGGGACGATCCGGCGCTCCGGGTTATTGATGAGGCGCGGCGATCCTTTACAAAGGAATCGGGGCCAACTATACAGGTGGTCATTGCCGGGCCGGCGACCGATAGCGGCCAGAAAGTTCACAACCTGCGCGTCGCGGTCAGCCACGCTGATCGGCAGAGTGAAGTGTTCGTCTTTGTCGACACAGATGCGCGGCCCTCTGCGCACTGGCTACGATCACTGGTGGCGCCGCTGCGGGATCAAAGCATAGGCGCGACGACCGGCTATCGCTGGTTTGTTCCGATCAAAGGCGGCTTAGCCTCACACTTACGCGCGGTTTGGAATTCTTCGATTGCTTCAGCGCTGGGTGCTGCTGAGAAGAAAAACTTTTGTTGGGGAGGCTCGACAGCGATCCGGCGCGCAACGTTTCACAACTGCAGCGTACTCGAGTATTGGCGCGGCACAGTTTCAGATGACTTTGCTTTGACGCGTGCTCTGCACGAAGCTGACCTGCCAATCAAGTTTATTCCGCAATGCCTGACGCCTTCATTCGAAGATTGCAGATGGCGCGAGTTGGTCGAATTCACCAACCGGCAAATGAAGATTACCCGCGCTTACGCCGCGCACCTTTGGAAGGGGGTCCTGTTCGGGAGCGCGATTTTCGTGCTCGTGTTCTTCGGTGGAATTGCGCTGGTGGTCACGCGGGCTCTTGTGGGATTGTCATTCGCAACGCCACTATTGATCTTGCTGATTATCTTCGCGATGGGCGCAATGAAGGCGCACTTGCGTCTACGCGCGGTGGCGCTGGCAATTAACGATCAGCGAATTAGATTTTTGGGAACTACTTTAGCTCACCTCTTGCTCTGGCCATTCGCTTCGCTGCTTTATCTCTGCAATGCTCTCGCGGCCGCGTTTTCACGTCGGATCACCTGGCGTGGAATCAGCTATGAATTGAAATCAGCTGGTGAAACTGTCATCATTCGCGGCGAGAAGTAACATAGACTTTAGTCTGTGAGTTCCGGTGACCTCAACACAGACCTGCAGTCTATGCCACTAAAGCCATGTCGAATAGGGCCATTCAACTAGTGCAACTGCTGCGCTCCACGAAACGCGAGAAACGTCTCGGCACGGTGATCCTGTTTGTTACCTCGCGCTGCAATTCTTTCTGCCGCACCTGTTTCTATCATGCAGAGCTGAATCGTCCCGGCGACATGACCTTCGAGCAGATCGAGAAAGTCTCGCGCACCATGCCGCCGATTACCGACCTCTGGCTATCCGGCGGCGAGCCGACTTTGCGACACGACGCCTCGGAAATCATCGGCTTGTTCGTCCGGAACAATGGTGTGCGGCGTTTGATTATTCCTACTAATGGCTTGGTGAGGTCCCGGGTTTACGAGATTGTCGATCAGGCGCTGGGCGCGCATCCGGATCTCGATCTCTATCTGAACATCGCACTGGATGGTTACGGCAACACTCATGATCGGATTCGGGGTGTGCCTGGTCACTGGGAGAAGACCCTTGACTGCATCACCACGCTTTATCCCCTGAAAGAGAAGTATAGCGACCGGCTGCGGCTGAACGCGAACACGGTGGTGTGCGCCGACAATTACACCGAGATTGAGAAGCTCGCTGAGTTCATATGGAGTAATTTTCGTCTTGATGGCCAATACTTTAATATAGTGCGCGGCGAAACTCTGGTAGGCGATGAGATCAAGCAAGTGCCGGCCGACTCGCTGCCGCGGATGTACACGTACGTTTCGCAACTGACCAAACGCTATGGCGATCGGATGTTCGCGGACGATGACGCGCTCAAACGTTTTGCCAAGAACGTCGCTTACGTCGGCACAATCACGACGCATTATCGAACCCAACAAGCCAACTTCGCGCAGTCGACGGCCTGGCCCTTTGCCTGCACTGCCGGCGAAACGATCGCGGTCATCGATTATAACGGCGACGTCCGTGCGTGCGAGTTGCGCGCTAAGTTCGCCACGCTTGCCGATTATGATTACGACTTTGGAGCGCTCTGGGAGGCGCAGGAACGACACAACGAACTCGGCGCGATTGACGGTGGCAAAGCCTGCTGGTGTACGCATGTGTGCTTTATTCATGACTCGATGCGTCATTCGCAAAAGGCTTTGCTCTACGAGGGTCCGAAGAATTATCTGACGCGCGGAACATGGTAACTGCTCACGAGCTTTGCGCGAAGTACGAGCAGGTTTCGCTGAACTGACGCTCTCCTTGCTACCGTGAACTCCGAAGACAAAGAAGAGATCAATCGCAAGTCCGGTCTTGCCTATGCCGCGGCTTTCTCTCTATTTGCCTGTGTGATCGCCGGAATGATCCTCGGCTGGATTCTGGATCGCTGGTTGGGAACCAAGCCCTGGTTATTGGTGCTTGGACTAGTATTCGGCGCCGCCGCCGGTTTTTATGAGTTCATTCGTACCAGTTCTAAACTATCTTAAAGGTACACCGAGCGGCCCACTTGATCGGTCAAAAAGCATCAACCAAAATCCCGTCTACTTCGTCTAAAAAACTGTTGACCGCGCGCCCGCCCGCCCGTATATTGTTTTTTGAACCTGGGTAAACTGCCCGGTGGCCCCTCCACCAACTTGCATTGGTAAAGCCTCATTTCGTCGTTTTGTTCGGATTGCCTTTGACCGAAGAGAGCCAACCCCTATGAGTAAATGTGCCTTTGCTTTACGCAAGCGCTTCGGGGCAGTGCTGCGCGCAAGTTTTACGGCGCTCGTCTGTGGCGCATTCATTAATGCTTTCGGCGCGCAAACCAACCCATTGCTTTTCAGTGTCTCTGATACTTCGACTCGAGCCGTCGCGCTCGAAACCGTATCGCTCACGGCCGAGCCGTTTTCCCTAAACGCGGGAGCCCTCTTAAACCCAAACGACCCACGGACGCGCATCTCCTTGTTCTGCATGAACCTGGATCTGCTGGCAGGAGAGACGGCAAATGCATTGACTGCTGATGCTGAAGATGCCGGTCACGTTCACTATTCGTTAAAGGTTGAATACGTGGCGCAGGTGCCGGGCTTCGAAGGCATTTACTTGGTGGTGGTGCGGCTCAATGATTCCATGACCGGAAACCTGGGAGATGTGTTAATCCGCTTAAATCTTCACGGGTTGGGGAGCAATCGGGTGCGAATCGGCATCGGCCAGATCGGCGGGGGGCCCGCAGACGATAATCCCGGAGTGGGAACGCCAGCGCCGCAGACCCCGCCCGCCGCGGTCACGCCGTTGACGGTCGCACAGTACCAGGCGCAGTTCAGCAGTCCTTCGCTCCCCTCAGATCAGGATCGCCGCAGATTTCTTGAGCAAGCAACCTGGGGTCCGAGTGATGCAGATCTGACTCATTTGCAGCAGGTGGGGATTCAGGCCTATCTGAACGAGCAGTTCAATGCGGCGCCTTCCGGCTATCCCAATCTGACGCTTTATCCCACTGATCCGAATAGCGTCATCGGAGGTTGTGATGCAACTTGCGTACGCGACAACTACACGCTTTATCAGTTGCAGAAACAATTTTTCCAAAACGCTCTCACGGGCCAGGATCAGCTAAGAACACGAGTGGCTTTCGCATTTCATCAGATGATTCCGATTGCCGGCCGTGATCTAAACAACAACGAAGCGAGTTGGACGGCTCCTTACCTGCGAATGATGGATGCCAACGCCTTTGGAAACTTTCGCAACGTGCTGTTTCAGGTCACGCTCACTCCAGCGATGGGAAACTATCTTGACATGGCGGGTAACTCGCGTGTGGCTCCGAACGAAAATTACGCGCGCGAAGTCATGCAGCTGTTTTCAATCGGCGTGGATACTCTGAATCAAGACGGCACCCCCGTGCTGGACGCCCAGGGCAATCGGGTGCCCAGCTACAGTGAGTCCACCATTCAGAATCTGGCACGGGTTTTTACTGGCTGGCGGATTACTACTACGATCGTGCCGGTTTCGGCGACAGCAGTTCCCGACTACATCACGCCAATGTCGCTGTCGAACAACGGAGGGAGCTACAACGCTACACTGAACAGCTACAATGGAGTCTTTGACACAGCGCCCAAGACTTTGCTGAATGGCCTGAATCTGGCTGCCGCTGCTCCAGGTCTCAGCCTCGCTCAGTTACAACAGTACAAGACGAATGAGCTAAACGCGGCAATAGACAACCTGTTCAACCATCCAAATACGGGACCATATCTCTGCATCCAACTGATTCACCAGTTGGTAACCAGCAATCCGAGTGGCGCCTATGTCGGCCGTTGCTCGGCGGCGTTTGCGAATAACGGCTCGGGCGTTCGCGGAGACATGAAGGCAATCATCACGGCGATCCTCCTGGATCCCGAAGCGCGCGGCGACGCCAAGACTGATCCGAACTATGGTCACCTGCGCGAGCCGGTACTACTGATCACCAACCTGCTCCGTACTTTCAACGCCACCAGCGATTTTGTTCTGGCCAGTTCACCCTTTAGCTTCACCAACGATTTGGGTCAGGACATGTTCAATCCGCCGACGGTGTTCAGCTATTACCCGGCGGACTTTTCAGTCGCGGGCACCAACCTTTTTGGCCCTGAGTTCGGCTTGCTTGATACTTCGACGACCTACCGGCGAGCAAACTTCGTAAACACGCTCTTCCTTGCCAATAGCGGTAATGGAATCCCCATTAGTTCTCCGAATCGGCCAACCGGCACGCAGGTCAATTATTCCGCCTACCAGGCTTTGGCTGCGAATCCGAGCCAACTGGTGGACGCGCTGAATGCCAGCATGATGCACGGCACTATGTCGCAATCGATGAAGAACGGCATTGTGGCGGCGGTGACCGCGATAGCAGGCTCTGATCCCGCCGGGCGTACCCGCACGGCTATCTATCTCGTTGCGACCTCGTCGCAGTATCAGGTGGAGAGATAACAAAATGACACAGTCACGTAGAAGATTCCTGCGAGATACCGCATGCGGCCTGACCGCGGCGGCCATGGTTTCGAGTCTGGATAGTCTCAATCTCGTTAATGCGATGATGCCGCCTGCGGCGAGCGACTATCGGGCGCTGGTTTGCATCTTTCTTTCCGGCGGCAGCGATTGCAATAACATGATAATTCCGTTCGACGACTATAACGGAGGGTACAGCACGGCGCGTACTCCTTCGGGTCTGGCTATTCCCCAGTCAGCGCTGACGGCCACGAAGATTACGCCCTCAAATACCAGTAGTGTCGCTTTCGCGCTGCACCCAAACCTTTCTCCTGAAGCTAACAACGCTGGAGTTGGCAAGGGCCTGCTCGATGTTTGGAACGCCGGCAAGCTCGCCGTGCTTTGCAACTATGGTAGCCTCGTCCAACCCATCACCAAGGCCCAGTATCAGGCGAACATCGGCCGTCCGTACCAACTGTTCTCGCACTCTGATCAAGTTGCTCAGCAACAGACCTCGATCTCCAATACGGTTGGCCAGACGGGATGGGGCGGACGAATCGCCGACAAGACTGGCTCGCTGAACGGGCCGGTGGCCCTGCCCATGAATATCTCGGTGGCGGGCACGAGTCTGTTCAACATCGGAGTTACCAGCCGGCAACTGGCTATCTCATCAAATGGAACTCTCGCGAACGTATTGGTACTTAATTGGAGTGGGCCAAGCTCGGCAAATCCAAATACCGCAGGCAGCAGCTACCGCCAACTGCTCGGGTTCGACCAGGATGCGTTCCTGATAAAAGGTGTGAGCGATACCACAAATCAGGCCTTGACCGCGGACTCATCACTCAATCAGCCTGATCCGACCATCCCTACTTCTCCCAACACGACAGTCTTTCCAAACACCTCAATCGGAAATCAACTGAAGCAGGTTTCCAAGTTGATCAAGCTCAAGGATGCGGTCGGCATCACCATGAAGCGCCAGATTTTCTTCTGCACGCTCGGTGGATTTGATACGCACACGAACGAGACCGGAAGCAATCCGACGAATCCGGCCGGCGGCGGAGCCAATTCGGGAAGTCAGGGCTCGCTGATGACGCAACTGAGCCAGGCGATGCGGGCTTTCTATGATGAGATGGTGGCGCAGGGCAATAGCAACAGCGTGACAACGTTCACCTTGTCCGACTTTGGTCGCACGCTTCAACCTTCGGGTTCAGGCTCGGCGACGGTTGGCTCGGATCATGCGTGGGGCAGCCATGCATTTATCATGGGCGGTGCGGTCCTCGGCAATAAGTTCTATGGCAGTTTCAGGCCCGATGGTACCGGGACTCCATATGGTTATCCGGCGCTGGCGCTCAGCGGTCCCGACGATACAGACAACCGCGGGCGCTGGATTCCGACGACGGCTGTGGATCAGTATGCGGCCACGCTGGCAAGATGGTACGGATTGGATCCCTTGGACATCCCGGTTGTATTCCCGAACCTTTCAAAGTTTGCGACCGGAAATCTTGGCTTCCTGGCGTAAGCCTTTAGAAGATTGGGCCAGGTGTTTGCAGTTTAGAAAATCAGCCCGGCATGCTGAAACAAGTAGACCGCCCCAGCGTGCCGGGCGTCTTGTTTTTGAGGTGTTCAGAATACCAACTCCAGTCGGGCCTTGGTTGATTAAGAAGACCCAACTAAAGTTGATACTCTAAACGCACTGTTAAGGCAGGATTCGCGCAACGATGCCGAGAAGAGTTCTTCGTCATCAAACCCTCTTACGCTGCGGCTTACTGTTTGTATTCGTCGGGCTGTGTCTCTTCGCGGCAGTTTCTTCTTTGTCCAGCGGGAGCCGCGATGTTCCGTCTCAGGTGCGGACTTCCTATCCGGGATCTCCAGCTAACAGAATTGCAGAATCGCCCGCCGCGGCAAAGGCTGCGCTTATGAATTTGCCGCTCAGTTTCGAAGAACTCGAGAACAAGCGACAGTTTCTCGTTCGTGGTGGCGATTACAGAATGCTTTTGTCTTCCACCGGCGCAAGCATCGCGGTCAAGAGCCGGGACCGCGCAAGATTACTTCGCATGACACTGCAGGGTGCAAACCCGGCCAGCGAATCTTCGGTCCTCGAGCCGCTCGAAGGAAAACGTAATTATCTTCTGGGTAACAACCCGGCAAAGTGGAGGCTCAACGTACCAACTTATTCGAGAGTCCGTTTTGACGAAGTTTATCCGGGAATCAGCGTGATCTATTACGGGCGAGAAGGTCGTTTGGAATACGATTTCCAGGTTGCGCCCGGCGCCGATCATCGGCTGATCAAGTTTGCTTTCAATCGTGAGTTACGGCCGCGGCTGACTGCTGAAGGCGAACTCGTTTTGCGCTTCAACGGTGGTGAGCTGCGCCAGCCGGCCCCGATCATTTATCAGGAGATCGGCGGCACCCGACAGCTTGTCGCTGGACGCTACGTCCTACTGAATCGCGAAGTATCATTCGAGGTGGGAGTTTATGACAAGACCCGGCCGCTGATAATCGATCCGACCCTGGTCTACTCGACGTATCTGGGCGGCAGCGGCGACGATTTGGGCGCCAGCATCGCGGTCGATAGCAGTAATAACGTTTATGTGGCCGGCACCACCAGCTCGACAAACTTCCCCACGCAGAATCCGGCCTTCTCAGCCAAAGCCGGATTGAGTGACATTCTTGTTACCAAGATAAATGCGGCCGGGAACGGGATCGTTTATTCAACTTACATCGGCGGTCTTGGTAATGATCGGGGCAGCGGCATTGCCGTCGATGCCGGCGGAAATGCCTTTGTTGCGGGACGGGTCGATTCAGCCTCGACCGACTTTCCGACTACTGCGGGCGCTTTAGCGACTATCTATCGTGGCGGCGACTTTGATGGGGTTGTATTCAAGCTGAACCCTCAGGGCAATGCGTTGATTTATTCGACCTACCTGGGTGGGGAAGAGAACGATTCAGCTGAAGGTGTAGCGGTCGATGCTGCTGGCAATGCCTACGTGGTTGGCGGCACCAGGTCGATCGGTTTTCCCACTACCGTCACCGCATACCAACCTGCCGGCGGAGGCGACACAGACGGTTATCTGGTAAAGCTGAATCCGGGTGGCAGCAGCTTACTCTACGGAACAATGCTCGGCGGGAGCGGGACTGATCGGTCCAGCGCAGTCGCGATAGATTCAAGCGGCAACGCTTATGTTGCGGGCTTTACAGCTTCGCAGGACTTTCCTACCGTCAACGCGTTTCAGAACTCTCCCGCCGGCAGTGTCGATGCCTTTGTCGCGAAAATCGATACCAATCGCAGCGGCGCGCCATCGCTGGTTTTCTCGAGCTATCTTGGTGGCACCAGCGATGACAAGGCTTACGGCATCGCGATCGACAGCGCTGGCAGCAACGTATACCTGGTCGGACAAACCTCTTCGAACAATTTTCCGCTCTTGAATCCGGCCCAGGCCGTCTATGGCGGATCGTTCGATGCTTTTGTGGCAAAGGTTTCGAGCACCGG
>Ga0137409_10005224_pt1 | contig 13539 bp, 6 predicted proteins | sample CZODoug1_16funga_FD_122059 | JGI IMG/M metagenome (GOLD analysis project Ga0137409, IMG submission 122059) | Vadose zone soil fungal communities from Angelo Coast Range Reserve, California, USA - CZODoug1_16fungal (Hybrid Assembly) | ecosystem: Environmental > Terrestrial > Soil > Vadose zone...
TCGCTGATTTCAGGCACCACGACACCGATAGTAAAACTTCGCTGTTGCCGCAACGAGCGCGCCGTGAAGTTCGGCCGGTAGTTCAGCTCACGGGCCGCCGCGCGGATGCGCTCCTGAGTGCGGTGCGGGATCGACTTTGCGGCCGGAGAACGATTAATGACGAGGGAAACCGTTGCTGGCGAAAGCGCCAGGTGTTCTGCCAGAAACTTCAAGCTCACGGACTGTGCGGAATCGCCTTCGCGTGGCCGGGAAGATGCACCTTTTTTCGGACGAGTCATTGGGTGTTCAATGCGCGTAGTCTCGCACACCGGAGTTGGGCGGGCAAGCGGCGATGCACTCTGGCGATATGCACAGAACGGAACAGACAGGCAACTTGCCGCGCTGACATCCTTTTCCTCGATTTCATGTCCTCCCCCTTCAAGCACAAAATATGTTCTTGACAAAGCCGGTCTAACGGGTGTCTCATGCTCGCCAGAAGGGTGAGTAAATCGATTACTGAATTCATTTTCTCGATAGTGACCGCTTTGCGGCCAACTCGCACTTTGACCTCGAGGTGAATGACCATGCGTTACAAGCTGCTGCTGACTGCTCTTCTTTCTCTTTTTGCCGTCTCCGCCTACGCGCAGTTCAAAGCCAGTATTCAGGGCACCGTCATGGATTCCAATGGTGGAGCCATCGCGAACGCCAAGGTGACTGCAACCAATGTGGCCACCGGCGCGACGCGTGAGACCGTCACGTCCGCCGAAGGATTTTACCGCATCAGCGATTTGCCGCCCGGCAGCTACACCGTGAGAGTCGAAGCGCCTGGCTTCAAGAAGTCGAATTCCAATAATGTTGAAGTTCAGGCAGAGACACCACGCGGCTTGGATGTCACGCTGGAAGTCGGGGCCGTTTCCGAAACGGTGGAAGTTTCATCGTCAGCCCTGGCTCTGCAAACAGAAAACGCCAGCCTGTCCTCCACAATTTCGTCCCAGGAGATTGAACGCCTCCCGCAGGTCGGTCGCGATCCTTATGAATTGCTGCGTTTGGCCCCCGGCGTCTTCGGTGATGGTGCACGAGCTGCCAACGGCACTGCCGCAAACTTGCCCAACTCTGGCGGCCCCGGTGGATCGAACTCCTCCATTTTCTCAGTGGAAAACCAGGTGCAGGTTACTGCAAATGGTCAGCGAAATAGCGGCAACAACTTCACGATTGACGGTACGAGCGTGAACAGTCTTACCTGGGGTGGTGCCGCGATTCTGACGCCGAACCAGGAGTCTATTCAGGAATTGACGGTCGTCGCGAACAGTTATTCGGCTGAAGATGGGCGGAATAGCGGGGCGCAGCTGAAAGTTGTGTCCAAGAGTGGCACGAACCAGTTTCACGGCAGCGGTTTTTTCAAGGACGACAGCCCAGGTTTGAACGCCTTCAACAGGTGGGGCGGCCCGGACGGTCAGTTGCCGAAAAAGGTCAATCAGAACCTGCGGCAATTTGGTGGGAGTATCGGTGGTCCTATCCTGAGGGATAAGATGTTCTTCTTCTTCTCCTATGAGGGCAACCGCTCAACCGACATCCAGTTCTCCAACGGCCAGTACGTGGAGACGGCGGCCCTGCAGCAGTGGATCGCCGCGAACCGCTCTGGCACGGTAATTGGCGATTTGCTGGCGGCCAAAGGGTCCCAGCCGAGAATCGCCCAGGTGCTGACCCCAAGTTGCTCAGATTTCAATGGAGTAGGATATGGCTCTGCCACGCAATGCCAGGTGGTGAGCGGAGGAGTGGATGTGGGTTCAGCCGCCCAAGGAACTTGCAGCATGAGCTATGGGCAGTATGCAGACTTCTTCAATGGGAATACAACCGCTTGCGGTCTTGACGGCACGCCGGATCTTCAGAAAGTCATCACTTTCGCTCCCAGCCGCTCCAGCGGCAATCAGTACAACGCCCGCGTGGATTACACTCGGGGAACAGATTTGTTTGCGGTCAGCTTTTACATTACTCCTCTGAACAGCGCGAGCGGAGACCTCGGCGCCAATGGCCGTCCCATGGCGGATCTGACATTTAATCCTCGGAATAAGTACGTCGCGCTGATCTGGAACCGGACTATCTCATCGACGATGACGAATGAGGCCCGCGTCAATTGGACGCGTTTCTTTGGCAACCAATTCTTATCCAACCCCAATGTCGCGTGGAATTTGCCGCGCTGGGAAATTGAACAGGTCCCCGGTGATCGCATCAAGTACGGAGCCAACCAGGGAACAAACGCGCCGGGCGTTTTCGCGCAGAACCAGTTCGAGTTTCGTGAGACCCTGAGCAAATTGCTCGGACGCCATGGCTTGAAAGGCGGCGTTACCGTCACATTGAACCAGGACAACCACGACTACGAATTTGGAGCCGCACGTCCTGCGTACGTAGCCCACGCCCTGTGGAACTTCGTAGATGGCACGCCCATCTACGAAGGTATCAATGTGGATCCCCGGACGGGCGCTCCGACCGATGTGCACAAATACTACCGCCAGCACGACGTTGCTTTCTTCGGACAAGACGATATCAAGCTCAGACCAAATCTGACTTTAAATGTTGGCTTGCGTTACGAGTATTTTGCACCGCTAACGGAGAAATTCGGCCGCCAGAGCAATCTCATTCTTGGTACAGGAGCCGACCCGCTCCAGACCGCAACGCTGAAAGTAGGGGATTCTCTCTACCCCGCCGATAAGAATAACCTTGCGCCCCGTTTGGGCTTTGCCTGGACGCCGTCAAAGTTCATAACTAAAACGGTCATCCGGGGCGGCTTCGGAGTGGCCTACAACCGCATTACGGATACGATGACGGGCATCAGCCGTGTGAACCCCCCATTCCTTTTGCGCTATGGCGTTTGCTGCGCAATGAGCCAGAATGACTTCAACGGGGCCCCCTGGGGCGCTCCGCCGTTTGCCAACGGTTTAATTCTTGTAGCCGAAGGCCAGAGCAACAGTCCCCTGAGTTGGCCTGCCAATCCATTGATGGCAACCACCTTCGATCCGACAACGGGCTTGCCTCAAAACCTGTCACGATTCGCTAACCCAGAGATCTGGGGCGCTGCCCAGACGGTTCGCACTCCTTATGTGTATCTCTACTCAACCGAAGTGCAACACGAGTTCCCATCCAATTTCCTCCTCACGGTTGGCTACCAGGGAAGCCAGAGCCGCAAGATGCTAAGGATCGTTAATATCAACCGGATATATCCTTTGAACTCAGTTCTGCATCCTGTTTATTTCCCAACCGCGGACGTGAATGGTCATTTCAATGCGCTGAACATCAGCGGGAATTGGCGCTCGTTTCACGGCCTTCAATTCTTCGGGAAATACCAATTTAGCCGCAGCATGGACGGAGGCTCGTGGGAAGGAGCGGGAAGCAACAGGGATCCTTTCTATCCCGTCAACCAGACATATGACTATGGACCGTCCGACTTCGATGTGACCCACAATATGCTGTTCACTGCACTATACGATCTTCCGATTCTAAGGAACCGCCATGATTTGGTAGGCAAAGCTTTCGGCGGCTGGCAGGTGAACGGAACATTCCTATACCACACTGGGTTTCCCTGGTCGCCGGTCACTAGCAACAATTGCCCGCCGACGCCTTTGGGACCTCTCTGTCCGGCACTGCCAGCTTCTTACAACGGCAAGGCTGGGAGCGACTACAGCAACGACACATTTATGAAGCCCGGCGGCAATTTCCCCGGTATTGTCACGGGGACGAGTTGTCCCCAGAATGTCCCTATGCCGCCGCCGCCGTATGCAGGGTCACCGTACTTCGATGCCTGCACAGCGGGTCCGCCGTTCATTCATCGCAATTCGTTCCGTGGCCCCCGCTACCAGTCGGTTGACATGAGCTTTGTCAAATCCACGCCCGTGCCGTTTTTCAAGAGCGAACAAAGCAAGCTGGACCTCCGCGTTAATTTCTTCAACCTCTTCAACAAGCTGAATCTGATACCGTTTGCTCGGAATACTGACAACGTGTCCATCAACAACTCACACTTTGGACAGGCCAGCGGCGCTTTGGCCGGCCGCATGATCGAGTTCCAAGCGCGGCTGAGTTTCTAACACGAAGTTCCCTTGGCTTCGCGCATGGCTGCATTTTTGAAGCGTGGGTAATGTTCGAAGGGAGGGCGGCCTTTTCCATGATGGGGCGCAGTGAATCGCGGTTCCCCTGTGAAGCGAAAGCGCATTTTTCCCGTCCGGTGGTGAGACGCTATGACAAGACGCAGTTGGTGCAAAGCGAATGGTTTCATTCGTCAAAACGTGCACTGATTTGCGCCGTCCCGCTTTTGTTTTTCTGCACATCGGGTATTTGGCACTCGCGCGCCCTACAGGTCGCAGACGCCGCACCAGCTTCCGCCACGAATGATCTTTCGCGCCGCGTGGAAGCGGCGCTGGAGGCACGCAAGTCGGGCGATCTTGGGACTATCGAACGATCCAGTGCGAGAGTGATCGCCCTTGGCTTGGTGCAACTGGCCAAGATTCGCCTGGACAATAGGGCCTACGACGAAGCCTCAAAGCTATGCCGGGATTCCCTGGAGTTCGAAGACACTCCGGAAACCCGCTTGGAGCTGGGCATTGCCAGTCTCTATGCGAAGAAGCCTTCGGAAACCGTAGAGCAAGGTTCCATAGCCGCAGAAAGGCAGCCACAAAATCCCCTCGCGTGGAATATCAAGGGACAAGGACTGCTGCAAATCAAGGATTACGAAGGCGCTGCTAAGGCCTTCAGCCGGTCGCTCGAGCTGCAACAGAACACGGAGTCGGTCTATGCGCTTGCTATCGCGTATCTCGGGTTAGGGGAGAAACAAAAAGCCGCAGACTCCTTTTCACAACTGCTGGCACTCACTGGAGATCATGGCTGGTCCCGGGTTCTGGTCGGCCGGGCGTATCAGGAGCAGGGGCTGTCGCCGGAATCCGAGGCCGAATTTCGAACCGCATTGCAGGTGGATCCGCGGACACCGACTGCGCATTACTTCTGGGGGTTGACTCTTCTGAAAGCAAACGGGTGGAGCCCCACTCCTGAAGTTCGGTCGCATTTTAAAGACGAACTGGAACTCAATCCTCGCCATCCTCTTGCCAGCTATCTGCTCGGCTACTTCGCGTCTAACGAGGGGAACTTCGACGAATCGGACCATTACCTGCGGCGGGCCACGGAAATCAACCCATCCCTGCCCGAAACCTGGATGTTTCTTGGGCTAAACGCGCAGGCGCGCAACTCTAGCCGGCTGGCGGAGACGTACCTTCGCAGAGCTATCGCACTGGCAAGCAAGGGCAACCCAAAGGAGCATTTGGCTATTCGCAAAGCTTACTTTGTTCTTGGGCGCATTCTACTTTCTTCCGGAAGGAAAAAGGAAGCCGAGGAAATGTTGCAGAAGATGCGCGAGCTCCAGAATGAGAGCTTGACCGAAAGTCAAAAGAGAATCGCCGATGCGCAAACTGGTGGTGGAATAGGTTTAAACGGAACCCCTGCACTGCACATCTCCGGGACTTCCGACGCGGACTCACCTCCAGCGACAACGGCCGAGAGCGCTAATGGCGGAGATGATCCGCGTTCGACGCCCCGACCTCTCACCAGGTTGCCGCATGATCCTTCCCGAAAAAAGGAAAACCATTTGCACAGCCTCCTCGGAGCTTCCCTTAACGACCTTGCGACGGCGGAGGCACTGCAGGAGAAGTATGTCTTGGCGGCAAGGCACTATCGCGAGGCGGCCCGATGGGACTCTCAAATCCCGGGGTTGCATCGCAATTTAGGTCTCGCTGCGTTTTTTATCGGCGAATATGTCGAAGCGATTCGACTGCTCTCCCGTGTTGTCATCATGGCGCCGAGTGATACTCAAGCGCGAGCGGCCTTGGGGCTGGCTTATTTTGGAACAGGCGAGTTTGCGAAGACTGCGCAAACCATTTCTCCCATCGCTGACCGTGCCGCCCAGGATCCACAGCTCGGATTTGCTTGGGCAAAATCCCTGGCCGAGACGGGAAACAAGAAAGGAGCAGCCCGCGCGCTGGAAAGCCTGGAAAAGTCCAAACCCAGCGCGGATGCAAAAAACCTGATCCAATCTGGGCAGCTGTGGAATGATCTCGGCGAAATCGAACGGGCTGTACAATCTTTTCGGCGGGCACTTCTCGTCGACCCCGCGAATTCCGAGGCCAAGTACGCGCTTGGTGTCACGTTGATGCGCCTCTCCAGACGAAAGGAGGCGGCCGATCTCTTTCTTTCAGTTCTCGCCGATCACCCCGATCATCCCGAAGCTCGCTACCAGTTAGACCTTGCCAAACGTGAGATTGCGAATCCTCTCGGGGCCATTCACCATTCTAGGGAAGCCCCACGGGTGCAGACTGGGGAACCAATCGGGCAGGGGACTTCTCCAACGCCATTCATTGAGATTGACGCCGCAGCTCCTTCACACCCGTTCCCGCACTTCTGGGAAAAAATGTTTGGCTCCGGCCGCGCCATCCTCACCCTCCGCGAAAGCTACCGCAACGATCTCCGCGAAACCCGACGCATCACCAGTTTCGAATATGTCCGCTTCCACGCCATTTTCCACGATGAAGCCGGCTTCTACGACGAAGACAACGCCGGCAAACCGGTCTACAACTTTTCTTACGTCGACCAAATTTATGACGGACTCCTCGAAAGCAAAGTGCGCCCCTTCATCGAACTGAGCTTCATGCCGAAGAAGCTGACCTCCGATCCCAACGCGCTCCATGCCTTCTGGTACAAACAAAACGTCGCGCCGCCCAAGGATTGGAGCAAGTGGGAACAGATGATCGAGAGCTTCACGCGGCATCTCGTGGACCGCTACGGCATCGAGGAAGTCGCGCAATGGTATTTCGAAGTGTGGAATGAGCCGAACATCGACTTCTGGGCCGGCGATCCGAAAGAAGCCACCTACTACCAGCTCTACGATCGCGCCGCCCGCGCCATCAAACGCGTAAATTCCCGACTTCGTGTCGGCGGCCCTTCCACGGCGCAGGCCGCCTGGGTGGACCGCTTCCTGGCTCACTGCAAAGAAAAGAATGTTCCGGTGGACTTTGCCTCCACCCACGTCTATGGCAACGACAAAGCTGAAGACGTCTTCGGCACGCACGACCAGATTTCGCGAAATCACATGGTCTGCCGCGCGGTCAAAAAAGTACATGACCAGATCACCGCATCCGCCTTCCCGGACACACCGCTGATTTGGAGCGAGTACAACGCCAGCTACATGAATGAGCCCGCGGTCACGGACACCGCTTTCATGGGCCCCTGGCTGGCAGACACCATCCGCCAGTGCGACGGCCTCACCGCGATGATGAGCTACTGGACCTTTTCCGATGTGTTCGAGGAACAAGGCGTGGTGAAAACGCCCTTTTACGGCGGGTTTGGTTTGCTCGCCGAAGGCACGATCCCGAAGCCGGCTTTCAACGGCTTTTCACTTCTCCACCAGCTCGGCAACACGCGCCTCGACGTCAACTCGGATAGCATCCTTGTCACTCGCCGAAAGGACGGATCGCTCGCGATCGCTGTCTGGAATCTCTTCCTTCCTGAAGAAGCCGGTTCACCGAAGACCGTCACGCTGCGCGTCAGGGGTCTGACTACGGCAAAGTCCGCTCGCATCACCACAGTGGACAAGGACCATGGCTCGCCGCTCCCCGCCTGGGAAAAAATGGGCCGCCCCGCGTTCCCCACGCGCGCGCAGATCACGGTACTTAAAAAAGCCGCCGCTTTACCTGCCGCAATTTCACGCCCCCTACAGAGCGGCTCTCTTACTCTTACCTTGCAGCCACAAGCTCTGGCGTTGATCGAACTCAGCAAGTAGCAGATTGAAGTTGGCGGCAGCTCGGCGGGAGCAGCGCCTCGTTGCGGCTTGAAACGTACTTATTGCGGACGGAACCCCGCGCGGGCCATTCCTCTCTTCGCGGCCTCGTTCTTCATGAACTGCTCCCAAACGAAGCCAGTTCGCGCGTTTTCCGCCATCAGCAGCGTGATCCCCAGATCAATCCCAATCACGTCCGGGTTGTACCAGTTTTTGAGCGGATTAAAAGCATCCACGAACCCGTATTTTCGCCAGCCGCGTTTCGCGTATTTTTCACGGATCGTTCGAAGCACGCGCAGCGTCTCCGCCGGCAAAAAGGGTAATGAACCTGCCGCAGCGCATGGGACGATGCTGCCGTCAATCGGCCCCATCGGAGGCGGCCCGCCCCACGCCACGTATCCATGCGCCGAATCCGAAGCTGTGATCCCCCACAGGTCTTCGCTGTAGTCCGGAAATTGTTTTGCCAGCCCCAGGCACCATTGCTTGTGCACCTTCGTCGCAATCACTGAATTCTCGAAGTAATTGGCGTACGCATCCGCTTTTCCGCGAAAGTCAAACCATGCATGCGAATACTGGTGCACGAAGAGCGGAGCGTGCGACCCGATAAAGTGCAGTCCGTTGAATTCAAACCGTGGACGTTCCCACGCGTCCCAGCATTCCTTTGGCAATGGATGCGTCGGAGATCCCAGGCCGAGCAGGTAGATCATCATCAGTTCGCTGTAGCTGTCCCACCTTGCCTTGATAAACCCGCTCTCCGGTTTCCAGCCCATCGAAAGCGTTTTCTGTCCTTGCAGCAACCAGCCCCAATCCACGCGCTCATAAAGCTTTGTGGCTAGATCACGAATCTCTGCATCGTCAAAATAGGCGCGGCAGGCCAACGCACCGCAGAGAAAAATCGACGAGTCAATCGAGGAAACTTCCGATTGAAAATCGCGCTCGCCATTCTGCATGTTGAGGAAATGAAAGAAGAAACCATTGTTGTGGCTCAATCGGGTGGCGGCAAAACGCAGCGCGCTTCGCACGCGCTCGCGAATCTTCTTGCCATCTTCCCAGCCCCGATGGTCCGCAATACAGAGGGCCGTGAGCCCAAATCCCGTTGCGGCGATGCTCGCGGTTGCGCGGGCATCGGGACCGTCGGCCTGGCTGCGGTCTTTTACCAGGCCGGTATAGGGATTCGCTTCTTCCCAAAAAAACCGGAAGCTCGCCCGCTCTACCTCTTCGAGGAAAGCGTCCTCCGCCGCAGAGAACTGGTTCTTGGCGGACTCGCTGACCAAAAAGGGAGCGGGATTATTCGTTGGGCGGAGAAGGGAACTGTGCGGCGATTGTTGCGCGCTCCGGCCGGCGAGGAAGTCCCAACTAGCGGAAAATGGAGAAAGAACCAGCGGAATCGAGACCGCGATAGGGCACGACTCTTTCAGCCATGCACGGCGTGAGACTTTCCTTGCTGGCACTCGCAATTCTCCCGGTGCGGATATCACGGCAGTCGATCCGAGATCTCCGTAATGCGCACCTCTCATCTTACTGAAAGCTCCAAGCTCGCGGAACTCGAATTTTCGTACGCCAACCTCAATTACCTCGATGCAGTAAGTATTTTTCCATCCATCGCGGGCTTTAGGAACCAAGTGCTGGTTCGCCCCGGTGGAGGAACCATCGTTCGAGCACAATGCGGCGCGAAAACCAGCCGCTTGACAACAAGAATCGAGCCAGAGAAGAAATCAACCATGTTGGGGCATGTCGACCCAGGTTGAAAAACCATTCTTTGCGTGCACTTCCAAAACGTCCAACGAGAAATCCGCAGTACAATTCCGCAAGCTCGGGGCCGGGGCTTCCCCTCGCCGCCAAAATGGCTTTTGCCGCGAGCAGGCCCGATTCAATCGCCGGTCGAATTCCTTCGCCACTCTCAGGGTATGCGAGGCCCGCTGCATCGCCGACGAGCAGAACCCCGTCGTCGGCAATCTTTCGCTTGCTGTATCCATAGAGCAAGTACGAATGTCCGATGGGTGGCGATGGCAGATCAAATGTGACTTTCCCAGTCGTCTGCAGGAAGGTCAGGAATTCGGCGACGTGTTTTGGGAGCGTATGTGGATCCAGGCGTCCCAGGCCAATATTTAGAAAGTTCCTTTTCCTGACGCACCAGCCATACCCTTTCATGTCTGGGCAGAAATAAAGCTCCGGAATTTCCGGTTGGATAGCGCATTGTTTCTGCTGGCTCTTCGTCATCTCAAATTCGGTTTCTTGTGCGATCACACTGATTTCGCCACGGGGCAGTGCTCCCTGATGGCGCGCCACAGGACAAGTATGTCCACCGGCTCCCACTACGGTACGGGCGCGGATGCATCCGTTTGCAATCCAATGATCGTCGGATCGCTCCAGACTGGTTAGGGGCACGCCTTGAATAATGGCCGCTTCGCAGCGTTGCAGAAGGAAATCGTCAAACTCGCAGCGGCGTATCCCGTAGCTGATAGGCTTGCTGTAATCTGATTTCACCTCGCGACCGCCCATGCGGCTAATGCGAAATCCGTGAATCGGTTGCAACACTCGTTTCTGGGAATAGTCAGTAGGATTGATCTCCAGTTCGTCGAGAACAGAGGGCGTGATCCATCCCCCGCATACCTTGTCACGCGGGAATGTCTGCTTATCTAGGATCACCGTCCTGAGCCCGGAATCCCGCAATTTCCAGGCGCAAGAGCTGCCAGCGGGCCCGGCTCCGACGATCAGGACATCGTATGTGTCCATCTTTTTTCCTGCACTTCGTGCTGCTCTCCCTGGTAGAGGTGAGCGCGCGTCCAAGGTATCCGCTGACAAGCGGTACGCGCGAACACGACTTGAAAGAGCTGTAGCGTCCCGGCTCGAAACGCGGCAACAGCCCCGGCGAGGTAGAGCCGCCACATCCGGACGAATTCCGGTCCAAACATGTTGGACACTTGTTCCGAGGAGAGTTCAAATCGTTCAAGCCACGCCTCCAGAGTCCTCTGGTAGTGCGGCCGCAAGTTCTCGACATCCAGCACGGAAAAATCCCAAGGTTCAAAAATGTGACTCACCTGACCAAGCGTTGGAGCGTACGCCCCGGGGAAAATTCGTTTTCTAGTCCAGGTGCTGAACGGAGTCGGTTGATTGCGCCCAATGAAGTGGAGCAGCCCGCGCCCGGTCTTGCCGAGCGAGCGGTGTATCACGCGTCCCAGCTCCCCGTAGTGCTCGAGTCCCACGTGCTCCACCATCCCCACGGACACAAATGCATCGCACTCTCCGGAAATGTTTCGGTAGTCGTCTTCTATAAACTCCACCCAGGGATTCAGCCCTAAGTCCTTCGCTCGCTGCCGGGCCCATTGAACCTGTTCATGGGAGACATTGAACGCACGGACGTTCACGCCGTAATTCTTTGCCATGTGTAGCGCCAGCGCACCCCAGCCACATCCGGCGTCCACGACACGCTCACCAGGGTGCAGCCGCAACTTTCGGCACACATAGTCCATCTTGGCAACCTGGGCTTCTTCCAGCGTCACGGACGGAGACTGGAAATAGGCGCACGTGTATACCAGTTGGGAGTCGAGCCAGAGCCGGTAGAAATCGCTGCTCAGGTCGTAGTGGCGGTGAATGTTTTCGCGGGAACCACGCAGCGAATTACGTTGGACATATTCCACCAATCGAGAAACGAACTTCGCGTACCAACTCTGCTGGCCCATTTTGGAAATAGAGCGGTACACAGCTTCAAGGGTGGCGATCAGGTCTCCCTCGACACGAATTCGCCCCTCGCTGTACGCGTCACCAAACCCGATTTCTGGTTCGAGCATCAGGTGCAGGAGGGTCTTGCGATCCTCGATGATCAGGTTGGCGATCGGAGAGTCATCGGCCGGCGAAACTGCAGCCCCGTTCCCCAGAGCGAGCCGAATGGGCGGCTGGCCAACCGATTCGTAGATCTTCCGCAGAAACCATTCATCGATTCGCGAGACTCTCTCCTGAGCAGACATGGAAGGTAATCCTCTCTTCGCGGCCGCCCCTCGGCGGACTTCACGGCCCTCTGATGCTCCGCCTCAACCTGCCCGCACGGCACCCTGAAGGGCCCGTCGATGCTTCAGTCTAAATGCTTGAGGCGGAAATTCTGAAGGCAGCGCTGGGCCGTGTCTAGTTCGGAGTATCGGCTGCCTTCCTGTTCTATCAGGTAATACTCGACGCCACCGGTGCTCTCCGCTGCGGCAAAAATGTTTTTCCAATCGCCCGCTCCTTCTCCGAAAAGCACCTTGTAGCCTTTCGCGGAATCCGGCGACCAATCCTTGAGATGAAGCGAGCGAATCCGTCCCGGGTTCGCTCGAATCCACGCCACCGGGTCCGACCCGGCCTCGAGACATGTGCCTACGTCCAACTGGAGCATGACGGAAGGCTTGGTATTCTTGGCTAGAAGTTCGATGGGGCGGTGATTTTCGACCGGTGTGAATTCGCGTTGATGGTTGTGATAGCCGGCTTTCAAACCGGAAGGTTCGAGCTGATCGGCGGCAAAGTTTAGCGAATCGGCAATCGCTTTCCAGCCGTCCAGACCCGGCTTCGGATCGGACCAGGCCATCACCACGTACTTGCTGCCGAGAATCAAGTTCATGTCGCGGGCCCGTTCGATTTTTTCCTTACTCAAAAACGAACTGTCATTGTGCGTCGAGAAACATCGGATGCCCAATTCGTCCAGAAGCTTTCTCATCTGCTTGGTCTGACTCTCGGACCATTCGAAATAAGGCGCATAAAACTCGACGCCTTGATAGCCCATCTGAGCGACGGCTCGCACCGTGGCTTCCGGGTCTTTTTTCAGCTCGTTTCGAACCGAATAAAGTTCGAGCCCTACTGGGATCGATCCGGAAGTTCGTGCAGAAAGCGCCCACGGAAGCATCGCGGAAAATGCAAGAAAGGAACGGCGGGACAAGGTTGGTGCTGGCATTGCTGAATCCTACTTGAGAATCGGTGCATTTTCACAGCATTTTGCGAAATTCTTCTTGCATCGATGACAGCACGGACCGAGCAAACACGTTCGAGCTCGGCTGTTATTCCTTATTCGCGGCAGACCTCGAAGCACGCCCAGGCACGATACCTCTCACGATCACATACAGCACCGGAATGAAAATCAGATTCAACGTCGTCGCTGCGATCATTCCGCCGAATACCGTCGTGCCCACCGAGATGCGCCCCGCGCGGCCCGCCCCCCGCGCCAAAACCAGTGGCACTACGCCTAGGATAAACGCGAGAGACGTCATCAAAATCGGCCGCAGCCTGATCCTCGCCGCTTCCACTGCCGCCTCCACCACGGACATGCCTTGATCCCGCAATTGTTCGGCAAATTCCACGATCAAAATGGCATTCTTGCTGGCGAGTCCGATCAACATCACCAGTCCAATCTGGCAGTACACGTCATTCTGCAATCCGCGCAGCGCCTGCGCGCCGACGGCTCCGAGAATCGCCACCGGCACCGCCAGCAAAACGATGAACGGCAGCACATAACTTTCGTATTGCGCCGCAAGCGTCAGGTACACCACCACCAGCCCAAGCGCGAACAGAATCAGCGCTTTTCCGCCGGACTCGATTTCCTCCAGCGACAGCCCGCTCCATTCGAACGTCATTCCATTCGGCAGTTCCTTCTTTGCGAGCGCTTCCATCGTGGCGATACCTTCGCCCGAGCTCCGCCCCGGCGCGGCAGTACCGTTGATTTCCGCGGAGCGAAACAAGTTGTAGTGGCGAATCACCTGCGGATTCGCCGTCTGCTCGACGGTCAC
>Ga0137409_10005225_pt1 | contig 13538 bp, 9 predicted proteins | sample CZODoug1_16funga_FD_122059 | JGI IMG/M metagenome (GOLD analysis project Ga0137409, IMG submission 122059) | Vadose zone soil fungal communities from Angelo Coast Range Reserve, California, USA - CZODoug1_16fungal (Hybrid Assembly) | ecosystem: Environmental > Terrestrial > Soil > Vadose zone...
GAACCCGCGCTTCGCGCCGTCGCATTATCTGCTCGGCCGCGTCGTTGAGGAGCTGGGACGGCCCCCCGAGGCGCGCGCGTGCTACACGACGTTTCTCGCCGTCGCGCCGCAGCGGCTTGGCGACTTGATCGCCGATGCCCAACAGCGGCTGACCACATTGCCGAAATGACACGCACCCTCGTCCTCACCTTGGGCCTCGCGCTTGGCGCGCCGCCGCTCGCGGCCCAGTTCCGCCTTCCCCTGAAGCTCGAGGAGCTGGAGCGGCGGGCGAAGGCCGACTCCAACGACCCGGCGGCGCACTTCAACGTGGCGCTGGCCTACTGGAACGGGAAACGGTGGGCCGATGCGGAACGGTCGCTGCGGCTGGCGATCACGATCGATCCGCGCTTCGCGCCCGGTTACGTGGCGCTGAACTACCTGCCGTACGCCCAGCGGTCTCGCCTTTGGGAGGAAGTCGACGAACGACGGGTCCCGGACGAGTGGAAGCCGCGGCTCGAGGAGTCCGATCGTCTATTCCGCCGCGCCTACATGATCGACCCACTCGTCGAGCTGCGCAGCGGCGACGTGGTGCAGCCCCGCTCTACCGCGTATCTGGACGCACTACAGCAAGTGTTCGGCGAACACGTGCGCGACTACTACGACGGTCTCGATCAGTACTTCGTGGGAGAGTATGAGAAGGCCTACGATCGCTTCACGCGGGTAATTAACACCATCGACGGTGACCGCCATCCCGATCGGATTCCCAGTGGCGTGCTGTGGTGGCACGGGCTCGCCTCGGCCCGGTTGCAGAAGTGGACCGAGGCCATCTGGGACTTCTCAAAGCTGATGGATCGGTCGCTCGAGCCCGTGCGCAAGGATTCGTTGGTGCACTTCCCGCTCCGCACCAACGAATTCCGCTACGTCCTGGCCTACCTGAAGCAGCGGTCCGGCAGCCTCGACGAGGCCATGGACCTCTATCGTGAGGCGATCACCAACGACCTCGGCCTGTACATGGCGCACGTGCACCTGGCGGAGATGTATGAAACGGGCCACATGACGGATCAAGCCGTCCTCTCTCGCCGGAACGCCATCAACGCCAACCCGGACGATCCATCTCTGCTGCTCGACCTCGGCAAGACCTTGGCGAACCTTGGCCGCTTCCAAGAGGCCCTCGAGCCGTTGCGCCGCGCCATCGAGATGAATCCGCGCGACGTGCGTGCATACCTCTACCTCGGCCTCGTGCTCGAACAATTGGGGGACAAGGACAAAGCGCGCACTACGCTCAGCAGTTTCATCACTCTTGCCCCGAGCCGTTATGACCGACAGATCGCGGTCGCCAAGCAGCATCTCGCCGCGCTGCAGTAGCCGGCTCGGCATCCTCGTCGCGGGCGCCGTGCTACTGCCGCCGGTGGTCCCGGGCCAGGTCGCGGCCCAGCAGCGGTCCGCGTACGAGGAGCTCCAGGCGTTCTCCGGCGTCCTGAACCACATCCGGCTCAACTACCCCGACTCCGTGAGCTACAGCGAGCTCGTCGCGGCCGCGATCCGCGGCGTGCTGCGCTCACTCGATCCGCACAGCCGCTTCGAGTCGCGTGTGGAGTTCGAGCGGCAGAACGCGCTCGAGCGCGGCGAAGTGTTCACCGTGGGCGTTGCGCTCGAAGAGGTCGACGGGGCGGCGACCGTCTTCGCCGTCGCGCCCCGCAGTCCGGCCGCCAAGGGGGGCATCCTCCCCGGCGATCGAGTGCTGGCGCTCAACGACACGGCGGTGGCCGGTTTGGGGATGTCGACGTTGACGCTGCGCCTCGCGGGGGATCGGGGCTCCAAGGTGCGCCTGCAGCTCGAGCGTGGCCCGAGACTGGAGCCCGACACCTTCAGCGTCACGCTCAAGCGCAGTCCCTACGAGGTGCGCTCGGTGTCGATGATCCGAATGGCGGACTCGGTCACGGGATTCGTGCGGCTCGAGGACTTCATGGGCAAAGCCGCGGACGAAATGCACGACGCGCTGAAAAAGCTGCAGGGCATGCACGCCCAGCGGCTGATCCTCGATCTGCGCGGCAATCCCGGCGGCAGCGTCACGTTCGCCGTGGAGATCGCGAGCGAATTCCTCCCCAGGGGCACGGTCGTCTTCCGCACCCAGGGCCGCAAGCGCGACGTAGACACGACCTACGTCACCAAGCGGGACGGCGAATTCCGCTTCATTCCGATGATTGTGCTCATTGACGAGCACAGTGCCAGCGCCGCCGAAGCGCTGGCCGGATCACTTCAGGACCACGACCGGGCGCTGCTCGTCGGCCGCCGCAGCTTCGGCAAGGCCATCATGCAGTCGATCTTCTTCCTTCCCTCGGGAGACCACGTCTGGCTGACGATCGGGCGCGTGCTCACGCCCAACGGCCGCTTCATCCAGCGCCGCTACCGCGGCCTCGGCTACGAGCAGTACTTGAGCTTTGCCGGGCGGACGGGCGCTGAGGAGGACACCTCGACCATCTTCAAGACCGACGCGGGACGTGAAGTGCGCGGTGGCGGCGGGATCGCTCCGGACGTCGTCGTGCCCATCGTCGCCCCGCTGCCGGTCTGGTGGAGTGCCGCCGCCGACTCGGGACTGGACGACGCCGTGTCCGACAGCGTCGCCCACACGCTCGCCGCGACACCCGCCGCGCGGGCGGCGTGGCTGAACGCGAATGGCGAATGGCGCAGCAAGCTCGTCCCACCCTTCTTGGAGCGCGTCCGCGCCCGCTTCGGCGTCGCCGCGCTGACCGACAGCCTGCTGGAGCGTCGGCTCGGACGCATTCTCGCCGCGCGGGTCGCCGCGGTCCGTTGGGGTCCCGACGCACGCGAGGAGTTCCTGTTGCGCAACGACGCCACGATCCGCGCCGCCGTCGAGCGCTTTCCCCGCCTCCGCGAGCTCTTGGCCCCGGCGCCCAAGTAGGGCATTTTTAGAGTCCATGGCGACTCGTACCCGGTCCCCGGCCAAGGGGACTCGCCCCCCGAAGACCAGCCTCGCGAAGGCGGACCTGCTCGACGTCTACCGGCTGATGCTCCTGTCGCGCCGCATCGACGACAAGGAGATCCAGCTCAAGCGGCAGAACAAGATCTTCTTCCAGATCTCCGGGGCGGGGCACGAGGCGGTACTGGTCGCGGCCGGCAAAGCGCTGCGGCCGGCGTACGACTGGTTCTATCCATACTATCGCGACCGGGCCCTCTGTCTCGCGCTCGGCATGACGCCCACCGAGATGTTCCTCTCGGCCGTGGGCGCTGCCGAGGACCCGAACTCGGGCGGGCGGCAGATGCCCTCCCACTGGGGTCACAAGGCGCTCAACATCGTCAGCCAGTCGAGTCCCACGGGCACCCAGTTCCTCCAGGCCGTGGGGTGCGCGGAGGCGTGGCTCCGGCTCGACGCGCCGGTCGAGGACGATCTCGTCTACTGCTCATGCGGCGACGGGACCACCAGCGAGGGCGAGTTCTGGGAAGCCCTGAACAGCGCGAGTAACCTGAAGCTGCCGGTGCTGTTCCTCGTCGAGGACAACAAGTACGCGATCTCCGTGCCGGTCGAAGTACAGACCGCCGGGGGCTCGGTATCGAAGCTCGTCAGTAACTTCCCGGACCTGCTGGTCGCGGAAGTCGACGGCTGCGACCCGATCGCATCGTACGAGGTGATGGTTCGCGCCGCCGAGTGGTGCCGGCAGCGTAAAGGGCCCGCGTTGGTGCATGCGCACGTGACGCGCCCCTACTCGCACTCGCTCTCCGACGACGAGATCCACTACAAACCCTCACGCGAGCGCGACGAGGAGGCGAAGCGCGACCCCCTCACGAGCTTTCCGAAGCGACTCGTGGCCGAGGGCGTGGCCAGCGAGGCGGAGCTCGACGCGATCAAGACGCAGGTGGACGAGGAGATCCAGGTCGCCGCCGACATGGCCCTCGCTTCGCCGCAGCCGAAGCCCGAAACGGCGTTGCTCTGGGTGTACTCGCCCGACGTGGATCCGACCTCGGAGCAGTTCGATACCGAGGATGATCCGCACTTCACCGGCGAGCCCACCACGATGGTGGACCTCCTGAACTCCTGCATGAAGGACGAGATGGTGCGCGATCCGCGCATCCTCGTGTTCGGCGAGGATGTCGCGGACGTCAGCCGCGACCAGTACCTGAAGGACGTGAAGGGCAAAGGCGGCGTGTTCAAGGTGACCTGGGGGTTGCAGCGCCAGTTCGGCAGCGACCGGGTCTACAACTCACCGCTCGCGGAAGCGAACATCGTCGGCCGCGCGATCGGCCTCGCCGTCCGGGGCTTGAAGCCCGTCGTCGAAATCCAATTCTTCGATTACATCTGGCCCGCCTACCATCAACTCCGCAATGAGCTGGCCACGATGCGCTGGCGGTCGAGCAACGCGTTCGCCGCCCCCGTGGTCGTCCGCGTCACCTACGGCGGCTACCTGAAAGGCGGCTCGGTCTACCACTCGCAGACCGGTGCCGTGGTCTTCACGTCCCTGCCCGGCCTGCGCGTGATTTGCCCCGCGACGGCCCTCGACGCCAACGGACTGCTGCGCACCGCCATTCGCTGCGACGACCCCGTCCTCTTCCTCGAGCACAAGCACCTCTACCGCCAGACCTACAACAAAGCGCCGAACCCCGGCCCGAACTTCATGATTCCGTTCGGCAAGGCCAAGGTGGTCCGGGAGGGCACGCACCTGACGGTGATCGCCTACGGCGCGGTGGTGCAACGCTCGCTCGTCGCCGCAAAGGAGCTCGAGGAGCAGGGCGTGAGCGTCGAAGTAATCGACCTGCGGTCGCTGTCGCCCGTCGACTGGGAGGCGATCGAGCGCTCGGTTCGCAAGACGAACAAGGTGATCGTCGCCTACGAGGACTCCCTCTCGTGGGGCTACGGCGCCGAGATCGCCGCGCGCGTCGCCGACCAGTGTTTCCCGTGGCTCGACGCGCCGGTCAAACGCGTCGCATCCACCGATACCTTCGTCGGGTACGCCCCCGACCTCGAGGACTTCATTCTGCCCCAGGTGGCTGACCTCGCGCAGGCGATGCGCGAGTTGCACGCGTTCTAGGTCGGTCCCGGCCTAAGGGCGGGGGCCCTCGCGCAGCACGTCCTGGATCTCGCTCGCCGCCGCGATTGCGTGATCGACGTCGCGGGACAGGGCTCGTGCCTGTTGCGTCGCGTGCGTGAGATCGCTCAGCACGGCCGCGACGCCGGCGGAGCGCAGGCGCAGCAAGTCGAAGCGGACGTTCTGCATCGCCATCACGCACGATTCGATCTGGTCTTCCACGTGTCGGCGCCGCGTCAAGAGATCGCCCAGCGCCTGGCGTTGGCGCTCGAGCAAGCCCAGCTGCCGCTCGCGCTCGGTGCCCTCTTCGTGGCGCTTCACTGAATCGATTCTGTCCTCGAGGCGTGCCAACGCGGCCTCGTCCACGTCCGCGCTCATCCCGTGCAGCATCCGCGCCAGATCCTCGGCGCGCTTGAGGAGCGCGTCCACGGTCGCCACGACGTCGGGCAACAGCTTCCGCTCCGACGCCGGCACTCGCTCCATGATCTTCAGGATGCCTTCCCGGTCGTTCCGGGCTTGGCGCACCGTTTCCGCGTGGCGGCCGAACTCGTCAGTGCTCGCCGGCAGCATCGCGCGGTTCCGCGCGAGCCCGAGGCGGGCCTCGGCGCCGTCGAGGGCGGCGGGCCGGTGCAACACGTCTCGCCAGGAATAGCCTGCCTGCCACAGCTTCATGTATTGCGGCAGGATCCCAAATGCCGCCCACGGCAACGCAACCCACTGCGCCCAGTTGATTCCCCCGCCGGTGATGAGGTCGATCATCAGCATGCCGCCGCAGATCCCCGCCCACGTGACCACGCGGTCGCGAAACTGTGCAACCATCTTGGGCTCGCCACTCGCCGTGAGCTGTGACTTCGCGTCTTTGGCGGCCCGGGCGCGCGATCGCCGCGCCGGCGGCTCGCGCCGGGCCGGTGCCGGCATCGGGGGGGAGAGCGGCTCGCCGAAGCGGGTGCTGCCCCGCAGGCCGACGCTGCGGCGCGGCCGATACGGCGGAGCGCTGCGCGATTCGAGGGCACGCCGCAGCGCGTCGGCCGTCGGCCAGCGCGCTTCCGGCTCCTTCTCGAGCGAGCGCATCACACAGGAGGCGAGGTCGTCAGGGCAGGTGGGCGCCTTGTCCTTCAAGTACGGCGCCTGCTCCGTGATTTGCTTCAGGAGCAGCCCAGGCACCGTGGGCGCCGAGAACGGGAGCTCTCCGGTGAGCATCTGGTAGCCCACGACGCCGAGGCTGTAGATGTCCGAGCGCCCATCGATCTCGCGATCCCCGGCCGCCTGCTCGGGGCTCATGTAGTGCGGCGTGCCGATCGCGACGCCGGTCGCGGTCAGTGTGCCCGGCCCCGTAGTCGATGTCAGCGCCTTGGCGATCCCGAAATCGGTGAGGACCGTGCGGCCCCGGCTGCCCTCGAGCAGGATGTTGTCCGGCTTCACGTCGCGGTGGATGATTCCGAGCGCGTGACCCGCACCCAGGGCGTCCGCCGTCTCCATCAGCACGCGGCGAGCCTCCTCGGGGGGCAAGCGCCCGCGTCGCTTGAGACGCGCTCCGAGCGACTCGCCGTCCACGTAGGCCATCACGAAGTACACGAGACCCTCAGGTCCCTCGCCGACGCTGTGGATCGGGACGATGTGCGGATGGGAAAGGCGCGCCGCCGTCTCCGCCTCTCGCAGGAAGCGGATGCGGATCTCCTCCCGGAACGCGAGTTCGGGGGGAAGCACCTTCACGGCGACCTGCCGCTTGAGCCGCTCGTCGCGGGCGTGATAAACGACGCCCATGCCGCCCCGCCCGATCTCTCCCTCGAGGGTAAACGAGGAGCCGAGGGCCTGAGTCAGGCGTTTAGACAGCGAGTCGTTCATGCGGCGTCGGCAACCATGCGCGGATAAGATTTAGCCGCAACCGGGCGGCCTTGCAACCTGTTCAGCGACCATTCGTTAGGCCGACTTGGCAGGTTGCGCCGCTTTGGCGGCGTTTTCTGGAACGTCGCTGCCGTCCACGACGTTGTCCGATGGCATAGACGGTGCGTTGCGTGAGGCCACAAATGCAGTTCTGCCTTCTTCGAAAATGGAGTCTTCATGTCTGAACGGATGACACTTCCGGTACTGCCGCTGCGCGAGGTGGTGTTGTTCCCCGGCGTCAGCACACCGATCGGCGCGGGCCGCCCCGCCACGCTGCGGGCGATTGAAGCCGCGCTGAAGCAAGAACCCCGTTTGATCTTTGCGGTCGCGCAGAAAGACAATGTTGATCAAGTCACTCCCGGGGTGCTCTACACAACCGGCACGATCGCGCGGATCGGTCAGGTGCAGCGCGGTCTCTCGGGAGTCCAGCTGATCCTCCACGGTGAAGCCCGTGGCACCGCGATCCACTACACCGAATCGAACGGCCACCTCGAGGCCGTCGTCCGCGAGTTGGCGGACCTCCCGCCCTTGAACGTCGATGATGCGGCGTTCATTGCGCTGCACCGTGAAGCGCGGCAGCGCGCCGCGGAGCTGGGCGAGAAGTCCGGCCTCCCCGATGACGCCGTGAAGCAGGTCCTCGAGGGCGTTGCCGATCCCGGCCGCCTGGCGGACCTGGTGGCCGGGTATCTCGACATCAAGCCGCTGGAGCGCCAACAGCTCCTGGAAATGCTGTCGGTCGAAGACCGGCTGCGCCGGGTCCTGGTGCATGTCCAGCGCCAGATCGGCGTCCTCGATGCCCAGGAGGACATCAAGTCGCAGGTGCAGGAAGAGCTCGGCGAGCGGCAGCGTGAAATGCTGCTGCGGGAGCAGATGAAGGCGATCCAGAAGGAATTGGGTGAAGGGGACGACGGCACCGAGGGGGAGGAGCTGCGCAAGCGGCTCGCCGCGCTGGAGCTGCCGGAAGCCGCGCGCAAGGAAGTCGACCGCGAGCTGAACCGCCTCGAGCGGGCGGGCCGCGAGTCGATGGAGGCCCAAGTCATCCGCACCTACCTGGAGACGGTGGCTGAACTGCCCTGGGGCAAGCGCTCCGAGGAGTCGCTCGACCTGAAGCGGGCAGCGGAAATCCTCGAGGAGGATCATTACGGTCTGCCCGATGTGAAGGACCAGGTCCTCGAGTTCCTCGCGGTTCGACAGCTGCGCCAGCGTCAGCCCGCGGGCGACGCACCAGGCAATGACGACGACAAGCGCGCCAAGGGGCCGATCCTGCTGTTCGTGGGGCCCCCGGGCGTGGGCAAAACGTCGATCGCGAAGTCCATCGCCCGCGCGATGGGCCGGCCCTACGTGCGGATCTCGTTGGGGGGGGCGCGCGACGAGGCCGACATCCGTGGCCACCGCCGCACCTACGTCGGGGCCATGCCGGGCCGCATCATTCAGGGCATGAAGCAGGCGGGTGCCAAGAATCCCGTGTTCCTGCTCGACGAAGTGGACAAGCTGGGGGTGTCGTTCCAGGGCGACCCGGCCGCGGCGCTGCTCGAAGTGCTCGATCCGGCGCAGAACGATTCGTTCACCGACCATTACCTCGGCGTGCCGTTCGATCTCTCTGAGGTGTTGTTCGTCGCGACCGCGAACTTCCTCCAGAACATCCCGGGGCCGCTGCTCGATCGCCTCGAGACGGTCAACTTCGCCGGCTATACCGAGCATGAGAAGCTCGAGATCGCCAAGCGCTACCTCGTGCCGCGGCAGGTTCGCGACAACGGGCTCAGCCCGGAGCATCTGACGGTGACCGACGCAGCGCTCAGCGAGGTCATCGCGAGTTACACGCGCGAAGCCGGTGTACGTCAGCTGGAGCGAGAGATCGGGAAGCTCGGCCGGAAGGTGGCCCGCAAGATCGCCGCGGGAGAGGCCAAGCGCCTCGAGGTCGGCCCGGCGGATATCCCCGAGCTCATCGGCAGGCCGAAAGTGCACCCCGAGCACAAGGCCGGCGAAGACCAGATCGGCGTCGCGACCGGGATGTACTACACGCCGGTCGGCGGCGACATCATGTTCGTCGAGGCGAGCGTGATGCGCGGCAAGGGCGAACTGGTGCTCACCGGTCAGTTGGGCGACGTGATGAAGGAGTCGGCCCGCGCGGCTCTCACCTACGCCAAGTCCCACGCCGACCAGCTCGGTATCCAAGAGGAGACCCTGGCGGGTAGCGACGTGCACATCCACGTCCCGGCCGGAGCGATCCCGAAGGACGGACCGTCGGCAGGCGTCACGATGGCCACGGCCCTGGTTTCGGCCCTGTCGCGTCGGCCGGCCCGGCACGACATCGCCATGACCGGAGAGGTCACGTTGCGCGGCCGGGTGCTGCCCATCGGCGGCGTGAAGGAAAAGGTGCTCGGTGCCGTGCGGGCGGGGATCAAAACCATCATCCTGCCCAAGGAAAACGCGGCCGACCTCGAAGATCTTCCCGAGGAAGTCCGTAAGAGCCTCGACGTGCACCTGGTCGAGGAATTGGGCGACGTCCTCACGCTGGCATTGCGGGGGGCGCGGTTCGAGGCGGGACATCTCGTGTTCGAGGGCGATGCGCCCATCGAGCCGAAGATGGTGTCGAAGAACTAGCGCGCAGCCACGCCGGCGACCACCAGGTCGACTGCGGCTTCCTTCCAGCGCTCCCTCAGCGCCGGCTCATCGGCGCCGAGGGGGCGTGCGCTCGCCGCGATCACCGACTCCATTCCCAGGTAACCCACCATCAGCACGAGGGCTTGGGCCGCGGTGAGGTGCGGGTCTAAGTCGTCCCGCACCTGGCCCAGCCCTTGACCTTCCGCCAGCAGGACGACCAGACGCTTGATCGCCGGGGCGAACGGGGCGAGATCCAAACGGCCCGCCTGGGCCAACAGCGTGACTAACTCCGGATGACGCGCCAGAAACGCGAACTGGGCATCGAGCGCGAGACGCAGCCGATCGAGCGGCCGGCCAGCGGGCAGTGCGAGTGCGGCGAGCGCCCCCTCGAGCTCGCCAGCCGCCTGCGTGAGCACTGCCTGAAATAGGCCACGCTTGGAGTGGTAGTAGTAGAACAGCAGCTGTTTGTTCACGCCGGCACGGCGGGCGATCTGCTCCACGCGTGCGCCCGCGAAGCCTCGCTTGGCGTACTCTTCCTGCGCGGCCGCAATAATCCGTAATGCTCTGCTATTGCTCAGCTTAGGTGGCAAGATCAGGTTTCCTCAACCGGCTGGTTGAGGAAATCTAGTGCTCGGCGCCTGCGAACGCCAGGTTCCCCGGTACCCGGGGCAATCCTTCCTTGAGGAACGAGATCAGCAGCTCGTTAACCTCGTCGGGACTCTCGTCGGGCGCGGCGTGACCCGTGTGCGGTATGACAACGAACACACTGCGCGGCAGCTCCGCCGCGAGCCGGCTGCCGTCCCGCACGGGGATCAAACGATCCTCGGCGCCCCACACGACCAGTGTGGGCGCGGCGACCGTGCCGAGCCGTCCGACCAGCGTGTCGAACCTGAACTCCTGCAGCACGGCTCCCAACGCACGCCCGTAGCCGGGCTCCGGCACGGGGGCGTAGTACTGGTCCACGTCCTGTTCCGTCACCTTCCCGGGATCGGCGTACATAAGGCGCAGCAGGCGTTCCGTGACCCACCGCCCGCGTATCGCCGTCGCCACCCCGCCCGCGCCCCGCCAACGCCCCACCTTCAGCATGGCCGGCCACCGCACGCCAAAGCCTGCGGCGTCGATCAGCACCAGGGCCCGCACCCGCGCGGGGTATCGTAGCGCGACTTCCGCCGCGATCGCGCCGCCCATCGAATGCCCCACCAGCACCGCGGAAGGCAGGTGCAGGGAGTCGAGCAGCGCGACCACGAGGCGCGCATACGCGGCGTTGCTATAATCGTCCGACGGCTTGTCCGAAAACCCAAAGCCACGGTTGTCGAACGCGATGACCCGGTAGCCGGCCGCGAGCACCGCCGGCAGCGCCTTGCGCCAACTGTAAATCGACGCGGCAAAGCCATGAATGAACACGACCGGAGTGCCCTGCCCGGTGTCGATCATCCGGAGCCGTGTGCCGTCTACGACACGGTACTGTGCCCGGAACGGGGACCCTGCTGGGTAGCGTTGGTCCGGGGGAAGCTGTGGTGCGCGACACGCGGCGGTTGCCGCGGCGGCGATACCCAAAGCCACGACCGAGCTGCGCGGGCTCACGCCGGCGTTTCTCCGGCAAGGGCGCGCCGCGCGAGCATGACGATCAGGGGGTGAGAGCTCCACACGCCGGAAATTGCGTCGCCGGCGCCCGCCGTCACGACCACCTGCGTCTCGTCGACGACGAGGAGCGTCGGCGCATCCGAGGCCACTGACCCCTCGACGATCCCCGCGGCGTCGCCGGGGGCGTCTCCCGCGATTCGCAATCCGACCGTCGCGCCGCCCGCACGCGTTGCGTGCCGCCAGGCCGGAAGGGTCGGGCGCCACAACTCCGCCGCCAGGACTCCATCGACGCTCCGCTCGGCGCGGGCCACGAGCTGCAGGATCAAATTGGCCACGGCGCGTGAGCCTCCGACCTGTCTCGTCACGGGCTCGCCTGGATGGGACCTGTCGCGCAGCGCCCGGGCGAGGCGATCCAGAGCCTCGCCCTGAAGCGTGGCGAGGTGGGCGAGGAGGGCTTGAGGGTCAGTCGGCCGGTAGCGGGCGGGCCGGCCCGGTGGTGGGGTTCGGACAGCGGCTCCGCGGGTCACGAGGCCCTCGAGCGCCCCGTACGCGTTGGCCCGGGCGAGGCGCGAGGCCCGCGCCACCGCGTAGCCGGTGGCGGGGCCGAGCCGCAGCAGCGTCGCGTACACCAGCGACTCGGTAGGCGTGAACCCGAACGGCGTGAGGTCTACAGTCTCCATAAGTAGTAGCACATACTACTACCTGCACTACGCACGCGCTAGCTAAACGACCTCAATCGGGATGCCGAGCAGCCGCGCGATCAGCCCCAACCGGAACGTCACGTCCGTTTGGCGCTGCGCCGGGCTCTTCCCGGGCCCCTCGAGCGGGAAGTAGTGGGCCACGACCGGATTGGCCGACTTGGGCAGCGCCCGCAGGCTCTTCGGGCTCCACACCCCTTGATCGTCGCACTCGCTGTACAAGCGTGCCAGGACTTTCGAGGCGCTGGGGACCTGTCGCAGGATCCCGAGGCGGGCGAGCAGCTCGAGCCAGTACACCGCGAAGGGCACGTCGGTGATTCGCCCCTGTGCGTCGGCATGGAGCGGGTCGCCGAGGATCTCGAACATGGGCTTCAAGAGCTTCTTCCCTGCTTGAATGAAGAAAGCGCGCCGAGGCGCTGGCGCGGAGAAGTAATGCGCCAGCCGCTCCAGAAAGGCGGCCCGCTCCCGCTGCACCGCGGGCATGAAGGCCAGCGTCTCGACCGAGAAGACGGTCGGAGGGTACGCGAGCGGATCGAGCACCGTCTTTCCGTGGGCTTTCTTGAACGGCTTCAGGGCCAGCTCACTCCGCAGGTAGAGCGAGATGTCGCTGGCGAGTCGGTGCGCCGCGCCGCGGAGACGCGGGTCATCCGTGTGGGCCCCCCGGGCCAAGGCCGCCGCGGCCGCCTGTGCCCCCATGCCCCGCGCCCAGAGGCCGAGGCCCGGGTCGGTCTTCGCCGCGCGTTGGAACTCCACCAGCAGGGTGGGATCCTCGTCCCGCGATAGCAGCCGGAACAGAAACCGGTCGGCAAAGCGGAAGGGCCGCATGTCACCGGGCCAGCCCAGTTCGAGCAGCCGCCGATACTGGACGACCGTTCCCGTCTCCTTCCACCCCATTGCCTTATTGGGCGCCGGGGCGAGCAGGTTCCCGCCCCACAGCCCTGTCTCCTTCTGTTTCCGGGCGATCGCGAGCGCCTCCTTGTACTCGAGGACTTGCGCGCGCAGCAAGGCGACGCGTTCGGGGTCGCGGGCCGACTCGGGCGCGACCTCGGTGAGCGCCCGGTATTGAATGGGGAGACTGGCGGCTTCGAACAGCCAGGAGAGAGGCAACTTGTGCGCGGAGGGAATCTCCAAAAGCCGCTCCAGACGTGGGAGGGGGAACTCGGATCTCAAAAACGGGCGCAAACTTACCCGAGACCTGCCCCATAGGCAATCGCCGCCCGAACGGAAATCCTTAAACGATTATTTCACTAGCGCTTACGACCAACGACCTCGCGTGCAGTATTTTGCACTTTCAGTGGCACTCGACGCGGTGGATCGTTCCCGCGCGACCGCGCAGGCCCTCGCTGGTCAACACCAGCGAAGTATCGTCGAGAAAGTCGACCGCCTCGCCGCCGCCCGGTTCGTCGAGGGCGCCGATGTCGCACGCATGCTCGCGAGCGGGCGTCAATCGGCCCCCGACGCCGGGGTGGAAAAAATAGATCTCGCCGTAGGTACGGATCGCCACGAGCCGGCCGTCGGGCCGGATGGCAGCCCCGGTGACCCAGCGGCCGAACCCCGCGTCGGGAAAGATGTCGAGGATCTGCAGTCGTGCCGCGGTGACGACGCCGGGCGCTCCCGGCGGCACCGGCCACTCGGCGCGCGTGACACGGTACACGCCGATACTTCCCGATCGTCCCTTGCTCACGAGGTAGAGCGCGCTGTCGCGCGGCGACACATAGATCGCTTCGACGTCGTGGGCGCCGTCCGG
>Ga0137409_10005227_pt1 | contig 13534 bp, 15 predicted proteins | sample CZODoug1_16funga_FD_122059 | JGI IMG/M metagenome (GOLD analysis project Ga0137409, IMG submission 122059) | Vadose zone soil fungal communities from Angelo Coast Range Reserve, California, USA - CZODoug1_16fungal (Hybrid Assembly) | ecosystem: Environmental > Terrestrial > Soil > Vadose zone...
TGGAGCTGCTGCTCGACAAGCTCAAAATGGTCAAGAGTAACAAGGACTTCCTGAACCAGATGAACCAGCTGGCGTAGGCCGGATTTTTGCCTTTTGACGCGCTCCCTGCTATTCTCTGAGATCCATCTAGGAGGTGCGCCGTGAAGGCTGGCATTCATCCGGACTACGTTGATACGACGATCACCTGCAACTGCGGGGAAGTCATTCACACCCGCTCCACCGTGCCGACCATCAAGGTGGAGGTCTGCTCCAAGTGCCATCCCTTCTTCACGGGAAAGCAGCGGTTCCTGGACACCGCCGGGCGGGTCGAGCGCTTCCAGCAGAAGTACAAGAGGAAGAAGATCACCGAGGGGTAGGGCCCGGCTCGGCGCCGCGCCGCGCTCCGAGCCGCAGATCCAGCATCGGTTACTCGGTCGTCTCCAGTCGCGGCGGCGCCCTCTCCCGGGTCTCTCTCCCTGAGGCGCCCCCATGTTCGACAAGCTCCGGCAGATCGAAGAGCGTTACGGCGAGCTGAACCGCTCGCTGTCCGATCCCCAGGTGATCGGGCAGCCCTCGGTCTACGCCAAGACCGCCAAGGCCGCGGCGGACCTGGCCGACACGGTGCGGAAGTTCGACGACTACAAGAACGTGCTCGCCCGCGTCTCGGAGGCCCGGCACATCCTGGCCGAGGACGCCGACCGCGAGATGCGCGAGCTCGCCCAGGCCGAGATCGAAGAGCTGACCGCGCGCCAGGCCAAGCTCGAGGAGGAGCTGCGGGGCCTCCTCATCCCGCGCGATCCCAACGACGACAAGAACGTCTTCCTGGAGATCCGGGCCGGCGCGGGCGGCGACGAGGCCGGCCTCTTCGCGGCCGAGCTGTTCCGCATGTACACGAAGTACGCGGAGCGGCAGCGCTGGAAGTGGGAGGTCATCGACAGTCACCCCACCGGGGTGGGCGGTCTCAAGGAAGTCGTCGCCCTGGTGCAGGGCCGCGGGGCGTGGAGCCGGCTCAAGTACGAGCGGGGCGTGCACCGCGTGCAGCGCGTGCCCGCCACCGAGTCGAGCGGGCGCATCCACACCTCGACGGTGACGGTGGCGGTGCTGCCGGAGGCGGAGGACGTGGACGTGAAGGTGGACGAGAAGGACATCCAGGTGGACGTCTACCGCTCCTCGGGACCGGGCGGGCAGGGGGTCAACACCACCGACTCCGCGGTGCGGCTCACCCACCTGCCCACCGGGCTGGTCGTCACCTGCCAGGACGAGCGCTCGCAGATCAAGAACCGCGCGAAGGCCCTGCGGGTGCTGAAGGCCCGGCTGCTGGAGCGGGCGCAGGAGGAGCAGGCCGCCGCCATCGCGGCCGACCGGCGCAGCCAGGTCGGCACCGGCGAGCGCAGCGAGCGCATCCGCACCTACAACTTCCCGCAGGGGCGGGTCAGCGATCACCGCGTCAACCTCACGCTGCACCGGCTGCCCGCGGTGCTCGAGGGCGACCTCGACGAGCTGATCGACGCGCTCCGGGATCGCGAGCAGAGCCAGAAGCTCGCGGAGAGCGTGACGTGATCGGGGTCGCCGCCGACGCGACCGTCCCCGCGCTGCTCGGGCGCGCGACCGCCGCGCTCGAGGAAGCCGGGATCGTGACCGCGCGTCCGGAGGCCGAGTGGCTCCTCGGCGGGCTCCTGGGCGTCGAGCGCGTCGCCCTCTACCTGGAGCCGGCGCGTCGGCTCACCGAGGCGGAGGCCGCCCACTACCGCGAGCTGATCGAGCGCCGCGCGCGCCGCGAGCCGCTGCAGTACCTGCTCGGCTGGGAGGACTTCCACGGCCTGCGCCTCGCGGTCACCCCCGACGTGCTGGTGCCGCGCCCGGAGACGGAGGGCCTCGTGGAGTGGGCGCTCGAAGTGCTGGCGGGCCGCCCGGACCCGGTGGTCGCCGACCTCGGCACCGGCAGCGGCGCCATCGCCTGCGCGGTGGCCGCCGCGCTGCCCGCCGCGGAGGTGCTGGCGGTCGAGCTGGCCGCGGGCGCGCTCGCGGTGGCCTCCCGCAACGTGCGCGAGCTCGGGCTCGCGGGCCGGGTGCGGCTGCTCGCCGGGGATCTCTTCGCGCCGCTCGGCTCGCTGTCGGCGATCCTCGACCTGGTGGTGGCCAACCCGCCGTACCTGCCGAGCGCGGTGATCGGGTCGCTGCCCCCCGAGGTCTCGCGCCACGAGCCGCGCGCGGCGCTCGACGGCGGGTCCGACGGCCTCGCGGTGATCCGTCGCATCGTGGCGGGCGCGCCCCCGATCCTGAAGCCGGGCGGGTGGCTGCTGATGGAGATCGGCGAGGAGCAGGCGGGCCCGATCGCCTCGCTGATGGCCGCCGAGGGATTCTCCGGCATCCGGGCCCGGCGGGATCTCAACGGGGTGGAGCGGTACATCGGGGGGCGCTGGGAGGTCACGCGGACCACACTCGCGATCTGCGCCTCCGGCGCGGCGCGGCGGGAGGGCTGCTGATGGCGACCCGACTCATCGTGGACGGCGGCGTGCCCCTGCGGGGGACGGTCGCGGCGAGCGCGGCCAAGAACGCGGCGTTGCCCGAGCTGTGCGCGGCGCTGCTCACCGCGCGGCCGGTGGTGCTGGAGAACGTGCCCGAGCTGGCCGACGTGACCACCACCCGCTCGCTGCTGGAGCGGCTCGGCGGGGTCGTCTCGACCGATGCCGACGGCGGCACCCGCGTCGAGGTCGCCACGGTGACGAGCAACGAGGCGCCGTACGAGCTGGTCTCGACCATGCGCGCCTCCGTCCTGGTGCTGGGTCCGCTGCTCGCGCGGACCGGCCTCGCCAAGGTGGCCCTGCCCGGCGGCTGCGCCATCGGGGTGCGGCCCATCGACCAGCACCTCAAGGGGTTCCAGAAGCTGGGGGCCGAGGTCTTCATCCGCAACGGGTACGTGGAGGCGCGGGCCAGCCGGCTCAAGGGCGCCCGCATCAGCACCGACCTCGTCACGGTGACCGGCACCGAGAACCTGATGATGGCGGCCGCGCTCGCCGAGGGCACGACCGTGATCGAGAACGCGGCGCGCGAGCCAGAGGTGACCGACCTGGCGCGGCTGCTCAGCGCCATGGGCGCCCGCATCCAGGGCGCCGGCACCGAGCGCATCGAGATCGAGGGCGTGCCGGAGCTCACCGGCGCCCGGCACCGCGTGATCCCGGACCGCATCGAGGCGGGCACCCTGCTGGTGGCCGCGGCCATCACCGGTGGCGACGTGACGGTGACCGGGACCGAGCCGCGCCACATGTCCGCGATGCTCGCCAAGCTCGAGGAGTCCGGGTGCGCGGTCACGGTGACCGACGATCGCATCCGCTGCCAGGGCCCCGCCCGGCCGAAGGCGGTGGACCTGATCACGAATCCGTTCCCGGGCTTCCCCACCGACATGCAGGCGCAGTTCATGGCGATGCTCGGGCTGGCCGACGGGATCAGCAAGATCACCGAGACCATCTTCGAGAACCGCTTCATGCACGCGGCCGAGCTCGCCCGCCTGGGGGCGAAGATCGAGGCCGAGGGCTCCACCGCGGTGGTACGCGGCCAGCGCTATTACCAGGGCGCGCCGGTGATGGCCACCGACCTGCGCGCCTCCGCCTCGCTGGTGCTGGCCGGGCTGGCCGCCCGCGGGCGCACCGAGATCTCGCGCGTCTATCACCTGGATCGGGGCTACGAGCGGCTCGAGGTCAAGCTGCGCTCGCTCGGCGCCACCATCGAGCGACTGCGGTGACGACGGCGCTCACGCTCGCGCTGCCCAAGGGCCGGCTGCTGGATCCCGCGCTGGCCCTGCTCGCGGGCATGGGTATCCGGGGCATCGAGCCCGACTCGCGCCGGCTCCTCGTGGCCGACGAGGCGGCGGGGCTGCGCTTCATCCTGCTCAAGCCGGCCGACATCCCGACCTACGTGGAGTACGGCGCCGCCGACCTCGGCATCGTGGGGAAAGATATCCTGCTCGAGCAGCAGCCGGACGTCTACGAGCCGGTGGACCTGGGCTTCGGTTTCTGCCGCCTGGTGGTGGCCGAGCCCCGGGAGCTGTGGGAGCGCGACGATCCGGCCAAGTGGTCCTGGGTGCGGGTGGCCACCAAGTACCCGCGCCTGACCGAGGAGTACTTCTCGGAGCGCGGGATCCAGGTCGAGATGGTGAAGCTCGACGGCTCGATCGAGCTGGCGCCGCTGGTCGGCCTGGCCGAGCGCATCGTGGACCTCGTGCAGTCCGGTGAGACCCTGCGGGCCAACGGGCTCGTGGAGGTGGCGGAGATCCTGACCTCCACCGCGCGGCTCATCGTCAACCGGGCGTCGCTCAAGACGCAGCACGCGCGAGTGAATCAGCTCATCACCGCCATGCGAGAGAAAGTCGCGCGATGATCCGCAAGCTCGAGACCTCGGGCCTCGGCGTGGCAGGCGTGATCCGCGCGCTGGAGCGGCCGCCCGGCTCGGTGGATCCCGACATCTCGCGCCGGGTCGCCGAGATCGTCGCGGCGGTGCGCGACAAGGGCGACGCGGCGCTGCTCGACTTCACCCAGCGCTTCGACCGGGTGGCGCTGACCGCGCCCGAGCTCGCGGTGCGGCCGGAGGAGTACGCGGCGGCCGAGCGCGCGGTGGGCGAGGCCACGCTGCGCTCGCTGCGCTACGCGGCCGATCGCATCGAGCGCTTCCACCGCGAGTGCGCGCCGCGCTCCTGGCGCATGAAGGACGACAACGGCTCGCGGCTCGGGCAGGAGGTGCGCCCGCTCGACCGCGTGGCGGTCTACGTGCCCGGCGGCCGCGCCGCCTATCCCTCCACCGTGCTGATGACGGTGGTACCCGCGGTGGTGGCGGGAGTCCGCGAGATCGTGCTGGTCTCGCCGCCGTCGGCGGATCGCTCGCTGAACGCGGCGGTGCTGGCCGCCGCGCGCATCGCGGGGGTGACCGAGGCCTACCGGGTGGGGGGCGCGCAGGCCATCGCCGCGCTGGCGTACGGCACCGAGACCATCCGGCGCGTGGACAAGATCGTGGGCCCCGGCAACATCTACGTGGCCCTCGCCAAGGCCCGGGTCTTCGGCGACGTCGGCATCGATATGGTGGCGGGCCCGAGCGAGGTCCTGGTGGTGGCCGACGACACCGCCGACGCCGCCTTCGTGGCCGCCGACCTGCTGGCCCAGGCCGAGCACGACCCGATGGCCCGCGCGGTGCTGCTGACGCCGTCGAGCGCGCTGCGCGACGCGGTGGCGGCCGAGCTCGGCCGGCAGCTCGCGGGGCTGACCCGTCGCGAGATCGCGGGCGCGGCGCTCGCGAGCCACGGCGCGCTCGTGCTCACCGCGAGCCTCGAGGAGGCGGTGGACCTGGCCAACGGGCTCGCGCCGGAGCACCTGGAGCTGCAGGTCGCGGATCCGGAGGGCTTGCTCACGCGGGTGCGGCACGCGGGCGCGGTGTTCCTCGGGCGCCACACGCCCGAGGTGGTGGGAGACTACGTGGCGGGGCCGAATCACGTGCTGCCGACCGGCGGCACCGCGCGCTTCTCCTCGGCGCTCTCGACCGAGGACTTCGTGACGCGCCTCAGCGTGATCGAGTATTCGGCGGAGGGACTCGCCGAGGCGGGGCCGCATGTCGGCGAGCTATCCCGCGTGGAAGGCCTGGACGGACATGGCGCGGCGGCGGCGATCCGGATCGCCCGCGCGGGAGACAAGCGATGACCACGCAGCCGGCGGTGCCGCGGCAGAGCCGGATCGAGCGCAATACCAAGGAAACGCAGATCGTCCTCACGCTCAACCTGGACGGCACCGGCGCGGCCAAGGTCGACACCGGCATCCCGTTCTTCAACCACATGCTGGAGGCGTGGTCCAAGCACGCGCTGATGGACCTCGCGGTGGAGGCCAAGGGCGATCTCGACGTCGATCTCCACCACACGGTGGAGGACGTGGGGATCTGCCTCGGCAAGGCGCTCCGCGAGGGCGTCGGCGACAAGAAGGGGATCGCGCGCTATGGGGCATCGTTCCTGCCCATGGACGAGGCGTTGCTGCACGCGGCGGTGGACATCTCGGGGCGCCCCTATCTGGTCTTCAACGTGCCGCTCCAGCGCACCCGGATCGCCAACTTCGATCTCGACCTGCTCAAGGACTTCTTCCGCGCGGTGGCGGTGAACGCGGAGATCACCCTGCACCTCAACATGCACTATGGCGAGAACCTCCACCACATCGCCGAGGCCACGTTCAAGGCGGCCGGCCGTGCCCTCGCGGAGGCCACCCGCCTGAACCCGAGAATCACGGGCATCCTCTCGACGAAGGGGAGCCTGTGAGCGGGTCGATGCCGAGCACGGGTGACGCGGACACTCCGATGAGGGCCAAAGGCCCGAAGCGGCCAAACCGCAGCGTGATGTCTTCCACGCGCACGCCCTAAGAAAGAGAAGCTTCCGGTGGAACGGGGAGCAAACCAAGAGACATGATCGCCATCGTCGACTACGGGCGCGGCAATCTCGGCAGCGTAGAGAAGGCCTTCGCGCGGATCGGCATGCCCGCCGTCATCACCCAGGACCCGAAGGTGGTGGACGATGCGGAGGCGGTGGTGCTGCCGGGCGACGGGGCGTTTCACGACGCGATGGGCAGCCTCCAGTCGCTGGGGTTGATCGCGCCGCTCCGCACCTGCTTCGAGAGCGATCGGCCGTTCTTCGGGATCTGCCTGGGCTACCAGCTCCTGTTCTCGGAGAGCGAGGAGTTCGGCCAGGGCAAGGGCCTCGACGTCATCCCGGGCGCGGTGCGGCGCTTCCCCACGAATCTCAAGGTGCCACACATGGGCTGGAACCAGGTCGAGCACGAGGGCGACCTGCGGCTCTTCGACGGCATCCCGAGCGGGGTACACTTCTACTTCGTGCACTCCTACTATCCGGAGACCGCCGACACCTCGCTCCGGGTCGCGACGTGCACCTACGGGCTCACATTCCCGGCGGCCGTCTCGCGCGGCACGCTCCACGCGACGCAGTTCCACCCGGAGAAGAGCCAGCGCTGGGGCATCCGCATGCTGGAGAACTTCGCGGCCATCGTCCGCGACTCGCGATAGGCATGATCGAGTTTGCCGAGGTGCAGCCGAAGGCGAGCCGAGGAGGCCAGGGGCCCCAACGGGAATGGATGGTCATTCCAAGATCCGAGGTGCAGCCGAAGGCGAGCCGAGGAGACCATGAACCGCCGAGAGGACGGTGGGTAGCTCAATGTTCGAAGTAGTTCCGGCCGTCGATCTGAAGGCGGGGCGATGCGTGCGGCTGCGGCAGGGCCGGGCCGACGCCGAGACCGTTTTCTCCGACGATCCGGTGGCGATGGCCCGCCGCTGGCAGGACTCGCGCGCCCAGCGCCTGCACGTGGTGGATCTCGACGGGGCCTTCGCGGGCCGTCCATCCCAGACCGAGCTCGTCCGCGCGATGATCGCCGCGGTGCGGATCCCGGTGCAGGTGGGCGGCGGGTTGCGCGAGATCGCCCACGTCGAGATGGTCCTGGAGGCGGGCGCGCGGTGGGCCATCGTGGGTACGCGGGCCGCGCTCGATCCCGCGTTCCTGGGCCAGGTGTGCGAGCGGTTCGGCGAGCAGGTCATCGTCGGCATCGACGCCTCCGACGGACGCGTCGCGGTGGACGGCTGGACGCGCGTGCTCGACCTCGACGCCATCGCGCTGGCGCGCGACGCGGCGGCGGCGGGAGCAGCCGCCATCGTCTATACCGACATCGCGCGCGACGGCACCCAGAACGGCCCCAACCTGTGGAGCACCGAGGCGGTGGCCAAGGCGGCGGGTATCGACGTCTTCGCGTCCGGCGGGGTCGGCTCGCTCGACGACATCCGCCAGCTCGCGACGGTGCCGGAGCTGGCCGGGGTCATCGTGGGGCGCGCGCTCTACAGCGGGGCGGTGGACCTCGGCGCGGCGCTGGCCGCGGTGGTGCGGTAGGCGGCCATGCTCTGCAAGCGGCTCATCCCGTGCCTGGACGTCAAGGACGGCCGCGTGGTGAAGGGCGTCCGCTTCGTCGAGCTGCGCGACGCGGGCGACCCGGTCGCGGCCGCGCTGGCCTACGACGCCCAGGGGGCCGACGAGCTCGTGTTCCTCGACATCACCGCCTCGCACGAGGGGCGCGCCACCATGCTCGACGTGGTCCGGCGCACCGCCGAGGGCATCTACATGCCGCTCACGGTAGGAGGCGGGATCCGGTCGCTCGAGGACATCCGCACCCTGCTCCGCGCCGGCGCCGACAAGGTGTCGCTCAATACCGCGGCGCTGGAGCGGCCCGGCCTGGTCTCGGAGGCGGCCCGGGCCTTCGGCAGCCAGTGCATCGTGGTGGCGATCGATGCACTGCGAGGTGCAGCCGAAGGCGAACCGGCCGTGGCAGGGCGAGGCGTAGCCGAAGGCGAACCGGCCGTGGCAGGGCGGGGCGTAGCCGAAGGCGAGCCGGCCGTGGCAGGGCGAGGCGTAGCCGAAGGCGAGCCGAGCGAATACAAGAGAGAAGCTTCCGGTGGTACCACCTCCTGGCAGGTCTTCACCCACGGCGGCCGCCGGCCCACCGGACGCGACGCGGTGGAGTGGGCCCGCGAGGTGGAGAAGCTGGGCGCCGGCGAGATCCTGCTCACCAGCATGGACCGCGACGGCACCGGCGCCGGCTACGACCTCGCACTGACCCGCGCGGTGGCCGAGGCGGTGTCGGTCCCGGTCATCGCGTCGGGCGGCGTCGGGCGCCTCGAGCATCTCCGCGAGGGGCTGGTCGAGGGCCGCGCGGACGCAGCGCTCGTGGCGTCCCTCTTTCACTTCGGCCAGCACACGGTGCCGGAGGCCAAGCGCTATCTGGACGAGCACGGGGTCCCGGTGAGGCTCGCGCCGTGAGCCCGACGGACGAGCTCCAGTGGGACGCGCAGGGGCTGATCCCGGCGGTGGTCCAGGACACCGAGACCGGCCAGCTCCTCATGGTCGCGTGGATGAGCCCCGAGTCGCTCGAGCACACGCGGCGCACGGGCCTCACCCATTTCTGGTCGCGCTCCCGCAACGCGCTCTGGCGCAAGGGTGAGACGTCGGGGCACGCCCAGCACGTGGACGGGATCTACGCCGATTGCGACCGGGACACCCTCCTGGTCCAGGTGCACCAGGACGGCGTGGCCTGCCACACCGGAGCGCGGAGCTGCTTCTTCACGCGCCTCGACGGCGGTGAGGCGGCGCCCGCGTCGGGAGCGGCGGGCCCCGCGATGCTGGAAGTGCTCGAGCGGGTGCTCGAGTCGCGGAAAGTGGCGCCGCCCCCCGGCTCCTACGTGGCGGGGCTGTTCGAGAAGGGCCAGCCCCAGATCTGCCGGAAGATCGGCGAGGAGGCCGCGGAGGTGATGACCGCGGCCCTCGGCGGCGAGGGCGACGACCGCGTGGTCTCCGAGGTCGCGGACCTCTGGTTCCACACCATGGTCCTGCTCACCGCCCGCGGCATTCCGCTCCGCCGCGTCTTCCAGGAGCTCGCCCGCCGCCACAAGAAGGATACGTGACCGGCCACCCCTTCGCGTGCGCCCTGCTCGCGCCCCTGCTCCTCGCGGGCTGCGCGACGGCGACGGGACGCATCGAGAACGGGATGTTCTACTCGGCGAAAGGCTACCGCGTGACGCTGCCGCCCACCGGCTGGCGGGTGGATGCCGGCCAGCGGGCCGACCTCGCGCTGCGCGGCGCGGCGCGGCCCGGCGGCATGGTCGTGGACGCGACCTGCGGCGGCCGCGAGACCGCGCGGCCGCTCGACGTCCTGGCGCGCCACCTGACCTTCGGCCTCACCCGGCGCGATGTGCTGGAGAACGGCACGTCCACCGTGGGCGGTCGCGAGGCGGCCCACTCGGTGGTCCGCGGCGTGGCGGACGGGCGGACGGTCACGGTGGAGGCCCTGGTGGTGCGCGCCGACCCGTGCGTGCACGACTTCCTCTACGTGGCCCCGAGCGAGGCCTTCGACGAAGGACGGGCCGCGTTCCGGGCCCTGGTCGAGAGCTTCGTGCTGGAGCCGCCCCGATGATCATCATGACCAAGGACCTGCGGCAGCACCTGCGGGAGACCGCCATCTGGTACGGCGGCCTCGGGTTGCTCACGGTGCGGGTGGCCCGCAACCTCGCCCTGCCACCGTCCTACCTCTGGCTGGTCGCCCGTGAGATCGACATCATCGGCGTGCGATCGCTGGTGGTCGCGCTCACCGCCGCGCTATTCACCGGCATGGTGCTCGCGCTGCAGACCGCGGTGAACATGGCCCGCTTCGGGGCCGAGAACTACGTGGGCCCGGTGGTGGCGCTGTCCATCCTGCGCGAGCTGGGCCCGGTGCTGACCGCCATCCTGGTGGGCGGCAAGGTGGCCTCCGGCATCACCGCCGAGCTCGGCTCGATGAAGGTCACCGAGCAGATCGACGCCCTCCGCGCGCTCGGGGTCAACTACGTCAAGAAGCTGATCGTCCCCCGGCTCATGGCCGCGCTGCTGGTCTTCCCGCTGGTCACGATCCTTGCAGACGGAATGGGGCTGCTCGGGGGTATGCTGATCGCCGTGTTCGACCGCAACGTCGACGCGTATCTGTACTGGAACACCATCGCCTACTGGGTGGTGCTGAAGGACTTCCTGACCGGGCTCGGCAAGAGCGTGGTCTTCGGCGCGCTGGTCACCCTGATCGGCTGCTACAACGGCCTGGTCACCGAGGGCGGCACCGAGGGACTCGGCCGCTCCACCACCGCCACCGTCGTGCAGGTGGCGATGGGCGTGATCATCTCCGACTTCTTCATCACCCGGCTCTTCCTCTTCATGTACTGGTGAGCCCAAGCACATGAAACAGTCGCCCGCGCCGCCGCTCGTCCCCGCTCAGCCGCTCGTCGAGGTCCGGAAGGTCTGGAAGTCGTTCGGGGACAACCGCGTCCTGCGCGGCGTGAGCTTGGGCCTGCCCAAGGGGACGATCCTCGCGGTGATGGGCGGCAGCGGTCAGGGCAAGACGGTGCTCCTGCGCATCGCTTCCGGCCTCGCCCAGCCCGATGCGGGGGAGGTCCACCTCTTCGGCACCCGCATCGACCGCATGAGCGAGGAGGCCATGCTCCCGCTGAGGCGGCGCTCCGGCTTCGTGTTCCAGGGGGCGGCCCTCTTCGACTCGCTCTCCGTCTTCGAGAACGTGGCCTACCCGCTGCGCGAGCACACCCGCCTGTCCCTCCGGGAGATCACGGATCGGGTGCACCATTTCCTCGATCTGGTCGGGCTGCCCGACACCGACGACCTGCTGCCCGCCGAGCTGAGCGGGGGCATGCGCAAGCGGGTGGGCATCGCGCGGGCCCTGATCGTGGAGCCCGAAGTCGTCTTCTTCGACGAGCCCACGGCCGGGCTCGACCCCACCAACGCGAAGCTGGTGGCGCAGCTCATCGCCCAGCTCCGCACGGGTGTGTGCGACACCGCGATCGTGGTCACCCACGACGTGGAGTTCGCCGAGCTGGTCGCCGACCAGATGGCGATCCTGATCCAGGGGCAGTTCGCCGACCAGGGCACGCCCTCCGAGATCCACCTCTCCGCCAATCCGGACGTGCGCCGGTTCCTCGCCGGCGAGCTGCGGGAGATCTGAGCGATGGCCGACGCCCGGCTCGCCCTCCAGATCCGCATCGGGGCCTTCATCCTGTCGGGCCTGCTCGTGTTCTTCGCGATCATCTACCTGCTCGGGGCCCAGGGCCGCTACTTCGAGCGCAAGTACGACCTGGTCGCCGAGTTCACCGAGGTGGGCGGGCTCATCGACGGCGCCACCGTCCGCCTGGCCGGCGTGCAGATCGGCCGGGTCACCGCGGTCGAGCTGCCCGAGAAGCCGGGCGGCAAGGTGCGGGTCACGCTGACGATCGCGCGGCGCTTCTCGGAGCGGGTGCGGCGCGACTCGGAGGCCAAGATCTCCACCCAGGGCCTGCTCGGCGACAAGATCGTGGAGATCACCATCGGCACCACCGCGGCCCCCGCGCTCAAGCCCGGCGAGATCCTGGCGACCCAGGAGGCGGTCGAGATGCAGCAGATGTTCAAGGCCGGCGCGGAGACGCTCCAGACCGTGCGGGAGCTGGCCGCCAGCCTCAAGGGCACCGTGGAGCGGGTGGACCGGATCGCCAAGGAAGTGGAGACCGGCAAGGGGCTGGTCCACGCCCTCGTGTACGACGAGCCGGAGGCGCTGACCAAGCTCAACGCGATCCTGACCCGCACCCAGTCGCTCCTGGCCCGCGCCGAGCAGGGCGACCACGCGGTGGGCGTGCTGCTCTCGCCGGACAGCGGCAAGTCGGTCCGCGCGCTGCTCGCCGCGATGGACACGATCGGCCGGACCGCCGAGAAGCTCGAGTCGCGCGACAACCTGCTCTCGGCCCTGCTGCACGATCCGCAGTACAAGACCGTCGCCGACGACCTCCGGGTCGTGGCGCACAACTTCCGCGACGTCTCCGAGCGGGTGGCCCAGGGCCAGGGGCTGCTGGGCCAGCTCACCCGCGACGGCGGCGGCGACGGCGCCCTCGGCTCGCTCGGCGACGCGACCGCCGACTTCCGCGTCGCGATGGCCAACCTGCGCGCGGTCACCGACCGGCTGAAGCAGGGCGAGGGCACCGTCGGCGCGCTCCTGGAGGACCCGACCGTGTACGAGAACCTCGTGCAGTTTCTCGAGGGCGCGCGCCGGAGCTTCCTGCTGCGGACGCTGATTCGGTCGACGATCGAGTCCGGCAACGCGGGCGGGAGCGGAGGCCGCTGATGGCGCGGGACCGGACCAACTACCGTTGCCAGGAGTGCGGGCTCGCCGCGGCCAAGCCCGGCACCTGTCCGGACTGCGCGCGGGTGGGGACCTACGTGCAGCTGGTGGAGGAGCGGGTCGCGCCGGCGCGCGGCCCCGCGCGGTCCGGCGTCACCTCGAGCCGGCCCCAGCCGATCCGCGAGATCTCCGTGGGCGACGGCGGGCACCGGGTCTCGAGCGGCATGGCCGAGCTCGACCGGGTCCTGGGCGGCGGCGTGGTGACGGGCTCGCTGGTCCTGATCGGCGGGGACCCGGGCATCGGCAAGTCCACCCTCCTGCTCCAGGTCAGCCGGATGCTCGCCGAGCGGGCGGGGCCGGTCCTGTACGTCTCGGGCGAGGAGTCGGCCGGCCAGGTCAAGCTGCGGGCCGATCGCCTGGGGCCCTCGCCGGCGGGCCTCTACTTCGTGGCCGAGACGGATCTGCAGGCGGTCGAGGCGCACGTGACCGCCATCCAGCCGCGGATCCTGATCGTGGATTCGATCCAGACCGTGTATCTGCCCGGGCTCGAATCGGCCCCGGGCAGCGTGAGCCAGGTCCGTGAGTGCGGGGCGCGGCTCATGGGCCTGGCCAAGGGGCGGGGGATCGCCACCTTTCTGGTCGGCCACGTGACCAAGGAGGGGGCCATCGCCGGCCCCCGGGTCCTCGAGCATCTGGTGGACACGGTGTTGTACTTCGAGGGCGAGCAGCATCACGCCTACCGGGTTCTCCGGGGGGTCAAGAACCGTTTCGGATCCACCAATGAGATCGGGGTCTTCGAGATGGGGGAGCGGGGGCTGACCGAGGTCCGGAACCCCTCGGGGTTCTTCCTGGCCGAG
>Ga0137409_10005228_pt1 | contig 13532 bp, 13 predicted proteins | sample CZODoug1_16funga_FD_122059 | JGI IMG/M metagenome (GOLD analysis project Ga0137409, IMG submission 122059) | Vadose zone soil fungal communities from Angelo Coast Range Reserve, California, USA - CZODoug1_16fungal (Hybrid Assembly) | ecosystem: Environmental > Terrestrial > Soil > Vadose zone...
GCCAGCGACGGCCACCTTCTTCTCACGGCCACGATACCCATCGAAGATTACGTCACCGCTGTCCTCGCCGGGGAAAGCGGCGACTTTCGCAATGACGAGTCACTGAAAGCCATGGCCGTCGTAGTCCGCACTTACGCCACGCGTTTTCGCGGGCAGCATAGTGCGGAGGGCTTTGACTTCTGCGACACCACGCATTGTCAAGTTCCGTCCTGGAACAGCGCCCCTTCGCGTATTAGCGCCGCAAGGGATTTCACGCGTGGCGAAATTTTGCTGTTCCAGGGTGCCGCCGTGTCCGCTTTTTACCATCAGAATTGTGGAGGTACTACGGCTGCCAGTCGTGAAGTGTGGCCTACCGTCTCTGAACCCTACCTCCGCACCCACTCCGATCCTTATTGCGTCGCCGCGTCACCGCTCAAATGGGAATCCAGCATTTCCGTCGCCGATCTCGATGCTGCTCTTCGCGCCGCTGGGCTCTCAGCGCCCGCAGGTTGGAGCTCCATCGAAATCGTCTCCCGCTCGGAAAGCGGCCGCGCTCAACGCTTGCGCCTCGGAGGCGGCGCCTTTTCCGACACGCTGATCTCCGCGTCTTCCTTTCGTTATGCCGTAAATCGCGCGCTGGGTTGGAACAAGATCCGCAGTGATCTCTATAACCTTCGCAACGATGGGGACCACATTCTCTTTTCCGGCCGCGGCTCCGGTCATGGAGTAGGCCTCTGCCAGGTCGGGGCGGAAGAGATGGCGCGCCAGGGAAAAGACTATCGCCAGATTCTCGATTTCTATTTCCCCGGCACTCACCTTTCAAAAACTTCCGTGGATGACTGGCAGAAACGCACCTCCGAGCGATTCGAGCTGGTCAGCACGAGTCCGGAAGAAGACTCCGCTCTGTTGCCGGTTGCGGAGAGAATTCTGAAGGAGGATGAAAATGCCACCGGGTGGCGCCTATCGTTTCGTGCCCGTTTGCAAGTCTTCCCGACGCTCGACCGCTATCGCGACACTACCGGCCAACCCGGCTGGGTCGCCGCCACGACTCGCGGCCAAACGGTTCGCTTGCAACCGTTGGCCGATCTCCGCAAACGCTCCATCCTGGAGTCCACGCTGCGGCACGAATTCTTTCATCTGTTGATTGAGCCGCGTGCTCGTCCAACTACTCCCCTCTGGTTTCGCGAAGGACTGGTGCTCTACCTCTCCGAGCCAAACAAGCGGAACTCTCCATCGGCAGCTCTCACGGACAAACAGATAGAAGAAATCCTACGCAATCCGGGCACTCGCGAAAGGCAGGAGAAAGCCTACACTGCGGCTCGCGCTCGCGTGGCATCACTGATTCAACAGAATGGGAAGAGCGCCGTTCTCGATTGGCTAGGCAGTGGAATCCCCGGCGACGTTTTGGGCAGACCCGGTGCGCCGTCCAATCAAGGAACAAGCCACCATCCATGAGAAAAGCCCGAGGCCGTAGGCAAGAACCATCCGGAGAACAAGATTCGCTGTCTCTCGGCAAACGTTGGACTCTCGGAGCTGGGTCTCCAACCCAAGAGTGTGTTGCTCCCATAGACGCCGAGAAGGGCTGCGACGGCAAGGATCAACCAATACTGCACGCTCGCGATCGTGATCCTCCAGGTCTTCCATCCCGAGCGCCCAAAACCTCGAAATCCCTGGTCCGCCGCTCGCAGAGTCAGAGGCAAGAGAAGCCCTGGAACGGCAACCCATTGCAGGAGAAAAACCAGAACGTCAAAGGATACGGTCAGCAGGCCCAGCGAGATGTGTTGTCGAACGGCACCGGGCAGCATCGACCGAACATAAGTTAAAAAAGTTTCCTGGTATACGACCAACCCGCCTGCGAGAGTCCAAACCAGATAGAAAACGACCGCGCACACGACAATGGGGGCAAAGTTCCGCAGTGCCCTGCCAAAGGCAGTTTTGATCGCAACGGGCGGCTGCCCCCGGAACTGATCGCTAAAATAGTTCAAAGTTCCTGCGTGAAGCAACAGCGCGAGGGGAATGCAAACCAGCCAAACTTGGTGGCAACTTGCCGAAAAATTCGTAGTCATGGTGCCCTCCGGGACTTGGAGCCCAAAGGAGTTTTTCCGATTAAGTTCGTTCAGCGGACCACTGCGGCGGATTGACACCGCAATCCAACAGTCGGGCTGTAACGATCTACTCCACCTTCACCTCAGAGACTTTTCCGTCCTTGATGATCACGGTCATTTCCTTGAATTTGAGGATCTTCTGATCACCGACTTTGACGGTGCGAAGTGGCTGGCCCAATTTCTCAATCACAGCCATTTCGGGCATGCCAATTTCAAGCTCAATATTCTTTTCTGCAGCAATCGCGGCTTCAGCTTCGTCCTGCGGGAGTAAGTACACTGTGATGCCTCAGTCTGGATGGAATTACGCAGCTGGTTGGCCATTTGGGCCTGAGGAGTCTTCACTGGGAAAGTGAGAGCAAACTCCTTCGCTGTTTATGCCGGACTCATCCACCAACATGTGGCGGCGAACAGGAACTTCGGCCTTAGGTTTTCGCGATGCGCAGGTCGCACTCAGATGAAGTAAGTTCAACATTGATCCCCGAAAGGCAGAGCTTGACTAATCTGCCAGAGGAATAAAGGACTTGACCTTTTGCATTTTGTATATCAAGGTCTATGCAATCTTCGCATAGGGTGAATCCCGTGAAAGCAAATCTCCCAAACAGGACTTCCCTCCCGGATTCCGGCAGCAACCTCTTGCAGGCACCCGGGGAAAGCCTGAAGTAAAAAACCCGCTCGAGCCTTGAGGGTAAAATGCGATGCGCCAGCGAAACCATCCGGGACAGGGTCGCACTTCGCCACCGGATTCAACACAAGAATAAGCGGAGTCCGCGGATGCATTGAGCCATGTTTACTCTCAGCCATGACACATTTTCTCAGATGTATGTCGCCACTTTCGGTCCCCTGAAACCGGCGTCGGCTTCGGGCTTGGATGCTTTGTTGGGATTTCTGGAGCTGGATCCGGACATCAGCGATGTAAGGTGGGCTGCGTACATGCTTGCCACAGTCAAGCATGAATGCGCTGACCGCTGGCAGCCAATCGAAGAATTCGGAAAGGGCAAGGACCGCCCGTACGGTCAGCCCGTCACGGTCGCTGGTGAAGACGGTACGCAGTACACCAACAAGTATTACGGTCGCGGCTATGTGCAACTGACCTGGAACCTCAATTACGACAAGTTGAGCAGGGCACTTGATCTGGGTAATGGCCTTGTGCTGCATCCGGAGCACGCCCTCGAACCGCAGACCGCTTACCGCATCATGTCTTACGGTATGCGACGGGGCTCCTTCACGGGCAAGAAGCTCCAGGATTACGTGCACGACGATGTTTGCGATTATTTTCAGGCGCGACGCATTATCAATACCCTGGACAAGGCCGCTGTGATCCAAGGATATGGCGAAAGGTTTGAAGACTTATTGAGGCAGAGTCTCACCGCCAACGGAGGGTCGCCTGCTACGGAAGGTCCCGATTCATCGACAGCTTCTGCGGCGGGCTGAGCATGGACTGGTCATTCCCAATGGCATTAAGTAATTCAGCCAAACTACGGACCGATCTCCAAAGAAGACCAGGCGATGCAACAACCCAAGTAAATATGCAGGTCGAACCGGCGATGCATAATCCGGGCGCATATACGGTCCTGGCACTCGCCCCTAAGACGATGGGGGATTTGAGGAATCTTGGGGGGCCAAAATGAAACGGGTCAACTCCATCCGTCACTAGGCATATATCCGCCAAGATCAATCCAGGTGGGTCATGGCAAAGATCGCGATATTGGTTTTTGACCTTCAACTGCGTCAGCAATTGCAAACATTACTCACTTCTCGAGGATTCGAGGTCGTTGGGCTGAAGAGCATCTCGTGCGCTTCCGCGGCGGATGCAGTCGTTGTGGAATGCTCGACACGCGCACAGGACCCCGGGTTGGAGTTCGCACGTGCGGCCCACCTCCGCCGGGAGTTTCCGCCGGTTGTCGCCGTTGCTCTAAAGAGCTCGGAAGATCTCGCTATTGAAGCGTTCCGTAGCGGTGTGCGCGACTTTTTCAGGCAACCCTTCGCCGATGATGAGATCCTGCATGCGCTGATCAATGTGCTTCCGCGCACATCCGGCCGAAACCTAGAGCAGGCAGTGCTAATCGGCTTGAGCTCAGAGATGAAGCAGGTCAAGGCTTTTGTCGACAGGCTGGCTCGTGTAAACACTAGCGTGCTTGTTACAGGAGAGACCGGGACAGGCAAGGAAGTAGTCGCCCGCCAAATCCATCAGCATAGCGGCCGTCGTGAGCGGCCCATGGTCTGCGTCAACTGTGCCGCCATTCCGGACGGACTCCTGGAAAATGAGCTGTTCGGGCATGAAAAAGGGGCTTTCACAGGGGCCTTCTCGAATAGAGACGGCAAAATGAAAGAAGGGGATGGCGGGACCATTTTTCTTGATGAAATCGGAGACTTGAGCCTTATGGCGCAGGCCAAAATTCTCCGCTTGATTGAATCGAAAGAGGTTACGCCTTTGGGAGGCCGGGGAAGTTTTCATCTTGATCTGCGGATCATCGCGGCTACGAATCGCGATCTGGGAGCCATGGTGCGGGAACAGCGCTTTCGTTCCGACCTTTTGTTCCGGCTAAGCGTGGCGCGAGTGAAGCTCCCTCCGCTGCGAGAACGGCCCTCCGACATACCCCTCTTAGTCCGGCATTTTCTTCCCGGATTGAACCATAGCTTCGGCTACCAAGTCATTAGGTTCAGCGACCGCGCGTTGAAGCAACTGATTCAATACTCGTGGCCCGGCAACGTACGCGAATTGCGGAACGTGATGGAGATGACATTCTTGAACTTACCTTCTCCCGATTCGACCGTGGCCGACCTCCCCGAAATCGCAGAAAACCCGTTGAGCATGGGCAGCAAAGCGCTTTGCGAAGATGAGCGTGAGCGGCTGTTCACGGTTTTGGTCTCCAGCCGCTGGAACGTGAGCGAAACTGCGAGGAAGTTACATTGGTCCCGAATGACGGTTTACCGCAAGTTGGCCAAATACCAGGTTCTCAGATCGACGGCATGTGACAGGGAAGCCACTTGTGTTACATCCTGTGACAACCCGGTGAAGCAGAATGTGTAACACCGGAGGAGAATTAAGTCTTGTCATCCCTTCTGGAATAAACCTCCTGCCGTCCAAAAGCTAATCAGTTCTGCTACTTACAGCGAATCCCCTTGGGCAAGAGACTTTGGAAGATCGTGTGCCCTGGAGTTCACGCTGGGTTTGATTGATTTCATGGACCGCGATGCGTGCAACGGAGACTTCGAAGTCGTCTACGCCAATTTTCTTCAAGTCGGTCACAACGCTGTTGAGTTCTTGCTGGATTTCGGCCGTGACTTCGAGGATTCCAATGGCTGCGTGCTGGTTCGCGTCGTTACCAACCCGGCCCATGCGAAGGTCTTCTCTAACATGCTGTGCCGCGCCCTCGAGCAATACGAGGTTCGATTTGGCTCCATTCAGGATCTCGAAGACGGGAGCGTTCAACCTGATGCAAGCTAACGGTTCCAAGGCGGCAAAATGAATCAAGTGATCGACGCAATGGACAGCGCCGCAAGATGGAAGGCGCTTGCTCCAGACCTTGCAACACCATCGACGGAAATTACGCTCTCTGACGACCACACCCTGTTTCAGTTTGGCGACGATCAGACCAGCGGCCGGATTCAGGCAACGAATCAGTCAAAGGGACACGTGCTCAGGCGCAACCTCGACGACTTGGACCTCACTGGCTTTGATGAAGTGCGCCTATGGGCACGCTCGGATCGTGTAGCTGACACTTCGGGGGCGGCCCCGTTTTTCCTGGAGATGAAATTCGCTAGCGCCGGCATGGGATTTGGTGACCCGCAGAACACCTGGCGGCGTCCGCTTCCGTTTTTTCAGCCAGGATCTTGGGAATTTATCCGATTCAGCGTGGCAGACCTTCCGGCACAAATTCGCGGGGCAGCAAGTGGAGTGCAGCTCAAGGTAATCAACAGCCCTCAGCCGTTCACATGCAATCTGGATACCTGCCTGGCAGTAAAGGAAGAAATGCTGACCGACATTGAGCGGGAACTGCTGGCGAGGACCCACCAAAAAGTAGAAATAAATGGCACGGCACTGACTGCAGTAATTTTTAATCCTGACGTTGCCCCGCCGGCACTCCCCTACATCCGTGTCACACCGTACGACGTGGAGTTGAATGAGCAACGCTCAGTTGTCGCCACACTGCGCATGGATTACACGGAGACGGGGTTTCGTGTTCTTCCGCAGCGCATCGGCTATGACGTGTTCTATGATTTCGAAGCTTATGCCGCTGACCGTCAGGCCAAGACGCGCGTATATGAGTATCTGCTTCGGCGGTTTGCGCCACGAAGCGAGTTGGTGGTCAACGGCGTCCCTCTCATCATCGAATACGTCGCATCAACGCAAGCCGACTACGTGACACCGGAGCGCGTGGACCGGACGATCCTGCGCTTCAAGGTGCAGACCTGGCAGTCCAAGACCAGCGTAGGAGAGCCAGCCAAGAGGCCTTTCGCCAACATAACTATTGAAACCGGGCCAACGCCGGGAGGAATTCGAGCATAGCCATGGAGCCTAGCATGCAGAGGTATTTGGTGTTCAACCATCAGGAGCAACCGGTAGAAATCTACCTGGACACCCGCGTCCTGGCGCTGGGGCCAGGAGAAAACGCGGAACTGGCTGCGGTGGAGCTGGATTCGGAGCATCTGAAAGTTCTGCGAAAGATGCGGTTGATTGGAGTCCATGGCGTCCCTGCAAAGGAGACGGACGACAAATTGGTTCTCGAGCGGAAGAAATCTGTCCCGGCGGCAAGCGAAGAAAAGCACGGTTCCTCGCACCGGAAGAAGTAATGCCGCGCAACGGGAGAACGGATCAATACCAGGAGGAGAGATCGCAATGGCGTACAACATCGGGCTGAACGTAGTCGAAGTCGATGGAACGGGGGCGCCGGCGATCGTCGGAGCATCCACTTCGGTCGGAGCATTCAACATCTTGACGATGCGTGGCGTCCCTAATTGGCCCTCGCTCGTAACCAGCTTCAGGCAGTTCACGGATCAGTTCGGTGCGTACTTCACCGGAGGATACGGCGCCTACATGGTGAAGGGCTTCTTCGACAATGGCGGCCAGTTCGCCTACATCAACCGTGTCGTCGCCACTGATCCGACCACGGGAGCCGCCGGCGCTGCGATATCGCTCGCCGATGGTGGGAACAAGAATACGCTCGGGCTCACTTCCGGCTTTCGAGGAATGCAAGACCCTGGCGCATGGGCGAACGATGCGTATGTGGCGGTTAAGGGAGGATCGGCCCCATCTTCGCGTCTGCTGGAGACCGCGCTAGCTTTCATTCAGAGCGACCCACTCGTTCCGCCGATTAACATGGGCGCCCTGCCATCGCTGACGGTGCAAGTTGACGGAGAATCCGCGGCTACGGTTATTAACTTTGTGAATGGTGACTTTGCAAATCCGGCTGCGGCCACGCTGCCGGAGATCCGTGATGCAATCAACCAGCGCACGACAAAACTCGTAGCTTCCATCAGCAATGACAGCCGCTTGGTCCTTACGTCCACGGGGCAAGTAGCTCGGCTGAGAAAAGACTGGACCAGTCTCAAGATCGGTGTGGCCAACGCCACATTGGGATTCGGCGCCGTACCTGCACAAGCGACACTCGGTACCATTGCGGCGCTCGCCGCCGGAAGCGGACGCGTCGCCAATAGCGATGCTTTTCAAGTAGCGGACGCGGTTCTAATCAGCGACGGGACTCGCAGTGCGATTGTGAAGATCCTCCGTATCGGCTCCGATTCAAGGGCCATTGAGTGGACGCCGGTCCTGGCCAACAACCCAGCGCCTGGTGACTTCACGCTCGCTTCTACGACACTTACCCCCGTGGAATTTGATCTGGTCATTTACAAGGGTGGCACGGATGACCGCAGTGTGGTTGAGACTTGGGCCGGACTCTCCATGGAATCCGACGTGCCTAATTACGCGCCCAAGGTTTTGAACGACTCCGCACTTGGTTCGCGTTATCTCACGGCCACCGACCTGCACAGCACAAGCGGTGTTGGCTTGACACCTCCAAAGAAAATGGATCCTACGCGCTTGAATCCCGGCCGTAATGGGACACCGACCGCAACCGATTTTATTGGCGATCCCTCCGCGCACACCGGGTTCTACGCGTTCGACCCTTCCGATGTGCAACTGGTGTGCTGTGAGCGCACCGATCCGACCATCGTAACCGCCGGTCTGGGTTATTGTGCGGGGCGCGGCGACTGCATGTACGTGGGCGCAGTGCCACAAGCATCTGTGGCAGCCAAACAAGCCAAGGCGTACGGGCAAGCTTTTCAGGGGAAGAAAGTATATGGCGCGCTCTACGGACCTTGGGTCAAAGTTGTGGACCCCATTGGAACTGGCGCGACGCCGGTGAAGTTCATTCCTCCTGTCGGTCACGTCATGGGCATCTACGCACGAGTGGAAACCAGCCGGGGGATCTGGAAAGCCCCGGCCGGAGATGAAGCCAACATAGTCGGCGCTCTCGACGTGGAATACCAGTTGAGCGATGCGGAGCACACTGACCTGGTAAAGAGCGGCAGTGTCAACGGCATCCGGGCCGTAGCCGGCGCCGGCGTCGTTGTGGATGCTTCCCGCACCCTGAGCACGGACACCCGCTGGCTCTATGTAAACGTGCGCCTGCTGTTCAACTACGTCAAGAGCAGCTTGAAACATGGTTTGCGCTGGGTTCGGCAGGAACCAAATCGTGACACGCTCTGGACGGCCGTCAAATTCAGCAGCGTTCGGCCGTTCCTTATGGAGTTGTGGAGGCAAGGAGCGTTCGGCACCGGCAAGCCGGAACAAGTGTTCACCATAATCTGTGACGCTACCAACAATCCGCCCAGCGAAGTGGACCAGGGCAATTTCAAGCTGGAAGTGTACTTCTACCCTTCTAAGCCGGCGGAGACCATCATCATCCTGGTTGGCCAGCAACGGAGTGGCGCGACGGCTAGCGAGGCCTGAGTCAGAGATTTCACTTCATCCTTAGGAGGACATACATGCCGCAAGTAGGAGACATCTGGGAATCGTATCGAGCAAATGAATTCATACTGATGATCGACAGCAGCGAAAGCCCAGGCGTCAATAAGATCTCGGGCCTCAGCGAAGGCGAGCTCGAGGTAATCGAACAGCCCGAGGGGGGGTCGCACATTGTGCACAAGATTGCGGGGGGGAAAATCAAATACGAGCCACTCACGATCGAGCGCTACGTGGACGGCAGCCCAGAAGACAAGAGGTTTCAGGACTGGTTTCGGCAGATCTTCAACCTCAGTACCGACGCGCCAGGTGGATCAGCCATTCGCAAGAACGGACTGATCCACAAAAAGCATGATGGCAAGGTCGTTTTGACGTTCGCATTCTACAAGGCCTGGATCAAGTCATCAAAGTTTACCGACCTGGAGGCAGGATCGAACAATTTGTTCAAACAGACCATTGTGCTGGAGCATGAGGGCCTGGAGCGCGTGCAGTAAGAGAATCGAGTCCACTTCATTTAAGGAGAAATTGACATGAGCACAGCGACAGCGGAAGCATCGAGCACGAAAAACCCAGCAAGGCCTCGTGAATTCGAGTTTGTCTTGCCGATCGGATATATGGACAGAGAAGGGCAGATCCACCGAAACGTGAGGATCCGCAAAATGACCGGAAGGGAAGAGAGCATTCTGACCGACAAACGCTTCCAGCGAAATGGCGGTCGCCTTGTCACGGAACTGTTGCACAGCTGCATTGTGGGATTGGGAACTCTTACCAGGAACGGCACCTCTCCGATCAGCGGGATGTATTCGGTGGACCGCAACTTTCTCCTCTTGAAATTGCGCAGCATCACTTTTGGTCCCGAACTGAAAGCATCTTACACATGTCCCACCTGCAGCGAAACGACCAAGCTTACAGAAGACATTGACGAACTCCCCGTGCGCAGTCTGGCAGAAGGAGAGTCCGCGGAAGAGATTGGGATCCAGTTGGAAGACGGTTATGTAGACCGCGACGGCCAGACTCACACAACGCTGAAGCTGAGGCTGCCGACGGGCAATGACGAGGAGGCGGTCGCCTCGCAGGTGCGTCAAAACGCGTCAGAGGGGAAGAATGCCTTGCTAGCCCGCTGTATGAAGAGTCTGGGGGATATTCCACCCCATCGCCTGGAGGCCCAAGGCACTCACATCCTTTCGGAATTGACGATGACTGATCGCCGGCTTATTGATCGCACGCTCAGCCAAGCGGCGCCGGGAATTAACCTGGTTCGCAACATCGAGTGCGCCAGTTGCGGCAACGCGTTCGCTACGACCCTGGACCTGTCCCATTTTTTAGCGTTGGAGTAAGCGAGGAGTTTCTTCGCAAAGAGATCTTCTTCCTCGCCTACCATCTTCACTGGTCGTGGAAGGAATTGATGGACATGGACGTGGCTGAACGGCAGGCGTACGTCCAGCTGTTGATCGAGCAAATCGAAAGAGAGAACCAGCAGATCGAAGAGGCACGGAGAAAGTGAGACATGCCACTCGTATTGATGCTGCAGGACATCTTTGGCAAGTTCAGCCACTGGGTAAAGCGGCTGGAGAAGTGGAATCAACTTGTCTCCCTCGAAGAAACGCTCGTCGGGCGCGGACGCAGCGCCTTTCTGGTGCACTGGTTTGGACCGAGCATTCCCCTCCAGGACTCGCACCTGCGCGTGTACATCGCCAATTTTGAGGAGCTTCGAAGCAAATACAACGCCATCAAGAAAGCTTCCGCCTTCGACGCTGACAAGCCAAGCCTTTTGGAGCCGGCCGCAGGATTTGCCGGAACCCTCCTCGGGATGCTGGGGGCGCCATTCAATTCCGCATTTCTTTATGAATGGGTGTTCAAGGCCAAACAGAAGTGGTACACAGGTGCGTTCGCCGTCGCGAATATCATCAGTCTGGGATTCTTGGGAGCGGCGCTTATGGCCCTGGTAGGCGTTTTTTCGTTGGCCGCTCTGCCCTGGGCCGCGGAATCTGAGGACGCCTCGGGACTGATCGACAAGCTGGTTCGGATCGCCCCGTATGCCATCAATCTCCGGGGATGGTGGAAGCAGATTCTTGGGCCTCGCAAAGACGTCAAGGATCCGCTTTTTCGGCAGGTCCTGCTGTTCGGCGACGCGGTGGCCCAGTTGCTCCCCCAACTAATCGGTTTTGTCGCAATTATCATTGGCCGGATCGGGAAACTCATTCAGCCATTGTGGAACCAAGCAAAGGCCTTGATCGAGTTCGCGAAGTTCATGGGGCCGCTGATCCAGGGCGTAATTCTCAACACCCTGGACTTGATCGAGGATTTGTTCAGCAAGAAGGGAGAGCATTCGCTTCTTCACCCGTTCCTGCTCATTTTTGATTTCGTGAAACACAGGACTCTCGCGGTCATCGAGAAGATGTTCGCGTACTTGCTGGCGCCATTACCCATGCTGACAAGTCGCGGAAACCAGATCGCCAAGTGGTGGGACAAAATCTCCGCGCTTTTTGAGAAGCGCTTTATCGAAGGCGGGATACTGACGCTCACTGATGAATTGACGAAGCGGCTCAAGCTCGTTTCTACGTTGTGGGCCAAGACGGCACCGCCACCGGCGCCCCCACCTCCACCTTCACCACCGTCCTCTCCGTCGACCATCGACAAAGCCCTTGCTTTAATGGGCGCGTGGATCAAGGGGCGGCTGCCATCCAAGCCTTTCCCACACTTCACCTTGCCCGATGTTCTCAAGCTGGAACACCTGCTGCGCAAGCCTGCACTGGGTTTCACGGAGGCGGACATCAAGAAAGAAGCCAAGAGGCTGCTCAAGTCGAGCAAGCTGCCTGCCGAGTTCATTCTAACGGGCGCGGAAGAAAAAAAGATGCTCGCGCCGCCACCGGACGTGTTTGGCGCAGAGCAAAGGAAACTGGAGTCCACCGTACGAAAACAGTATCCAGGGTTGCGAAGAAAGCAAGCGCTGGCGGCACCGTATGCCAAAGAAAGACGGCTCCGGATGCTGCTGTTTGACGCTGCGCGGAGAATGCTGACGCCGGATCTTGCCGGGCAGATCCTGAAGCTAGAACCTGTGTTCCGAAAGGTCGAGGAGAAGTTGCACGTCAGAAAACATCCCGTCAAACAACTCGACGAATTCAAAGAGCTGAGGCCGATGATTGGAGAGTTAAGGGTTCGTTCATCAGAAGGGACAGAAGAGGCGCTCAACAAATGGAGCGCCCGCCTGCGGAAAGCGCTCGGAGAACAGCACTACGAAGTGGCGGTGGCCTGAGTCATGCCGATTGATTTCGCCAAAATCGTAGCGTTGTTTCAGGTACCGTTTCAAAACGAGATGAAACGCATCACAGACACATTTGAAAAACTGGCGAAGTGGCTGGATAAGAAAGTGAAGAAGGCGGAGGAACTGGAACGGCGGACGCGCCAGTTTCCGCGGATTGATTTCTACAACGAGGCCGTGACCATCTGGGTGGACCGCTCACAGCACCACCTGCTATCCCAGGGTGCCTCGCCATCTTGGTGGAGCATGTTTACCCGAGGAGGGGCAAACTTCGTTCGGGGGCTCAAGCGTGTGAGAACCGCGATCGAAGAGGATGTCGCTGTGATCAGCTCTCTGGGGGTGCTCGCGGAAGCCCTTTCAGCAATCAGCGATTCATTCGACCGGTGGAATGCGCCGACCGAAAAAGCCTTTGATTTCAAGAGCCAGAATATTTTCGACATTCTTGGGGAATTGGGATGGTTCTTTCGAGCTGTGCCGAGCAGCAACGAACAGATCAGACAGTTTCTCAAAGGCCCGCTGATGACGTTTCTCATGACACCTTCCGAAAGTGACACCGGATCCAAGGGTGGCTTACCGGATCTGTTGGATACGACCATCAACTACATCGCTGCGGCCCTGCTCCTTATTCCGGTCTTCACCGCATGGCTGGCGGCGGCCATTCCGGCCTCGGGTATCCGGCCGGACGCTCGCGACGATACCTGCTGCAACTGCCAAAGATGAAATCCCCATGCCAACCGCCGACCCGACAGCAATGAACCCCGAAGCGCGGGTCATTCCCGGAAGGGAATGCGGGACCTGCTCGCTTTGCTGCAAGGTCTACAATATCCCCGAGATCGGCAAGCCTGCGGGCAAGTGGTGCCAGCATTGCACGCCCGGCAAGGGCTGCGGGATCCACCAGGACCGTCCGAGCCAGTGCGCCACGTTCAACTGCATGTGGCGAACGGAGGCGGCGCTGCCTCCGCATTGGAAGCCCGAGCATTCAAAGATGGTGGTCACCGTCTTTCCGCTCAATGGCTACATCTATGTGCAGGTCGATTCCAGCGCGCCAACCGCCTGGCGCAAGCAGCCCTATCACGGCCAGTTGCGCCTATGGGCGAAGAACAATCTGCCAAAGGGCATTCATGTCGTCGTCTTCGTCAACGACGATGCCACCCTGATCATGCCCGACCAGGACATGCCGCTCGGCTTGATGAAACCGACCGACGTCATTTCGGTGCGCAGG
>Ga0137409_10005229_pt1 | contig 13531 bp, 9 predicted proteins | sample CZODoug1_16funga_FD_122059 | JGI IMG/M metagenome (GOLD analysis project Ga0137409, IMG submission 122059) | Vadose zone soil fungal communities from Angelo Coast Range Reserve, California, USA - CZODoug1_16fungal (Hybrid Assembly) | ecosystem: Environmental > Terrestrial > Soil > Vadose zone...
CGGAATCCCGGGTCTCGTTCACGGAATTCGGAATTTCCTCATTCTCAGTATACCGGTTCCGGCCGATACCTTTGACCTCCGCGCGAAGATATTCGACAGGCGGGACGCCCCGGCGTATAAGGGGTTGTCCGGGGATTTACAATCCTGCACGGAGGCTGCATGCGCGCCTGGCTCGCCCTGCTTCTCGTCGCCCTGCTGCAGGAAACCCCGGAGGCGCTCCGCCTTCCGGAATCGGAATTCTCGCGCCGCCGCGCCGCCCTTCTGGAGCGCCTCCCCGACGGCGCCATCGCCGTCGACGCCGGCCCCCTCGGCGAGGTCGGCAGCGACAGCAACACCCCCGTCTTCGACTTCATGTACCTGACGGGCTTCCATGACAATGAGGGCGTCTTCATCCTGACTTCGACCCGGTCCGCGGTTTTCGTCAGCCGGATGCGCAAGGTGCCCGGGATCGACGCCGTCCTGCCCCTCGAACAATTCCCGACCTGGGCCGCGGAAAACCTGCCCCGGGAGAAGCGCATCTATACCAAGCTTCGCGGGAAGAATCTGGCGGTGCTCTCCGAGGTCGCATCGTCCGTCGAGGTCGTCGGAGGGAAACTGGGGGCCGAGCTGACGCGCCTGCGCCTGATCAAGGGCGAGGGCGAGCTGCGGCTGATGCGGAAGGCGGCGGATGCCACGAATGCCGCCCACCGGGCCGCGATGAAGGCCCTCAAGCCGGGCATGAACGAGCGCGAGATCCAGGACCTGATCCTCTCGACGTTCAAGAAGGAAGGCTGCCCCGACCTGGGTTTTCCGCCAATCATCGCCGCCGGCAAGAACGGGACCATCCTTCATTACATGAAGAACGAGAAGGAGATCCCCAAGGACACCCTGATGGTGGTCGACATCGGGGCGGCCATTGAGAACTACGTCACCGACATCACCCGCACGCTCCCCACTTCGGGCAGGTACGGGGAGCTTCACCGCAAGCACTACCAGTGTGTGCTCGACGCCCAGAAGGCTGCCGAGGCGGTTTGTAAGCCGGGCGCGACGTTCTCCGACCTCGAGCGGGCGGCGCGGCGGATCTTCGAGGAGCGGGGCCTGACGGAATGGTCCTACGCCCACTCGAAGGAACTGTCCGTCCGGCATGGCCTGGGCCATTACGTCGGGATGGCGGTGCACGACTCGGGCTCCTACCGCGAGAAATTCGCGCCCGGCATGGTGATCACGATCGAGCCCGGGTGGTATGACAAGGACGCGGGCTACGGCATCCGCATCGAGGACACCTACGTCATCACCAACGACGGATTCGAGCGGCTCTCCGCGGGCGCCCCGAGGGAGATGGACGAGATCGAGGCGCTGATGACGGGGAAGAAGGAATACTAAAAAAAACGGGGGCCCTCTCGGACCCCCGTTTTCGGGATGCTTCGAATCGTTACTTCCGGACGACCTTCACGCCGTGGAGGTAGAAGTTCATGTCGTACTCGCCTTCCTTGTACATGTCGTTGGTGAACTCCGTTCCGATCTTCCGCTCCCCGGCCTTGAGCGGGGTCGTGAACGCATAGTCCTTCGCATCCTCGCTCTTCAACTGCGTCTCGGCCCCGACTTGGACGCCGTCGACCTTCAGCTTGAACTTCGCATTCTCGCCCTTGGCCGCCTGGCAGGCAGCGTTGATCACGATCTCGTAGTCGCCGTCCTCCGGAACCTTGACGACGACCTCGCCCAGCCCGTTCGTGTAGTAGAACGCGCGCGACTCGTTCTCGTCCCACCCGAACAACTCCGCCGCCTCGACGGTGAACTTGATCTTCGACAGGTCGGCCTTGATCGGCGTCCGATCGACCGGAACGGGCGGCTTGACCGCGGGATCAGAGGTCAGCTTGGCGGCTTCCGCGGGCGTCGCCGGTTTGGAGGGCAGCGACGAGGTCGAAGGAGCCGAGGAAGTCGAGGGCGCGGCCGGGGTCGACGGTGCGGACGGAGCCGCGGGGGTGGACGGCGCCGGAGGTGCCGCCGGCGTGGCCGGAGTCTCGGGCTTGGGGGCGGCGGGCACGGATGGAGCCTCGGGCCTCGTGGGCAGGGTGGAACTGTTGCAACCCGTTCCGAGGAGGACGGCCGCGGCCAACGCCGGAATGATGATCCCGTATCGCATGGAGCTTCCTTTCAGATGACGTTCCGAACCGGTCCCGACGAAGACTGGACTCTAGCGGCCGCGCGGAAGAAACGCAAGGCTCGCGGACCCGGCCGCCGGGCTTGGCGTCGGTCCGGCCATCGACTAGAATGTCCGGTTCTCCATCCATGAAATTGCGCAAGGGCCTCCGCGTCCTCCTCTGGATCGTCGCCGGCCTCGGGGTCGCCGGGGTCGGCCTCTACCTCCTCCGCTGGCCGCTTCTCGAGGGGACGATCCGCGCCAAGCTGTCCGAGCTCGTCGGAACGCAGCTGAAGGCCGACGCCGACGTGAAATCGCTCAGCGGCAGCCTGCTGTGGTCGATCACGGCGAAGGACGCCACGCTGAAGGCGCGGCCCGGCGGGCCAATCCGGTCGGCTACCGCCGATCGCGTCCACGTGGTCTACGGCTTCCTCGGCTCCGGTGAGCCGTCGCTGACGGTCGAGAGCGCCCGCATCGTGCTCGCCGCTTCGGACGGCCCCGCCCCGCCGCTCCACGAAACGATCCGGAATGTCGTCTCCGTCCTCCGCTCGCTTCGCTTTTCCGGGACCGTGCGCGCGAAGCGGGTCGATGTCGTCCTCCCCGACGGCCGGGTCCTCGCGCTCGAGGAAGGAACGCTCGATCACGCGACCTGGTCGCTGACGCTGCGGACCGAAGGATTCGGAGCGATCGAGGGATCGGCGACGCTGCGCCTCGACGGCTCCTTCACCTTTGAAGGAAAGGCCGCGGAAGGCCCGATCCGGTCCGCCAGGATCGACCTGGGCTCAGGTCGCGAGCGCTGCCCGATGAGCGTGACGACGGAGCTGCTTGGACATCCGCTGACCTGGTCCGGCACCGCCACCTTCGACAAGGATCGCCTGTCCCGCGCGGAGGGGGAGCTTTCGGTCAAGGAGGGTAAGGCGCGGACGGTCGCGGACTTCACCACGGGCCGGATCGATTCGGACGTGGACGCCGTCGTGACGATCAACGAGGAGTTCAAGGGGGATCTCGCGGTGACCGGTCGTCTCGAAGGCCCGATCGCGGGTCCGGTCGACTCGTGGACGTTGCGCGAAGGGACCGTCAAGACGCACGGCGCGAACTTCCGGACCTTCGGGATTGACGAGGCGGAACTCCAGCTCGGAAAGGGATCGCTCGCCGAAGTCCCTTTCCATGCGAATGCCCGGAGCGGCGACGACCGGGCCGACGCCGGGGGCTTGTTCCGCTGGAAAGCCGGCAAGCCGGACTTCGATGCGTCCGTCCGCGCGACCGTCGCCGATCCGACGCGCTGGTTGGCCCTGCTCCCCAAGCCGCCGGATCTGAAGGCGTCGCAGGTGCAGGTCGAGGGAAAAGTCTCGCTCCATCAGGATGCCGTCGCGTTCGACGGCTCGGGCTCGATCGGCGAGGGCTCCTATCAGACGCTCACCTGGAAGAGCGCGACGGTCCGCGGCACGGTTGCCCCCGAACGCATCGAGCTCCTGGAGGGCAGCATCGCCGGATCGGCGTTCGCACCGTCGATCGCCGTCTCCGGAAAGCTGGAGGGCGACACGTTTCTCATCCGCCTCAAGGCGGGCGCGGACGAGGCAGACCTCGGCGGCCGGATCGCGAAGGACGGGGGTTTCGAAGGACGGGTCCGGATCGACGGACCGCTCGACTGGGCCAAGTCACAGGGGATCCCGCTGCCGGCCTGGCTGAAGCCCGTCCACCTCGCGGGCAAAGTGACGCGCGAGAAGGACGATACCCGCGTCCTTCTCGACATCACGGGCGGGGACATGTCGCTGGCGCCGTCGGCCTCGATCCGGAGGAACGAAAAGGAGTGGTGGATTGCGCTCGCCCCCGGGACGCTGACGATGCCGTCGCGTCGCGTCGAGTATTCGGCCGTGCTTCTGAAGGTCAGCCCCGAGAAGATCTCCGCGGACAACCTGCAACTCGCCTGCAGCGATCCGGAACTGTCCGGCCGCCTCTCCGGGTCCGTAGGCTGGGATGCGAAGGAGACGAAGATCACGTTCGTCGCGGCGGAAACCCTTTATCGCAAGATCCCGCTCGAGACGCTGGTGGCGCGGGCGACCCTCGATCATGCGAGCGGGGAGATCCGGCCCCAGCTGCGGTGGGGAAAAGAGGACGGCGACCATCTGCGCATCCAGGGCGTCTGGGGCGGCGAGGTCGATTTAACGGCGGAGCTGGTGGCGCGCGACCTCGAACACCGGCCGCTGCTGAAGTCGCTGCTCCCCTCCGTCGCCCTCGTCGGGGCGGTCTCCCTCGACGCCCGCGTCACCGGGACGCCGGAGGAGCCGGCGGTGAACGGCTCCCTGAGCCTGACGCGGATCACCACTGCCGACCTGCCCGCGCTGACACTGGTGATCCCGATTCGCACGGAAGGAAAGGTCCTGAAGTTCTGGGGCGCCGAAGAGCAGACCGCCTATGGCCGGATCGAGATCGACGGCACGGTTCCCCTTCCGGGCAGCGACGTTCCCGTCGGCATCACCGTGAGGGTCGTGAGCCGGGACTTCACCCCGCTGCTCGACCGGATGCTGCCGCAGACCCGCATCTGGATTCCGCGCGGGGAATTGTCGGTGGAGATGAACCTGGCGGGTCCTCTCGGTAAAGCCGTGCTGACGGGGCGGGCGGATTTCTATGCCGAGAGCTGGCGTCCGCCGGCCCCGCTCCCCGAGGCCACGGCCCTCCGCATGGTGGCGCGGCTGGACGAGGCGGGAGTGGTGGTCGACATGGCCGACGGCCTGCTCGGAAAGGCACCCTTCTGGGCCTCCGGACGCTGGGACCTGTTCCGCCCCGGCAAGCCGCTCAACCTGTGGGTGACCGCGCAGCAGGCGCTCGTCGTGGACGATCCGCTGGTGCGTCTGCGCGTGACGCCGGACGCCGAGCTGACCTGGGCGGAGGGGAAATCGCTGAAACTGACGGGCCGCCTGGAGGTGCCTCTGGTGATCTATCACCGGGAATTCAGCGCCGCCGTGCCCGGGGGCCGCACCGCGGCGCGGCAGGTCGCGACCCCGCGACTCCGCCTGATTCCCGCGGAGTCCGGCGGATTCCTGATTCCGGGCATCGAAGGCCTGGACATGCTTGAAATCGACCTCCGCGTGAAATCCACCGGGGAGGTCCGGATCGAGAACAGCGTCGTCGGCGTTCTGGTGTCGGTGGACGGCCAGCTGGGTGGGACACCGACGGAGCCCGCCCTCAGCGGAACCATCCGCTCGCGGGAGCGCCGGGGTGAGGTGAAGCTGGCGCCGGGGGTCTTCATGCGCATCGAGTCCGCCGAGGCGTTCCTGCCGGAAGCCCCGGGACGCAGCCCCACCATCCAGTTCCAGGGCCGCGTCGGCACCGGAGAGGGGGCGATCCAGATCCTGGTCAACGGACCGATGGAGAGTCCCAGCCTCGCGCTGAAATCCGACCCTCCGATGCCGCAGAAGGACCTGCTGTCCCGACTGGCGTTCGGACTCGGGACGGGGACCGTCAGCGGAGAGACGGGGGTTGCCACGCTCGCCGTGCTCCTCTATGAGCAGGCCCAGAACAAATGGCCCGACGCGGACAGCAAGGAAAGCTTCCTGGACCGCCTCCGGCCGTCCGTGATTCCGGGCGAATCCACGCAGCGTCGCGTGCCCTGGGAGCTGCCCCCGACCGGCACGGTCCGGAGCACGTCCTTGCGGACGGAATACGTCTATAACTCGTATTTCTCCATCATCGCCGAGACCAACCGCGAAGGCGACGTTGGCGGCGACCTCAAATTCCGGATCCGTTTCTGAGCGTCATGAAACGAGCGCTCGCCCTCCTCCTGGTGATCTTCTCGGCTGCCTGCAATTCGACGACGCTGACCTCCCCTTCGGATCCGGACGAGCTCGTGGTCTTCGACGGGGCCAAAGCGGTAGGGGCGTCGGAGCTGCTCGACCTGGTCAGCAAGGACGTGGCCCGCTTCGAAGAGGATCCCCGGTCTCCGGCCTTGGACGACGCCGCGTACCGGATCGCGTACCGGTACCGGCTGGACGGCTACTCCGAGGTGGAGATCACGCCGCGGGTGGAGAGGAAGAAGATCATCTTCCAGATCCGCGAAGGCCGCCGCTTCCGGCTGGCCCAGGTGCATATCGACGGAGCCACGGTGTTCCGCCAGGAGGAACTGAAGGAGCTCGCGCCGTCCCGCATCCTCGGAAACCTGCCGCCGTATTCCTTGCGCTCGATCATCCTGATGGAGGACAGCATCCTGGCGGCATACCGGGAACGGGGATTCCTGGATGTGGGGGTCACCCACCGCCTGAGCATCCAGGAGGGGGAGGAGAACCGGATCGTCGTCTGGTTCAAGATCAGCGAGGCGCAGCCCGTCACCGTCACCGAGATCCGGGGCCTTCCGGCGGAGCCGGGCCTCGAGGAGAAGACGCGCGTGACGCTCGGCCGCCCCTACACGCCCGGCACCGGCGAGAGCCTCGAGGCGACGATCGTCGACTACTACCGCGAGCACGGCCATCCGTTCGCGACCGCGAGAATCCGACCCCAGGTGGACCGGACCACCGGCTCCGCGGTGCTGGAGGTCGAGCTCCGCGAGGGGCCGACCGCGACCCTGGAGGAGGCGAAGATCATCGGTCCGATCTGGACCCGCGAGGCGTTCATCCGCAATCGCGCAGGGCTCACGGTCGGCCAGGAGTATCACAGCTCCGACCTGCGCCGGGCCGAAGAACGGCTTATGGCGACGAACATCTTCAAACGGGTCCGGGTCTCTCCGTCGCCCGGGCAGCAGGAGGCGGCGACCGTCCCCCTGGAGATCGAGGTGGAGGAGCGCGAGGGCGCCGAGGCGTCGATCCGCGGCGGCTACGGCTCGTTCGAAGGCCTGCGGGTGGGCGCCGATCTGACCGGCGTGAACATCTGGGGCGGGGCGGAGTCGGTCCGCGTCGGCGGCTTCGTCAGCAAGGTCGGTTACCGCGGCGAGTCCGAACTCGGCGTGCCCTACCTGTTCGGCACCGAGCTCCGGCTGGGCATCAGCGGATACTATGAAAGCCGCGAGTATCCCAGCTATGACGCGCTCGCCCGCGGCGGCGTCCTGTCGTTCTCCTATCCCCTCCTCGAGGTCCTGACCGGGACCGTCGGCGTGCGCCACGCCAACATCGTCACGAGCAACGTCGATCCCTCGGTCCCGCCCGGCGACCTGCTCGACTTCAACTACACGGCGTTCTTCCTGTCGCCGACGCTCGATCTGCGCGACAACGCCCTGAATCCCTCGCGCGGGATCCTGCTGACCGGCGAAATCTCCTATTCCCCGAGCACGCTGCTCTCGGACGTCGAGTTCTGGAACGCCAGCGGCCGCTTCAGCTATTTCTTCCCGTTCCCCGGCGGCCTCGTGTTCGCCGCCTCGTTCCAGGGAGGCGTGATCGCCCCGATCGGAGGCACGGACGAGATCCCCATCGCGCTGCGGTACTTCGCGGGAGGGACCAACACGGTGCGTGGATACAAGTTCGAGAAGCTCGGCCCCAAGGTGAACGGGGAAGCGACCGGCGGCGAGGTCTTCCTCGCGGTGCAGAGCGAGCTGCGCTTTCCCCTCTTCTCCGACTTCCAGGGAGCCGTCTTCTTCGACGAGGGGGGCGTCTGGTTCGACCGTCTCCGGGTCAACCTGACGGAGCTGCGCTGGGCGGTGGGCGTCGGCCTCCGCTTCGCGACCCCCGCCGGCGCGCTGTCCGCCGACGTCGGCTGGAATCCGGCTCCGCGCCAGGGGGAATATCCCGTCGAGTTCCACCTCAGCGTGGGCTTTCCGTTCTGAGCTCCGCCGCCTATGATGGGCGGGGTTTCAAGGAGATGCCGATGAAGACGATCGCGCTGGCCGCGCTCCTGGCGTGGAACTCCGTCGAGCCCCGAGTCGATCTGGTCACGAAGGAGATCGAGTACAGGCACGGCGACCTCGTGCTCCAGGGTTATGCCGCCTGGCCGAGGGACGCCAAGGGAAAGCTGCCGGGCGTGCTCGTCTGCCATCAGTGGATGGGCCATTCGGATTACGAGCGGCACCGGGTGGAGGAGACGGCGGCGCTGGGCTGCGTCGCCTTCGCGCTCGACATCTACGGCAAGGGCATCCGGCCGAAGGATGCGCAGGAGGCGGCGAAGCTGGCGACCGGGTACAAGGACGATCGCGCCCTGCTCCGCGCCCGGGCGCTCGCCGGGCTCGACGCCCTGCGGAAGCTCGAGGCGTGCGACGCCTCGCGGGTGGCGGTGATGGGGTACTGCTTCGGCGGCACCACCGCGCTGGAGGTCGCCCGCAGCGGCGCCAAGGTGCTCGGAACGGTCAGCTTCCACGGCGATCTTTCCTCGCCGGCTCCGGACGACGCGAAGAAGATCCGGGGAAAGGTGCTCGCGCTGCACGGAGCCGACGATCCGTTCGTCCCGGCGGCCCAAGTGGCGGGATTCGAGGAGGAGATGCGCAGGGGCGGCGTCGACTGGCAGCTCGTCGCCTTCGGCGGCGCGGTCCACAGCTTCACGCTCAAGGCGGCGGGGAGCGACAACTCCAAGGGTTCCGCCTATAACGAGAAGGCCGACCTCCGCTCCTGGGAGATGTACAAGGACTTCCTGGCGGAGATCTTCAAATAGAGACGAAGCGCTCGCGCGAACGGAAGCTGCTGCCGGTCCGCGGAGTCCGCGGGTACGAAGTGTATGCCGCGGGGATGGAGGCGAGCGCCGCCGACAAGGCCCGCCTCCTCCGCTATGTCCGACCGGGCACAGTCGCCGACCTGGGCTGCGGGACCGGCACGGTTCTCGAGCTCCTGCGCCGCCGTTGCCCCGGGAGCCGATTGATCGGCGTCGACTGCTCCCCCGAGATGATCCGCCGGTGCCGGCGCCGCTTTCCCGGACTCGAGCTCGTTCGAAAGGACGTCAGCGGACCGCTCTTCAAGCCGGGCTCCCTCGACACCGTCGTCCTGTGCTCGATCATGCACGAGGTGTTCAGCTACAAGGGCTATGACTATTCGGCCGTCCGGCGGACGCTGCGACACTGCGCCGAGGCGCTGCGTCCGGGAGGCCGCCTGGTCATCCGCGACGGAGTCAAGCCCGCGCGCCAGGACGTCGTCTATCTCACCTTCCGGAACGACGCGACGCGGGACAAGTTCGAGCGCTTTTCAAAGGAGTTCGGCTCGAGCGAGATCGTGTGGCGGATGCGGGACGGCCGCGTGCAGGTGGCGCGGCGGGACGCGATGGAGTTCCTCACGAAGTACATCTACGACGTGAACTGGAAGTACGAGGTGAAGGAGCAGTTCGGGGTGTTTACGCTCGCGGACTGGGCGATCGAACTGCGGAAGGCGGGCTTCCGGGTCGTGCACCGCGAGAGCTATCTGATTCCGTGGCTCCGGACGACGCACTGGGAGAAGGACGTGACGATGGAGGAGAAGGGGCCGCGGGGATATCGTCCCACGGAGTATCCCCACTCCACGATGCTGATCGCCGGCGAAAGGCGGGATGGGCGGCCGTCTTCAACACGATGACGTCGGATGCGCCGTTTCACTTTTTTGGTGCCTGCTGCCGCGCGTAGGCGCACCAGAGGCCGAACCACCTCGCGAATCGGATCCGTTCTTCCTTCGGAAGCGCGCTCCACCACTCTCCGATCTCCAGGGCTGCCGCCGTGGAGAGCTCGTCGGGCTTGAAGACGAGCGGATCGTCGATCCGCGCGAGGGCAGGCGCGACGTCCTTGGGCCGGGTCGGAGCCGTCCCGGTCTTGTAGGGCTCCGTCCGCCGGCGCATCTCGAGGATCACGTCGCTGATTGCCAGGAACTGGGGGATCACGTCGGCCGCGATGATCTCGATGGACCGGGTTACGGGATCCGTGGACGGAGCGGGAGGGGGCGGGGGAGCGGGCTCGACAGGGGCCGGCCCGAGATCGGGCAGAGGCTCGATCTGGAGCAGGGGACTCCGAAGCAGCAGAAGCAGCTCTTTCGTATCCTCGGGGAACTGGAGATACACCGTCAACGGACGGTTCTCGCGCAGCGCCTGAACCTGCTCCAGCGCGGCGCCGGCACGCCAGTCGACCATCCAACGGTGGAGGACCTGGGCGGCCTCCGCGCGCTTGAGGCGGGTAAGGTCCCTTCCCCCGAAGCCGACGATGCGGTCGCCTTCCATCAGGTGGGGCACCAGGGTCATCGACTCCTTCGCTTCGGCCAGCTGCTTCTGATCGGCGCTGATCCTTTCTTCGTAGCTCGAAACGGCCGACTGCATCTCCGACCACTCGCGCGCGAGATTCCGGTACCGAAGGCATTCCGCGACGACCGAGGCCATATTGATCATCCAGACGTTCTCCTGCACTCTGCGACGGAGTTCCTGGAGACGCGCGGCCGGGAAGGCCGCCGGCGGGGGCGACGGGGGACGCGGCGGCGGCGGGTCCCGGGGGATGCGCGGCGGCGCCTCGGACCTGGGCTTCACCAGGACGGCGGGCTCCGTCGGATTCCCGGCGGGCCGGCCTTCCACGCCATGAACGCCCCGCCCCCGGCGGTGACGACGATCAGCAGAACCACGAGCTGGACGGCGGCGGCGCGCTGCTGCATTCTCGCCGCGATCTCCCCCGGCGTCAGGGGAGGGCCCATTCCCGGCTTGCGGCCGGGGATCGCGACGGTCCGGCCGCAGGAGGGGCAGGCGATCTCGTGGCCGGGGGTCGACCCCGGGATGAAGAAGTTCCACGCGCAGCCGCAGGTCAGCGCGATTCTCGACATGAAGGATGATCCCTTTCCGGCCGGGTTTCGGGTTGAATTAGTTTATCACCTGCGACCGGAAATGCCGGACGGCCGCCGCAACGGCGGAACTGAACGGGGAGCGGCCTCCGTATAGTATAGGATTGGAGCGGGAATGAAGGCGATCTCGGCGCTATTGGTCCTGGCGGCCCTCGCAGGTCCGCAGGAGACGCCCGGCCCCGGCCCCGGCCCCGTCCTCGACCGCTGGAAGAAGGGCGGCGAGGAGGAGCGGCTCAAGGCCCTCCGCGAGGCCGCGTCGTTCCGCAAGCAATGGGGTGACGCCGCCCTGGCGACCTTCGCCGAGGCCCCCGTCCCCGAGACCTGGTCCAGGCCCGATGCGCTGATGGACCTGGTGGGGCGGGAAAAGATCGTCTCCTGGTACGCGCTGCTGCTGCCCCTCCTGCGCCATGCCGACGCCGCCGTCCGCAGCCGCGCCGCCGAGGAGCTGGCCCGCCGCGACCTGCGCCGATATTCGCCCTCCGTCGTGCCTCTCCTGCGGGACAAGGACATCCGGGTCGCTTGGCAGGCCGCCTTCACCCTCGTCGAGATGGAAGCACGCGAGCGCGTGGTCGAAGTCGCCCCGCTGATGAAGGACGGCGAAGGATCCGTCCGGCTGAACGTCCTCCACGTCCTGGGCCGCCTGGGCTCCCGCGAGCATGGACCGCTCCTGGCGCCGCTGCTGGACGATGCCGACGCCGCCATCCAGTCCTCGGCGATCCAGGTCCTGGGCCGCTTCGGGGCCCGCGAGTTCTCCGGCCGCGTCGCCCGCTTCCTCGAGTCCGCCGATCCCGTGCTCCGCCAGGAGGCGGTCGCCGCGCTGGGCGGGATGGGCGCGCGCGACACCGCGAAGCAGATCGCCGAGCGGCTGACGGACGGCGAGATCCTGGTCCGCTGGGAGGCCGTGCGCACGCTCGGCAAGCTCAAGGCCCGCGAGTACGCGGGCGCGATCGCCGCGATGAACGACGAGGAGGGCGCCGAGGCGCCGGTGCTCGAGGCCCTCGGGGAGCTGGGCCTGCGCGAGCTGGCGCCGCAGATCCTCCCCTCGCTGGACATCCCCGACGCGGGCATCCGCTGGCGCGCAGTCAAGGCGCTCGGCTGCGTCGATGCGAAGAACGACACGGACTCCATGGTCCGGATGCTCAAGGATCCCGACAGCTATGTGCGGCGCTGCGCGCTGCAGGCGCTGGCCGCGGTGGGTGCGAAGCAGCGCTCGGAGGAGATGTTGGCCCTGCTCCGGGACGAGGAGGCCGAGGTCTGCGAGGTCGCGGCCGAGGAAAGCTGCCTGCTGGCGAACGCCGCGCAGCTCAAGTCGGCGGAAGCGCTGCTCGACGACGAGGATCCGTTCATCCGCTGGAGCGCGCTGCATCTCCTGGCCGGCGCCGGCTGCAGGGCCGCGCTGCCTGCCCTCGACAGGCATCTTTGCAGCGGCGGGGCGGCCAATGGCGACGTCCTGTGGGCCTACGGCCGGCTGGACGCCCGGGACCGCCGGGACGGGGTCCTCGAGGCGGCCCGCAAAGAGGAGGGCTTCGTCCGCCAGCAGGCGGTGTTCGCCTACGCGCGGCTGGGGGGACGGCCGGAGGACCTGGACGCCGTCGAACGCGACGCGCAGGGAGCCCTGAAGCTGGCCGCGGGATTCGCGCTCGTCCGCCTGGGACGGAAGGACCGCGCGGCGGCCTCCGCCCTGTTGAAGGACCTCGGCGTGCAGCGCGACGAGGCCGATTACCAGCTCTTCCCCGAGGAGGTCTTCGACGCCCTGGCCGCGGGATTCGAGAAGGACCTCGACGCGCTCCTCTCGCGGGAGCTGAAAGCGGAGAAGCGGGTGGAATCCGTCGACACCCTCCGCACCCTCGTCTTGGCGGCCGGCGTGACGCTCGCCCCGGACGACACGCTCGAGTTGAAGCGCCGCCTGCCTGCGGGGACGACGACGACGGTCCGCCGCGCGCTCGAGTGGTCCTTCGGCTCCGGCATGCGCCTCGTCCCGTCGCAGGGGAAGATTCTCGTCCTGGATTCCCTCCGTGCGGTCGAGCACTGGCAGAAGAGGCTCGACGCGCCGTAGCGGGCGGGCCTATAATCGCGCCTCCTTATGGCGCTGGACAGCGACATCCGCATCGCGCGGCAGGCCCGGATGCAGCCGATCCTCACCGTGGCCGCCGGCCTCGGGATCCCCGGGGAATTCGTCGAGCTGCACGGCTCCTTCAAGGCGAAGATCCGCCTCGAAGCCCTCTCCGCGCTGGGTCCGCCGCGGGCGAAGATCGTCGTCGTCACGGCGATGACGCCGACTCCCCTGGGCGAGGGGAAGACGGTCAACACCATCGGCCTGGCGCTCGGGCTCAACCGGATCGGGAAGCGGGCCGTCTGTGCGCTGCGGCAGCCGTCGCTCGGTCCGTTCTTCGGCGTGAAGGGCGGGGCCGCCGGCGGCGGCCGCTCCCAGGTCCTGCCGATGGATGAAATCAACCTGCGGCTGACGGGCGACATTGACGCCGTCGCCGCGTCGCACAACCTGCTGGCCGCGCTGGTCGACAATCATCTCTTCCACGGGAACAGGCTTGGACTCGACCCGGACTCGATCACGTGGACGCGCTGCGTGGACATGAACGACCGCGCCCTGCGGAGGATCCGGGTCTCGGTCGGGGAGAAATACGAGCGGGCCACGCAATTCGACATCGCGGTGGCGAGCGAGGCGATGGCGATCCTGGCGCTGTCGACCTCGTATCCGGACCTG
>Ga0137409_10005230_pt1 | contig 13531 bp, 7 predicted proteins | sample CZODoug1_16funga_FD_122059 | JGI IMG/M metagenome (GOLD analysis project Ga0137409, IMG submission 122059) | Vadose zone soil fungal communities from Angelo Coast Range Reserve, California, USA - CZODoug1_16fungal (Hybrid Assembly) | ecosystem: Environmental > Terrestrial > Soil > Vadose zone...
ACCTCATCTCTGATCGGACTGACCATCTCGCATTACCGCATTATCGAGAAGCTCGGTGGCGGAGGCATGGGTGTGGTTTACAAGGCGCAGGACACGCGCTTGGATCGTTTTGTCGCTCTGAAGTTTCTGCCCGACGATGTTGCCAGGGACCCGCAAGCCCTGAGCCGGTTCCGCCGCGAAGCCAAAGCCGCCTCGGCCCTGAATCATCCCAACATCTGCACCATTTACGACGTCGGCGAAGATAAGGCCCGGGCATTCATTGCGATGGAATTCCTCGAGGGCACCACGCTCAAGCACCGCATCGGAAGTCGCCCTCTGGAGCTGGAAACCCTGCTCTCCTTCGCAATCGAAATTGCTGACGCGCTCGACGCCGCCCACGCCCAGGGCATCATTCACCGTGACATCAAGCCAGCCAACATTTTTGTCACCAAGCGCGGTCACGCCAAGGTTCTCGATTTCGGCTTGGCAAAGGTTGCCTATTTCCCCGAAGGCGTTTCGGCTTTGCCAACCGCAACGGCGGGAGAATTGCTGACCAGCCCTGGCACTGCGGTAGGCACGATCGCTTATATGTCGCCGGAGCAGGTACGCGGCAAGGAACTGGATGCCCGCACCGATCTCTTCTCGCTGGGCGTGGTGCTCTATGAGATGGCCACAGGTGCGTTGCCATTTCGCGGAGATACTTCCGGAGTGATTTTCGAGGCCATCCTAAATAGGGAGCCGGTAGCGCCCGTGCGCCTGAATCCTGATCTGCCAGCGAAGCTGGAGGAAATTATCAACCGGGCGCTTGAGAAGGACCGTACTTTGCGCTACCAGCACGCGTCCGACCTGCATGCGGAATTTCAGAGGCTTCGGCGCGATAGCAGCTCGAGCCGTACGCGCGCATTGCCTTCAGGAGAGGCGGAACAAGCAGAACGGGAAGTGCAGGTCGCAACCTCGAAGGTAACAGCAAAAGATTCGAGACGACCCGGCTACTATCTCGCGGCGGCGTTCCTGGTGTTGGCAAGTGCGGCAGGAGCGTATCTGCTGTATCGCTCGTCTCGGAGCAGTCCTGCTGTTAGCAAGGATTGGGAGCAGGTCACCTTCTTTACCGATTCCGCGGTGTACCCGGCGCTCTCTCCCGACGGACGCATGCTGGCGTTCATACGCGGGAGTGATTCATTTTTTGGCCCGGGACAAATCTACGTCAAGTTTCTGCCGGACGGCCAGCCCGTCCAACTTACCCACGACGCCAGACTGAAATTAAGTCCGACCTTCTCTCCGGATAGCTCGCGCGTTGCCTACGGTACGGCGGCAACTTTTGACACATGGGAAGTGCCTGTCCTAGGCGGCGACTCTCATGTTCTCCTACCTAATGCATCGTCCTTGACTTGGATCGAAGCTGGGAAGCGGCTGCTCTTTTCGGAGATCAAAGAAGGATTGCACATGGTGGTGGTGACCACGGATGAAGGCCGCGGGCAAAGCCGCGACGTTTACGTTCCTCCCGGTGAGCGCAGCATGGCTCACCACTCGTATCTTTCGCCGGACGGGCGATGGGTGCTCGTTGTGGAGATGGGCAATCAGGGGGACATTTTGCCCTGCCGAGTTGTTCCCTTCCAGGGCGGTGGCGATATCCGCATCGTTGGTCCTCGCGATAGCCGGTGTATTTCCGGCGCTTGGTCCACTGACAGCAATTGGGTGTACCTCAATGCAAGGACTGACAATTTTCATATCTGGCGGCAGCGCTTTCCGGGCGGAGAAGCCGAGCAAATCACTTTTGGCCCGACCTCCCAAGAGGGGATTGCCATGGCCCCCGACGGCAAGTCGCTCATTACGTCAGTCGGCTCGCAGGACAGTACGGTGTGGTTGCATGACAAGGACGGCGACCACCAAATCTCCTCGGAAGGAAATGCCATGGCGCCTTCGTTTTCTTCGGATGGAAACAGCCTTTATTTCCTGATGACCAATGGCCAAACAAGCGGTTACGAGTTGTGGGTGACGAAGCTAAACAGCGGAAAAGTGGAGAGGCTTCTGCCGGGTTACTCAATGGCGGCATACTCAGTTTCCCGGGATGAAAAAGCAGTAGCGTTCGCCGTAAGTGACCAGAGCGGACATTCCAGCCTGTGGGTTGCGCCAACGAATCGCCGCTCCTCACCGGTGCGCCTCTCCTCAACGGTAAGCGAAGATTCTCCGCATTTTCTACCAGATGGCGATCTTGCTTTTCGCGCAATCGAAGGCAGCTCGAATTTTATCTATCGCATGAAAGAAGATGGAACAGGCCGCCGCAAGATAACGATGGAACGCATATTAGACGCCGTAGCGGTTTCGCCGGACGGCCGCTGGATCGTGGCGAGCTCACCGAATCCCGATCAAGAGCACACGATTGCGATCAAAGCATTTGAGATGGATGGAAACAAGGCGGTGCCGTTGTGCCTGGGTTATTGCTTGCTAAACTGGGACATCACCGAAAAATTCATGTACGTCCACTTCCCGGAACTGTCAGAAAACACCCACGCGTTACCAGTGCTGCATGACACGGGACTTCCGAGGTTACCGCCGGCTGGGATCTCGCGAAAGGAGGACGTCACGAACCCAAAAACTGCTGTCGCGATCCCCGGGTTCGTGGCCTCAGCGGTAAGCCCCTCCCTGTACGCCTACACCCGCCAGAATGCCCGCCGTAACCTCTACCGCATCCGGCTTCCATAATTTATAAATTCATGTGCGCAACTAAGCCCGGCAAGGGCGGAGTGCACAAAGCTGAGGTAGTGGTCTGATTCGTCGGAGAGGGAGCGATAAAATTGTTCAGCATGTAATAAATTTGCTTCTCACCAGAAATCAGTTCTAGCGTCGGATTACCAGACAAGTTACGTACCATTACTGCGTTTGTCCGATAACCGCGTACAGGCTGTTGGCTACTTTGCGTCGTTCCTAAGCGTACGCTGCTCGTACCCTTGCGTGACGTGCAGGGTGATTCAGTCGTGACGCTAGGCGTAGTCCGGACGTCACGCCTTCGTACGCGTGATTGAGACCTACTCCGCAAAGCTGCCGAGAAATGGCCCGATTCCCTCCTTGCCGTTTGCCGAGTTGAGTCTGGGCGAAATTCTCGTGTGCCCGATACGTGCCCACATTCAGGATTTACAGCATTTTGAGGCTTTTCGTGACTTCGCAGAATCAGTAACTTACGCTGGCACAACTCCCGGCAGGCTTCCGACTCCCCCCGCCTCCACCATCTAACTTGCTTATTATAGAGCAGTTAGGTTGGCAACAAATCCTGCGTTCCGGCGGTCATGCTACCCGGCGTCGGGCCGTCGTAGGCGAATTTATCGCTCGACGCGAATCCGTGAGAGGGACATACGACGGTTCCTCGATTCTCGGGATACTGAGTAGCGATGGGCCGGCCATAAGGCCGCCCCATCTTTCTTGGAGGTGCGTATGTTCCTGAATCAATCGCTTAGCGCCACGCTGAGGATGGACGACGACAAAGTACGCCTGGAGTTGTAGGGTCAAGCAGAGGGGGAGACAACTCTTATTGACTCAGACTCTTTTCGGCATGGTCTCCCGTTCTTTTTTGATTGTTGGAGGCGTGCCCATCCTTCTGGCCTGCCGCATGCTGCAGATAAAGGCGGCCGCCGATCACCAGATTGGGAACCACGAACTCCGTGAAGCCGTTTACGTGCCGCGGCGTAAGGGTCTCGCAACAACCATGTTCGGGTGTCTCGTAGCGAATTGACGCAAACGATCCTTTGACCTGAACCTGGAACTGCAGTGGTTCTTCCTCGTAGTTGATCAGTTCCAGAATGGTGTGATCCGTTCGTGGGTCACGATAGGGAATCACAAGTGTGGTCAAGGAGTTCCATAAGCTGATCGGAATCCTCTCTTTCGCCATCAAACGACGAATGTCTTGGGCAAATGTTTCGGGATCGATAATTGGGCCGGAGAATTCGATCACGCGGCCCTTCCCTACTCCGTAGACGACCGCCTGTTCGGTGCGTCGCACGCTATTGGTGGACTGCCACGGAAAGGAGCCGTGTACGTTTACGAGAACGGCCGTACCTCCCTCAGCTACGAAATCGGAGATGATTTCGATTTGTTCCTTTTCCGGAGTGGAGAAAGCAACAAGGATGTCCACGTCTTTGAGGCTGCGCGTGTTTAGATCTTCCTTACGCAGAACGCGGAAGGAAATGTTGTGGCGCGCCATCAAATTGACGGCTTCGTAGGAACCTTTCTCGCTGTCCGTCCAGACGCTAACACTCGTTACAAGTTGTAGAGAGTCGCGATTCCCGCGAACATAAAATCCCAGGAAACGCTGCACCTGCTTCCAGGTTGTCCAAGCATCGGGATCGTCGTGTGCCAAGGAATTCTGCAGGTTTTCGGGGAGATCCAGAATCAAATCGGCATGGAAGGCGCCGGCTTCCGCCACCGCCAATGCGTACTCCGCCGCGCCGGGTCCAAGTTGCTTTTGCAAGGGATCCGATGCGCTCCACGCAAAGGTGTAGAGCGGGGTGCTCCCCGGGTGAAAGGCTTGCGCAAATCGTACGACGGCCAAATTGGAATCAACCCACGGCTGGGCGGTGGGACTTGATACCTGGAGAATCCCATCTCTTTCGTAAACGAGCTGCCCTCTCCTTTGCGGTTGCTTCCCTTCGGAAAGGAGAAGCCGGAAGGTGAATTTGGGATAAGCGATGCGCAGCTTTCGGAGGAGTTCCTCCGCATCGCGTTGCTCCGCGGGCCCAGGTTCAAGGATCAGGCCCGCAAAGCCCTCTTTCGTTCCCATTTCCGCTACAGCTGCGACTTGCTGCGGAGTGACCTCCAGATAGACGCGATAACCCCGGTCGCGAGCGGCATCCATCAATGCTTCTGCGCCGGCACTCCATGGCAGCGCGAGCTCGCTTACGCCAAGACTTTTCGCAGGCGGCATGGCTCTCTGCGTCCAGCGCACCATCACTTTACCAGTGACGCGCGGAGCAACCAGGGCGCAAAGGAGCAATCCGGGAAAGAGTTTTTTTCCGATGGACATCCGATTTTCCTTCTATTTTTCTGCCATGCACATTTTCTGTGCGGAACCGGTCACAGAGACGTCACTCCGCGAATTTCCTTCCGTCAGAATCCGAGGACCGCTTGTGGCAATTTCCGTCTGGCCTTCCGAGGAAACCCAAATTGCGGCAGCGTCACCCACACCCTCGACCAAGCCCCTCCCTTTTTCGGGCCCTACCAGCAATAAGGTAGTAGAGAGAGCATCGGAGACTGTTCCCGTCTTGGCGACAACGCTGAGAGCATATTTCGTTCTTAAGGGCGCGCCCTTTTCCGGATCGATGATGTGGCCTGCGGACTCGTTCCCAAGAAGACTTTTGGGTGTCTGCTCTGAAGTGGAAACGCTGTTTTCACAAAGCATGACCTGGGGGTCAATCTTATTGGAGGGGTCTCTCAAGTGCACAAGCCATCCAGCGTGGCCCGGGGGAGAACCCACCCCATAAAAGGTGCTTCCACCGGCGTCAATGAGTGCGCTCTTGATGTCACGCGCGCGCAGAATTTCCACGGCGCGATCTACGGCATAACCCTTGCCGATGGCACCCAAATCAATTTGCAGGCAAGGAGAATGAAACTTGATTTGATTCGGGGGAATTAGCTCGACTTTTTCAAATCCCACACAAGCTCGCAGTTTTTCCTCCTCTGCGGGAGGCGGAACAGGCTCGCCACGCAAGGCGGCTTTCCAGCGGTCGACGAGGGGACCCACCGTCACATCGAACTTCCCGCCAGAGAGCCTGGAAAAGCTCAACGATTCCTCAATCACGCGGTAGAGATCGGGCGAGACAACCTGGGCACGGAAATGGGCAGTGCGATTCAACCTGCTCAGTTCGCTGTCGGTTTTGTAGTTGCTCATGACGCCATCGAGGCGGACGATCTCCTGAAGCGCTTCTTCCATCGCTTGAGCCGCATGGTCCGAGGATGGGTGGTAAACAACGATTTCAAACACCGTGCCCATGATGTATTTATCTTTGTGGAATAGAGAAGCCTTCAACTCCGGCGCTGCGGCCGACGTGGCAGTGAAAGCGGCCAAGAGCAGCCCTGCGACGATGGCCTTACTCCAGGGCATAAACCTCACCGTCGTTACTTGCGACGTAGATGAACTTCCCAGAAATTACGGGCGCGGCTTGAAGGGAGCTGCCGACACCCGCGCGCCATACAATCTTCCCCGTGGCGTTGTCCAAAGCGAGAGTTCCTCCCGTCTGGATGTAAACAACCGATTCGCCGATGACCGGCGGAGCGGTGATCACCTGACCAGCGCGAGTCTTCCATCGCAACTTCCCCGAGGCAATCTCCAATGCGTACAAAAAACCGTCCTTGCTTCCCACCACCGCAAGTTCACCGCAGACCGCGGGAGAAGACGCAATTCCCAACCCCGTTTCGAATTTCCATTTCACCGCTCCGGAGCTCGCGTCCATAGCATAAAAGAAGAAATCTTCGGACCCGATGAGAAGAATGTTTCCGGCAAGAGCCGGCGAGGAATCGATGCCGTTTCCTGTGAGAGTAGTCCAAACAATCGTTCCCGAAACGGCATCCAGGGCGCAAACACTCCCGCTTCCAGACCCTACGTAGATTGTCTTCTCCGCGGCATAGGCCGTGGAATAGATACGCCCGTCAAGCGATTGCTTCCAGCGCGTGTTCCCCGTTTCCGCTTCGACTGCGTACATATGACCGTCGGCGCTGCCGAAAAAGACAAGTCCGTGGCGGATAGCCGGCGAGGCCCAGACTTCTGCTGGAGTGGAAGCCGCCCAGATCTTCGCACCGGATTCGCAATCCAAGGCATAGACCTTACCGTTGTCGCAACCGAAAAAGATCCTGTTCGCGCTCAGAGAAGGTGTGGAGTGGATCTGGCCCGCGGCTTGAAATTTCCATTTTACCCGGCCAGTTTCCACGCTGATCGCATGCAGAATCCCAGGAACCGAGGCTACATAGAGAATCCCATCCCGCAGCACGGGAGCGGATCGAACAGAGCCACGCACGCGCGTTTGCCACCGCGCGCGCACCGGAGCCGGTAACGTTTGCGCTCCCTGCCGTCCACTTCGTGTGTTGTCGTAGAGCAACGTGACCCAGTCATTTTCGGCTGTGAGCGCCTCGGATGTGCTGGACGAGTTGTACATCTTTTGCATTAGCCCAGGAAAATTTGACGATGATCGATCTGTTGGAGATCCGAGATGCCAAGCCCCAGCTTTCCGGCCGCCGCGATATGTCCGGGCTGACGGTAAAACAGATTCTTGCCGGGATTGTGGTAGAACTCTTCCCCGTTTGTCGTAATGCTCTTCGGATCGCGTTCCCAGACGGATGGCGCTCCCTCCTGACGCCTTTTTTTCTCAATGGCTTGCAATTCAATGGTGTCCATCGCCACGGGATCTGTTCCTACCAGGAGGAGCCCCGCTGGATAGATGAACTCCTGGGCTTGCGTCAACGGTCCTCCATGCCAGACCTGGCGGGTGCCATCCATGACGTGCAAAACAGCTTTCGAGCGCAGGGGTTCTACAGAACACATGACGCCGATGAGAGGATCGGTGAAGGAGTAGGGCGTCTGATGGGAACGAGCCACGTTATTAAACGTGCCGTAACCAAGGTTTTTCAAACAACCAGTGACTCCGGCGGCAGAGTGGTCCTTCATGGTGGGAACGTTGATGATCTTGGTGAGTTTTTGGGTGACCAAACTCGCCATATACGACCGCGTCTCCCACTCCCCAAAAAAACTTGCCTGGCAATAGACGTTTGCATCGTACCCGGAGGCGTCCAGCTTGCTGTCCTGGATGCCGACAACATTTATTCCAGGAGGAAGCAGAGTCTGGTAGCTGCCGATGTCCATTTCGTAAGCGTAGCGGTCAAAAACGATGATGTTGCGCGCAGGAACGCCAGCGGACTCCAGTCCCTTGATGATCTCTCTAACGATCTCAGGAGAGGAGCAGCAAGCCGGCGCGCCCGAGGGATTGATCTTGATTCCGATCACATCCGCAGGTGCAACGAATTTGGCCCAGGCTCCCCGGCTGGTCGGCTCGCCCGTGAGTTCCTTCATTCCCCGTTCGAGCATTTGACTGACAATGGGTTGCGACACGCGATTGCCCACGATGGAGCGACCATCGGAAAGTTCGATGACTCGGCCGGGGAACAACCCCGGCATGCGGAGGGGCGATGGCTTGCTCCGCGAGAGTTCATGCACATCGATGGCCGGAGCCTGAGGCAGCGAAACTTCGTCTGCGGCCATCTCTTGGACACTTCCGAGAAGCAGACCAGCGCTTCCCAGACAGGTGCGCTTTACGAAAGTGCGGCGATCCATGAGCAGGTTGACTCCTCTTCGAATTCTCTACGATGGCCGAGAGATCTACCTTGACCGGTACCACAGGAACAGACATTCGCCTTCGCGATGTCGCAGAGCAACTCAGGCTACGCCACACCGTGCCGCGTTTACAAGAGCTACACGCGCCGTGAAGAGCGTGAAGTCACAAAGCCTTCGGCCTGCCGGTTCTTAGAGAACTTCCCGTTCCGAAGAAGGGACCTCTTCCGTCCGGGCTGCTTGAACACCCGTGAAACTCCTCCCGACGATTCACGAAGTGCTCATCTGCTTGCATCTAGTGACAACGCGGCTTCGACTCAGTACACTTGCGACGATTTTCGATTCATTACTTGGTTAGCGCTGAGGCAGTATCAATCAAAGGGATCTGACATGTCACAACGCAGAGAGTTATCTTTTGGAGTTTCGGCAGCACTAGCATTCCTACTCTGTATGCCTACGGGCGCACAAGCCCAGGCGCCGCGTTTCGATTTGTTGCTGAAGGGCGGCCACGTAATCGATCCCGCCAATCATTTGGATGGCATAATGGATGTGGCAGTTTCGGGCGGCAAAATTGCCGCTATCGAGAAGAACATTCCCGCCCCCGAGGCCGGAAAAGTGGTCGACGTCACAGGTCTCTATGTCACACCAGGCCTGATTGATATTCACGTCCATATCGGACATGGGGGCGCCCCCCTCGACTGGTTTACCCCAGAAGCCCGCGCGCACAATTTGCCGCTGGGAATCCCAGCTGATCTCGCGCTGCAATCTGGCGTTACCACGATCGTGGACGCGGGCACCGCTGGAGCCGAAACCTTTGCACTGGAGAAGATGGAGGTCATTGACCGGGCCAAAGTACGCGTGCTCGCTTTCCTCAACATTGTCGCCAATGGCATGGAGGGAGGGTTGGAACAGACCGTCGATCAGATGGATTCGAAACGTTGCGCAGAAATAATCCGGAAATATCCGGAAGTTATCGTCGGAGTGAAAACTGCTCATTACTGGACAGAAGCTCCCTGGGATCCTGCACACACACCGTGGGCAGCTGTGGATCGCGCCATCGAGTGCGGGCAAGCGGCCGGCGTGCCGGTCATGTTTGACTTCTGGCCGCGTTCGGACAGGTCGTACGCCGATCTGATCCTTAAGAAGGCACGGCCCGGTGATATTCACACACACGTTTTTGCGCAACAGTTCCCAATTCTCCTCCCGGATGGCAAGATCAATCCGATCCTGGCCCAAGCTCGGAGCCGGGGCGTGATCTTCGATGTCGGCCATGGTGCGGGAAGCTTTTGGTTTCGCAATGCTGTGCCGGCGGTCAGGCAAGGCTTCATCCCCGATTCCATGTCGACGGATTTGCACACCGGCAACTTCACCGTGCTCAATATGGCGCAGGTAATTTCCAAGTTTCGAGCCATGGGCGTGCCTCTGAACGATCTAATACGCCGATCAACAGTGAATCCCGCTAGTGAAATTCATCGGCCGGATCTGGGAACATTGTCGGTTGGCAAGGAAGCGGATATTGCCGTCCTTGAGGAACTTCTGGGACATTTCGGATACATCGACTGTGGTTTTGCCCGCATGGATGGAACGGTGCACATCGTGGCGCGCATGACCGTTCGTGCCGGCCGGATTCTGTACGATCCTTCGGGTCTCAGCATGGTCGAGTGGGAGAAGGCACGCCCACAATACTTTAATGCACGGACGTTGTCAGGTTCGTTGCCGGCGATGGCGGATGATTACCCGCGGCATTGAGAGAAGAGGAGGGCGCATGCCAGAAAAAATCAGCCGTCGAAGGATGCTGCACAAAGGGGGCGCGATTCTTGTGGGCGGCGCAGGAGTTTGCGCGAGTTCTGCTCTGCAAGCGGGTGAGCCCCATCCTTCCTTGGCTTCTGTGAAAGTAATGGACTACTACCAGAAGTTGGGTGTCAATCACTTGATCAACGCGGCAGGCACCTACACGACGCTGTCGGCCTCCACCATGCCCGATGAGGTGCAGGCGGCGATGGCCCTGGCCGCACTACGGCCCGTGAACTTGATCGAATTGCAAGATGCAGCGGGCGAGTACCTCGCGAAACTCTTACATTGTGGAGGGGCCCTTGTCACTTCAGGCGCTTCGGCCGGACTCACCTTGGGAACAGCGGCCTGCGTCACACTCGACAACAAAACCGCCGTCGTCAGCCTTCCGACCGATCTGAGCGGACTGAAAAATGAGGTGATTGTTCAGAAGGCCCATCGCTATGATTACGATCACGCTATCCGCAATTGTGGTGTTCACTTCGTTGAAGTGGAAACCCTGGAACAGTATGAGAAGGCCTTTACGGAGCGGACGGTAATGACCCAGTTCTTTAATGCGGGAGAGGGCGAGAAGATCGGTAGGGAAGAATGGGTGCAGGTGGCACACAAACATGGGGTGCCGTGTTTCAACGATGCTGCTGCCGACGTACCTCCGATTTCCAATCTTTGGAACTACACGCAAATGGGCTTTGACTTGGTGACCTTCTCGGGTGGCAAGGGCCTGCGTGGCCCACAATGTACAGGATTGCTGCTTGGAAGAAAGGACCTGATCGACGCAGCGAAGCTGAACAATTCTCCCAATTCGAATGCCATCGGGCGCGGCTTGAAAGTGGCGAAAGAAGAAATCGTGGGTTTGGTTGCGGCGGTGGATTGGTTTCTCAGTCAAAATGACGCAGCCCTCGAAGCCGAATTCCGCAAACGCGCTAAACTCATCGCCGACCACGTGAAGCCGCTTCCGACTGTGGAAACAAAGATATTTATTCCCCCCGTTGCGAATCACGTTCCTCACCTGTTAATCAGTTATGACCAGAATCGGATCAAGATCACTGGACCCGAAGTTATGCAGAAGATGAGGCAAGGAAATCCGCGCATTGAGCTGAATCCCGCGACCGGGGGTAATCCGGCCAGTGCAGGATTGCCGGGCGGACCTAACACCATCGTTGTCGGCGTTTGGATGTTGCAACCTGGCGAAGACTTAGTAGTGGCAAAGCGCCTTCACGAAGTCTTGCAGAGTGCACTGCAAGCCTAATGCCCATTTCTCATCAAAAGAGGCCATGACATGTTTGGGTCACCGGCGAGGAGTGACCTAACTGGGGATTTTTGCACGAGCGGGAGTGAGAGAGATCAATCATGAGAGTGGCGGCGTGGACAAATAAGTTATTATTACAGAAGGATTAACCCGTGACCCGCAACTTCACGATTTTGCTCCCGCGATCAGAAATGGCCACTCGGGCGGCTGTTTTTCGCCACTTTTTGGGCTTTGGGTTGTTCTCGGCCCTTGAAACGTAAAGAAAATAAAAACGCTGCCATCGAAGACGCGCTTGGGCGCGAGTGGGAATGCACCCCGGTGCGGCTATCGCTCGTGGTCAAATGAAAAGGCAAAGAAAGCTTCGGCTTCTCCGGCCAATGAGAAGTGAGATCTTCCTTTACAAGATTGACCAGCGGGCTGAAAATCCCGCGTTCCAGATACGATCCAGTTAGGCGCAATTTTGCCGTTTGCTGCGTTTTTGGCGTCTCGAAAAATCAATAACTTACGTGTTTTCAATACCCCTGAATATTCCGACGCCTCCGCCTCCACCATTCTAAACGGATCTCATTGACATTCGGTTAACCCGCATAGTTCGTGCGCGTTAATCAGTTGCGGCAACGTCGCTATGAAACAAATGCAGGCCGCGTCACCGCAAGTTTAAACCTGAGAATTATCCGTGGAGGGGATCCCAACGGGTTTTCCGCTCGAAGCCTAGGCGCGGCTTCTTGTTCTTTATTTCACCGTGCCCTCAAGAAAAAGTATCCATCCTCAGAATCGGCGAATCCACTCGATGGTGCCGTGCGCGTGAGTAGTCTGGGGATCGCGGTCCCATCCCTGGAGCCTCCCCCTCATGAACTTGTCACGAACCTGAAGAGGAAGATCAACGAGGCGCCCACATGGGATTGCGGGTGAAGAGCCCATTGACGAATCCCATTTGATAAACAATAAGAAGGCCGAAGGCCAGACTTACCAGTCCTGAGACTAGTCCCAGGCCACGATTGAGGCGAGCAAAGCGACCTTCGGAGAACGTAAATGGGACCGCAATCGCTGCAGTGATCAGCATCATTCCCGCAACGGTGCCGATCCCGAATACCAGGAGATATAAGATTGCCCATGAGGGAACGCGGATGGCTGTGAGCACCAACAAAGCAACTGCTGCCGATCCGGCAAGACCGTGAACGACGCCCACAGTCAATGGCCGCACGACTTGATAGAGACCCAGTCGGCCAAACGTACGATCCATCCATCCTACGGGTGTCGCTTCCTCAGCATGGCCGTGTCTCTCAGGACCGTGACCATGCGGATGACTGTGAATGTAGTCTCCGTGTCCGTGGGGATGCGCGTGTTGTCCCTGCGGAAAGGCCACGCCTGTTTCCGTAATCCAGCGCATCATCCCAGACAGATTCAGAATTCCCAGAAGAATCAGCATCAGGCCGACTGACAATTCCATCGTGAGACCGACTCTTGGCGGGATCACGAGACCAAATAGAATGATTGCCGAACCAACAACGAAAATCGTGATCGTATGACCCAAGCCCCAGAGGACTCCAATCAAAGCCGCATGGCGCACGCTTCGCTGGCGGCTCACAATCGTCGTTACGGCGATGACGTGGTCCGGATCGGTCGCGTGGCGCATCCCGAGAAAAAAGCCAAGAGCCATGATGGAAGAAAAAGTGACCATTTATTCTCAGACAGCAACGTCCGCGCTATTGAAGATCGTCGGATACTAGCACGCCAATCAGAGGCCGCGCGTAGTGGACTCGAGTGCGACCCTCCCAAAGGCTCGAGCCTTCGCCTTTGCGGCTCTTTCTTCTCGGTTCCTTGGTGGTGCATTCGTTTCGAGGGAATGAATGAGACGAGTCGAGACCCCGGCTATTTCATCGACAGCTGCCAGGAACGCGGCCTCATTGGCTCTCGACGGTTTGTTAAAGCCGCTGATTTTTCTCACGAATTGGAGTGAGGCGGCTTGAATCTCTTCGCCGGTGACGGGCGGATCAAAGTTGAAAAGTGTTTTGATATTCCTGCACATTCCTCTGACCTCAACTAGACTTGGCTTTTTTTTGTGTCCCTCGTTGGAACTAAAATCCGGTCTTATGTTGCGCCTGCCGAGTTTGCCGCCTTGGAAGAAGTGCAGCGCTGGCGCGCATAACTCGCCCAGGGACCCGTTGGGTCCAATCTCACATAGGCCTGCCAGTGCTGCTTCG
>Ga0137409_10005233_pt1 | contig 13530 bp, 15 predicted proteins | sample CZODoug1_16funga_FD_122059 | JGI IMG/M metagenome (GOLD analysis project Ga0137409, IMG submission 122059) | Vadose zone soil fungal communities from Angelo Coast Range Reserve, California, USA - CZODoug1_16fungal (Hybrid Assembly) | ecosystem: Environmental > Terrestrial > Soil > Vadose zone...
CGGCCTCGAAGGTAGCGACGGCCTGCAGAACCTTACCGAGAGCCTTCTCGCGGTGCAGCTCATCCCGCCCGGCGCATACGTTGTAATGCACGGCCGCGTCTATCCCGCCGACCGCGTCCGCAAGGACAGAGCGCTCGGTAGCTTTGTCAGTATTGAAAGCCAAACGGAATAATTGTTAGGGTCACCGGCGCAAGGCCTCGCTTCGGAGACTTCAGCCTTGTGACGTAGGTCGCGAGTTGCAAATGATCGAAACCATCATTCTTGAAGAGCTGAGCGCTCGCAGGCGGTTCCAGACAGCACCTTGCCTGGAGGAACGCGAGCGATACCTCTTCCACCTCTTGCGGCGGGGTTTCGGGCCCGCCTATCTGCGGACCGTGTCGTTCTTCCTCTTGCGGATCATCGAATTTCTGCGACTCACTACGCTTCGGATGGTGGAGCCGGAAGAAATCGAACGGGCCGCCCTCGCCTGGGCTGCTTATCGCGGGCCGGACCGGAGAGGACTGAAAGTGACGGGTAACACCACGGTGCGCTTCCCCCGCGTGGCGAAGAATTGGCTTCGTTTTCATGGCCGGCTCGCGGTTGCCCCTGCTCCCGTGCACCCGTACGAAAAGGAGATTGCAGACTTCACTGACTTCCTGCGTTCGACGAACGCAGTCTCGCCCGCAACGATTGACGCATACAGGTCGCGGGCGAAGTTAGTACTTTCCTGGCTGGCCGCAAACGGTCGGACTCTTTCGAATGTGAGTCTGAATGACGTGGATGAGTTCTTCGAGGCCAAACGCATCCACGGGTGGAGTCTCTCGACGGTTGCCAGTCACGCTCAGGCGATGCGCGCCTTTTTTTTGCATGCCGAAGCTCACGGCTGGTGCGCGCCGGGCGTCGCAAGGGGAATTCGCAAACCCCGTTTGTCCAAATACGACGGCGTTTCGAGAGGCCCCGCGTGGGCCGATGTGCGCCGACTGCTCCGGCATGCCAGCAAGAAAACGACAACTTCATCGCTGCGGGCCTACGCCATGCTGTTGGTGTGTTCGATCTATGCACTGCGCAGCAGCGAGGTTTCAGGTTTACAGTTGATCGATATCGACTGGCGGGAAGAAACGTTCTGCGTCAGGCGTGCCAAACGCGGCGGGTATCAGCGCTATCCCCTTCAATACGAAGTCGGGGAAGCGATCCTACGCTATCTCAAGGTGAGGCCGCGCTGCGCCTGTCGAAATGTGTTCGTGACATTCCAGCAGCCGTACCGTCCCGTGTCGGGTTGCGCGATGTGGGCCGTCGTGAGCCACCGATTTGCTGCTCTGGGTATTCGGTCGAAGGGGCGTGGCCCGCATGCGCTTCGGCACGCCTGCGCCACACACCTGCTCAGGAAGGGGACTCCACTCAAGGACATCGCCGACTTCCTCGGTCACCGCAACGCGAAAGCGATTGGCATCTATGCAAAATTCGATACACGGTCCCTGCGCAAAGTTGCCGCCTTCAGCCTGAAGGGCCTGTGACTCTCTCGGGCGCCATCCAAGCCTACGTCGACCAAAAGCGAGCACATGGTGTCCTGTTCGACAAAGCGGTCAAAGACCTTCGGTCGTTTCTGAGGAAAGTCGGCGATGTGCCGCTCGATACGATCCGGCCAGCACAGATCCTTGATTTTCTGAACGGCCCGCGCACTTGCAGCAACACCTGGGGTAAGAAATTCAGTCTCCTCAAATTCTTTTTCGAACACTGGGCGGCGCGCGGACTGCTCGATGGGTCGCCGATGCCGCCGCGCATTCGTCCACCGGCGGCGCAAACATTTGTGCCCTACGTCTATACCCGTAACGAGGTGCAGCTTCTTCTTCGGGCGACATCTTCTTGGCAGAGCTCTTCGTGGCAGAACAAGAAGATGTGCCGGATGGATCCCCAAACGTTCCGCATCTTCCTCCTGACTCTCTACGCGACGGGGATGCGAACGGGCGAAGCGCTGAATCTCCTGCGGAAAGATGTGGACTTCAAAAGGGGCGTCATCCGCATTCGCGGCGGGCGTTTCCGTCTCCCTCGGAATATTCCAATCGGCCCCGACCTCCAAGCGAGATTGCGGCGACACGAACACGCTCTCGCCAATGGGCCTGGCGAGCGTCTTTACTTCTTCGTGGGCAAAGACGGCAAAGCCCTCAACGAAAATGCACTGAGGGTTGCGTTCCGCAAACTGCGCTATCTCGCACGAGTTCAGCGGTACGACGCTGCGGTCTATCAGCCTCGCATGGAAGACTTGCGAGCGACGTTCGCGGTGCATCGCCTCGCCAGTTGGCTCAGGCAAAAGTCCGATACGAATCGGCTGATCCCCGCGCTTTCCGCGTATATGGGGCTGTGCGGATTAGGCTCTACCGAGCGCTACCTGAAGCTGATGCCGGAACGTTTTCGGACTCAACTTGTCATGTTGAGTCCGCAGCACCCAAGGCGGAAGCGTTGGCGCGACGATCGTGCTCTGATGAAATTCCTGGCAGACTTGTGACACCAGGCCGGTAAATGATTAAGGCAGTCGCCGCACTTGGCGACCACGAATTGACGCGGCGTTTCCCAATTTGTGCGCAGTAACGAAATCTGCCGCAGCCTGTAAATCGTCGCGCTCTAAGCGCGTTCGCTCGACAGTACCGTCTGCTCTTTGCACAATCCCAAAGTATTTTTCACGGGGGCGAATTTGCCATCCGACCCACACTACTGGTGAAAGGTCTCTTTCAACAGCGCCTCGCGCAGCGTCATGTCCTGCCTTGGACGCACGAACGTGCATCCTCTTCGGTTTCGGCTTCCTTCGCATGGGCACCTCCCATCGCCAAAGGCTAGGCGCCGACGGGAGGGCATGGGGAATCTTTCGCAAACTGTCCGCAATTGCGGACAGCCGCTCGCCTCGCGAGCGGCCGAAAATATCGCCACCGAAGCCACTCCGAAAACCAGCCCTCCTATGTCCTTGATAAGCCAGCCTTAACGAGCCGAAAGTTGGCGGTCCTTGCGGTACGCACCGCCAGCGGTCCTTTCGTGGCATTTAAGTGGCATTTTTCCTTTGGATTCTAGCGATTCCTGGCATCCAGGCATTGGTGAAACTCGTGGCATCTCTTGGCGGAACTCGTGGCTTTCCCGCCGCCTCCTGGCGGAGTAGACTCCGCACATGCCTCGGCCCGCAAACAGACTTCCGGCTCTTGGCTCGATCGTCCAGGCCAAGCCCGATTGCTGTCCGACATGTGACGGCCGGCAGATCGTCAAGAACGGTCTGCGGAAGAACAGCCACCGGCATATTCAAATTTACTGGTGTAAAGACTGTGCTCGTCACTTTTCTTTCTTGGCGGGATTGAAAGACGTCAAGTATCCCCCGCGAGTCATCGCGCGGGCACTCTGCCTCTACAATCTAGGACACTCGCAGGAGCAGACGGCGCGCCGCATCGGCGCAGAATTCCGCGTGGCTGTCCCGCGCCGAACGATCTCCGAGTGGATTCTCGGCTACCAATCCATTACGACCTTCCATCGATTCCGTTCGGTAGCGCTCCAAGAATTCGGACGGGGCATGTTGAAGGAAAGAACGCTGGAGCACCGGCAGAACTACCAATACAAAGTTCATTTGGCCAAGCTAGGGCTCACGACAAAAGCGATTCCGGCAGATGTAGGAGCAAAGGCGAAGAACTACCTATTTAGCATTTTTGACGGCTTCCCCGATGAGTTGTTCCGGGACGAACATATCGACAATCTCGATCAACAGGTCGGAACGGAAGCAAAGGCGTCACCGCCTGCTGTGATGAGATCCTCGACATCCGACTTCGAGACGCTACCGCTATCTCGAATCGCGAAACAAAATTTGGCAAACGATCTCGCTGCAATGGGCCTACTGCTTGCACGCAAGAACAAGGATCGTCATCCCTCCATACAAGATTTCATGCTCGCGAACGATTCCTGCACGATCGCTTGCGAAGTTCCGGTCTATCTCACCGCAGAAGAAATTGGCTATTACAAGTCCAAAGGATTTTTCCTGAACTTGCCGGAACTGTCGAAGCCAATCACAGGCCACATCGACATCGTGCAGTTCCGAAATGGCTTCATCCACTTGCTGGACTACAAGCCAAAAGCTCGCGAGATCGACGCCGTCAATCAACTTGTGATTTATGCGTTGGCGTTTGCATCCCGCGCGCGACTGCCCGTGAAGGCTTTCAAATGCGCGTGGTTCGACGAAAAGGATTTCTTTGAGTTCTTTCCGCTGCAGGCGGTGAGAGCAAAAACGCTCCACGCGACCGCATAGGACGCCGCGAGGGTGCTCCGCCGCTTTACGCTGTCCGTCGTTACCAATTGGATTGCATTTCGTCCTTTTGCGCCGCTCGTTCCTGGGCTTGGCTTCGGGAGAATTCCCACGCCTTGCAGCTTCGCTCGGGCTGCTTTGCCGGTTCCTCACCAAAGAATCCGCGAAACCCCACGCCGATTCTTTGGGTCCCTCCCACAAAGCCCTCGCTCGCTTTAGGAGTGGTCTCCCTCGCTCTGGTCGCCCCAGGAAACGGGGCCCAAAAGGAGATCGAAATGCATAACACAATCCAAATGATCGGTAACTTGGGGCGAGACCCGGAACAGCGCGAGACGCGAGCCAATGGCGCGCCCTTCACGATCCTGTCCGTCGCTACACGGCGCTCTTGGAAGAACGCCGAAGGCGGCTGGGAATCGCGGACCGACTGGCACCGCGTCGTCTGCTTCCAGCGCGTAGGCGAATCCGCACTGGCGCTTCATAAGGGCGACCAAGTGTTCATCGCGGGGTCGCTCGTGAGCAGCAAGCACGACCGCCAAGTCGGCAGCGGCGAGAAAGCCACAACGCTGAAAGTCACTTCGTGGCAGATTCGCGCGAACGTCCTTCGCAAATTGAATCGCGCTGCCAAGGAGCCGGAAGCACTTACTTCCGGCTCTCAGAATGAGTCTGATAGTGCTCCTTTCTGAGCGGTCTGAATTTCTTCTGCCCCGGCTTTTGCCGGGGCCTCTTTCATCTTCCTAGATCTTCCGTCATCGCTGCCATCTACCCGCCCTACAGCGCGATTCCACTCAGCTTTTGTCCGCGGATTCGCTTCCTATCATGCCGCCCGGATATGCCCTGCGGCTGACGAGGTATTGGACGAAATTCGGTCCTGCCTCTAACGTTCGCGAAAGCTTCTGGAGGAGACGAGACACCATGAAATCAACCTCGAAACGATTCGCAGCGTGGCTTGAAAGGCGAGCGAAGTTCGCTGGAACGCTTGCGGCAACGCTCGCACTCGCGTTGCCGGTTTATTCGCAAGCAGGTGGCGGTTCCCCTTGGGAGAACGCCGTGAACGTCCTGCAGCAGGCGTTCACCGGAACGATTGCCAAGGGCCTTGCCCTCGTCGCAATCGTGGTGGGCGGGCTGACTTTCGCGTTCGGCGAAGGCGGCGGGAAAAAGACTTTCGCAGGCATCGTCTTTGGTCTCGGCATGGCAGTCCTTGCCGTGAATTTTCTTACCTGGCTTTTCGGAGTTTAGTGACCACAGAGTCCAGCCCGATGCGAACCAATCCTCTATTCCGGTCCCTCAATCGTCCGCTCACGATCCTCGGAGCGGAGCGCAAGCTGTTTTTCTTCGCGCTCGTCATGGGCGCTTGCGTCTTCAATCTGTTCAGCAGCCTGTTGGGGGCGCTGGGAATGTTTTTCGCGCTTTATCTCTTTGCGCGTTGGGCAACGCGGACAGACCCTCAGATTTTGCGCTTCCTTCTCAATTCCACAAAGATTCGCGCGCAATACGACCCATTAAAGTTCGAGCCAATCGAGATAAGGAGGATTGGCCATGTATAAGCTCGCAGCGATCACCAAAGACCATCGCGAAGCCGCAGCGCTTTGCTCGCAAATCAATCTGTTCGGGTTTGTGGACGGCGAAGCTTTCTTGACCAAGAGCGGCGATGTCGGCGTCGTCATCGCTGTTGACGGCGTGGACTACGAGTGTCTCGACAACAACGCCGTTGAGAACGTCACGCGGCGGCTCGCTGCGGCATTCCGCGTGTTCGACGAAAAATGCCGTGTCTATCAGTATCTGTTCAAGCGGAACCACGAAACGATCCCGTACAAAACCTATGGCAATCCGATTGTAAACGCCGCGATCCAGAACCGCATCGAATTCCTGAAAAGCAAGGCTGACTCGCTCTATTCGTTTCAAATCTGTTATGTCGTTCTCCACGAAGGCTTCCGTTACCACACGTCCATCCTCAACAGTCTCGGCCAGCTCCCCTCTCATCCCAAGGAAGCGATGCGGGAGCTGCAGGGACTTCTGTCCAGCCGCAAGCAAGCGGTCCTGATTGACTCGGAACTGGCGAGCTCGCTGTCCTCGTTGCACGCGAAGGCGCGGAGCTTCCTGGGACAGGTCGGCGACTTCGTGGAGGCCCGTGTTCTCGCGAAGGCCGATGCGTTTCGTGTTCTGAAGCAAGTACTGAACTTTTCTCCGCTGAAACTCGAAACTGCACGCCTGACTCGCGACACTTTCCTCGACTATTTCCTCGCGGAATCTCACATCGAGTGTCATCGCGGACATCTCCGGCTCGACGACTATTACGTCAAAGTCCTTACGCTCAAAGAACCGTCCCCGCATAGCTTCCCCCTGATCTTTAAGCGCCTTCTTGAAGTGGAAGCCAACTACTTTCTTTGCAGCGAATGGCGCAAGCAAGACCCCGCACAGAGCCGGAGTCTCATCCATTCGCGCCGCCGACACTTCCACAACACGAAGCGGTCGCTCGCCAGCTACGTGACTTCGCCGGAGCAAGTTCACGGCGCAGCCGACGTTCTCGTGGACGAATCCAAGGAAGCACAGATTCACGACTTGGGGGAAGCGCTCAAAGAACTCGAAATCAACGGGAACTATTTCGGACAGTATTCACTGACGGTCGTTGTTTACGACGAGTCCCTCGCGAAAGTGGACGCGGCATGCGCGGATTTTTATAAAGCCTTCAGTGTGCACGACGCACAACTCTACGAAGAGAAATACAACCTGTTCAATGCCTACCTCGCGACGGTACCCGGCAACTATGCCTTCAATCTTCGTTCGTTGCTCATCCTGAATACCAACTACGCCGACTTCTCGCTGCTTTTCACTCTCCATTCCGGCCACCAGTGGAACGACCACCTGAAACAGGAGTACCTGGCCGTCCTTGAAACCAATCACCGCACTCCCTACTACCTCAATCTGCATTGCAAGGACACGGCGCATACCGTGATCCTCGGGCGTACCGGCTCGGGGAAAAGCTTTTTTGGAAATTTCATTCTTACGAATCTGCAGAAATACGATCCCTACACCTTCATTTTTGATCTGGGCGGAAGTTTCGAGCACCTGACGCGCCTGTTTGAAGGTACGTACGTCAAAGTCGGTCCGCACAGCGCGGCTTTCAAAATCAATCCGTTCTGCTTGCCCAAGACCAAAGCGAATCTCGATTTCCTTGCTCTCTTCGTTCAGGTCCTCGCCGACAACCACGGCAATGGCCTCTCGCTCGAAGAAGAACAAGAGCTGTATCAGCAGATCGAAAACCTGTATAGCGTCGATCCAGAATTGCGCACGCTAGGCGTCCTCGCGAACACGCTCCCACGGGCTCTGTCGCTCAAACTCCAAAAATGGACCGCAAGCGGCCAGTTCGGCTTTCTCTTCGACAACGCCGAAGATACGGTGAGCTTCTCGAAATTCCAATGCTTCGATTTTCAGGGCATGGAACAGTATCCGAGCATTCTTGAGCCTCTGCTCTTCTATATCCTGCATCGCGCCAACCACGTCATCACCAACCGGGAAATCACGCACATTTTCAAAGCTTTCTTCATCGATGAGGCCTGGACGTTCTTTCGCAACGCGCGCATCAAGGGCTACATCGTTGAGGCGCTCAAGACTTGGCGCAAGCAAAACGCCGCCATGATCCTCTCCACGCAGTCACTCGACGAACTACGAAAATCCGACATCGTTGACGTAATTATCGAAACCTGCGCAACCAAGATCTTCCTTGCCAACCCGGACATGGACCGCGAGCTGTACCGCAACCAGTTTCACCTCAATGAGACGGAAATCGGCCTCATCGCATCGCTCGTTCCGAAACGGCAGTTACTCATCAAGAACCATGAGATCGCCAAAGTGGCAAACCTCGAAGTCGACCGAAAGAGCTACTGGCTCTACACCAATGATCCCTTCGATAACCGCAAGCGCGCCGCCGCGTTTGAAGAGTTTGGATTCGAGCGAGGGCTCGAAGTCCTTGCGGGAGGCCATCAATGACTCCCAATCTCACGTCGGGCCCGCCATTCCTCCAAACAGCTGTGATTGGGTGTGCCGCTCTGGTGGCTTCCTTGATTTCCATCTCGATTTGCCTCTGGCCACGGAGGCACGAGCCGCAGATCGGGGAACTGCAAGCGGTCCGCTCCAAAGGAGAATTGCCATGAACACGCAACACAAAAGGAGTGTACGGACAATCTTAACAGTTGCCGCACTCCTTCTCGGCTCCATTGCACTCGCGCCAACCAACGCCCTTGCCGAAAGCGGCGCACGCAAAGTGCAGTACGCCGAGACCGACATCATTCCGGTTCACGCCAAGATTCGCTTCTCGACACTCATCGTGCTTCCCGTGAACGAAGAGATCCTCGACGCCACGACCGGAGACAAAGAATTCTGGATCATCAACGGCGCTCACAACCTGTGCTATCTGCACCCCGCACAGCAAGGCATTCGCAGCAACTTGAATCTCATCACGTCGTCCGGCCACGTCTACTCCTTCCTGCTAAGCGAAATCAGCAATGATCCAACAACCGAACCCGATTTGAAGATTTTTGTTGAACGCAAAGAGGAATCGACCATCAACGGAGTGACGGGTGCCCCACCGCTCGCGCGCGCCTCCGATGTGCAGGCCTACAAGTCAGCCGTGGAAGCGGCGCATGCGGAAGCCGCGCAGGCTGTCCAGCTTGCCGAGACGCGCGCGCAGAAAGAAATCGACCAATACCGAGAGCAATACCCCGGGAAAATCCTGTTCGATTACTCCTACAACGCCAAGGAGGCCCGGTCTCCCTTCGCCGTCGCCGCCATCTACCACGACGACAAATTCACCTACATCAAGTGTTCAGCGCAAGAAAAACCGACCATCTATGAAATCAAAGACGGGAAACCAAGTCTCGTCAATTTCGAACTCTCGAATGGCGTTTACATCGTTCCGAAAATCATGGACCGCGGTTATCTCGTCCTCGGAAAAAAGAAGCTGAACTTCGAACGCCTCGTGCGTGGCACGGCGTCCTGAATTCCGTCCGGGAGACTTCCATGGCCGACGAAAAGACCGTAGAGACACAAAACAACGCGCAGGTGCGCGCCACTGTCGAAAACAAAGCGCCGAAACCTGCCGGACTACTACCGAAAAACACTCAGCAGTTAGTGATTCTGGGTGTGGCCGTAGTGATGGTGCTCATCATGTGGATGAGCAGCGGGAACAAGCGCGTGGCAACTTCACCGCCCTCCGGCACGGCGCGCGTCCAGCCACCCAATGCCGCAGCCGTTGAAGACTTCAAGCAAACCATTCAGAAAGAGCAGGCCGCTACGCGGCAGCCGATCTCTCCGTCAAATCTCGCTCGCCTCCAAGCCTTGGGTCTCGCTGGCGATGTCCCTCCCGGTGGCGTCGTTCCGCCACCCGAGGGAGCTGTGCCCGAACCAGGCGGCGTCATTGGCGGTCCCCCAGGAGGAGCACCCCCTCCGCCGCCTGATCCCGTCAAGGAAGACAAGAAAAAGCGGGAGTATCTCTCGCTCTTCGCGACGAACGTCGCCTTCACGGCTCGAAAGGGCCAGGAGGCAGAACAACTCGTCGGCTCGCGCCAAGCGACCGCTCTTTCGACACAGACCACACCGCAAGTGTCGCCGAATACTGGCGAACTTGATACGCAAGTTCGCCAAGCCGAGGCGCAGCTTTTGGCCGCAGGGCAAGCCGCCGAACGCGAAGCTAGGGGAATTGCCACACCGCAGGCTGAGGCGAACAAAACGCAGACCGCCGAGGAACAACGGCTCGGGCCGGACCAATCTCGCCCCGGCGGACTGAATTCCGCTATAGGGAAAAGGTACGTCGTCTTTGAAGGAACTGTCCTTGAAACCATCCTTATTAATCGCCTCAACGGGACCTTTGCCGGACCCGTGAGTTGTCTGGTAACAACCGACATCTATTCCCACGACCGGCAGCACGTATTGATTCCTGCCGGCACCAAGGTCCTCGGGGAGGCCAAGAAAGTCGAAGCCATCGGCCAACAACGATTGGCTGTGTTCTTCCACCGCATGATCATGCCTGACGGTTACTCCGTCAGCCTCGACCAATTCAAAGGCTTGAATCAGATCGGCGAGACCGCGCTGCGCGACAAGGTTAACAACCACTACGTACAGATCTTCGGCGCTTCGCTGGCGGTAGGAATTCTTGGCGGAATATCGGAAGCCGGAACCGGCAATGTCTTCACGAACTCGCCGCTCGACCGCGCACGGGAAGGTTTGGGCACGAGCCTCGCGACCTCGGGCGCGCAAATCCTCGACCGATTTCTAAACATTCTGCCCACGGTCACGATTCGCGAAGGCAATCGCGTGAAGGTCTATCTGTCGGGAGATTTGCTCTTGCCCGATTATGCCCAGCACACCGTGCAGTCGGATCTCTAACAGGAGGACGGATGAAATACCTATTGACGGTTGCACTTCTCGCGCTCGCGGTTGCGGCGTGCGGCAAGAAGGAGGAACCAGAGGTTGTTCCGCCTGGCTTCTGCAAGACCGAAGCGGAATGCCAGCCGGTCGCGGACAGACAGAACGCCTACCAAGACCAATTGCGCGAAAAACTGATGGCGCAAGGAGTCCACGAGCAGTACCTCCCCTGCGGCAAATACAAAACAACCAAGGCTCCGAACGGCTACTGGAGCGTGACTCGCGAAACCGCAGGATGCCCCGCTGCGGCTAGCCAGCAGGACCCCCATCCAGATCCCAGCAAGGCCAAGCAGTCGAAACACTAATTAAGGAGGAAGTCCCTATGAAGTGCATCTCGAAGAAGTTCGCCGCAACTCTCGTTTTGGTTGCGCTTCTTCTTGTCCCCGTCGCTTCCGAGGCACAGCTCGGAGGCGGCATCGTGTACGACCCAACCAACTATCACAACGCGATCCTTCGCTACCAACAGCTCCAGCAGCATCTCGCAGAGTTGCAGAAGAACGTTGCCAAGGTGACCGCGCAACTCAACCTCGCCCTGCAAATGTCCCAATACATCCGCAACATGCCCGCGCGGTACCGGGCTGCGTTTTCCCAATGGCGCGCTTTCACGTCCGGCGATGTCTATGGGAATACGACGCGATGGATCGCCGCCGTGAACGGTGGCGGGCCACAGACCATCAGTCCCGCCTATCAACAAGCCATCGTTCCGTTCCTCGCCTACAACCAGGCGGTGCTCGGTAGCATCAATCCGGCCGACGCGCTGCACCTGCGCTCCGTCGGCGCCTCGCTACAGCTCGCGGACGGAGCAAACGTCTCGGCGCTGACGACAGTCGGAAACATCCGCGCGAACGCTCAAACCGTTCAACAACAGATCGCCAACCTGGAGCAGGATTCCTTTTCGGGCGATGCCGGACTGAATTCGGAAGTCAGCGTCCTGAACAAAATCAACGCCAGCGGCATGCTGACCCTGCGGACGCTTCAGGACGCCAACAACCTCCGCATGGCCGAACTCGAACAACGGGTTCTCCAATCGAAGCAACAGCGCGATTCCGATGCTGCGAACCTGAATTTCGCGATGCAAGTACACCAGCAGGCCGCGCAAAACCTCACGTCGCTTAACACCAATCTCAGCCAGAGCCTCAGCGGCTATCGGCTCCCGTAACACGCGTGGCCCGGAGCGGGAAAGCACGGAGAAACCATGAATTTCTTTGACGCGGTGTTGCAAGCGGTCAATACGCTCGTGCAACAGAATCTTGGAATCTTCGACGGGATGGGACAAAACCTGTTCCGGGCCTTCGCCACCATTCTGGTGGTGTGGTACGGCATCAAAGCCAGCCTCGCGGCGGGCGAGCATCGCGGTGGCTTCCACTTCGCCAACTTTGTAGCACTGATCTTGATGATCAGCTTTGGGTTCGCCATGGTGAACTACTACGACGCTCCAATTCCCGGCTTTGGCCGCGACTTTCATCACCTCATTACAGACGAAGCGGCCACCCTCTCCAGTCAAATTGGACAGTCCAATGCCCAGCGTATCGCCGATGACACAACCTATGTTCTGAGCAACCTCGAAGCACCGGGAATCACGCAGCCGATCGCAACCTTTCTATACGCGCTGCTATGGCTCGGTGCGGTGGTGACGGAGGCATTAGCACTTATTGTTGTTGCCTTTGGCGTGGTCGCGACGGCCGTTTGCATTCTTCTTGGCCCCGTCTTCATCCCGTTCTTTATCGTGCCCCAGCTCGATTGGCTCTTCTGGGGTTGGCTCAAGGCTTTCATTCAATATGCGTTCTATCAAGTCGTCGCCGCTGCCGTTCTCTACGTCGTGAGCCAGTTCACCTACGGCATCATCCATGCACAAATCACGGGCCTTATGTCGCCTACCGATCTCATTCGGATTTCGCCGGTGCTCGTGGTCATGTACCTCGCCGCCATCTACGCCATCGTCAAAATCCCCATGCTCACAAGCCACATTTTCAGCGGCACAGCAGGCGGCTCGGCAATGGTCATTTTCGAGAAAGTCGCCGCTGCGATTGGAGCTGCCGCATGAAAGACAACACCTTCAACGAAGCCAGGCAGTTCTATATGGAACAGTACGCGTCTGCCATCGTGACCGGCGGTTACCTGAAGATCGCGGTAACGGTGCTCTCGTTCGTGGCCTTGGGGCTCGTCCTGATGGATTTGAAGATCGTTCGAACTCTCGAAGCCTTCAAACCGATGGTAATTCGCATCGACGAGATCGGCCGCGCTCAGGCCGTAGCATATGAATCTCTCGCCTACAAACCGGAATACAAGGAGACGAAATACTTCCTCACGCGATTCTGCCAGCTCTATTACCGGCGCAATCGCTCCACTATCAACGACGACTTCTCCCAGGCGATGTACTTCCTTGACGGCAAGCTCGCCGGCGACACCATTCACCAGTTCAGACAGAAGCAAATCATCAAGACATTCCTTGCCGATGGACTCGCGACGGAGCGCGATATCGACGTGCAGCAAGTCGTCATCGAACCCATGGAAAAAGCGCCATTCAAGGCCACCGTGGACTTCTTTCAAATCGAGTATTCGCCCGCCGATCACTCCGTAACCAAGCGCACGCTCTACACCGCGAGTTTCCTGTTTTCCTTCCGCGACAAGGTTCCCAACGCGGATATTTTGACCAACCCGCTGGGTCTCACCATCAGTTACTTCCGGGAAGATGAGGCATTCGGAAAATGATTCGGAACTCCTTGTTCATCTCCGCGACAGTGCTGATTCTCGTCGTGTTTGCGCTTATGCGCCGGCTCGATTTCTTGGCCGCTTCCAATCTTGCCATCTTCCTCCACTGCAGTGTGACCATGACCCTTTTCTTCCACGTTCCGCGACTT
>Ga0137409_10005234_pt1 | contig 13529 bp, 15 predicted proteins | sample CZODoug1_16funga_FD_122059 | JGI IMG/M metagenome (GOLD analysis project Ga0137409, IMG submission 122059) | Vadose zone soil fungal communities from Angelo Coast Range Reserve, California, USA - CZODoug1_16fungal (Hybrid Assembly) | ecosystem: Environmental > Terrestrial > Soil > Vadose zone...
GCCAATCTTGCAAGACCCTAAATTCCCAAATCTTCGAGCGCCTTGTCGTCTTCGTCGGTGTACGGCTCGTTCTTCAATTGGTCCAAAACCCTTGTGTGGTTCATGACTTCGAGATAGTCCAGGTTCCCAAGGACGTCTACGTCTCCCTTGGTTTGCGCCGCTTCTCGCAGCACCGTCGGCAGCAATAGCCTTCCCTGCCCATCCAACTCCACCGTCTGCCCGTAATAGCTCGTGCGCATCAGAAACTTTCTCTTCGCCCGGTTCGTGCTCGGCATCTGCGCCAGTTTGTCTTCAATCTCCGACCAAACCTTCATCGGATAGATCCTGGCTGTCTCACCGGTCGTGCTGGTGATATAGAACTGGCTTCCGTACTCTTTCAATTCGTCCAGAAACACGGCGGGTATCTTCAACCGACCCTTCTCGTCCACCTTCGCCGGACAGTTGCCCCGCAGCTTCATGCGCCCCGCCCACCCCGGCCCCGCTTTTTGCGGGGTCAAACGCGAAAATGTGGTCTACAATGGCCAAAAATGCCCACTTTCACCACAGATCTGGGAATCTGTCTACTTTGCCCTACAGTGCCCTACAGCCCACTACCTTGCCCTACTTCTGCCCACTTCTTTCCACTTTGCACCACATAATAGGCTGCTTTCCGCGCATGTCAAGAGAAAACATACTTTTTTTAAAAAATAGTTGTGAAGATCAGAAGAGTCTGGACGGCTCTTTTCTGACGCCATACCTTGTGGTTTTCCAGAAGTTCGCTAGCTACATTTAGCGGTTGGTATCTGAACCAAGTCAGTAGTCGTCCTAAGGCATTCCCCGCTGCTTCGAAATCCCTATTTGCTTTGAGAATGACTCGTGCTAATCTAAGAAAAGTAATCGTGTTTCAGATCCGCCTAGGAGCTTCAAACATGGAATGGGTTACCCCTCAGCACGAAGAAATCAACCTCAATTGCGAAGTTAGCTCGTACGCCAACGCCGAGCTTTAATCCTTTTAGCCGCCTGATGCGGTCTGTTTCAAACGTGCCGAAATGCGCGTAAGAGTCCTCGGCTCCGCAGCCGGGGGCGGCTTTCCTCAATGGAATTGTGCTTGTCCTAACTGTAGCGGTCTCCGCAATGGAACGGTAAAGGCTTGTCCGCGAACCCAGGCTCAGGTGGCTGTATCCTCCGATTCCTCCCACTGGTTCTTGCTTAACGCGTCTCCGGATCTTCGGCAGCAAATCCTCGCCACGCCCGAGTTATCCGCGACATCCTCGTCCCAGAGGTCGCCCATCTCCACTGTTCTGCTCAGCAGCGCCGACGTGGATTGTGTCATGGGCTTGCTACACCTCCGCGAGTTCCAGCCGCTGCACATTTTTTCGACGTTGTCCGTGCGTCGTATCATCACGGAAGAAAACAGCCTTTTCCGTGTCCTCATGCGTTCAAACCCGCCCGTACAGTGGGACCCGCTTCCGCTCGATCGCATCATTCCCCTTGCTCCCCCTTCCTCGCCCGGCGCAAAAGACGGCCTTTTCTGCAAAGCTGTCTCCCTCTTTGGCAGCTTTCCGGATTATGCGCGTGATTCTTTGAAGTCCAGCTTTCCTCTGGAAGAAGCGGTCATTGGCCTCCAACTCGTCCACAAGGAAAAAAGACTTTTCTACGCCCCCAGCATTCCCAGCCTCGGAGAAAACTCACAGCGTTCCGTGGATGAAAGTGATCTGGCTCTTCTCGACGGCACATTCTGGAAGGATGATGAGCTGATCCAGGCCAAGCGGAGCCGCAAAACCGCGCGCGATATGGGACACACTCCCCTCTGGGGTGACCGCGGCATGCTGAAGTGGCCCTTCCGTCTGGGAAAAACAAAACGTGTCCTCATCCACATCAACAATACGAACCCGATATTGAATGAAGAGAGTCCCGAGCATCGCGCCGTGCGTGAAGCTGGCTGGGAAATCGCCTATGATGGGATGGAGTTCAACCTGTGACTTCGTCCGTTCAAACTTCCCGCGAAAGGCCGCCGCTCACGGAAGCCGAGTTCATCGCCGGCTTTCACTCCATTGGCGAAGAGCGCTATCACCACAAGCATCCATTTCACCTGCTCATGCATGAAGGCAAGCTCACGCGCGGCCAGCTTCAGGCCTGGGCGTTGAATCGTTATTACTATCAGAGCCGCATCCCCATTAAGGACGCGGCCATCCTCGCGCGCAGCGAAGACCCCGCGTTTCGTCTCGCCTGGCGCAAACGCATCCTCAATCATGATGGCGACGGCACCAGACCCGGCGGCATTGAAAAATGGCTGAGGCTTGTTGAAGCGACTGGTCTATCCCGCGACCAAGCGCTCAGCGGCGACGGCATTCTTCCCGCGACTCGTTTCGCCGTTCAGGCTTACGTTGACTTCGTTTCAAATCACTCGCATCTCGAGGCCGTCGCTTCTTCCCTCACCGAGCTATTCTCGAAGAAATTGATTGTTCTGCGCATGGATCGCCTCCGCGAACACTATCCCTGGCTCTCCAGCGGCCTCGACTATTTCACCAGCCGCCTCACGCAAGCACCGGAAGACGCGGAATTCGCGCTGGCGTGGGTCGTCAAACACGCGCGCACGCGCGCGGATCAGGATTTGGCTTATGCGGCGTTGCGAGCCAAATGTGACATCCTCTGGGCTCAGCTTGACGCGCTCTATTTTGCATACGTGAATCCCGGCTGGCCGCCCCCGGGAGCTTTCCAGCCCGCAAAGGAATCCTGAAGAGCTTACGATGCCACCTGAACTGAATAGCCGTCCCCGCCTCGCTCCCGGTTGCCGTTTGGGAGAAAATAATCAGCAGCGCGTTCTGCTCATGCCCGAGCGCGCGTTGCGCTTGAACGGCCCAAGCCTCGAAATTGTCGAGCGCTGCGACGGCAAACACACCGTCCAACAAATCATTTCCGAGCTGCAGCAGATCTATTCGAAAGCGCAACCACAAAAAGTGGAAGAGGACATTCTCGGTTATCTCGCTCTCCTGCAAAAGGAACGTGCCCTCGATTTCGAATAGTAGCGCAGCATCCTTGCCGGCGTGAGTTAGGTATCGTGGCGGTAGCAACCGGATCGTTAAAGCATTTCTCTGAAGATGACAACTTCAATTCCCAATCCACTGGCGTTGATCGCGGAACTCACCCACCGTTGCCCGCTCCATTGTGTCTACTGTTCGAATCCCGTCGAATTGCAATCCCGTTCCAACGAGCTCTCAACCGAAACCTGGTCCCGCGTCTTCCAGGAAGCCGCCAAACTCGGCGTCCTCCAAGCCGACTTCACGGGTGGCGAACCGCTCGCCCGTACCGACATTATCGACCTCGTGCGCGCAGGCCGCTCCACCGGACTCTACGTCAACCTGATCACTTCCGGCCTGCCTCTCGATGAAACGAAACTTGCGGCCCTCGTCGCCGCTGGCCTTGATCACGTCCAACTCAGCTTCCAGGGCGCGCGCGAAGAGCTCGCCAACGAAATTTCCGGCACCAAGTCCCATGCCCAAAAACTTCGCGTCCTCGAATGGGTCAAGCAGCATCGCGTCGCGCTGACTCTGAATTTCGTCATTCACCGCCGTAACATCAATCAACTCGAAGAGATGGTGGCTCTCGCCGAATCATCCAGTGCAACGCGCGTTGAGTTCGCCAACGTCCAGTATTACGGCTGGGCCTTTGCCAATCGTGAAAATCTATTGCCCACGCGCGAACAACTGGATCAATCGCTCACTCTCATCAAGCGGGAACAAGAACGCCTTCAAGGCAGGATTCGCATCGAGTACGTCGTTCCCGATTACTACGCAAAATATCCCAAGCCCTGCATGGGAGGCTGGGGCCGCAAGCTGATGCTCATCACGCCAAGCGGTGACGCACTTCCCTGCCATGCAGCGCAAGTGATTCCCGGCCTCTCCTTCGAAAACGTAAATGACCGCAGCCTGCGCGAAATCTGGGAGAAGTCCGCCTCATTCCAGAAATTCCGTGGCGAAGATTGGATGCAGGAACCTTGCAAGACCTGCGACCGCCGAGAGCAAGACTTCGGCGGCTGCCGGTGCCAGGCATTGCTCCTCGCGGGAGATGCCACCGCCACCGATCCCGTTTGCTCACTCGCCCCGCTGCGTCCCAAAGTCGACGCGATTCTCGCAGCCGTGAATCTTGCTCCCGCTTCTGTAGGGGCGGGGCTTGCCTGCCCCGACCCGGTCGGGGCCCCGCCCGCCAGCGAGCCGCTCATTCGGCCTTCCTGGCTCTACCGCCCAAACCCTGCTTGAGGCTCCTGCGCCGCCTGCGCCGGGCGCAGCCGCTTCACCACGCGAAACAGGAAAACAAGGCTCCCCAGCAATACAAGAATCCCAAACGCGGCAAGCGTTCTCGGCGCTCCAGCGCGTTTCGCCACGCCGCCCGCAATCAGCGAACCAATAGGCTGCATTCCCATCATCATTGTCGCGTATACCGCCATCACGCGGCTGCGCAATTCATCCGGTACGCGATTTTGAATGAGCGTGTTCGTCGCGGTCATTTGAGACGTCACCGCAAATCCCACGATCAGCAGCACCGCAGACGATAGCCAGAAAATTCGCGATTCCGCGAACACTTCCAGGCCAATCGCGCAGGTCATGGACGTAATGGCGATCCATCGCGCCAGTCCCTTGTAATCCGTACGCGCGGCAAAGTGCAGGGCCCCAAGAACGGCACCAACCCCCGCGGAGCTCATCAGCAATCCAAACCCCCGCGCCCCGCTATGCAAAATGTCCTTGGCAAATAGTGGCAGGAAGACCGCGTACTGCAAGCCGAACAAGCTCAGCACGCTCAGAAGAAGCAGGGTGGAACGGATGGGCAGGTCATGCATCGCAAAGCGGAAGCCCTGGATGAAATTCTGAAATGGGGAACCCTCGTGTGGCTTCGGTTCCGTCTTCGGGATCCGCATCGCCGCCAGCGCTCCGATTACGGCAAGGAAACTTAGGCCGTTCATCAGAAAGCACCAGCCCTCGCTACTCTTCACGTGGTGCGCGTCCAGCCACGCAATGGTCGTGCCCGCGATCGCCGGCCCCACAACGCGCGCGCCATGGAAAATCGAAGAGTTCAGCGCAATCGCGTTGGGTAAATCCTCTTTCCCCACCATCTGCACAAAAAACGCCTGGCGGATCGGAACGTCGAACGCGTTCACGATGCCTACCAGGAACGCGATGAGAATCAGTTCCCAAACTGTAATGATTTTCCCGAGCGTCAGCCCTGCCAGCACAAATGCCAGAATCATCGAAGCGGTTTGCGTCCACATGACTCCGCGCCGCCGGTCGTAGCGGTCGCCGACGTAACCGCCAATCGAGGATAGAAACAGCATCGGCACCTGGTTGGCAAATCCGAAGACGCCTAGCAGCGCCGCCGAACCGGTCAGCTTATAGACCAGCCAAAGCTGCGCCGTGGTCTGCATCCACGTGCCGATCAGCGAAATAAGTTGTCCCGCGATAAAAAGCTGGAAGTTGCGGTGCTGCATCGCGCGAAAGCGCGTAGATACGGGCCGGAGGCGCGAGGGCACGGCCGGGCTGACCGCTGTGCGGTCACTATTCAAATGAATCTTCCTCCACTCGTTGGATGCAATCGTCGTGAACTAGTCACGATGCCGTGAGTGGAGAGGAGTTGTCAATGCAGTATGAAGGAGAAAACGAACCACATTGTCTCTAGGGAAGAGGCCGCGCTACTCGTTCGGCGGATCCGGCGCTCCTGCAACGTGCAGATGGCTCAGGTCATGCAGCGTGGCCTTGTCTTCCTCGCTCATGCCTTTCGTGAAGCTCGGATCGTTCAGCCGCTGGTTGCGTGCGGACTCCGGCATATTCTGCAGTACGCGCAGCCGCTGTTGAATCGCTTGTCTGCGGTCCGCCGGCATCTGCTGCCACTTCGGCAGAACATCACTACGGATGTGCTGGCGCTGTTGCGGCGTCAGCCTGTTCCACACCTGCGCGCGCTCCTGCAATTCCTGGCGCTGCGCTGGCGGCAGTTTTTGCAGCCGCCGGTTGTTTTCCAGCACCTTCTGTCTTTCCTGCGGACTCAGACTGTTGAATTCCTTCTTTGGCGGCGGAGAGTACGCCGACGGCGGCCGATTCGGATTAATATTTGGCTGTCCCATCATGTCAGCCCGATTGACATTCGGGTTTGGAGGACGATTACCGCCCGAATTCTGCCGCTCGTTTTGCGCTCTCCGCGATTCCTGCTGTTGTTGTCGGCGCTCCTGCCTTTGTTCTTGTCTCTGCTGTTGCTGCCTCGGCGGCTGCTGTCGTGGCGGCTGGCTCTGTTGTCTGGGCGGCTGATTGTCCTGCCGGTTTTGCGCCCTATTCGCGCGCAGTCCTTGTGCGAATAAAGGCACAGCCATGGCCGCGCTCATTCCCAGCGCCACCAGCCATCCCGCGAATTGGAGTTTCCGTTTCATTCTCCGTTACATCTGCTGACTCTGGTTGAAGTCGCTCGGGTCATCGTCCGGCGACTGTTGTGAAAGGTCGCTCAGCGGCGCAAACTCCGAAATCACATCATAATTTTCCAGCACCGACATATTCTGATTGATCTTGTCGATGTCCACGGTATTCATCCTAATGTCCGTTCTCGACCCGATCCACATTGTCGCCAGCAGTAGCATTGACGCCGCCAGCACCACCCGCGGTGATGGCGCGAACCATGCCCACCAGCTTTGCTTCGCCGGTTCCGCCGCCACTCGCGCCTGCATGCGAATATCAAACGCCGCAGACGGCTCGATCATCGGCAGCTCGCCCAGCAGCACGTTCACCGCGCGAAATTCGTTCACGCGCATACGGCACGCCGCGCACGTCGAGAGATGCTTCTCCATCTCCAGCCGTTCGCTCTCTTTCAGGCGCCCGTCCACGTATCCCAAAATCTTCTTTTCCATCCGGCTACAACTCATGACGTCCTTCCCTCCTGGCCCAACTTCTACTGCCTTACATGCTGCGCCACGAGGGGGGCCAGTTCCACTCGCAGCGTTTCGTACGCCCGGAAGAGCAACGATTTCAGCGCGCTCTCCGAGCATTGCAAAATCTTCGAAATCTCTCCGTAATCCAGCTCCTGATACTTGTGCAGCAGCACCGCCGAGCGCTGTTTTTCCGGCAATTTATCAATCGCGTGCCGGATCATTTTGCGCCGCGCTTCCTCCACCAGGTGCTGCTCGATGTTCGGGTGCTTCTCCGCGACATCCAGCGCCTTCTCTTCGCCGTCCTCGGCATCTACCGTCACCGGCGCATCCAGTGAGATTTCCATGCGGTGGTAACGGTTGTCCCGCACCGAATTTAACGCCAGATTCGTCGCGATCCGGAAGAGCCAGGTGGTGAACTTCGCGCTCGGGATGTAATCTTCCCGCGCGCGGTACACTCTTATGAATACTTCCTGCGCCAAGTCCTCCGCCTGTTCCCGGTTCCGAACCATCCGGTACAGGAAATTGACCAGCGGCCTCCGATAGCGATGCAACAATAGCGTGAACGACTGTTCGTCGCCCGCCTTCACGTCCAGCATCAGTTGGACGTCCGACCTGGCCATAGCCGCCACACTGTATCAAACCCAGCCGGTCTCAGAAAGTTGCAACTGCGGAAGGGAGCTAAGTCGTGTAGACGCAGGGCTTTAGCCCTGCCTTTGGAGGCCGTCCTGAATGTCCGCGGAGATCACGTTAAACATGGAATAAGTGCTGCATTATCAACAAACTGGCTACGCCAACAAACACCAGCAGCGCCAGCCGCCAGTTCGGCTCCCGGTTTACTTCCGGCAGTAGATCCGTTGCCGCCACATACAAGGTAACCCCGCCCGACAGCGGCAACGCATACTTCAGTTGCCCCTCCAGAGCGCTCGTCAGCAGCACGCCCAACAGCGTCGCCACTCCTAATAACCCGGCCGCCAGAATCGCGTTGCGCTTTCCTTGCCCGCTCGCCAGCACCACCGACGCTACCGTGAATCCTTCCGGCAGCTTGTGCAGAAACACGGCCACAAAAATCACTGCCCCCAGCCACGTGGAAACCAAAAACCCGGCGGCAATCGCCACACCGTCGAAAAAAGTGTGAATCGTCAAACCCAGGAGCACCGTCGTCCGCGCATGCTGCTGGCCCATCTCCTCCAGATGCGTCTCTTCTCCAAAATGAAAGTGCGGCGCGACGGTGTGCTCGAAAAGATGGACGATAAAATATCCGATCAACACGTAAAGCAGCGCGCTTTCTCCGCCCAGCCGCACCGATTCCGGAATAATGTCGATGAACGCCACCGCCAGCATGTACCCCGCGCCCAGCGCCAGGAAATATCCCAGGAATTTTCTCGGCCAGTCCCTTCGAACGACAAAATACCCGCCCACCAAATTGCCCGCCGCGGCCACGAGCCCCAGCCCCGCCGCCAGCGCCGTCCGAAATGCCAAGTCATGTCCCATTCGTCTCTTTGTTCTCAGTGTCCGTCGTTTACCTCGACCGATTCGGGGCGAACTCTGCGTTAATTCCTATCTGTTTTTCTTCATCCGCTGTGCCGAAACAAAATCACGTCCCCTTCCTGCACCACGTACTCCTTCCCCTCCAACCGCACCTGCGCCTTCTCCCGCGCCGCCGCTAAACTCCCCGCCGCCAGCAAATCATTCCACCGCACCACTTCCGCGCGAATAAAGCCCTTCTCGATGTCACTGTGAATCGCTCCCGCCGCCTTCACTGCCGTCGCTCCCTTTCGAATCGTCCACGCGCGCACTTCGGGCTCTCCCGCCGTAAAAAACTGGATCAATCCCAGCAAATCATACGTCGCGCGAATCAAGCGGTTCAGCCCCGGCTCTTTCAATCCATACGACGCCAGCAACTCCGCCGCTTCTTTCTCCTCCATCTCCGAAAGTTCCGCTTCCAGCCGCCCGCAAATCGCCACTACCGCCGCATTCGGCCGCCCCTGCAATGAACTCAATTTGTGCCGTTCCACCGCCGTATCCAATTTGTCCGCTTCGTCGTCTCCCACGTTCAGCACATACAGCACCGGCCGCGCCGACAAAAACAAGAATCCCCCAATCGACTTTCGTTCTTCCGGCGTCAACTCCAGCTCCCGCAACGCCTTCTCCGCCTCGACGTGCGCCTTGCACTTTTCCAGCGCCGTCTTCTCAATCTCCAGAATCGGATCACGCTTCTTCTTCAAATCTTTATCCAGACGCTCCAGCCGCCGCGTAATCTGGTCGTGATCCGAAAGCATCAGCTCAAGATCCAGATTCGTCGCGTCCCGCAGGGGATCAATACTCCCCTCCGAATGTGGCACCGATGGATCATCAAACACACGAATCACATGCGCAATCACGTCCACTTCGCGCAACTGTGCCAGCGCATCGCGCATGCGCTCCTTCTGCATCCCGCCCAAATCCACATAATTCACCGTCGCGTACGTGATTTTCTTCGGGTTATACAGCTTCGCCAGCTCCACCAGCCGCGGCTCCGGCACCTTCGCCACGCCCACATGCGTCGCAGACGCCCCGCCCTTCCCCTCAACATGCGCCTTCGTCAATATCCGAAACAGCGTCGTCTTCCCAACCTGTGGTAGCCCAATGATTCCCGTCTGCACTCCAGCCCCTTCAATGCGCTAATTTCCTCTCGCGCGAACCCATCATCCTAGCACACCCGTTTCGTCTTGCCCCGGAGGGCCGGCAGTTGACGGATACATTCCTGAGTGTTACGGTCTCTCTCTGGTGAAGTCCTTCAAAGGGTTTACCTGCGTCGTCCCCGCATTTCACTTATTGACCGGTGCTTCATCTCAAGTAGAGGAGGTACCCTCATGCCTGGCGTGGCCCCTGCAAGCAGAATTCATCCGCTTTGCTACGAACACCATTGCGAAATGAAGCTTCGCGAGTCTTCTTCAAGCGAAGATGGCGCGGACTACGCCTGCGATGAGCCTGATTGTCTCGTCCATTACAGCAGATCGGACGGCTATTTCTTGAAACACGCAAGACCAATTGCTGATCAAAAAATGCCCGATTCCTCCCCATCAATACTGCTCGACAGACCGCTACCCCATGTACTTGCTCGAAGTCCAGCCCAATCAGCCCAGCTTTCGCCTCTGGAGATGCCCGAAGTGCAACATGAGCCGCACCGGTGGCGCTCTGATTTGACCTTTCTCACGCTCGACCCGCCCTCAGATTCACCTTCATCCAACCGAATGACTCGTTCTCCCGTCATAATAGAGGGGGCGCGAGCAAAAACACGATTCCTATTTCATGCCGTCGGCAAGCATCACCGTCTTAGATCTCTCCGCTTACGTCGGCCTCGCCGCCGTCGGCGCCATCTCTCTCAACACGCTCCTTGGCCTGCTCATGGCCTTCCGCTACAGCCCCCATCGCTCTTGGCCGCATCATCGATTCAACTATTTCCGCTTTCACAACTGGACCGGATACATTGCCCTCTCCGTTTCCATTCTTCATCCGTCGATTCTGCTCTTTAACAAAAACCCGCGCTTCAACATCCTCGATCTTGTTTATCCCGTGGATTCGCCCGCCCAGCCGCTTGAAAACACAATTGGCGCGGTCGCTCTCTGCCTGCTTGCATTTGTCGTTCTCACTTCCTACTTGCGCATCCGTCTCGGGCGCCATCTTTGGAAGTCCTTCCACTTCTCTATCTGTTTCGCAGCCGCCGCCCTTTTCTGGCACGGCCTTTTCACCGATCCCAGCTTGAAAAATGCCCGCGTGGATTGGTTCGATGGCGGCAAACTCTTCGTCGAATCTTGCTTGCTCCTCATCGCTGCCATCAGCTTGCTTCGCCTGCGCCACGCTCGCAAAAAAGCTTTCCGCGTCCGCCAAGTCGCCCAGCGGATAGCCGCCTCTCAATAAAGTCAAGAAAGCGTTGTCATCTGGAAGGAGCTTGCTAATCTATTTCCCCGTTTCCGGAATGGAGCGCTCGTGTCCGACACATCCGCTGTTCTCTCCTTTGATCTTGCCGAAGCCACCAGGCACCTCGCCGAACGCGATGAGCGCCTGAAGCGCCTAATCGAAGAAACAACGCCTTTTCAACTCAAGATCGAAGCCGCCCAATCTACCTATGAAACCCTGGTCGAAGCCGTCACTCACCAATCCATCTCCGGCAAAGCCGCCGCCACCATCTTCGGCCGCGTCAAAGCCCTCAGTTCGAGCGGTGGCATCCCTACTCCCCAAGAAATGCTAAAGCTGCGAAAGCCCGTCCTCCGCAAAGCCGGTCTCTCTGGCGCCAAAATCCTCGCCATGAAGGACCTCGCGCAGAAAACCATCGACGGCGTCGTCCCCACCCTCGATCAAGCCCAAAAGCTCTCCGACGAAGAGCTCGTCAAACGCCTCGTCTCCGTCCGCGGCATCGGCGCCTGGACCGTCGAAATGTTCTTGATCTTCCGCCTTGGCCGCCCCGACGTTCTCCCTATCCACGACCTCGGCGTCAAAAAAGGCTGGTCCATCACCTACGGCAAGAAGCACATGCCCAAGCCCAAGGAACTCCTCGCCTTTGGCGAACGTTGGCGTCCCTACCGAACCATCGCCAGTTGGTACATGTGGCGCGCCTGCCAGCGCGCCGGCAACGCCGCCATGCGCAAAATCCGCCCCGCCCGTGTCCGTAAGCCTCATCAACGCCCCAAACCAAAACGCCTCGCTCGCAGCCGCACTCGCCGTCGTTAGCCTCTGTAGTGGCCAGTCTTTCAAACCGTTCCTTATCTTCTGCGTTTGCCGCAGCATTTTTCGTCGGCCTGGCGTATTTTCTCTTGACCAGTCCGGGCCAATCGGAGTATGAATTGTTGTGGGAAATCATCTGTTTAGGCTGCGGCGGCTTCTCTGCCGCTTTTTTTATTTGTGCCCGTCCCTGCCACGTATACTGGACCACCTCTTTCGTTGGACGCTTACCAAAAAACAGGGCGAAAGGCCCCCATTTTGCACAGTTTTGGTGCAATGTAAGTCGCTTTAGAATCAACACTTATAGAAATGCCCGCAAGTGTTGATTCTAAACCACTTACATGTACACTAAGTCCTTTAGATGCAACACTTATGAAGAATAGGGGCTGGGGGGTGCAGCTTGGGTTTGGCTCGACAGCGCGCTCACGGCCTAACACTCAATAACTCTCTCACCATCAAGAACATAGCCGCAAATCCCGCCAGCAGCACGCCACTCTCGAGCGAAACCGAAATCCGGTGCAATTTGCCGAACTCCATCAGCAACGGACTATCCTCCGCCGTCGCCTGGATCGATCCCATCTGCGCCCGCAGCGCTGCCATCTTCGGGCTAACTGCATGCTGCGACACCACTGTCAGCCCGATCATCAGCAAAACGCACAACGCCGCCGGCATCGCCAAACTCGCAAACGTCCGCGTCCGTGTCAGCCGCGCCAGCAGAATCACGATCCCGCAAACTACTCCAATCATGTGCATCCACCACAACGCGAACCCGACCATCGCCCCAGCCTGGTCGCGGCTCGCTAAGATCCGAAACGCCCCCCGAGCCACTACCAGACTAAAGAACACCTCGCTCCCCAGCCAAAGGCTGAGTCCGAGGAATTCAAGTGTTCGCAGTAAATTCGCCATGCGTGCACTATACAAGACCGCTCCCGTTCCGGCCACCGCAGCGAACTCGAATCGGCCGGCTTGAATTGACCACAAACCAGGCCTGCGCCGTTTCCTAAATAGCAAATTCAGCACAGCCGCAGGAGCGCCGCTGCTTCTTTCTGCCGTAATAGTGGGAGAATGGGAGGGAATGGTGGGCGACAAAGGACTTGAACCTTTGACCTCTCCCGTGTGAGGGGAGCGCTCTAACCAACTGAGCTAGTCGCCCAATTGCAGGTACCCGCGACAGCCATGCCGCCATCTATTTGTAACAGGAAGGACCCGGGTTTTCAACACATGCCGACTGCCACATCTCAAGTCGTCTCGCAGCTCCAGCGCTCCATCGCGCGCGCCATTTACGGCAAGGAAGATGCCATCCAGCTTGCTCTCGTCACTCTGCTCGCGCGCGGCCATCTGCTTATCGAAGACGTTCCCGGAGTCGGCAAGACCACTCTCGCGCAAGCGCTCGCAAAATCTTTTCATTGCAGCTTTCAGCGCATCCAGTTCACTTCCGACCTGCTCCCCAGCGATGTTCTCGGAGTCAGCGTCTACAATCCCGAATCGCGCGAATTTGAATTTCGTTCCGGCCCGATTTTCGCCAACGTCGTTCTCGCCGACGAAATCAACCGCACCACACCGCGTACGCAATCCGCGCTTCTCGAAGCCATGAATGAAGCGCAAGTGACCGTCGACGGCAAAACGCTTCCGTTGCCGCAGCCGTTTCTCGTGATCGCCACCCAAAATCCCGTCGAGCATCACGGCACCTATCCCCTGCCGGAATCGCAGCTCGACCGCTTCCTGATGCGCATCAAAATGGGCTATCCCTCGCACGAAACCGAAAAGGAAATTCTCCGCAAGCGCGTGGGCGACAATCCTCTCGACTCGCTCGATCCGATCGCGGATGTCAGCGATGTGCTCGCCATGCAAGATGCGGTCGCTCACGTCAAGGTGGACTCCAGTCTCCACGATTACGCTCTTGAGATCGTCAATCGCACGCGCAAGAGCGAACAGCTCGCGCTCG
>Ga0137409_10005236_pt1 | contig 13529 bp, 11 predicted proteins | sample CZODoug1_16funga_FD_122059 | JGI IMG/M metagenome (GOLD analysis project Ga0137409, IMG submission 122059) | Vadose zone soil fungal communities from Angelo Coast Range Reserve, California, USA - CZODoug1_16fungal (Hybrid Assembly) | ecosystem: Environmental > Terrestrial > Soil > Vadose zone...
TGCCGGGCATCCGCACGTCGACGACCAGGCAGTGGTCCCCCCTGGGCGGCGATCGCTCCAGAAATGCCGGGCCCGACTCGAACGTCTCTACGCGAAAGCCGGCCGTCTGGAGAAGGCGGGCAAGGCTGCGGCACACGGAGTGGTCGTCATCAATCACGAAGACACGTCGCCGGCGCGCGGCCATGGCGCGAAGGATCAGCGCGATCGTGCGAGAAGGATATTGATACTAAGTCCCATACGGCCGGGGACCGGCGTCGTCGCGGGCGCGATCCAGCGTCTGGTCACGTATCCGACGAACGGCCTACCGGCGTCCATTGAGTGTCACTGCGGGGGAGGCCGCACGAGTCAGGCGATCATCCTTCTCGCTCCAGACAGGGGAATCCCTTTCCCAGCTTGCCGCTCCTTGCGCGCATGCCCATCTCGGCGTGGGGGCGGCCATGACTTGACGTCGTATATTGACGCGCAACGGGGAGCGCTGAAGTGTCCGCATGTGCCGTAGCCACGCGACTGGATTTGAACCAGCGACCACTTGTACCCCAACCTGTTAAGCCACCATAACAACGGATGCGAAGGCGTCACAAGGTCTTGTAATTGCTCGATTCTAAGGCACGGTCGATTTTTCCAACCGTCGCAATGCGTCACAAGGCTTTCTAGAAATCTTGCTGCCAATTTGCTGCCTCAGCTTCCGGGCGGGATCGAGGGCCTTCTCACCGTGCGCGAGGTGGCAAAGCTCCTGCGCGTGTGCACCGCGACCGTCTACAAGTGGGTCGCCTCCGGGATCTTGCCTCACATCCGCATTATGAACGTCATCCGTGTGCGACCCAGCGCTCTGAGACTACTTCTTACCGAGCGGACGAGATGCTGACTGGCGATTTCGGTGCGAGGATCTCCCATTCCCAGTTGAGGATCAGGTGGATCTGACGACCGAGTTGATCGGCGCCCTCTTGGAGGTAGAGAGAGGCCCGCACGGTGACCCACAGGCCCCTCAGGACAGTAGCTGCAAGCCAAGGGGGGCGATAGTCGCCTTTGAAATTGAACTCGTTCTGGTTCGGCACACTCACCTGAGTCTGGGGATCGATCGCACCCGTACCCCTGGCAAAGTTGAAGTTGCCAGCTAACCCAGGCACGCCGAGCGCCGAAAAGTCGTAGCGCGCGCCGATGAGCCAGCCCTTTTCGCGCGCGCGGGCAAAGTTCTGAGAGGCTGGTGCATCGATCAGGGCGAGAAAGCCCGGATACGTGCCCCATGGATTCTGGATATCGTTCCCCGAGGCAGTAATTGAGAAGGCGGCAGTCAACGTCAGCGGCCGGTAGATCAACTGAACCCGCGCGCCGCCGACCTGCGTGTTCCACTTCTTCGTCGCCGCATTCCCCACGAGCGCCGCTCCGACTGCCCGCTGATCGGTGAACTCAGCGGCAAGGCCGATATCCCAGTCGTCAGACAAGGAATGGCGGAAGTCTGCCTTCGCGTACACTGTGTTGAACGTATCGATGCCGTACTGATCGCTAACGTCGATGATGAGACCGGCCCACGCTCTCAACTGGACGCCGACCAGCGCGAGGCCGCCATTGCTTTCCATTGCACCCGCCTGCGCGGCCATGCTGATGAATGTCTCTGCATTCCGCGCCTTGATCTTCCACAGATACCCGGCGAGGTATTCGACTACGTCCACCTTTCCCCCGACGGTCGCGCCCTCGAAGGTATAGGGCGTCATCCGGATGTCTGACGGGTTGACGTAGCCCTGATCGATGGGCTGGCGGTAGCCCTTGAGGACGGCGTAATCGCGGTATCGAAGTGCACCCCAAGATTCGCCCAAAGCGTAGTAGCCCTTCTGCCCCGGCCCGAGGAGCAGTGTGCCGTCCTTGTCAGCCGGTGCATAGAGCGGCGCCGAGCCGTAGATCGTTGCGCCTATCGCAAACGCATCGAGGAGCCACCCTGACTGGTAACTGAGCCATCCCCCTCCCGCCCATGCCTCGCTCTCGGTACCGCCGTTCTGGGTGCCGTCGAAATAGAACGAACGAAGATGCAGAGTCAGCGCGGTATCGGTTACGAAAGGCGCGAGCGACCCCCTGCCTTCGTCGCCGTCGTCGCGGCGACCTTCCAGGGGGCTTGCAGGCGGTGATGCGAATGAAGCTGGTGATTCGGAAGCAAGGGCTGCGGCGTTGGCGACGATCAGGACGATGACGATCGACTCACCCAATCTCACCTGGCCGCCGCGAGGTTCTTCCAGAAGCGCTCCAGGCTCTCGTCGCTACCGAACAAGTTGCTGAAGATCGTCGAGTCGGCCATCAGGATGTCACCGGCGCGGGTGCCGCTCGGGGGTAACCAGACGAACATGTTGAACTCGCGGTTCCCCGCGTTCGTGAATGGATGTGGCCGGGACGAGTCGATCGGCTGTCTGACCAACACACGAGCGGACTTCGTGTCGCTCGTTGTCACCGCATAGTGGGGCAGATGCATGTGGAAGTTGAAGTTGGTGACTCCGTTGAGCCACCCGCGCGTGTCCAAGTCCCGATTCGCTGAGAACGGGGCGATCCGGTTCGTTCCCGGAAGGGTTGCGGGACGGAGACCATACCGGTTCTCGATGGGGACCCCCAGCCCTTCCATCAGACCGCGCGTGTACCTTCCGAAGCGTTGCTGCCTCGGTACCAGCGCATCGCCGTGATGAAGGTACTCCATGTTGCGCTCCTGCAAATCACGCGAGGCGCCTACGTCATGGTGTGGTCCTAGGATCACGCATGTTCCTTCGCGCGTGAGAAACTGCCGCAGCGCCTCAGTCTCGTCCCGAGCCGGTTCCTGTTCCGTCATCATATGATCCAAGCCGAATACGAGCAGCGTATCCGTGTCGGCCAGGATGCGGTCGTCGAGAGGAAGTCTGCTTCCCGCTTGATCCACGCGCTGATACACAGCGACCGGATGCCCGGTAATGTCGGCAACGACGTTCTGGAACGGTACCCAGGCGAGAAAGAACAGCTCGAGTGATCCGGCAATACCCCGCTGGAACAGTAGCGGATCGGCAAAGCGCGGTTCCTCGAAGGCGGGCCATCCGACTCTGCGCACCTCGACCATCGTCGAGAACCGGTTATCCAGCTCGGTCACGTCCCGGTTGGCCTCTCCCGGGTAGCTCCAGGAGATATAGATGCTGAAACGTCGTTTGCCCAGAGTGTAAGGCCGCGGCGCATGAGTCTGGTTGTAAGTCCGTCCCAGTTGGCTCGATGTGCTCATTTCAGTTTCGGCCCCTTCCCACTTTCAGGAGCGTTGGTTCAGGCGATGGACCCCAAGCTCGATAGGTACCGGAGTCCCTTCAGGCCGGGTAGAAAGAAGTAAGCCCCGCCGCGGACGGTGGTAAAGGCGGGCAGACCGCTGATCGTCTTCCGGATCGGACGCTTCGGTATCTTGAAGTCCAGCGTGCCGTCGTGATTCCCGATCATCGGATCACGCTCGTTGCCAAGCTCGTGAAAGGTCTTGTCGTTCGCCCAAACATTTTGCGCGAACTCGAACTGGCGGATCAAGCTTCCGCAGATCACGAATGCGGCGATCCCGCGCTCCACGCCGTCCTCAGGTGCGTCCTCCGGAAGAGGCGGACCGTAGGTGGCTCCACGTCGAATCATGCGACGCCGGTTCATGTTCACCGCCGTGTCGCGGGGGTTCATCCGGCGGCAATGGGAGCCTAAGGGGACCGCGTAGCCGTGCGGATCCATTTCCTTGTAATTGAAGTCGTTGTTCCGCTGCATATCCGCGCCGAGGCTCGGATCGTCCTTGTCGGGTGCCAGTACCAGCGGCGCGCCGCTGCGCCAGCGGCCCATGAGCTTTGCGGCGACCAGTTCCCGCTCCTCGTGCGTCTTCCCGTGGCTGCGCAGGAATTCACGAAACGCGCCCACGTGCTCCTGCAATCGGCGATACGCCATGTAACTGCCGTTGCGGGAGAGAATCTCGGGCTGGGGCAGGTTGGCTGGCGGACCGTCTTCATCGGGATAGCCGAGGATGAACTCGCCCGCCTTCAGCGGTGCACCGGAACCAGGCGTAGGCACATCGCCTGACCCTTCGATGACCGGCTGCGAGAGCCGGTCGCGGTACCCGAAGTGGTCGTGCGCGTACTCGAAAGGTGGCGTTGCCTCGAGATCCAGCGACGAGAGGACATCCACTCCTTCAAGCTCCGCGAGCAACCTTTCATGCTCCGACTGACACCGGCCGCGCTCCGCCGCGTCGCGTGTGAAGAGAATCACGATCGCGTGCAGCTTTCGACTGGCAAGCCCGCCCACCCAGTGGTCGGGATGATTCGCACCCGTATCGCCGAGGATCTCCGCACGCGCCGGCATACCCTGCTTGAACTCTTGTGGAAACATCGCCAGCGACGGTTCGTCGACGCCCAGGACGCGAAGGCCATCCCAAGTGAAGGCCACAGATACCCATCGCTTGTCCGATTCAATTGACGCGCGGGCCTGTTGTGCCGACTGCACCTTCTCGAGGATCGCTTGCAGCCAGGTCCGTCCCTTCGCGGAGTCTCGAAACGAGAGGAATTCGTAGCGTCCGGTGAGCGCCGGCGCGCGCGTCAGGAGAATGTGCTGGATGTCGTCGAATTCGAGCATTCCGGATTCCTGCCGATCACTGCATCTGGTCGAGCATGGTGGACAGCGCTGCCTTGATCCGCAGTGCCTTCTTGACTTCCTCGGCGCTCACATACGGATATTCTCCGTACTCCAGGAAACTCGGACACTGATGCGAGCGGAAGAATTTGATGACCGCTTCGAGGTTCGTCTTCCAGTCCTCCGGCCACCCTTCAAGGTTTGTGAACACCGTGGTGATGCCGGTTTTGACGAAGAGGGCCACTGCATCTTCGAGGTATTTATCGAAGTCGGTGTCGAAGATGCCCTGATACATGAAATGGAGCCCCGAGCCGACGTCGAACAGGACCCAGCGGAGATAATGGAGCTTGAGCGGAGCGAGGACGTCAGGATCGCCCTTGACCGCTGCCTCAATGCTCTTTCCATACTCGCGGATTGCATCCTCCCTGCCGGGCTTGACCTTTGCGACGACTGAAAACCCGTAGCAGGCGGGAGTCTTCGGAAAGATTGGACCGTAGCGTCCGTGCTCCTCCTTCTCTTTGAAGTATCCGCCCTTCGGAATCGCCATCGCAGCAGGTTTCGTCCAGTCGTTTTCCACAGGAATGTCAGCCATGTGGCTCGCTCCTTATTTGATGGTTGGTACTTGCGCTTCTTGAATCGTGGTTACAGCGAGTCTTCGCGACACAGGCATGAGAACCAGCAGCCCGACGATCGCCACGACGACCACCATGACTACTACTTTCGGATCGCTGAAGCTCTGGCCGGCTACGACGAGCGCGGCGGCTATGTTGCGTTGCGCAGTGCCCAGGGCCAGAACTCGCCGGTTCTCCACGTCCGGCCCACCCAAGAACCAGCCGGTGCCAAAACCGATGGCGATGAAAAGCAGCCCGGCCAGGATGCCGCGCGTGCCGAAGATGGACAGCACGTTGCTGACGTTGGCCACCACGATCAGCAGAGTCAGTAGAATCAAGCTCAAGGTGGACACCCGATCGAGTACCGACTTCGAGCGCGCGGCCATAACCGGGAAACGAGCTCTTACGGCCAGTGCGAGGGCCAGAGGTAGCAACATGAGCAGGAACAGCGACCGGGCAATCGTGACCGGATCGACGGAGACTCCAGGCAGCAACAGGGGTAGGACGAGCGGAAGGTAACCGACAGTGACAACCATCAACAGCACCATTGCGCCGACGGCGAAGGCCAAGTGGCCCTTGGCGAGCTGAGCCAATTTCGGAAGGAATGGCGCGCCGGCAGCCAAGCCGAGGACCAGCAAACCCACACCCAGAGGCGGGTCGAGCCGCAACACCGACGCGAGCGCAAGAGCGCCAAGCGGCATCAAGACAAAATTCGCGAGCAGCGAAAGCACAACCAGTCGCGTGTCGCGTAGTGGGGCAAGGATTTGAGCGACGGTAAGACCTAAGCCCATCGCCACCATGCTGGAGAGCACGAAGGCGAGCATCGCGAACGGAACCGCCTTCTGTATCAGTTCCACGAGGGTCTACCTCCGCGGTAAGCACACCCGTTCGAGACTCTGTTTAGCGTCGGTCTAGCGACCGGCACAATGCTGCTTTGTGCCTATTGACGGTCCGCCACTCGCGACAGCGCTTTCGGACAGGCAACCTTTGCCTTACGCCGACGTGGCGGGAGCTGACGGACGCGGGTCGGCCGATGGAGAACGGCTTCATCGAGAGCTTCAACGGAAGGCTCCGCGACGAGTGCCTGAATGCTGAGCTATTCTCTGACCTGCTTGATGCTCGCACGAAGCTCGAAGCCTGGCGGCGCGACTACAACGAGCACCGCCCCCACAGCTCGATCGGGAACCTCACGCCGATCGAGTTTGCCAACTCGGTGAGGACAGCGGAGCGACAAAAGGAGGCGATTTCCTCAAGCTGAAAACCGTCCAGCTTTGGGGGGGGGCAGGTCAGGTCAGGTCAGACCTCTTGGTCTCCATGTGCTCTTGGCTCGCCAACAGGAAGCGGGTGTCATCCCGTGCATCTTTCAGCCGTGACGTCGTGGGAGCGCAAAATCAACCGCCTCGACTCACAATCGCAAACAAGGAGGCGCTCGCTAATCGATTACGAGCACTCTGGGATTCAACGTGGAATGGTAAACGAGAGTCCCAGCGCAAGCTTCATGTGGACGACCTACCACGCTGATCGGTTTGCACGCATATTGTCGCAGGCGCCCTTGACTGCCTCGGACGAAGAGTGTAGCGCACGAATCGCGAGCGGCTCTCTGGCCTTATACGCGCGAGCGGATCCCGCCAGCCTACTTCTCGCTGGGAATTGCTTTCCGCTGGCAATCGGCGGTGCATTCCATTGGAGGATACATGTCGCCGCTCTCGCATTTCGTGTCGTTGTCGAGGAGAGGGCTTTTCGGGTGGGGACGAATCGCCGCCCTTTCGATGGGGCTTGTCGCCTGCGGTCTGGAGGATGCTGACCGCAGAGGCGAGGCGAACGATCTGAGTTCACAAGTGTCGCTGAGCACCGAGAACGGGCCAAGTCGGTCACCGCTGTTGCACTTGGTGAAACCGCTCGAAACGGATGCTGCTCTCAACAACTCTTTGTGGTTGCAAGACCATTACGTCTGGGTCGACCGCGAGCGTTCGAATGGAAGACTGTTCGTCTTCATGGTCGGGAATGGCAACACAAACTCGCAATTTCAGCTTCTGCCGCAGGAGGCCGCGCGGCTCGGCTATCGCGTGATCGTGCTGACGTACCCGAACAGTTTCGCCATCGGACCTATCTGTGCCAAAAGCCTCGATTCAGCGTGCCAGGAGAAGGTCCGGCTTGAGATCATCGATGGCATCGATCGCACTCCAGTGATCGACATTGGTCCCGTGGACAGCATAGACAACCGCCTGACGAGGGTGCTTCGGTTCCTCATCACCTCGTATCCGCAGGAGGGATGGTCTCGCTTCTTGCGTGGTTCGCGGACAAACGGCACGCCGAAGTGGTCCAAGGTCGCCGTCGGTGGCTTCTCGTTCGGGAGCATGCAGGCGGCTCTGATTGGGAAGCTGCGCCAGGTAGACCGGGTCGCCATGTTTGGCGCAACCCTCGACGGATCTGGCGGAGCGCCTGGGAACTGGGTCGCGCCTGGCGAGACGTCTCCCGAGCGATACTACGGACTGCTCCACCGGCAAGACTCGATGGTGGTGCAAGGGATTGCAAATTGGACGGCTCTTGGTCTCCTGGCGTTTGGACCCTTTGTGGACGAGGCCAGCGCTGCACCGCCCTACGGGGGAACGCATGCGCTCGTTACCGATCGCCTGCCGCTGTCCGGCACTTACGTGAACGCTCACGGCAGCGTGGCGCGAGATGACTACACGCCGCGCGCGAAGGATGGCACCACACCGGCGCTGCGCGACGCCTGGCGCTACGTGCTCGCGGCGCGGCACGGAGACGATGGCGACGACCGAGGCAATCAGGACGGGCGCGACGACGAGAAGGCAGACGATTAGGGCCGCCACGACATCGCCCCACGGTCATCCCACTCGATTACGTCGAGCAACGCTCGGAGCTTTCTCCCTCTTGAGGGATTGACCTGCTCCACCCACGCGATTCGGCCGACGAGCTCCGCATGCGGATCGCGACGACGCAATCCGACGACTGCACCAAGACCGCGGCGAGCTGCCCGATGAAGTATCGCCCGGAGTCGATCATACTCTCGCCGCGAGACGTTCAGCCGCTCGTTCACGACGAGCCCCGCGAGACGCTGTGCGGCTCCGCGGCGAGCGAACCGCGTCTTGCGGAACTGGACGGAGAAACCCTCGTCCAGTGCGATGCCCGCTGCAAGAATGTGAAATCGACCGGCACGCCGTGCGCCGGCGGCATCGAAAGAGAACGCCAGGTCGTCCGCGTAACGTGTGTACTGGGCGCCGACGCTCGCCGCGGCAGACGCAAGCCGCACATCCATGCCGTAGGCAACCAAGTTGGCCAGCGCAGGCGAAGTAGGCGCGCCCTGCGGCAGGTGCGGCGCCGCGAGTCGCTTCAGAATGCGCCATCGCTCGTCGGAGCTGTGCGCCATCTCCTCTGGAGCGCTCGCAAGCACATGGTCGGCCGTGCGATGCGTGCAGATCGCGGTGAGCAAGCGTGCAACACCCTCCGGATATCCTGCCGATCGAAAGATACCGAACACGCGCGCGGACGTAACGCTAGCGAAGAAGCTCTCCAGATCGAGCCGCAACAGAAGCGCCCGTCCGCAGTGCGGCGTGGCGAATCCGAGCAGGCTGCGGCCTGGGCTGAATCCATGCGCCAGTTCATGCGGCGGTATCAGGTCGAGGATGCCGTGAAGCACGCGGCGCTGAACGGTGCGCAAGCGTGTCTTGGGCACTTCGAGCAGGCGGCTCCCTCCGCCGCTCTTCGGAAACCATCGATAGCGGTAATTCCGCAGCGGCTCATCGGCGGCGAAGCGGCCCAATCCTTTTCGATCAGCCAAGCGGTCCATCACCGCGGTTTCAACTCCCAGAAAATCGGCAAGGTCCCGCGCCGTGGCCAGCTCAGGCACTGGCCAGCGACGTTGTCCCATCCTCGCAGGCAGTGTGCTGAAGCGACGCGGCGAGATTGGATCGCCGTCTTCCGTGCGGTTCCTCAGCCCAGCCAACTCCAGCGCGCGGGCGAGTTCATCGCGACCTCCGAGCGGAGGTTGAGGGAACTCCGACCGCATTTTGCCGAGTAGCCGCCGGAGCCATCGCGGCCGCTTTCCCAGCACGGCTTGGGCCCGGGCCGACATGGGCGCCGGCAGCCATTCCCCGTCAAGCAGCGCGTCTGCAAGGGCCCTTGCCAGGGTCTGGCGGTCGCTCACCTGGCGCCTCGGGAGTGTGCGGTGGCGCACCTCCACGAGTCTCGTCCTGCGCGACCCGGTCTGCGCCAACGCGCAGCGAGTGTCGCGTGCTGCATTGCCTGGATCTTGCCACTCCCCCGGGGATGCCCCGGAGAGACGGTGTCGTGCACCGCCTGCTGGACTGCGCGCCACCGCACGCGTCCAAGCTATCAGAGGTCCGCCGGCACGCCACGATCGGAGTTCTCTTGCCGGTTTCTGCACGCGACAGACCGCCAGTGCTTCGTGCTGACTCCAACCTAGCTGTAGAACTCCCTCTTCACTGAACTACACTTCCGACCGCCCCCCCTTCTCTCTGCCAACCTCCTGACTACAAACGTGCCATCACCCTTGCAGTCACTCGGAGAAGGGGCGGTCTGGGCCGGGCACTTCAGGTACTTGCGAGATTTTGCCTGCCTCGCACGGTGCCCTACAGGGTGCCACGAAGGGTGCCTGGTTTGACGTCAACGCTGCGAGGCACCCGCGTCTACGTGGACGCAGGCACGAACCAGGTGATCGCGGCAGCCTTTCAGGAGCCGACGCTCGTCCACGCCCAGGAGCTCGGTTCCCATGATTTCACGCGAGCCCCGGCGAGCAGCGGATCAAGGAAGGCTTTTGCCGCCAACGAGACTTCTTGGAGCGTGCGCCAAGGCAGCTCGTCGTCCTCCGCCATGCGCGTGTACGGCCTGGACCAGGCGGCGGGCGCCGCCGGAAGTGATTCCGGGAGCTCGTGCGTCTTGCCGAAACCGAAGGTCTGCTGAAGTGCCTTGCGAACACGGGTCGCCTCGAGCGAGCGGATGGTACCGAGCAGGGCAAGATCCGGCAGATCCTTCACCCGCGAGTTCGGGCGATCGCGCGGCAGCGTATAGGCGTGGACCTTCTCGGCGAGATGCGTTTCGACCGGATAGAGCCGCAGCCTCGGTGGCTTGATGCCGGCGAATGCCAGGACGTTGTCAGCGACGATGACGTCAGGCTCACCCAGGACCGGATCCGCGAAGGCCACGTCGACACCGAAGCGCTGGCCGTAGATCTGGCCCGCGAGCTTGCACTCAGCGCGATAGCGGAAGCCGTCGTTCCTCCTGCCCTGGAAATCCATCTCGGGCTGCTGCGCGTCTGCTTGAATCTCGAACGTCATGAAGTCGCCGAGGTCTACTCTTCCGGCCTCCTGAAGGCGCGGAAGCGCGTCCTCGGGCGAGCCGACGAGGCGCAGGTCAACGTCTCTCGTAGTCCTGGCTCTTTCGAGGCGAAGCTCGAGCACCAGGCCGCCCTTGAGCATCGCCGCTTTACCGAGCACGCGCGTGACGCGCGCAAGGAAGCGATCGAACACGAGCAGCTGCCGACGGCGCGCCAGCTCGACGCCCGACTTGGACGAATTGCGCAGCCGCTGTTCCAGCGCGGCCTTGAATCCCGCCGGCGTTGCGTACGTGCGCGGCTTCATGCACCGAGCCCGGCAGCGACAGCCCGTTCGACTGCGGTGGCTTGCGGTCTGCTGACCATGCCGCGCGCGAGCGCTTGGCTGATGGCGGAGGAGAGGAAGTCAGGCGAAACGTAGTCTGCTGCGCAGTCGGCTAGCGTTCTCGCCGGCGAAGTGACAGGCACGGCGCCGACCCACGCCCGGTCGCGCTTAGGTACGTCGGCGTAGTGCAGCACGACACCGTCTGGAACCTGAAGTCGGCGCCTTCGCCATTTCGCAGGGACGGTCAGGTGCGCTCGCGCAGGCAGTACGTCGGAGAGCTCGTGAAGCATGAGCGCGGTCTCGTGAGAGAAGACCCCGGCTCGGTCGGACCAGAGCCAGAGCGCGACTAGGTCCTCCTGCTGACCCGGCGGGAAATGCTTGAGCCGGTACACAGTTCGCCTGACGCGAATGATCTTGCCGCTGTTGAGGTACTTCACCAGCAGCTGCGACGAGTATCCCGCGTCGAGAGCCTGCTGCGTCGTGAAGTGGCCCTCCTGCGCAAGCGCAGTCTCGTAGAGGCGGTCCCAGTCAGGTTTCGTGTGTCGTCGCCGAAGGCTCATGCACAAGTATTAACCTACAGTTTAGTTTTATGCAAGGAACATGAATCCTCACTTTAGGTTTGGTTTTGGTCGTACGGCGAAGCCTCGCAGCCTCATGCGGTCGCGCCCTGTGGGCGCAACTTCTGCTGCATGTTTTTCGCGAGGATGTGCGCGCCTCATCCCTGCGGTCACCGAAGTTGCAGCAACGCTGAGCTGACGGTGGCTAGATACCTGTGACCCTATGCCTTGGCTTCGTCCTGCGTGGCGGGGTGTCGGACATTCAGCCCGGGGCGGCGGATCCGTGGGACGACGACCTCGCGCTCACCGTGCGGCTGGCTGAGGAACTCCTCGAGTCCGAGGTGAGCCTGGAGCGCCTCGCCCGCCGCTGGATCGAGTGGATGGATTCCGATGGCCGAGGCATCGGGAACTGGACCCGCACCGCCCTCCGTCACCTGGCCGCGCACGGTTCGCCGCCGGCGTCCACCGGGGGCCAGGCGGGGAACGGTTCGGTGTCCCGCTGCATTCCGGTGGCCCTGGCCACGCTGAACTCGCCGCGGAATCTGATCAGCGGCAGCTACCACACCGCCGCACTGACCCATCCGGACGAGCGCTGCACCTGGGGCGCGGTGGCCGTGAATGTGGCCGCCCACTGCCTGCTCCGCGGCATCGGGGATTTCCTGCCCGAGGTCCTCGATGCGCTGGGACAGAATGGAGCGCCGGTGGAGCTGATCGAGGCGGTCCGCCGGGTGCCGCTCGCAAAGCGGGACCAGCTGCCGGTGGCGGGGCCCAACTCCGGCTACGTGGTGCACTGTGTCGAAATCGCGCTCTGGTTTGCCTATCGCGAGCCCGATCTGGAGCGTGGCCTCGTCTGGCTGGCCAATGCAGGCGGGGATACCGACACCAATGCGGCCGTGGCCGGGGCGCTCATGGGTATTCGCGACGGCGACGGGGCCATTCCGGCCCGCTGGATCGCCGCCCTTTCCGGCGCCAGCCGGCTGCGGTCGCTGGCCCTTCGCCTCGTGGGCCTGGCCCCCGAACAGCAGACCGCGGAATAACGCAGACCGCTCCGATTCGTCGTGGCAACGATGCTCGGGGCCACCTCCGGATTGTGGTTGCAACGAATTCCCGGGGCTCCGCGTACGTAGCGCAGATTCCCAGGTGTCATAGGCTCTATCCGTGTTTTTCCGCGTTCTTCCGTGGCCACCTGCTGGTGAACGGTCGCGGCCAAAACTCCTAACCCGGACCCACGCATGAAATCCAGACTCGTCCTCCTCTCCCTCCTGGCCCTGTCGGCACCGCTCGCCGCCCAGACGGCCGTCGATACCAGCGGCGCCGGCGCGCTCATTGCCCAGGGCATGGAGCACTCGGAGGTCATGCAGAACCTGCAGTATCTGTCGGACGTGATCGGGCCCAGACTCACCGGCTCGGCGGCGGCCCGCAAGGCCAACGACTGGACGGCGGAGCGGTTCAAGGCCTATGGGCTGACCGCTCACCTGGAGGAGTGGAGCTTCGGCCTCGCGTGGACCCGGGGCCCGCTGCAGTTCACGATCACCTCTCCCTTTACCCGCAATCTGGTCGGGCACAGCTGGGCCTGGACCGACGGCACCGGCGGCAAGACCCTGGCCGGTCCCATCGTCCGGGTCAACGTCCAGACCGCCGAGAGCCTGGCGATCTACAAGGACAAGATGAAAGGCGCCTGGATCATCACCGCGGATCCGAATCCGATCTGGAACCCCGATGGACCGATCATGACCGCCGCCGACTCCGCCGCGCAGCGCGAGTTCTTCCGCCGGGCGTTTTCGCCACCGGCCGATACCTCCGAGGCCGCCCGCAAGGCGCGTCAGCAATTCAATATCGACCGGCCCTATCTGCTCAGGCAGTACGGCGCCCTCGGCCAGCTGCAGGACGGCGGTAAGGAGCAGGGGCTGATGAACATGAGCGGTTCGCCCTACGCTGTGTCGCCGCTGCCCAGACTGGTGATCGCGCACGAGGACTACGCGATGTTCGACCGGCTGATCAAGATGGGCCAGACGCCGCAGATCTCCGGCTCGATCACCAACAGCTTCAGCAAGGCGCCGGTGTCGCAGTGGAATACCGTCGCCGAGATCAAGGGGAGCGAGAAGCCGGGCGAGGTGGTGATCCTCGGTGCGCACCTC
>Ga0137409_10005237_pt1 | contig 13528 bp, 13 predicted proteins | sample CZODoug1_16funga_FD_122059 | JGI IMG/M metagenome (GOLD analysis project Ga0137409, IMG submission 122059) | Vadose zone soil fungal communities from Angelo Coast Range Reserve, California, USA - CZODoug1_16fungal (Hybrid Assembly) | ecosystem: Environmental > Terrestrial > Soil > Vadose zone...
GAAGAGGCGCGCGAGGCTGCCATGAGAATCGTGAAAGACGGAACGCGAGCAGCGGAAATCATCAGTCGAATCCGCCTGCTCTTTAAGAAGGGTACGCCGGACTGGGAGTTGGTGGACATAAACGAAGTCATTCGAGAGATGATTGTCCTCCTGCGCGGCGAGGCAACGCGATACAACATAGCAGTCCAGACGGACCTGGCCGCTGATCTTTGCCAGGCCATGGGAGATCGCGTGCAATTGCAGCAGGTGATGATGAATCTCATCATGAACAGCATCGATGCGATGAAGGAAGTGGAGGGGAAACGGGAGGTGGCTATCAAGTCGGAGCGTGCGGAAGATCGGCATCTTCTGGTGTCGGTCAGCGATACCGGAGTGGGATTGCCCCTGCAGGAGGTGAGCCAGATTTTCAATGCATTCTTTACGACCAAACCGGACGGCACCGGTATGGGACTGTCCATCAGCCGCTCCATCGTTGAATCGCATGGCGGCCGCTTGTGGGCCACCTCCAACTCTGGACGCGGCGCAACGTTTCATCTCACTCTGCCCACCATCGTGGAGGCGCATAAATGACGCCCGCAGACGCTCCCACGGTATTCGTCATTGACGACGATGCGGGTGTGCGTGCGTCCATTCAAGGCTTGCTGAAATCGGTTGGCTTGCGGTCCGAGACCTTTGGGTCGGCGCAAGAGTTCTTACGAAGCAAACGGCAGGACGGAACAAGCTGCCTGGTTCTAGACGTGAGACTTCCTGGAGTCAACGGTTTGGATTTTCAGCGCCAATTGGCTGACGCGGGCGTCCAAATACCCATTATCTTCGTCACCGGTCATGGAGATATTCCCATGACTGTGAGGGCCATGAAGTCCGGTGCGGTGGAGTTCCTGACCAAGCCCTTCCGGGACCAGGACTTGCTGGATGCGATTCATCAGGCATTGGATCGTGACAGGGCGATGCACCAACAGCAGAGTGAGCTTGCCGGGTTGCGGAAGTGCTATGAGTCGCTGACCCCACGCGAGCGCGAGGTCATGGCCCTAGTGGTTTCGGGAACGCTCAACAAGCAAATAGCCTCTGAGCTAGGAACCAGCGAAATCACCGTTAAAATCCACCGCGGCCACGTAATGCGGAAGATGCAGGCTCAGTCGCTGGCGGAATTGGTCAGAATGTCGGCAAAGCTTGAGGTGGCGCCCGGTAAGAAGTAGCCTAAAACCGCTTCTGCTAATCAAGATGATTTGCCAGTCAACAATCCGTTCAGACTGCCGCTTTCACAAATATCACAGATGAAGATGGGGGATTCCCTCTGATACGTGCGGTGTTAGTCTTCTTATACCAACGTATAATTGCGCCGCTTTGGGCGACGCTGTAGGCTACTGCCATGGCTACTAAGGGTAAGGCCAAATTAGTTGCGATTGTCGATGATGATGATTCGATGCGCAGTGCATTGGCCGGCTTGCTGAAAGCGGTCGGATTGGCAACGCAAGCGTTTGCGTCGGCGGAGGAATTCATAAAGTCCGGCCAACAGCACCAGACTGCATGCCTGATCGCGGATATCCGTATGCCCGGGATGTCCGGTCTGGAGCTACAGGCTCACCTGAATGCTGAACGTTGCAGGATCCCGACTATCTTCATTACGGCGCACGGCGACGCAAAAATGCGGATGCAGGCATTGAGAGAAGGCGCAGTAGAGTTTCTAGCCAAACCATTCGACGACGAAGCCCTGCTTGATAGTGTTCGAGCAGCCCTGGAAAGTTGATCCCAGCAACGGAAGCGTGCATCCGGGTTCGCAGGGAGGTCCTCTATGCAAACTTATGCGGGAGCCTTCGAAAAATCGGGGTCCAGTAACCAAGAACGCAGTCAGCGCAGATTCGAGCAGGTCGTAGGCAACAGCGCCGCCCTGGAATCGGTGTTCGCCGAGGTCGAACAAGTTGCGCCAACCGACTCCACTGTATTGATCCAGGGAGAAACCGGCACCGGCAAGGAACTGATCGCACGGGCGATTCACAATATCAGCTCGCGCTGCGGACGCCAGTTCATAAAGCTAAATTGCGCTGCCATACCGTTCGATCTACTGGAAAGCGAACTTTTTGGCCATGAGAAAGGCGCGTTTACTGGGGCCATTGCGCAAAAGGTTGGCCGTTTTGAACTGGCCGATAAGGGGACGCTTTTCCTCGACGAAGTGGGAGATATTCCATCGGCGCTGCAGCCTAAATTGCTGCGTGTCCTGCAGGAACAGGAGTTCGAACGCTTGGGCAGCACCCGAACTCACCGAGTGGACGTTCGGCTGGTGGCTGCGACGAACCGGAATTTGGCGGACATGGTGAAGCGGAGGGAATTTCGTAGCGATCTCTATTATCGACTGAACGTGTTCCCTATCTTGCTGCCCCCGTTGCGGGCTCGCTGCGAAGATATCCCGGCGCTGGTTGCACATTTTGTCGAGATTTATGGCCGCCGGATGGGTAAGCAAATCGAACGCATTCCTCCGGAAACCATGGCTGCGCTCAGTTCTTACCAGTGGCCTGGGAACATTCGCGAGCTGCAGAATTTCATCGAGCGGAGCGTAATCCTGAGTGCCGGGGCCGTTCTGCGTGTGCCTCTCGCGGAACTGAAGCGTTCCTCCGAAGCGGAATCGATGGGAGCGATTACGTTAGAAGAAGCCGAACGAGATCATATCCGCAAGACGCTCGAGTACACCAGGTGGGTCGTCGCCGGCCCTAAAGGTGCTGCAGCTCGTCTCGGAATGAAGCGATCTACCCTCTACTTCCGTATGCAAAAGCTTGGAATCTCACGTTCCAACCACGATCTCGTTCCCGAGTTGTTTAGTAGCAATGATGCGGGGATCGATACTCCAATCGATTGACACAGTCCATGCATTAGCCATCGGACGCACCACCGATCACATCTCCAGTCGACCTGAATCCGAAGCTGGTTGATACACAATCAAATAAAATAACCTCAGTAGCCTGTCGGCATGCGGACGCCGTGTTTAGCGGGCCGGCATCGCACACTAGCTGTTGCCCGGAGTCGGTCTCTACTTTCAGTCACATACGCAAGGAACATGTTTGGCAACCCTGTTGCCTCTTCCATTGTGTCGTTTGACGCACTAAACCTTTTCGAGGCGACCAGCGAGATACAAAGTGATGACTCCAGCAACAAAGCCACTGATGGCAGCGCGAAAAATGAAGCGACTAATTTGCCTCGGAGCGAGACCAAGGTATGTGGTGCTGTTCTTACTTATGGCTCGCGCTGGGGCACTATTCGCCCAGACTCCCCAGCAGCAAGCCTGGGACATCCTGCGGGCAGGCGTGAATCAAAAGAGCACCGTCAAGCGGACCCAAGCCGTCCGCGCGCTACGACTTCTCCCAGGCGACACCGAAGCTACAGAAATGGCGCAGACGGCCTTGCAAGATCGCAAGCCAGAGGTCAGGGTCGCCGCCGCAACCGCGATCGGACTGATGGGTTCAAAGGCGGCCATTCCAGGATTGAAGAAGGCGCTCTCAGATAGAAACCCCGCGGTGGTGTTGGCTGTAGCCCATGCCCTGCAAGTTCTCAACGATCCAGCCGGCTATGAGGTTTATTACGAGGTGCTCACTGGCGAGCGTAAGTCTGCGGGGGGTCTAGTAGCCCAAGGTATGGGCACGATGAAAGATCGAAAGAAGATGGCAGAATTTGGCATCGAGGAAGGCCTCGGGTTCGTACCGTTTGGAGATATCGGCTTCTCTGCGGCAATCGCGGTAAGCAAGGACAATACCTCGCCCCTGCGGGCGGCGGCGGCGAGAATTCTCGTCAACGATCCGGACCCGCGCATTGGTCAAGCCCTAGTCCGGGCCGTCTCGGACAAGAGTTGGATTGTCCGAGCATCGGCACTTCTCGCCATTGCGAAACGGGGAGATCCGGAGCTCCTTAACGGCATCGTCCCGGCATTGTCGGACAAAAACGGAGTTGTGCGGTGTACCGCGGCCGCCGCCGTGATCAGACTCACCACAGTTGGCGGAGCTGGACAAGGGTGTGAAGGCGTCGAGCAACGCGAAGGTCAGCCCTCTAAATACCAACGAACAGGAGAAGGTAACGATTCAAGGGGAAACAAATGCAACGCAACGTCCTAGTCACCGCGATTCTCGGGGGAAAGAAAGTCCGGTTGATGCTGGCAAGCCGGGGGCGGGCACTGTGTCTGCTCTTTGCCCTGTCGGTCTTAACCGCAGGTAAATTGCCCGCCCAGACTTCCAACCATGCGGGTTCTTCGGATTCGCTCCATCAATTTAGCAGTTCGGTAGAGGCTTTAGTGGGACGGGTGTCGCCGAGTGTCGTTGAAGTTGAGGCATCGGGAGCCAGACCGGTGGAGGATGATAGCGGGGGAAACACGGGTGTGCGGATCGCAAGATGGCGAAGTATAGGATCGGGGGTCATTGTTGACCCGGATGGATACATTGTCACGAATGCCCACGTCGTAAGCGGCGCGCAACGGATAGTCGTGGTCCTTACCTCTTCTACGGACAGATCCCCACTGCGTTCCGCGAGTATGAAAAGCAGAACCGCAAAAGCTAGTTTGGTCGGGATATCGGAAGAGATTGACCTCGCAGTGCTCAAGATCGAAGCGCACGGACTGCCGGCGTTGTCAATGGGGGACTACGGACACCTAAGGCAGGGCCAGGTGGTTTTTGCCTTCGGGAGCCCGGGAGGCCTGCGAAACTCCGTGACGATGGGGGTAGTTAGCGCAGTCGCTCGTCAACCCAATCCTGATAGCCGCACGGCCTACATCCAGACGGATGCTCCAATCAATGGCGGCAACAGTGGCGGCCCACTGGTTGATATTGACGGCACCATCGTTGGCCTGAACACCCTTATTCTGACCCAGGGAGGCGGCAGCGAGGGCATCGGCTTCGCCATCCCCAGCGACATCGTATCGCTTGTCTACCCACAACTCCGAAAATACGGGTGCCTGCGCCACGGCGAGATCGGAGCGGCTATTCAGGGCATTACGCCTGACTTGGTTGCCGCACTGGGCCTTCCCGGAGATTCCGGAGTGATCGTTTCTGACGTAGTGCCGGGCGGACCGGCCGATGTCGCTGGCCTGAAAGTTCAGGACCAAGTCATCAGCGTGGACGACAATCCTGCCGAGAGTGTTCCCGACTTCTTCCTTAGCTTCTTTAATCGTCTTCCCGGCGATCATACGAAGCTGATGGTTCTTCGTGGCCAGGAGAAATTGCTCATCGAAGTCCGAGTCACGGAGCAGGAATACGATTTCAAAGCTCCGCGAGCCGAATGGGACGATTCTCTTGATGCGCTCTTGGATTTGGGCAATCCAATGGGTCATTTGGTCAGCGAGCTCGGCGTTGTCGGCGTCGAGATTGATAAGAAGATTGCGGCGATGCTGCCGGGTCTTCGGAAGCCCTCGGGCGTCATTATTGTCGCTACTAAAACGGGCGCAGGCGGGCTCGGCAAGCTTTTGGAGCCAGGCGATGTGATTCACGCTCTGAATAGATCACTCGTTACGAGCGTTGAGAATTTGCGCACAGGGTTGGAAACTCTTGAGGCGGAAACTCCCGCTGTTTTGCAAATTGAGCGAAATGGAAGATTCCTGTACGTCGCCCTCCCAATGGATTGAGCTCTCATCATCAGCCGGTTCTGAAATTCCCGAAATCGCCTGTACCTGTTTACGAAATTGCACCCGAAGCGATTGTGGTTTGTTACAGGGGTGACTTGGATTCACTCCTGGACAGTTGCCGGCATTTTGAGAAGTAGATCTGCTCTTGAGACGCTCCGCGAGTGAACGATGACACCACCCTTGCGAAAGCGTTCGATACACAATCAAAAAATAATTTCGCTCAGACTGTCGGCATTGGGACATGTTGTCCAGCGGGTTGGCATCCCACATTGCTTCATCACATGTAGCCGGCCTCTATTTTCCGTCACTTACAACCCAAACATGTTTGGCACGCTTGTTGCCTATTCCAGTTACGTCGCGCAAGGCACCGAAGCCTTTCAAGGCGGCAGAAACGAGGAGAAAGCACAATGTTTACTGAACCAATCGAAATGGCTCACACGAGCCGCAACGGGGCAATAGGACGCCAATTGCTGCTGTCGTTCATGGCCTTGTTTTTCGCCCTAACGATTTACCCCAGCAAAGCACACGCTCAGATTATTGGGGAGCTTGAGGCAAACATCCCATTTCAGTTCCATGCGGGGAATGCCAAATTTCCCGCGGGCAAGTACCTCATCCACGTGCTCGACAACACTGATCTGACGGTCATGGAAATCAGAAGCGCGGATGGTTCTACTTCCGCTCTCTTTGAAGTCCACGACGCAGAGGCCAACTCCGCACCGGCCAAGAGCGAATTGATCTTCAACAAATACGGAAATCGCTACTTCCTTGCGAAGTTGTTTGACGAAGGCAACCCAAGCGGCAGCGCGGTCGACGAATCGCGCTACGAAAAGACAGTCAGTAAAGCGGCTGCGGAAACCCAGGCACATGTGCCCGCACACCATAAAGGGCAAAAGGGCGACTAGTGGCCGGCTGGAACAGTAACTGCTTGCGTGCGAGTGGGTCACTCTCGCACCAGAGAACCTTTGGCTCGGAATATAAAAAAGGAGGAAGTATGAAGCTTCTATCAAAAATCGCAGCATCCGTCGCATTAATGCTAGTCCTGGCAACTGTTTCATTCGCTCAAGACGTTAAATCCGATTACGACCACAGTGCAAACTTTGGCCAATACAAGACCTTCTCTTGGGAAAAGGTCCAAACGAAAGACCCGCTCATGATCGACCGGATCAAGGACGCGGTAAATGGCGCTCTTTCCGCCAAAGGCTGGACGCTGGTTCCCTCGGGGGGAGACGTCGAGGTTTTTGCCATTGAGACAACTCAGAATCAACAAACCTTGGACACGTTCTATAACGGCTTCGGAGGAGGGCGCCGCTGGGGAGGATTCGGTGGATTTGGCGACGCAACCACTACAGTCGATACGTACAAAGTAGGGACCTTGGTGGTCGATCTCTTTGACGCAAAAACAGAGAAATTGATCTGGCGAAGCTCGTCGAGCGATACGCTCTCCAATAATGCGGACAAGAACACTAAGAACCTCGGCAAAGGCGTGAACAAAATGTTCCAGCATTTTCCTCCCGCCCCGTCGACGAAACACTAAGGGGAGCGAAATGAAATGCTATCTGACGTTTTCACTCGCTATCTCAATGACCCTGAGTACCCTGGCCATTCCTCTGCGCGCGGCAAACAGGCCGCGCGCGGGAATGGACAGCCAGAACACGGTGGTTTGGACCAACGACGACCTCGAAAGGCTCCATGTTCTCGGCCTGATTAGCATCGTAGGCAGAATGAACGAAGAAACGCCAAAGTCGGCATCTCTGCCTCAACCGTACGTGAAAACCCAGGACCCGGAGTGGTATGCGAAGCAGGCAGCGAAGCTGCGCGATGAACTTGAACGCAGACAGAATCAACTCCGTGATTACCGGCAGGCGATCGACGATGTGCGAAACCTAAGGAACACGACGGGGGGCATAAATCTTGATGAAGGCGATATCGCCATTACTCCTGAAGTCGGCATTGAAATCCTGGAGAGGCGCGTGAACGAAGTGCAAACTGAGCTCAATGCACTGGAAGACTTGGCCCGCCGCCATGATATCCCGCCGGGCACCCTTCGCGGTCAGTGACGTTCCTTAGCGCCATTGGCGAGGGTTTATGAAGTTTTTTGAGTACAGGTTTAACGCGAACCGGATGTTCCGAATTTAGTAATGGAGAATGCGCCATGAAAATGAAATTGTCCAGACACGCCTTGATCGCCCTTCTCTGCTGTTTACTAGTGCAATTCACGGCTCAAGCCGGCTCCTACGGTCCTGGCGGCCAATCCAACGAACAGTCGCCAACCCAGACCGTCCTCCAGTCCCCTCAAGAGCTGCAGCAACTGGTCGCTCCGATCGCCTTGTACGCGGACGCCCTCGTGGCGCAGGTCCTCGCCGCTTCCACTTATCCAACCGAGATCGTCGAGGCCGAACGCTGGATGCAAGGTCATTCCAACCTGAAAGGCGAAGAGCTGGCTGGAGAAGTTGATAAACAACCCTGGGACCCGAGCGTAAAGGCCCTCACGCAATTTCCCTCAGTACTTGAAAACATGGACAAGAACCTCTCTTGGACGTCATCCCTTGGCGACGCATATGCCAACCAGCAGCAGGCTGTGACGGATGCCGTCCAAGCAATGCGCCAGCAGGCTCGGAAGGCCGGCCAGTTGAATAGCAACGAGCAAGAGAATGTAACGACTCAAGGCAACACGATCGTCATTCAACCGGCCAACCCAGATGTTGTTTACGTGCCCGCCTACGATCCGTGGCTCGTATACGGAGATCCGATCGTCGCCTACCCCGGGTGGGTTCCTGTGCCCGGAATCTTTTATGGCGGCCCATCAGTTTACTTTGGCGGTGGTTTTGGAATCGGCTTCTTCGGCGGATTTGGGTGGGGCTGGCATCACTGGGATTATGATTGGCACCGTCGCGCCGCGATTTACAACCACAACACCTACATCTCCCACAGCCGCACGATCATCAATCGCAACAACTTCAATCACAACCGCGGCAATTTTAACCATGGCAACGCGTTCCACGGGAGCGGACCTAGAGGCGGAAATCCAGGATTCCATGGGGCTCCACCTTCTCACGCTCAGCCGGGTACACGTTCCGGCGCGTTCAGTGGCTTTGATCACGGCGGAAATGTCCGAGGCTTTTCCTCCCGCGGGCAGTCTAGCTTTGGAGGCGGCTCCCATGGAGGTGGATTTCACGGCGGTGGGTCCCACGGTGGTGGGGGGCATAGGTGATCGTACGTACCCGTGTATGGAATTCGTAGAAAATTCAAGAATGGAGTGAAATACCATGCTGCAGAATATTTCGATTTTAGTTCAACTTGAATGGAAGAAGTTTATTCGGTTTACTGCGTTCATCTTAATGGCACTTTCTTTGGGCTCTTCGTTTGTGCCGATGCTCGCCCAGCAGCCGGAACAGCGGACCTTTGCCTCGGTCGAAGATGCCGGCCGCGCTATCTTCACGGCAATGCAGGCGCCGGACGATCGCTCTCTCTTGAGCATCCTCGGACCCGCCGGAAACGATATCGTCTCTTCGGGCGACCCGATTGAAGATCTTGATGCTCGCACCGGCTTCACTACCAAATATGAGGAAATGCATCGCTTCGTGACAGAGCCGAACGGAACTGTAACCCTGGTTGTCGGAGCCGAAAACTGGCCGCTGCCGATCCCGCTGGTTAACAAGAACGGAGCCTGGTATTTCGACACCCTGGCCGGCAAAGACGAAATCTTATTCCGCCGCATTGGCAAGAATGAACTGGCTGCGATTCAAGCCTGCAACGAACTGGTGGATGCCCAGAAACAGTACTTCGCCAGGGCCCCGTACGGCTTCGCCAAGGAATACGCACAGAAACTGGTCAGCGATGGGGGAAAGCATAATGGTTTGTATTGGGAGGAAACGGGCGATCAATTCGATAGCCCGATCAACCCTCTGATCGCTTACGCACGACAAAATCGCCCAACGGATGAAGTTGGTGCGCACGTTCCGTTCAATGGCTATTTTTTCCGGATCCTCACGAGCCAAGGACCACACGCCCCGGGCGGACCCAAGAGCTACGTCGTCAACGGGAAGATGACCGCAGGATTCGCTTTCATTGCCTACCCAGCCGAGTACCAATCTTCGGGTGTAATGACTTTCATTGTCAACAAATCGGGAACTATTTACGAAAAGGATCTTGGTCCCAACACAACAAAACTTGCAGAGGCGATGACCGCCTTTGACCCGGATTCCACCTGGAACAAGGTGGACTAAGAACACAAGGAGTAAGGGGCCAAGCCCGCAGCCACAGGCGGGGATAAACAAAGAGGCCATTTCAAACATTCCTGGTGGACAACGATCATGCCGTTTAAAGAAAACTTATCTTGGGTAAAGAGACTCCCGACCAAGCGAAGTCCTGTTGTGATCGCGATCCTAGTTCTCACGTTCCCATGCATTCTGCCGGCCCAGGAACCAAGTCAGCCCTGCAACACAGGTCTAGCCAATTCAGAACTTACCTCAGCGGCTTGCGACAGAAATGAAAACGCCTCGGGAGTAGACGTCGGGTTAGGGACACCGAACCGGCCGATCCTGGCCCCGAACAGTGGCGATGGCGGCTGGGTGCATGCGTGGTTGCGCAAAGTTGACCAGGTCCGCGCGAGCCAGCCCCATTTTGTTTCGCCGATCGTTACAACTCACGTCATGTTGGTTCAACAATTCCGCTACGACATGTCCTGGCAGCAAGATCCCGCCGGTGGCACGTCGACTGCTAATTACGGCGCGTCAAAAGGCCTTGAGATTATTCCCTTAAGCCGATTAGAAGTCGGCATCTTTCCGCCCAACTATTTGGCGCATCAATCTTCCGCGACAGATGGATTTGGAGATCTTTCGTTCCAGGTGAAATTTCGAGCGCTTGCAGCGACGGAAGGACGCGGTGACTACTTCGTAGGATTCTTTTTTGGTGGTTCGCTGCCTACGGGAAATCCACCAAATGGCATCGGTCATACAATCCTTTCGCCCACTCTTGCAGCCGCCAAGGGCTTCGGGCACTGGGACATCCAAACCACCATTGGGGCAAACCTTCCGGCCAGTGGCGCCAACATTCTCGGCCGGGCCATCATTTTCAATACAGCGATCAACTACAAAATCAAGAAGAGGATTTGGCCCATGCTTGAGCAGAATTCCGTGTTTTGGTCGGGCGGCGTACTGGACGGAAAAAAACAAGTTTTCTTGACGCCCGGAATCGTCTTGGGCCCTTTTAACGTCGCGGAGAGACTCCGCTTCGGCATCGGCACCGGTGTGCAGATAGCTGTGACGGAATTCCACCAGTACGACCACCGCTGGGTTCTCTCGCTGCGCTTTCCTTTCTGAAACCGAGCGCACGAGGGTCAAGCAATATCCCTAAACCGAGAGCATACAAATGAACTCAAAAAGAAAAGAACTTCTCAAATCGCCTGCATGGCGGCAAGCAATGCGCTTAATCCGATCGGTCGCAGCGATAACGCTGGTTGCCATATGTCTTCTGGCGATAACCGACGCCGGGAGAACCCACACGCGAACTACCCCGAAACTTCGCGCGGAAACCCACGCACTTCCCCTATTCGCGGCCGTTTCCGGCGAGGCAAAGTCAAGAAACAACCTCGGCGGTCAGATGCCTCCCTCGTTCGATAAGGATGTGGCCAGGGTCGTTGCCGACATCGATAGGATTGAGGCCGACACTCTCAGCCAGATGCACCGCACTAGTCTCGATCGCCAAGGACAGGTCCGCACCCTGGGGAAGTTACTGCTCTTCGATAAACATCTCTCGGTCAATCAAAACGAAGCGTGCAGCTTCTGCCATACGCCGGAGACAGGATTCACCGGGCCGATTCAATCTTTGAATGAGTCTACCGTGTCGTATCCGGGATCAGTGAGGACGCGATTCAGCAACCGAAAGCCGCAGAGCTACATGTATGCACCCTTCGCGCCGGTGCTCCACTACAATGCACTCCAGGGTGACTTTGTGGGTGGGAATTTCTGGGATATGCGGGCGAGCGGCTACCGCTTGCAGAATCCAAGCGCCGAACAAGCGCAGGGACCACCGACGAATCCCGTAGAAATGGGTTTGCCCGATTCGGCCTGTGTTGCGTACCGGCTTTCTAAAGCTCCCTATCGCAAGCTCTTTGAGACCGTGTGGGGAGCGGATTCATTTACCATTCAATGGCCTCCTGATGCGGAAAGAGTTTGCGCGACTCCAGGGCCGCCACCTGAGAATGATCAATCCCCGGTCCACTTGAGTCCTGCAGGCCGCGCTCGCGCCGATCGCGTTTATGACGGGTTCGGGCTGGCGATTTCCGCATACGAGTTCTCGCCAGAGGTGAGTCCCTTCACGTCGAAGTACGACTACGTGCAAGCAGGAAAAGACCAATTTACGCAGCAGGAAAAATTGGGCTACGAGCTGTTCCGCGGCAAGGCGCGATGCAACGAGTGTCATCGCGATGGCGGGCCCGGGGAAGAGCCGCTGTTTACGGACTTTACCGCCAGCAATCTCGGCGTCCCCAGAAATCCGGGGCTACAAATCTACTACGAGGGCCGGCCCGACCAACGCGGCTACAGTCCCAACCCCGCCGCAGGAGCGTACGTCGATACGGGAGTCGGATTCTTTCTGCGCACGCTGCAAAGCGATAGCGGTCACCTGAATCCCGATTCGGAGTGGATCAAACTCGAACCGAAGTTCGACGCGAAGTTCCAGGTACCCACTTTGCGCAATGTAGACATGCGTCCAAGGCCCGACTTTGTGAAGGCCTACATGCACAATGGCTACTTCAAAAGCCTGAAAGAGGTGGTGCACTTTTACAACACGCGGGACGTTCTGCCCAAGTGCGAGGCGGGAGATCCCGGCGAAAAGGTCACGTGCTGGCCGCCACCCGAAGACGAAACCAATCTCAACAGAAGACAGCTCGGCAACCTTAAGTTGACAGACCAGGAAGAGGACGATCTTGTCGCTTTCTTGAAGACTTTGAACGACGGCTACAAGATTTCGATCTCAGAAATGAAAAAGTAGATCTCTTCGCTTTTTAATGCATGCTCGGAGAATGCGCAGGCAATCTGCATTGTTCCGAATATAATCCGGCGCACCCCCACCAGGGATCACCAGAGCGACGTAGTCGGTGGGGTTCACGTCCGCGAACGCAAGGTCGGCATCCCAACTGTAGCCGGGCTTCTTAGTGATTGTGTCAACGTCCGGCTCAAAATCAAGGATCACAAGGTGGAATTTCTTTTTTGTGGGCGCTGCAATTTTACGACGTGACCTTACAGCCGCGGGTAGCGGTATATCGCCTCGAGCGATTCGGCGGCGGCGCCAGCCAAAATCAGTATCTTTGGGTTCGCCATGCATCATCTTGGGTGAAGGCGACGGATGCGCCGTCTCTCGCTAGTCGCTGCACGATCGCCGCGCCAATGCCACACGAGCCTCTGGTGACCAGGGCAACCTTGCCTGAAAGAGCTTGAGGTTCAATAATCATGTCTGTTCTCCTGTGTAAATCAGGAAGTTTCCGGTCGAGAGATATTGAAGAAATTATCGATTCGATACCGACCTGCCCCTACGCTTTGCCGAGGCCGTTTCTCCAGTTGGGTAATCCGGTCCGGCGCCCGCTTTCGTGCGTTTGACAGCGGATGCAATCTCTTGAATATCCACGGCCGTGAGTTCGAGAGATGCAGCTTGAATCCAATCGTCCACTTGTGCCGGCGTGCGCGCTCCCACGATTGCTCCCGTCACGCCCGGCCACGCAAGCGTCCAGGCGATCGCCACCGATGAGACGGATGTGCTGTGTTTCTCTGCAATCGGGCGCAACGCATCACGAAGGGCTAGGTTTCGGCTTAGATTAGGTTCCTGGAATTCAGGCGCGCGGCGCCGCCAGTCGTCGTCAGCCAGTTTTGCAACCCGAAGTGCGGTGAAGCTGTCCGTCAGCAATCCGGACTGCATGGGGCTGTAGCAGATCAC
>Ga0137409_10005238_pt1 | contig 13528 bp, 12 predicted proteins | sample CZODoug1_16funga_FD_122059 | JGI IMG/M metagenome (GOLD analysis project Ga0137409, IMG submission 122059) | Vadose zone soil fungal communities from Angelo Coast Range Reserve, California, USA - CZODoug1_16fungal (Hybrid Assembly) | ecosystem: Environmental > Terrestrial > Soil > Vadose zone...
CGAGAGAAGGAATCTTGCGAATGAACCGCTGCGATGAACACGCCGCCGACATCCTCCTCTATCTCCGTGATGAGCTAACCGGCCAGAAGCTGGATGAGTTTCGGGACCACCTAGCAAGCTGTCCCGACTGCAGGGCGCAGCTCGAGGAAGAGCTCGCACTATCGTCACTCTTACGCAAGTCCCGGCCACTCTATTCGGCCCCGGAGACACTTCGCGCGCGCGTGGCGGCGACTGTCGTTCAAGAACTTTCCACATCCGCCGGTGTGCCTGATCCTTTTGGCGGAATACGTTTGCAAGGATTTGCGCGATGGTTGAGCGATACTGGCAAGCGCGCATTCGGATGGAAGCTTGTGGCTGCCACAATCCTATTGTTCGTCCTGGGATTGGTCTTCGTTCCAGATATTGCGCAGCGCTTGCGGGCCGCAGCTTACGTGGAGGCTGCGACCCAGACTCACCGCAGCTATCTGAACGGCGAGTTGCCGCTTCAGTGCCGATCTGACTCTCCTGAAGCAGTTACTGCGTGGTTCGCAGACAAGACCCCATTCCACTTTCGACTGCCAGCCTCTCAGCCGGCGCTGGACGCCACACCCGCTTACCGTCTGACCGGGGCGCGCATGGTCAGCTACAGAGGTAGTCCAATGGCATTGGTCGCCTACGAGACACCCACAGAGAAAATCAGCCTTCTCGTCGCCTCCTGCAAATCTGCGATCGCCGCAGGAGGAGACGAGGTCCGCTCAGGAAATCTCACCTTTCACTATCGGAGGGGTGAAACTTTCGAGGTGATTACTTGGAGCAATCACGGCCTTACATACGCTCTAGTGTCTTCGTTGGCGAGCTCCGCACAGCACTCATGCTTAGTCTGCCACCAAAACATCAAGGATCCCGCTACGGGCAAACCATGACACTGATCGCAATTCGCGCGCGCTCCGTCTTCGCCGGACTCCTACTGCCAGCCGCTTCCACGCATTGCTCATTGCAAGTGCTTTGAATACAGCGAGCGACAATCAGAATAAAGCCATTGGTGGTGAGTCTACGCGATTCGGTGGAAGGGACGAGGACGGGTACCTTCACGAAAGGGCGTCCGTCTCGTGGATGCGGACCTGATCAAGGAAGAGGCGGATCGTTACACTGACGGCCACGGTACTTGTGGGGGGGCACGGTAAGCTTGAGGATGAGATCAGCGACCGCGTGACGTCGCGTTCGTCTGCACTCGGCTGCGAGAGTCCGCAACTCGCTTGCGAATTCTCGCAAGCCCCTTCATACGCGCCTAGCAGGGTGGCAATCAGTTCTGGACCTAAATAGAAAAGCATGGACGGAACTCCATTGGGTAATCCGCGAGGGCAGCGGCAGCTTTTCTTATTCCTCTCACGAGGACAAAACACTCACACAGTTCAGTTATTCCGGAATTGAGCGACAAAACATTCCTGTAGGCTCACCGCAATGAGCGCCGCGGCGTCCCATTGTTGGGATCGCTCCTATCATTTGCTTTACGTAGCGCTCTAAACCCCCTTCTGCTCAGCCCGGAATAAAATTCGACCATGCGTGTTCCCTATAGCGGAGCAGTGGCTCGTCGTGCCCCAGGCCATAGATTGTCGATTTAGCCAGATATCGGGGTCCGTCGAGGCGACCGGTAGGGAGAGCAAGAATGAAAATCGGTTTTGTGAGTATGCCCGTGACAGGGCACCTGAATCCCATGACTGCGCTAGCACGCAAGCTGCAATCGCGCGGAAATGAAGTCGTGTTTATTGGCCTTCCAGATGCCGAACCCATCGTTCGTGCAGCGAATTTGAATTTCGTACCCTTTTGCGAAAAAGAGTATCCAGTAGGTTCCGTAGTCAAAGGCTACGCTCCTTTGGCGAAGCTGCACGGTTTACATGTGGTCGAGCATTCGGCCAGGGAAACACATCCCGGCCGCTGTAAATCGGCGTTGGAGCATTTGCCGGAAAAGTTGGCAGCGACAGGCGTCCAGGCACTGGTGATCGACACCGTACACTTTTTCGTCGAACTTGTGCCAATGCGCCTTGGCATGCCGTACGTGCACATTTGGAACATACTTCATGTTGATCGCTCCGGATCAAGCCCAGCCTGCTTTTTCACGTGGCCGTATGAGACGACACCCGAAGCTCTCGCCAGGAACGTCGATGGATTGAAAAAGGCCGGCGGGTTGCTTGCGCCCGTTTTGGCGGTTGCGAAGTCTTATGCGGAAAAGAATAGATTACAGATCGACTGGAACGATCCTGCTGCAACCATTTCTAAACTGGCCGTGATCACACAGACACCGAAGGAGTTTGATTTCCCTATCTCCAATTGGCCTCCCCAGTTTCATTACGCGGGCCCCTTTCACGATGACGAAGGACGGGAACAAGTGCCTTTTCCTTGGGAAAAATTGACCGGGGCACCTCTGATCTACGCTTCCATGGGAACGCTGCTGAACGGCATGGAGTACGTGTATCGCGCCATCCTTGAGGCGGCTGGGAAATTTCCGGAGACTCAACTTGTCCTTTCGGTGGGCAAGAATATCGATCCCGACGATCTTCGGCCAATTCCATCGAACGTAATCATCGTCAGCACAGCTCCACAAATTGAACTACTGAAGCGTGCATCGCTTTGCATCACGCATGCAGGACTGAATACAGCTCTGGAAGCACTGGCGCAAGGTGTGCCCATAGTGGCGATCCCGATATAGGGTTCGATCAACCGGGCGTCGCTGCCAGAGTCGCATATCACAGAGTAGGTGAATTCGTGGAAGTAGGGGACCTTACGGCAGAACGTCTCGCGCAGTTGATTCAGAGAGTGCGACAGAATCCAAGCTATCGCGACAATGCCCGTTACTTCCAGAAAGTGATTGCACGGACTCAGGGGCTAGACTTGGCCGCCGACTTGATTGAGCGCGCATTCAAAACGAATCAGATCGTGGATCCGGCTCGACATCCTGGGGTCCGTCGAGGCGAGCGGCAGGGAGAGCAAGAATGAAATTCGGGTTTGTGAGTCTTCCCGTAGCAGGACACTTGAATCCGATGACCGCGCTTGCGCGGAAGTTGCAATCGCGCGGAAACGAAGTGGTGTTTTTCGGCGTTCCGGATGTAGAACCTATCGTCCGTGCTGCCAATCTGAACTTCGTGCCCTTTTGCGAGAAAGAGTATCCAGTAGGTTCCATGACTGAAATCTACGGTCGCGTCGCGAAGTTGCATGGAGAAGATGTGTTGCGCTGTCATGTGGAGGAAATAGCGCCCGCGTTCCTCAAAACGGCGTTGGGATGTTTCCCCAAAAAGCTGGCGGCGTCGGGCGTTGAAGCGATGGTGCTCGACATGGGACACACGTTCCTCCAACTTGTGCCGTTGAGCCTGGGAATACCTTACGTGCAGATTTCGAATTCGCTTCACATCGATCCCTCTGGTGCGACTCCAGCCTGTATTTTCAGTTGGCCGTATGAGAATACCCCGGAAGCTTTTGCCAAGAACATAGAGGGGCTGAAGAAAATCGGCGGTTATTTTGCGCAGATTTTGGCAGCGGCGAGGCCTTATGCCGAAAAGGTGGGACTACAGATAGATTGGAATAATCCCAGCGCAACCAATTCCAAATTGGCAGTAATCACCCAGACGCCTAAGGAGTTCGATTTCCCAATCTCCAATTGGCCTCCCCAGTTTCATTATGCGGGCCCATTTCACGACGACGAAGGACGGGAGCAAGTGCCTTTTCTATGGGAGAAGCTGACGGGCAAACCTCTCATTTATGCTTCCCTGGGAACCCTAGTGAATGGTCTGGATCACGTGTATAAAATCATCCTTGAGACGGTTGGGAAACTTCCAGAGATCCAGGTTGTCCTTTCGGCGGGCAAGAATGTCAAACCCGGGGACCTTGGCTCAGTTCCATCGAATACGATTCTCGTTCGCTCGGCTCCTCAGATTGAATTGCTGAAGCGTGCAACACTTTGCATCACGCATGCCGGGTTGAATACAACACTCGAGGCTCTTGGACAGGGAGTACCCATGGTTGCCATTCCGATCGGATACGATCAACCAGGCGTCGCTGCCAGGATTGCATATCACGGAGTAGGCGAATTCGTGGAAGTAGGGGACCTTACGGCAGAACGTCTCTCAGATTTGATTCAGAGAGTACAAGCGAATCCAAGCTATCGCGACAGAGCTCGTTACTTCCAGAAAGTGATTGCACAGACTCAGGGGCTAGACTTGGCCGCCGACGTGATTGAACGCGCATTCAAAACGAATCAGATCGTGGATTCAGCTCGACATCCTGCCGCGCCATTGCACAGGTGAGATATTTGTGCGCTGTTAGGCGTCCTTGGGGAATTCACCGGTGAGAGTCACAGTCGATGTTCTTGGATTTGTCAGAGAGTGGTGCCTGGCGCAACAACCAACGGCTTCATCTCGACAGGTGCATCTTCTTCAGCAGCTCGGTGTATCTCGGGTCGTGCCGGAGGTTCTTCAACAACGGATCGTTTTTGATCTGGATCAGCCCGCCATCTCGCTGTTTGTAGGCGCGCTCCAGCCATTCAAACGACTTGTCTGACTCTCCACGAAAGGCATACACCTCAGCAATCTGAGAGGCGGCACCATTGTTATACTTCGCGATAAGCCCGGACAAGGCAGCATTCGAATCCTGATCACGGCCGAGCGCATGATAAGCCAGTGCTTGGCCCGTAAGTTTCCCCCACTCGAGTGGTTCCTTTTCAATTTCTGCGAGCGCCTGCTGCGGCTTTCCTTCAGCCACGAGAACTTCACCCAGATCCGCATGGACAAAGGCAGTCTTCGGGTTCAACTCCAGAGCTCTCTGGAGGTTGGGCCAGGCTTCACCGTATCGGCCGGCTGCGTAGAGCAGGTATCCCAGGCGCAAATAGGCATCCGAACGAAGAGGGTCGACCGCGATCGCCTGCTCCTCAAGCTTGATTGCCTCGTCGAGATTGCCCAATACTTCGGATAGGAACGAACGCACTCGAAAGACTTCGCCGCTACCTGGCCCTAAGGCCGCCGCTTTGCTAAGGGAAATTTCGGCGGCATCCCAGTCCCAATCCTCAGTCATCTGCGTCCTGGCCAGCGCCAGATAGCCTAAGGTCGAGGCAGGATCGAGCGCAATGGCCCGCTCCGCGTCGTGCCGGGCCTTGCGAAAACCTTCTGTATCATCGGTCAAACCGTCTAGCGCCATCATGGTCTGCACCGACGACCGCAAAGCCCAGACGGGTGCATATTTCTCATCGAGTTTGATAGCGGCCTCGGTATAAGCGAGGGCCTTGCTGAGGTCTTCCTTGCTCTGTCCCCGCCCCACAAAGTAATTCGCCTGGAGGTAAGCCTGATATGCTTCCGGACTCGTGCTGCGAAAGGCCGGAGCAATCGGCTGGCCGTTGCCTCCCAGCAACTTCAGTTGCAACGCCTCGGTCGCGGCCTGGGAGATTTCATCCTGCACGGCAAAGATGCCTTTAATCTCCCGGTCGTACGTCTGCGACCAAAGCTGAAAACCATCGTCCGTCTCGATCAGTTCCGCAGTGATGCGCACCTGGTTGCCCTCGCGGCGCACACTTCCCTCAAGAACATTGGCCACGCCGAGCTTCCGTCCCACCTCGCGTAGGTCCTCATTTTTGCCCTTGAACTGAAAGGTCGAGGACCGTCCAATGACTTTTAGGCCCGAGACTTTGGCGAGGCCGTTGATCAGCTCTTCAGTGAGTCCATCCGAAAAGTACTCCTGATCTTTGCCAGGGCTGATGTCGGCAAAAGGCAGAACCGCGATGGAGGTATTCTTCAACGACGGAGCATTCGCTCCCTTTCGTGAGGACCGGAAGTGCCCGCCTATCGCCGTACCCGCCGCAACTACCAGCGCCGCTATGATTCCAGCCTTCAACAGCACTTGCCTGCCAGAAGCACTTTTCAGTTCTGAACGTGCGGTGCCGGGTTCAGCCTTCTCTTTCGTTATTTTCCCTTCTGTTTCCTGTGGCGTGGACAATTCTGCCTGCTCGGCCGCGCTCTCATCTATAACGGGTGCAATGAACCGGTATCCTCGCTTGGTCACCGTTTCGATGAATTCAGGTTTATCAGGCCGGTCACCCAAGATTTTTCGAATATCCAGAATGTATTTCCTGAACACCTCCGGATTGACATAGGTTTCAGGCCACAGCTTATCTAGAATTTCGTCCTGAGTGACTAGCCGCCCTGGATTTTCAACCAAGTAACGCAGGACGTCGAAGGCTTTCGGGGCAATTGGAACCCGCTCTTGCCCGCGCAATAAACACTGGTTTGCTGTGTCGAGGCGGAATGACTGAAAGGATTTCATCTTTCGAATCCAACCCGCTTGGATGGCGGAAAGTATTCCGCCTTAATAGCGTTCAGTGCATTCCTTGTCAGGCCGTTTCCAGTGGCGCCGCTGCACAGGACACCACGCTTCTTTAAGGGCCATGAATACGGTAAGCGACATGGTTCCCTCAACCAAACGGGTACGAGTTCCGCCGCTGCTGCACTGAAGATAGGGGCGAAGGCGCTGAGAAGTCCGCAGGATTTCATAAGGAATTCGTCAAGGAAGTTAGCTTCAGGAAAGGAATCACCTTTTATACTTTCCTAAATTCCGCCTCGAAGATGGATTAGAGTATTTCGGTGCTGTCATCGGTACATTTTTGGCCATCTTTTAATCTTCGCTCTCACCTAATGCCCGTGTTTTCCATGACATAGCGGCCGCACAAGGAATCCACAGAATCCGGACAGGAACTTCACTCCTACTTTCCTAAAGGTTTCTAGTGTAGGACTCGGACGCTTGAGGATTTTGCGTTCGCAGTCCGCCATCCGAGATCCAGGGGAAACACAATCTCGCTTGGCGGTGCTTAGTCCCAGCCCAGAAACCATTTAGAGGAGGCCATGGTGTTTCTGAAAGACGGAGAGATGAGTGAATTTCCGGTTGGAGCGGCAGCTCTGGAAGGGGGCGCGATGCATAACACCGCGGCATTGCGCTATCTTGACGAACTGTTCCGCTACGCAATGGTTCTCACGCGCAGCCGAACCGATGCAGAAGATCTTGTTCAGGAGGCGTACGTTCGCGGATTAAAGGCCATCGGAAGTCTGCGGCCAGATAGTAATCTGAAGAGTTGGCTGTTCACCATTTTACGAAACACCTGGCTCAATCAACTGCGCCAAGTGCGTGCCGCGCCGCGGATCATCGAGCTCGATACCGACGAGGGTACCGCCGATCTCGCCGTGGCAACCTCCAAAGATCCGCACGCACTGTATGTGGAAGCGCAGGAGCGCGACTTGGTGCGCGAAGCAATCCTGCTGCTGCCTCTGGAGTTCCGAGAGATTATCCTTTTGCGGGAATATGAAGAGCTTTCTTATCAAGAAATCGCGAGTCTCCTGGATTGTCCCGCCGGCACCGTCATGTCACGCCTAGCCCGAGCGCGGTCCAAACTCCGGGCACTCTTGTTGAATGTCTTGCCAGTATGAGCCCATGCGCGACGCCCGGAAGCTTCGGAATGAACGCGTGTCGCGTTTGCTCGCTCGGAATCTCGCACACCCGAAGAACTCACACACAGCAAATGAAGCAAGGAATGTTAGGTCGGCCTGGGGGTCCGCCAGTTTCGACGAAGGACCACCTTGAAGAAATATCGCTATGGACGCCGAGATCTGCGACCGACATACACGCTCATATCAGCTCTACCCCCGCCGCTGCAGACATCCAGGTGGACAGAGAATTTGTTGGCACCACTCCCTTGAATATCGACCTGACCTGCTGCTTTCACGATGTGACCATCAGCAAGCCAGGACTGAGACCCTGGACCAGGAGGGTGCGCAACACGGACAGACAAGTCAACATCCATACCGATCTGCAGAAATGAGAGACGAGTTCCACAAAGACCTTGGTGCAGTAGAACTCATTGCTTGAGGACCCGTAGGATAGTTTTTCGCGAACGCGAAATCATGCGCTGATCTCCTTCACGACCCTGTTCGCCGACTCAATCGCGCCCTGCATCCACCCATTCCACCGCGAGGTATGCTCACCCGCAAAGAAAATCCGGCCTTCCCTGCGCGCATTCACAGGAATCCAGCTAAGTTCACCGGGACCAAACGACGTAAGACCGCCGCGCTGCCACGGATCCTCGCTCCAGCTCTTCACTCGAGCCGCCTCGAACTGTTCCCGTGCCCCCGGAAACACAATTTCGGCATCGGCAATCGTCTGTTGCACCCGGCCATGCACATGCATCGTGTATAGCTTCGCCGCGTTCTCTCCAATGACATACGACAGCAGGAGGCCGCGCTCCTCCGGCGACTCCGGCCCAAGCGCCCAGAATCTCTCCGACACCAGATCTGTATTCGCAAACCCGCTCAGCCCCTTCGCCTTCCAGAACTGCTTCTGCATCTGCAGAAATATCTTGTCCACTGGAAAGTACTGCAGCTCCCGGATCACGCGTTGCTTCTCAGCCGACAACCTTGCGTCCGCAAACAGATTCCTGGCCACCGAAAACGGCAGCGCCGACACAACATAATCACCCCGAACCGTCTCATGACCACCGGCATGTTCCATGACAGCCCACGCGCCGCTGTCATCCTGGCCAACGCTCGTCACCCGGCATCCATATCGAATCGCCCCGCCCAACTCCAACTGCTTCGCCAACGCCCCCGGAAGCTGGTCGTTGCCCCCACGTATATGAAAGTACTCGCGGGTGACCTGCTCATTGAGTTCCACCAGCAGTAGTAGCCCAGCGCTAACCGCCTTATCGCCTCCTAACGTGACGAGCTCGATCGCATCACGGGAGAGTCCCTGTTTCTCCAGGAACTGCCGCAGGGTGTAATGATCTTGCTCCAGGATCGGGCCGGGTACGCTCAGCGAATCCTCGCTACCCTTCGCCAGTTCCAACGGCCCAGCCATGTAGCGCTTCGCCATGCCTCCGCGGCCCAGGTGCCGCTCCTCCGGAGTCAACTGCAGCGGCCAATCCGGTTCCGGGCCATGCCCCGACACGTAGTTCTGTCCGCGCAGATGCAGCACATCGGCCAGGTCGCCGCCTTTAAATGGCTCCAGCGTCAGCCCAAACTCACGCACATAATCCAGCGTCATATGGTGCGTATCCGGAATGCGTGTCGCTCCGGTCTCGGCCGAAAGTCCCCAATCAAGATCCTCGCGCAGCGTCTGGACCCTGCCTCCTGCGCGTCCCTGCCCTTCAAGAACGATCGCCTCGAAGCCCAGTTTGCGAAGCTCGTAGGCGCAGGAAAGACCCGCGAGTCCTCCGCCCACAACGACCACTCTTCGCCTCGTTTCGGCCGCGCGAACAAGCATTGCAGGAGCGAAGGCCGCTGCTGCTGCCGCGGCCAGGAAATTCCGCCGATTCATCATGCTTCATCCTTATCTCTTGCTTCTGTGGAAACGAAGCAGCTTCATCACACTTCGATTGAAAAGTTATATATCCGTGCTCTTATCACTCATGGCAAAATCACCGATGTTAGATGTGGTGTCCTCTTTCAAAGAAGAAAGCTCTTTTCAGACAGCACAGACACCGCACCCCAATACCGTGAGCTATAACACTTCAAGCGGGGAATTATTCCGGCGCACAGATGTATCCACGCGCGCAATTACGTGAGCGCTTCGCTAACCACAGGTTAGTTACTGGTTACTGGTGGACGGACCGGTGAAGGTTGCGATTCGAGCCAGGTGACGAATCTTCCATTGGTCGGGCAGCCAATCGGATAATTCGCTCATTTTTGCCTGGGGTAGATTCATCAACAGCTGCGTGAGATACAGCTGAGGATCCACCTCGTGCCGGCGGCAGGTGCTGGTTAAGCTGGCCAGAATCGCCGCCGTTCGCCCGCCGCGTGGGTTGCCGACGAATAAAGAGTTCTTGCGGTTCAGTATGATCCGCTTCATCTCGCGTTCAGAAACATTGTTGTCGATCGGTACCGCGCCATCGCTACAAAAGACGTTCAGCTCAGCCCATTGGCTCAGGGTATAGTTGATCGCTTCCGCCATGGGACGGTTTTTCTGCACATAGTCTTAGTTCTCCCACTGCGACAAAGCAGTGCAGAAGGAGAACCGCATGGAACGATTTGTCAAAGGTCCGGCTGGCGCGCCCGTCACCCTCGTCGTGGGGAAAACGATTGACAAGCTCCTAGCCGACTTCAGTTTGTACCTTCAGCAGGAGCGTGTGCTCGCCCCAACGACGGTAGCCAACTATGTATCCCTCATCAAGAAGTTCTTGACGCATCGTTTTGGAACTGGGCCGGCGGACCTTTCCGATCTGACAGCTGCCCAGGTCGTCGGATCGGTGCAGCGCCTTGTACCGTCGCTTTGCCGGAAGCGAGCCAAAGTGATGACCAGTGCGCTGCGTTCATTCCTTCGCTACGCTCGGTATCAGGACTTCATCCGATCGGATCTCGCGGCCTGCGTGCCTTGCGTGGCAGACTGGTCCCTCGCGTCGATTCCAAAAGGCTTGCCGATCGAGCATGTCAAACGAGTGCTGGCCAGTTGGAATCGGAAGAGTGCCATCGGCCGACGCGACTACGTGATCCTGTTGCTGTTGGCACGTCTTGGGCTGCGAGCAGGCGAAGTGGCGGCCCTCACGTTGGAGGACTTCGATTGGGAAACCGGGCGGCTCACCTTGCGAGGCAAAGGTGACCGCTACGCTGAGCTTCCCGTACCAGCCGATGTCGGGAAGGCGATCGCGGCTTACCTGAAGAACGGACGCACGCGCTCGACCAACCGGTAGTTGTGGGCTACCGACCATCGGAGATCTCTCTTGTTTCTGTATCCGCTGTGATGACATTCCGCTTCCCATACGCCGTGGAGTTCTTCGAGGGTGCATTCCAGATTCTTCCCCTCTTCCGTGGCCTTCGCCAGTAAGTGAGTGGCTCGGCTCTCCCTGTTCCGTATGTCGACGCTGCAGGATTTCCTTTATGGTACGGACTGCCATCTTGCACCTCCTCCTCGGAGGCATACTCCGCTTTCACACCTCCAGTTGCCCGGGGGCATGAGGAGCTTGCTACATGGCTCTCTGGCGATTACCACGACCGGACTTCCACCGGCTAGTTGATACCGATTTTCAAGACACACCACTCGCGTTACGGCCTGCACGCTCGCGGAGTCGCCATGCGACCCTTTCCACCGAAAGCTCCGACAGCTTCGTTGCCTCCGCTGCCGCTGCACGCTGTTCGGTCATCAAGCGAACACAACACTTTCGAATCGTTCTTGGCTATGGGAAGGTCTTGCGACAGAACTCTATCGCGAGGAGAGGACCCTTGCGTGGAGCGGCCACGGCGCGAGTCAAGTCGCGAGTCAAGTCGCGTTGACTGGCGTGCGCCGGTGAACTAGGATGCGACGCACTGAGGTTTCCCCAGATGGCGATCGAGCGCCTAGGCCACTATCGCCTGCTAGAGCGGATCGGCGCTGGCGGTATGGGCGAAGTGTATCGCGCACGCGATGAACGCCTTGACCGTGACGTTGCTATAAAGATTCTGCCTCTCAATGTTCGAGATGACCTGCGAGCTCGTGATCGGCTGCTTGAAGAAGCGCGCTCCGCATCGCAGCTTAACCATTCGCATATTTGCACGATCTACGAAGTCGGCGAAGAAGGCAGTATCGCTTTCATTTGCATGGAATACGTTGCCGGACGGTCGCTGAGCGCGATCATTCCGCCGGAAGGTCTCCCGACCGAGCAGGTCGTCCGCTACGGCACACAGATCGCCGACGCTCTTGCCCATGCTCACCAACGGCGCATCGTCCACCGCGATCTGAAACCGGCGAACGTCATGGTGACTCTAGACGGGGTTGCGAAGGTGCTGGACTTCGGCTTGGCGGCGAGGCTCCGCACAGAAGAGCTGGAGGCAGTGACAGTCTCACAGGTGAAACTCGGTGAATCCGGGTCGCTCGCGGGGACGCTGCCCTACATGGCGCCGGAACAGCTCCGGGGCGACCCTGCCGATGCGCGTTCCGACATATGGGCGCTCGGCGTTCTCTTGCATGAAATGGCTTCCGGCGATCGGCCGTTTTCGGGCCGTTCAGGATTTGAGCTGACCTCCGCGATCCTTCGCGATCCGCCGCCACCGTTACCCGATCATGTTCCCGCCGGACTTGTGGGTGTAATTCGGAGATGCATGTTGAAAGATCCCGGAGCCCGTTATCAGAGTGCCGGCGAAGTCCGGTCAGCGCTGGAAACGCTTGAGTCCACGGCGGTTTCGAGACCCGCGCTCCCTGAGGCTCGAGCGAGCGCAGGTCCCCGGATGGCACTGCTTACTTGGGTTATTGTGGGCCTGACGGTCTTGTTCGTGGTTCTATTCACCTTGAACATCGGAGGATTGCGCGAGCGGCTCGTGCATCGGAGCACGCCTCCCGCAATCCGCTCACTGGCGGTGCTGCCGCTGGCAAATTTATCGGGCGATACTTCGCAGGACTTTTTCGCGGACGGCATGACTGCCGAACTCATTCGTGAGGTTAGCAAGATCGCGCAGCTTCGTGTGGTTTCTCTAACGTCTGTGATGAGCTACAAAGGAACGCACACGCCGCTCCCGCAGATTGCGCGCGAGTTAAAGGCGAACGCACTACTCGAAGGCTCCGTTGCGCGATCGGGGAATCAGGTGCGGATCGCAGTAGCGCTCTATGACAGTGCGTCCGAACGTAAGTTGTGGTCGGGAACTTTCGATCGGAATCTGAACGACGTTCTGGCTCTCGAAGATGAAGTGGGACATGCGATCGCAGTGCAGATACGGCTGAAAATTACTTCTCCACCTGGAACGCGCCCGCGCATCAATCCGGAAGCTTACGATCTCTACCTCAAGGGCCGCTACTCGCTCGATCAGGGTACCCCGGACAATGTGAAGCTTGCGTTGGTATACTTCCGCCAAGGAATCGAGAAAGATCCTCAGTATGCTCCGCTCTATGCCGGGCTGGCGGACACCTACGCTCGCCTTCCTTTTTACACGGACAAGCGCCCCAGCGAGGCTTTCCCCGCAGCGAAGGAGGCGGTGGCAAAAGCTGTCCAACTCGAGCCCACGCTGGCGGGGGCGCACGCTTCGATGGCGTACGTTTTGAATTATTACGAATGGGATCGATCCGGTGCCGAGCTGGAATTCAAGCGCGCTCTCGAACTCGATCAAAACGATGCCGCCGCACACGAGGCTTACGGTCGCTTTCTGGCGTCCATGGGACGCGTCGACGAGGCCCGGGCAGAACTAAGTCGCGCGCTGGAGCTCGATCCGCTATCGTTGGGTATTCAATCCAACGTGGGAATGGTTTTCTACTTCGCGAGACAGTACGAGGATGCCATCAAACAACTCCAAAAAGTTCTTGCGCTCGACCCGAAATTCCCGGTGCCGTATTGGGGAATCGGCATGTGTTACGAACAAATGAAGAAATACCCAGAAGCACTCGCGCAGATCCAAAAGGGCATCGAGCTTTCGGGGGGACGGGGCGCGAACGGGCTTGCCTCGCTCGCTCACGCACAAGGCCTTGCGGGTCACCGCGCCGAAGCTCAGAAGATTCTGGTCGAGTTGAAGGATCGTTCAAAAACACAATTTGTGTCGTCTTACCAATTCGCGCTGATTTATCTGGGCCT
>Ga0137409_10005239_pt1 | contig 13527 bp, 12 predicted proteins | sample CZODoug1_16funga_FD_122059 | JGI IMG/M metagenome (GOLD analysis project Ga0137409, IMG submission 122059) | Vadose zone soil fungal communities from Angelo Coast Range Reserve, California, USA - CZODoug1_16fungal (Hybrid Assembly) | ecosystem: Environmental > Terrestrial > Soil > Vadose zone...
TCGCTCCGCCTCGTTGATGCCCTGCTTGTCGATAGCCAGGTTGGCCGCGAGCCGGACGCGGCGATCAGCCCAGGGCGACTTCGGCTTCCACTGCTCGGGGAATTCGACCCACCAGCTCGCGGTGGGAATGACGTGGACCAATCGAAGCTTGGGATCGGCCTTGATGGTCGCCGCCTCGAGGCCGACCATCAGGTAGCCCAGATCCGCCTCGCCGGTTTTCAGCATGGCCAGGCGCGTGGTGCGATCGGGGACGCCTTTGATGACCACGCGCTTGATCGACGGCTTCTTGCGCCAGTACTGCTCGTTCGCCTCGAGCACCAGCTCCGTGCCCGGGCTCATACGCACGAACCGAAAGGGCCCTAGCCCCACGGGGTGGCGGGCAAAGCCATCCTCGCCGACCTTCTCGATGTATTTCTTGGGCACGATCCAGGCCGCGCCGGTGGCCGGCGTGGCGTAGAACACGAGAAAGTCCGGCCAGGGACCGTTCAGGACGACCCGCACGCGATGGGCGTCGACGATCTCGACGGCCTTGACCCGCTCGTGCAGGATCCTGGCCGAGACGCCCCGGTAGCGGGCGAAGCTGAATTTCACGTCCTCGGCCGTGAACGGATCGCCGTTGTGGAACCTGAGCCCCTCTCGCAGCTTGAACTCGTACACGAGCCCGTCTGGACTCTCTTTCCACGACTCGGCCAAGCACGGCGCCATGTTGTTGCCGGGCAGTGGCTTGAACAGCGCGTCGTGCAGGGCGTAGAGGAACACGAACGGCGTGCTGAGTCCCGAGGTCTCGGCGGGATCGAGAAACGTGGGAGCGATGGAGGCGTCGAAGGCGATGGTCAGTTCGCCTTCGGGCCGGCCCTGGCTGGCGGCCTCCCCGCCCCACGTCGCCAGGAGCAGAAAGAATGAGGCGAGAACCGCGCCCGCTTTTGCGATCATGGACTCCTTCCGAGCTCACCGCGGTCAGGTAGGGGAACTTTATATGGTCGGGGTGCCCGCGACGTCAAGGGCGAGCGCAACGTATGGAGGTGGCTCCTGCGGCCGTCGCGGGTGTCTTCGCGCTCGCGGCCATGGCGGCCTGGGGCGACGTCGGACATGCGCACGGGCCGGACGAGGGCACGCAGGTATCCTTGGCCGTCTGGCTCCTTTAAGCCGGACGCGTTCTCGGCGGCAAATACCGGCGTAAAACGGAGACCCGTCGTCGCGTCCGCCAAGACTTGCACTTTAGACCGAACCGGTAACTGTCCACTTCATCGCTAGCTGGGATTCGGCCCAAAGTGCAGTTTCTGGCGAAGGCGGCGGCCTCGCCCGTTATTGCACCCGTGATTGCGCTCGGGCGCCCTGTGTTCGAGCCATCGTGGAAGATGGACACACGGCCGACGCCGCGGCGGCGGCGAGCGAGGGCGCGCCCGAGACTACCGCAGCGGCCACGGCCCCAGCGACGACGCGATGGGATAGGGAGCGCTTCAGGCTGAGACCGGAGAGGGCCGAGCCGCACCAGGCCGCGGGAACGTTCGGCGCGCGTGACGCTTAGCGCGCGGCTCTGGCCCGGTCCGGTGAAGCAGTGTCCCCGACGAATTTCACGGTGTCGCGTCCCTTCACGACGTCAGGGGTGATCACCCAGGTTCCTCGGCAGCTGGCGCTCACCACCTTGCCCGCGGTCTGCGTCGAGACGATCGCGGTGCCCGCTGCGCCGATTCCGCCGAGGATGCAGAAGGTCGCCTTGAACGGTACGTAAACCAGCGTCCCCAGCGCGGCTCCGGCCCCGTAGCCGACCTCGGCAGCGGAGCTGCTCGATGAGGAGGCGGCCCAACTCGGCGTGCTCGAACCCACCAGAGCCATCGCGAGAAGCAGCACGAAGATGTGTCTCATGGTTTGTAAGCCTCCCTTTCAGCCTTGCCACTCGTACGATACCGCAAAGCGGCGCGACGTGCTCCTACGCGGGGGCCCGGGAATAATCACCAGGGTCCGCCTCAGCGGGACCCGAACCCGTGTTTACAGTCCGCCACGCGCTTTCATAATGGTCGAAAGAAGGTTAGGTGCTGTTGACTCAACGCCTACACCCCCGGGACTGAAAATGCGTTCGTCATTTACGCCTCTCGCCTTTCTGAATCCCACGAGTGCTCATCAGCCAAGACCGGTGCTCAGAGGTTTGGGAGCAAGTTGGGAATCCAAGCGGGAATTCCCTGGAAACTGGGAATCGGACCGACATTCCCGGCGGCCTTGGTGTCGGCATCCTTCCGAGCCATGGGAGCGTACAGTATCGGCCAGCGTGGCCGACCGCGCGAAAACGGCCGTGGCGCCGACCAGGGAGCAACGCTGAAATGAGGAAGGCGCTGATCGCGTTGCTGGTTATCAGCCTACTCTCGTGGCTGGCGCCCGGAGCGCAAGCGCAGAGTGTCGGCGAGGTCTTCCGCAAGGTCAACCCTTCGGTGGTCGTGATCCGTGCCAGGGGGCGGGACGTGTCGGCATCAGCCGGCCTCGTCCGCTTCAACGAGATCGGCTCCGGCGTCATCATCTCGGCCGATGGCCAGGTCATGACAGCAGCGCACGTCGTCAATGCCATGGACGAGATCACGGTCGAGACCCTCGGCGGGCAGCCCGTCAGGGCACGCGTCCTCTCGTCGGAGCCGGCGGCCGATCTGGCGCTTCTGAAGCTCGACGCAGTGCCCCCGGGCGGGGCGCCCGCCCGCATGGCCAACACCGACTCGGTCATGGTCGGCGACCAGGTCATCGTCATCGGCGCTCCCTACGGCCTCTCGCACTCGCTGAGCGTCGGTTGGATCAGTGCCCGGTGGGCGCCGAACACGGTCTACCGCTCAATGCCGCTCGCCGAGTTCTTCCAAACGACCGCGACCATCAACACCGGGAACTCGGGCGGGCCCATGTTCAATATGGCGGGCGAGGTCATCGGGATCGTGAGTCACAACATCTCGAAGTCGGGCGGGAGCGAAGGGCTCGGCTTCGTCGTGACGATCAACACGGCCCGTATGCTCCTGCTGCAACGGCGCTCGTTCTGGAGCGGGCTCGCGGGTCAGATGGTGTCGGGCGACCTGGCCGCGATCCTCAACGTGCCACAGCCCGCCGGCTATCTGGTCAAGACGGTCGCCAAAGACTCGCCGGGGTGGAGCATGGGGCTCCAGGGCGGCGACAAGATCGCGACGATCGACGGACAACAGGTGGTCGTGGGCGGCGATATCATCCTCTCGGTCGAGGGCTTGCCGTTGGGAAAGGCCGAGGACCACGATCGGATCCGCGACATCCTCACCAGGAAGCCGCGGGGCGCGCCCTTCACCATGAAGGTCCTCCGCGGCGGCAAGATCCTCGAGCTCACGGGCACGACCCCCTGAGCGCCCAGCAACCCGACTCCTTTTGGGTGGTCCGCCGACGTCCCGGCGGACGCGTGGTTCGCGCATCGCGAGGCTTGGCAGCACCTGATCCAGGAGACGGCATATCAGTCGCTCCTGATCAGTCGGCGGCAGCAGTTGCATCAGCGGATCGCGGAGAATCCTGTCGCGCCAGTTCCCCGAGACGGCCGAGACGCAACGCGCGTGGCGCTTCCTGTGCCTTCCACTTATTCGTCCAATCAACTCCAGCCGCCCGCCGCAAGTATTCATGATGCAGCCCACCGACGCGTGGCACTTCGACGATCGTTCCATGTCGTGGCGGCTTCACACTCCGCGGCTCGGGCGCGTCCTTGAACGGACAAGGTCGAGCCGGTCGTCGAGGTCCAGTACGACGAGATTATGGCAGTGCAAATCTGCCGAACCCCACAGCTTTCAAAACTGCTTCGCCAGCTCTGCTGCCTGCCTCTTCCCCGCGTCGATCATGTCTATTGCTCGCCCATCCCACGTGTGCTCAACGGTCATTGTCGTGATACTGCGCACGCCGATAAAGTGGAGCCAGAACTCTATGTACTTGGCTACATATTCAAAGCCAGGCGGAGCGACTGTCTGAAAGCCGGCTTCCTCGCTTTGCCCCCGTACATACGCGACGAACGCCTTGTCGATATTCAACGCTGGTCCATAGTCTTTCCCGTCAAACGTGAAAAGCATATTCCGTTGACAGGCAAGATCGATCAGCTGCTTTAATTTATAAGGAAAGGAAAAATTCCACATCGGAATACCAAGAACGATGCGATCCGCCTTTTGAAAGCGTGACGCCAGTTCTCTAATCTTTCCCCATGTAGCTGTTTCCGATGGCGTCATCGCCTCTCCGGAGACACCTTTGTATTTAGCGCCTATCGCTTCTGCACCAAATTCTGGAAGCGACTCGGTCCAAACGTCCAATGTATCGACCACAAGTCCTTTGATCTTCTCTTGGTACGCGAAAAGGAATGAGTCGATGATAGCAATGGATGCGGATCGCTCTTTTCTTGGTGAGGTGACAATGTTCAAGATACGCATTCCCTCTTCCTTTCTGCTATAAGCGGGACAAGCCTTCTCCGCGCCTCTTGGCGGATGGCGCGCCCTTCCACCCTTGCAGCATCGTCGTCGATACTCGGGAGGTACACCGCCGCCGCGGACAACTGGCTCGGAAGTTCCGCTTGCAAGCGATACGGGCACGCCTTTCTAACCCTTCGGCTGCCCACCTGCTAGACGGGCTGGCCGGCTGCTTCCAGGATCAGCCTCGTGATTTCGTCGGGATGAGAGATCAGCGAGAGATGGCTTGCCTTCACTTCGATGGTCTTGGCACCCATGCGCTTGGCCATGAAGCGTTCGAGATCGGGATTGATCGTCCGGTCCTCCGTGGAGACGGCATAGAAGCTCGGCTTCGACCGCCAGGCCGCCTGCGTGGTCTTGCCCGTGAGCAGAGCCTTTTGGAACGGCTCCTGCACTGCATAGAGAACCTTCGCTTTCGCCTCGGGCAGGTCGCCCGCGAAATCGCGCAGGAACGCGGCTTCGCTCAGACGCCCTTCATCGCCGTCGAAGACGATCCCCGCGGACGCGGGTGGCGTCGGAAATGTCTTGGCCAAGGCTGTGTAATCCTCGCCCGCATCCGGCGCCCGCGCCGCCACATAGACAAGAGCCGACACGTTCGGATGCATACCGGCCTCTGTCACGATCATCCCGGAAAAGGAATGTCCGACCAGAACCGTCGGGCCATCCTGCCGCGCCAGCACGCGCTGGGCCGCGGCTACTGCGTCAGGCAGCGTTGTCAGGGGGTTTTGCACGGCTGTGGCATTCAGCCCTACCGCCTGCAATCGTGGAATCACCTCGGACCAGCATGACCCGTCGGCGAACAGCCCGTGCACCAGGACGACGTTGCGCGCCTTCATCGGAGCGGGGCTTGCGGCCATGCCACGGGTGGAGATCAGCGAAGCGACAGCGCCGGCAGCCATGGCGGCCGAGAAAGAACGCCTGTTCATCATCATGATCTGCCTTCCTTCTATGCTCCGCGCCCTCGGCTGATCGACCTCTCTTGGCGCGTCGGTGCGTGGAGCTGTTCCTTGTTGTGACGACCCGAGTCGACCCGGTGACGGAAGCGGACGTGCGATTTGCGCAAGATTCCGCGAGGTGGCGTGCTGCCGCTCGTTACAGGCGGCCGGGGTTCCTGCCAGCCGTCGCAACGTTCCCGCTGCCCCCGCCCCTCTCAATGGCACGAGGGCCGATTGAAGGCATGACGACGAGTTGGCAACACCGCCGGGAAGCGCGCAATGCTCGCATTGAAGCCGGCGCGAAGTTGGCGAGAGGCAAGATCGTCGAGGCGCGCGACGCCACCAGCTTGATGGAAGCTGTCATACGGCCGGGCGATCGCGTTTGCCTGGAGGGCGACAACCAGAAGCAGGCGGATGTGCTCTCTGCAGCGCTTCTTGCTGTCGATCGTTCTAAGGTGAGCGATCTGCACATGGTGCAGTCCGGGGTCGTGCTGCCGGAACACCTCGACCTGTACGACCACGGCGTGGCGAAGAAGCTCGACTTTGCCTATTCCGGCCCGCAGTCGGCGCGCATCGCGACGATGTTGTTTGGCGGCAGGATCGAACTCGGGGCGGTTCATACCTATCTCGAGTTGTTTGCTCGTTACTTCATCGACCTCACACCGAATGTCGCGCTGATTGCTGCGGTCAGCGCCGACCGTGACGGAAACCTCTATACGGGGCCGAACACCGAGGACACGCCGACCATCGTAGAGGCCACTGCCTTCAAGGACGGCATCGTCATCGCTCAAGTGAACGAAATCGTGGACAAGGTACCACGCGTCGACATACCGGGAGACCGCGTGCAGTTCGTCGTCAAGGCGGACAAACCGTTCTTCGTCGAACCGCTGTTCACGCGCGATCCGGCCGCCATTACCGAGACGCAGATCCTGACGGCCATGCTGGCGATCAAGGGCGTCTACGCGCCTTATGGCGTCCGGCGCCTGAACCACGGGATCGGCTTCAACACCGCCGCGATCGAGCTTCTACTGCCGACATATGGCGAGAACCTGGGATTGAAGGGCAAGGTGGCGACGCATTTCGCCTTGAATCCCCACCCTGCGCTGATCCCGGCGATTGAATCCGGCTGGGTCGAGCAGATCCATTCCTTCGGCTCAGAGGTTGGGATGGATGACTACATCCGTGCTAGGTCCGACATCTTTTTTACCGGACCGGACGGCTCGCTGCGCTCGAACCGCGCCTTCTGCCAGGTGGCCGGTCTCTATGCCTGCGACATGTTCATAGGCTCCACGCTGCAGATCGACCTTCAAGGAAACTCCTCGACCGTCACGGCCTCCCGCATCGCCGGGTTTGGCGGGGCGCCAAACATGGGCGCCGATGCCCGAGGCCGGCGTCATCCGAGTGAGCCCTGGCTGCAAGCCGGTCGGGAAGCCGATCCCGAAACGTCTGCGCTCTTGCGCCGCGGCCGGAAGCTGGTCGTGCAGATCGGCGAGACCTTCGGCGACAAGAACGCGCCGCTGTTCGTCGAGGAACTCGACGCCCTGGCCCTGGCCAAGAAACTGAACCTCGAGCTGGCGCCGGTGATGATCTATGGCGACGACGTCACGCACATCATTACCGAGGAGGGCATCGCCAATCTGCTGCTCTGTCGAGATGCGGACGAGCGCGAACAGGCGATTCGCGGCGTAGCGGGCTACACCGAGGTCGGTCGCGGCCGGGATAAGACAATGTTCCAGCGCCTGCGCGAACGAGGCGTGATCCGCCGACCGGAAGACCTCGGCATCGATCCCCTCGATGCCGACAGAAGGATGCTGGCGGCGCGCTCCATCAAGGATCTCGTTCGATGGTCAGGCGGGCTTTACGCGCCGCCCCCACAATTCCGGAACTGGTAAGAGGGGTCGCCGCAATGGAAGACCTGAGCTTCAGCCATAAGGCCCGCCAGCGCGCCGTTGGGACCAAGAACATGGCCATCATCGGCGTTGTGGCTTCCGGCAATCTGGAAGTGCTGGCGGAACGCGTCCTGCCCGATACCGAATGCCTGGTGGAGATCAAGACCGCGGCCGAAGGTTTTGGCGACGTGTGGGATGCCGTGGTCGCCGACTTTGTCGAACGCACTTCGCCCGGCGGGCTCAAGTTTTCCATCAATGACGGTGGAGCACGCCCGGACACCGTATCACTGCGTCTGGCTCAGGCCGTCCGCTTGATGGAGGAGGACGACCAATGAGTGCTGCGCACACGCAGAGGGCGAAGTTGCGGGCGGGACGGGATGGGACGGTGAGCTGGGTTGAGGCGTCGGCGCGAACACGGGTCCGGCTGCTGCTCGACGCCGGCAGCTTCCTGGAGTTCATCGGGCCGGAGATGCGCGAAGTCAGCCCGCATCTGCAGGTGTTCGACCTTCCCGAGCAGTTCGATGACGGAATCGTCGTGGGGCGCGGCAGTCTCGATGGTTCGCCGGTATTCATTGCGGCGCAGGAAGGCCACTTCATGGGCGGTGCCTTCGGAGAGGTTCACGGCGCCAAGCTGACCGGCCTCCTGCGCGCAGCCCGGGACATCAAGTCGATCCCGGTGCTGATCCTGTTCGATACCGGCGGTGTGCGCCTGCAGGAGGCCAATGCCGGCGAACTTGCCATTGCCGAGATCGTGCGCGCGGTCATCGAAGCGCGGAGCGCGGGCGTGAAGGTCATCGGGCTGATCGGCGGCCGCTCCGGATGCTATGGCGGCGGCGGGTTGATCGCCGGTTGCTCTTCGGCGCTGGCGGTGTCCGAGCAGGGTCGTATCGCCGTGTCCGGTCCGGAGGTCATCGAGACCAATCGTGGCGTCGAGGAGTTCGACTCCCGCGACCGGGCCCTGGTGTGGCGCACCATGGGTGGCAAGCACCGGCGACTTCTCGGCGGTGCCGATGCCTTCGTCGACGACACCGTGCAGGATTTTCGTGACGCCGCATTGGAGCTGCTTCGTTCGGCCGGCGACTTCGGCATCGACACGTTGAAGGCCGAGCAGTTTCGCCTCGAAGAACGTTTGCAGCTGTTTGGCACTTGTCCGGATGCGGTCGACATCTGGAAGGCCGAGGGCGTCCCCGACGCGGATGCGATCCCTGCATTGCCCGCCGATCAGTTCATCTCTCTCGCCGACAAGGTCCGGAGGATCAGCCGTGACGCTCGATGAGATGCTTGCCTCGCTGTTCCCGGACGGCCACGACGTGAGGAACGACCACAGCGTGTTGCTGGGATCGGGCCCGTTGCGCACCGGTGGCCGCGCGCTGGTCATCGGTATCGCGGATCGGGCCGCGGTCGGCGCGGACGAAGCCATTCGCCTTTCCAGCTACGTGCTGAGCTCCATCGAGAACGGCAGCGGCCCGATCCTTGTGATCGTGGACAGCGACAGCCAGCGGATGAGCAAGCGCCAGGAGCTGCTGGGGCTGAACGAGTATCTCGCCCATGTCGCCAAGTGCCTGATCTATGCCGACATGCACGGCCGGCCGACCATCGGTATTCTGTACGGCCATTCCGCTGCCGGGGCTTTCCTTGCTACGGCGCTGGCAACCCGTGTGCTCGTGGGATTGCCGGGCGCCGACCCGGTGGTGATGGACTTGCCGTCGATGGCCAAGGTGACGAAGCTGTCGATAGAAGTCCTGGAGGAAAAGGCCAAGTCCACGGCGGTGTTTGCTCCCGGTCTTCGAAATCTTGCTCAGACGGGAGCGGTTCACATCACTTGGCACGAAGCGGTCCCGCTGGTCGACCAGCTGGAGGCGCTCCTCGGCGATATGCCAGACGCGCGCGACCGCCGGGATGCGCTCGGCAAGGAGCGGAGCGGCCGATTGAAGGCGGCCGATATCGCGGAGCGCGTCCGTGGCCTCGCACTCCAAGCCCGATGATCGGCCGATGCGGCGCCATGATCTGATCTTCGTCCGTCCGACGCGGTGGCGCTCGCTGCTCGAGACGCGTGGCGATCTGGCTGCGGATCCGCTCGTCGCGCTTTGGGTCGACAAGGGGTGGCCGCTGATCGGGCGGCGCGCCATGCCGGGCGAAGGGCACGGAGTGGCGTTGGGCCTGCCGCTACCGCCATCTGCCGGCAAACGGCGCCTCTCATTCCTCATGCAACCCGAGGACATCGTCTCGACCACGCCGCCGCCGATACTGCGCGCGGCCGGCGGATTGGCGCCGCGCGCATGGTGGCCCACGCTCGACGCTGTCGACGCGCTCGCTTCGCGGCATTCCGTGCAAGCGAGGGTGTTCGGCAGCCTGGCCTGGCGCGCGCTCACGGGATTGGATTATCTGACCGACCGCTCCGATCTCGACCTCCTGCTCTACGTCCGTCGCGATACGGATCTTCGCCGCCTCGCCGCAGAGTTGGCCGAGATCGAGGCTGCCGCACCCATGCGGCTGGACGGAGAGTTGGTCCGCGACGACGCTGCCGCTGTGAACTGGCGGGAATTACACGCCGGTGCGCGCGAGATTCTGGTCAAGACCGTCGGCGGCGTCACCTTGCTCGACACAAGCCTCTTTCTTCTTGGAAAGATGCCATCATTACCGCCGCTCTCGCACTAGGCGCGCAGCGGGCGCATCCCTCAGAGGCGCAAGCACCGCGCATTCTCGATGCCGGGGCCATCGCCGCAAGCGCGGTCCATTGCCTTCTGCTGGAATTGGAAACTTGGCCAAAGCCCGGCCTCGTGAGCCATGTCGATCGGGGTAGCCACGACGATATGGATGCCGAGACATTACGCATCAGCGCCTCAGCCATCGCGCCGTATTTCCATGCTTTGGCAGACGCTGGCGCCCGCGGTTGCGGGATGGGGCGTCTGAGGATCATCGGTCTCGACGCCGAAGCGGCGATGCTTGCAGCAACTTCTGGGATCAACACCCATCGCGGCGCGATATTTGGCATGGGACTGCTATGTGCGGCCGCCGGCGCCAGGGCCGGTGGGCGGATCGATCCCACATTGTCGTTGGGCGCAGCCGTCTCGCGGCTTTGGGGTGGCAGCGTCGTGGATGGCCCCGTGCTCTTGCACAGTCATGGCGGCAGGGCCCGTCGTCGCTTTGGCGCTGGTGGCGCACGCATGGAGGCTGCCCAGGGATTTCCCAGCGTATACAAAGTCGGTTTGCCCGCATTGCGAAGAGGCGCTCGCGACGCTCCCGGCGATAACGAAGCTGCGCGCATCGAAGCATGTTTCGCCCTCATCGCCGCACTCGAAGATACCAATCTCTTGCATCGCGGCGGCCTGCCCGGTCTTCGGTTTGCGCGCCGCGCGGCCCGAAACTTCCTTGCCGAGGGCGGCGTTCGCAGGCCCGACTGGAGAGCGCGCGCTCGATCGGTGCACGAGAGCTTCGTTGCCCGCCGGCTCAGTCCCGGCGGGTCGGCGGATCTGCTCGCCATGACCCTGTTCATCGATTCACTGGAAAGCGAAGTCCCTCTCCCATGACCCATGTGCTGCTCAACGCTCTGCTGCCGATCTTTGCCGTGATGGCGCTCGGCTATCTCGCCGGCTGGGTCCGCGACATCGACAACCATCACGTCGCAGAGCTGAACGCGCTGGTGATGGATTTCGCGCTTCCCGCCTCGCTGTTCGTGGCGACCGCAACCACGTCGCGGTCGTTGCTCCTGGCGCAGCGGCCATCGGTGGCGGTGCTGATCGTCTCCATGCTGGCGCTCCACGCGCTGGGCTATTGGATGCAGCGCCGCCTCTTCGGCCTGGGATCGAGCGAGGCGTCGGTCCAGACCCTCACCGTTGGCCTGCCGAACTATGCGGCGGGACTGCCGCTGATCGCCGCGGTGTTCGGCCCGAGCGACACGATCGACGTCGCGCTAGCGATCGCCGCCGGCTCGATCGTGCTGTCGCCGCTAACGCTCGCCGTCCTCGAGGCCAACAAGGCGCCGGCGGCCGGACAGAGTAATCTCGGCGCCGTCCTGCAGGCTATCGGTCGCTCCTTGCGCAAGCCGATTGTACTCGGACCGCTCGTCGGAATCGTGTTCTGCCTTCTCGGGATTCCCCTCGCGGAGCCTCTTCGCCGTTCCTTTCAGTTGATCGGCCAAGCGGCGGCCGGCGTCGCGCTCTTCCTGACCGGGCTCATCCTCTCGGCGCAGCGGATCGAACTGAACCCCAACGTGCTGAGCGGGGCGCTCTTGAAGAACGTCGTGCATCCTCTCTTCGTCGTCGGCCTCATCCTGGTGCTTCCGATGAACCGGGACACCGCACGGGCGGCGCTTCTGCTGTGCGCTTTGCCTTCTGGCTTTTTCGGCGTCCTGTTCGGCCTGCGATACGGCCTCGACTCGCAGGTGGCCGGGTCGACCCTGATCGTTAGCTCGCTGGCGAGCGTCGTGACCCTGCCGGTCGCGCTGATCCTCACAGGGGGACGGTGATGCCTGACCTCGTGGCGATACTCTGCTCGGGCCAGGGCGGTGAGCATTCCGCGATGTTCGACCTCGTCGCGGACTGCCCGGAGGCAGAGCCCGTCTTCGCCGTCGCGGCCGGCGTACTGGGGCAGGATCCTCGTCGATTCGTGCGTGAAGCCGCTCCGGCAGACCTGTTCTCCGACCGCTCCGGACAGATCCTGTGCTGCACGCAAGCTGTCGCTGTGTGGGCAGCGCTAGGCTCGGATCGGCCGGCGCGCGCCGTAATCGCGGGCTACAGCATTGGCGAGCTCGCGGCCTGGGGATGCGCCGGCGCCCTCGACGGGGCGCCCCGCGTGGCCGGCCACACAGCACAGACGCCGGCCGAGGAGCCGCAGGCGCGGTCGATGTTCCCCGACCTCCCGGAGGTGGGAGCTCCGGGATCGCTCCCGGTGGTCGTGCGCACCGGAAGCGCTCCGGTGATAGCACCGCTCGACAGGGCTTCGCCCTTCCTCCATCCGGGCGGGGTGTATCGGATCGACGTGGTGGCGCGCACCCGCAAGATCGGCCACTTCTTCCCCGGTGGGACGGTCGACGCCTTCGACGTCTGGCTCGAGCTGAAGGCGGAGGATGAGGACGGGCGGGTGATCTATTGGAGCGGCTACGTGGAGGACGGCGGGCACGGGCCGGTGGAGGCCGGGGCGCACCGCTACCGGTCGCTCCTGGTCGACGCGCACGCCAACCCGATCAACAAGAGGAACGCCTGGGCGGCGCGCTCCCTGGTCTACGTCCGCCTGATCCCGCCCGGCGCCGCCGATGTCGGCCGCTTCCGCGTGGCCATTCCAAGGGGCGCCCGAGGGCCGATCACCTTCACCGCCCGGATGAACTACCGGAAATTCTCCTGGTGGAACACCCAGTTCTCCTTCGCCGGCGTGCGCGCCGCCGGGGCTCCTGAGTCCGGACTCTCGTCCGACTTCGACGACGGGGCGTTCGTCTTCACGGGGGACACCTCGAACGTTTCCGGCCGGATCAAGGCGATCCCCGATCCGCCGGTCACCGTGGTGGCCGAAGAGCGCGTCACCCTGCCGATCGCCCCGGACGGCGCCGCCCCCGCGGGCGAAGCGGCGGCGGGACACGGGATCGCCGCAGCGTCTCCCGCTCCCCAGCCGTTCGACCGGGAGCGCTGGAACGACTACGGCATCGGCATGCTCCTCCAGGGCGACCTGGCGGCGGCGCGGGCCGCCTTCGACAGGGTCACGGCGCTCGATCCGAAATACGCCGACGGCTTCACCAACACCGGCCGGGTGCTGGTTCAGGAGGGTGATCACGCGGCGGCCGTGCCGGCCCTCGAGCGCGCCCTGCAAATCGATCCCGATCTGGCCAGCGCCCATTACTTCCTGGCCCTGGCGCTCAAGGCCCGGGGCCGGTACGATGAGGCCCGCGCGCACCTGGAGCGAGCCGCCGCGAGGTTTCCGCGCGACCGGGTGGTGCGCAACCAGATCGGCCGCATTCTCTTCCTCGAGCGGCGGCACACGGAGGCGATCGCCGAGTTCGAAAAGACCCTGCGCGTGGATCCGGAGGACCTGACGGCGCACTACAACCTGATGCTCTGCTACCGCGCCCTGGGGAACGAGGCGGCCGAGCGACGCGAGACGGCGCTCTACACCCGCTTCAAGGCGGACGAATCGTCGCAGGCGATCACCGGTTCGTACCGCCGGCTGAACCGCGAGGACAACCTGGAACGCCAGCCGATCCACGAGCACGCCAACCGCTACGTTCCACCGGCGGCCGCCGCCACGTCTCCCGAATCGAAGGCGAATCGCGCGGGG
>Ga0137409_10005240_pt1 | contig 13525 bp, 6 predicted proteins | sample CZODoug1_16funga_FD_122059 | JGI IMG/M metagenome (GOLD analysis project Ga0137409, IMG submission 122059) | Vadose zone soil fungal communities from Angelo Coast Range Reserve, California, USA - CZODoug1_16fungal (Hybrid Assembly) | ecosystem: Environmental > Terrestrial > Soil > Vadose zone...
CATCGCCACCTGGTATAGATCGGGATAGCGGAAGATCGCGTTCAGGCTCGACGAACCGCCGCCGCTCCAGCCCCAAATGCCAGTGCGCGTCGAGTCAACGAACGGCCATTTGAGAATCGCGCGGACGGCGTTGGCCTGATCGAGCGAATTGCGAATGCCTATCTGGCGGTAGATGGATTTACGCCACGCACGGCCACGCGGCGCGGGCGTGCCGCGATTGTCCACGCTCATCACCACGTAACCCTGCTGCGCCAGCATCATGTGCCACATCTGATTCCGCCCGCCCCACGCGTCGAGCACGGTTTGTCCCCAGGGCTCACCGTAGACGTGAAAGAGGACGGGGTAACGTTTCTTCGGGTCGAAGTCGGGAGGTTTGAGCATCCATCCGTCAAGCTCGACGCCTTCGCCAATATCCACGCGAAAGAATTCCTGCGCGACCGGTTTGAGTTTGGCCAGACGCTCCTGCAACTCTTTGTTGTCAATTATTGTTCGCACGGTCGTGTGCTGCGGCAAGCGAACGACATCGGTCATGGGAACCTTGTTGAATGTCGAATAGTTGTGAATCGCCAGATCGCCGCGCGGCGAGATCGTGTAGTTGTGAGTTCCCGGTTGATTGGCTGGGGACAATCGTTCGGCCTTTCCAACACCGTCGAGCCGCGCGCGGAAGAGGTATTTCTGCGTGGCGTTTTCCGGCGACGCCGAAAAATAGAGCCAGCCGTTAGGAACATCCGCCATCTCAACGCTGATCAGATCGTAATCGCCCGGCGTGATGAGTTTGACGTCCTTGCCGTCGCGCGAGACGGAATAGACGTGCCGCCAACCGTCGCGCTCGCTCGTCCACAAGAAACGTTTGCCGCCGTCGATCCATTCCACGTCGCCGCGCGCCAGCCCGCTTTTATCCCAATCAATCGAACCCCAGGCGATGTCCACCCAGGCGTCGTCTTTTTCGGTCAGCACGGGGCGGACTTTGCCGCTGCGGATGTCGCCGAGCATTACGACGTTCGTGTTCTGCAAACGGTTGAGCTGCTGAATGACGACTTCGTCGGAGTTGGCCGCCCACTCCATTCGCGGCAGGTAGTTATTGCGCGGATCGTTCGGGACGTCGAACCATTGCGTCTTGGCGCCCCCGGCTTCATTATTGGATGCGCTGACAACTCCGACGCGCGCGGCGGAGTTCGTCTCGCCCGCTTTCGGGTACGGGAACGAAGTGATCTTCGGGTAAAGGTCCTCGGTGTCATTGATCAACTTGAACTGTTTGACGCCTGATGAATCGAGCTGCCAGTACGCGATCAGCTTCCCGTCAGGAGACCAGCGCCAGCCGTCGCGGCAGAAAAGCTCTTCCTCGTAGACCCAATCGAACGTGCCGTTGATCGTGTATTGCGAGCCGTCCGAGGTGAGTTGGGTGATGCGGCCGTCTTCCAGGTTCTCGACGTAGATATTGTTTTCTCGCACGTAGCCGACCCGCGTCGCGTCGGGCGAAAACTTGGCGAACATCAGCGTGGACGGTTTCGCGTCGCCGCCGAGCTTCCACAGCTTCGCGCTCTTCAGATCGAAGACCCAGTAATCGCCGCGCGTGTTCGACCGCCAGACGCGTTCGGAATCTGTGAAGATGAGCAGCCGCTGGTTATCGGCGCTGAGCGTGAATTCTTCGATAGTAAGCGGCGACGAGCGGGCAGGCGGCGTCAGTTTCTGCGCCGAAACCAGAATCGTTTTTGCGCCCGTCGCGGCGTCATATCGCACGATGTCCAGCGCGCCTTTGCCCGCCGCCGACGGTTCCAGCATCAGATACCCGCCGCCGTCCGATTGCCATTGATACCAGCCGATCGATTGCGGGCGGTAAGTGAAAATCGTGTCGAGCGAAAGGAGGCTGGCATCGGTTTGTCTGGCCGGCTGTTGCGCGAAGAGAGGCGCGGCAATCAGCAGCGCGAAAAGAACAATGGAAATCCGTCGAATTCGATTCATGATTTCTTCCTCTCCGGATCATCCACAAAGCCCCACAAATGAACACAAAGAATCGGCGTTGTTCTTCGTGAAACTTTGTGTGGCTTTGTGGATGATTTAATCAGTTTTGTCGCCTCACATCTTTTCAGGCGTTTCAATGCCTAACAGCGACAGCGCCTGCTCCAACCTGCGCCGCGCCACATCGGCGACCATCAACAACACGGTCTTTCGCTTCGGGTCAGTCTCTTTCAGGATGTGGAATCGTTTGTCCTGATAGAACGCGTTGAACTGATCGGCCAGTTGAAATGCGTATTTGGCCACGTGCGTGGGCTCAAAAGCGTTCGCCGCCAGTTGCGCCGCGTCATCCAATCGCGAAGCGAAGTAGACCAGCGACCAGAGGTAGTCGCCCGCCTCACCGGAAAAATAATTTGCGATATCTTCGGCGGAGAGTTGATTGAAATCGCCGTGCGCGTCTTCCGCCGGCCGCCCAAGCTCGGTGAAGATGTTGCTCGCGCGGCGGACGGAGTATTGCAGATAAGGGCCGGTCTCGCCTCTGAACTTCAGGGCCTCTTCGAAATCGAAAGCGATGATCGAGGTGCGCGTGTATTTGAGCAGGAAATAGCGCAACGCGGCGACGGCGATCTGGCTCGCGATTTTTTTCTGCCGGTCGAGGCTCAGGTCGGTGTGGCGTGATTGGACTTCTTTCAGAGCCTCAGCTTCAAGGCGATCAATCAAATCGTCGGCTTTGACGCCCAGGCCTTTGCGTCCCGACATTCCGATCTGCTGGCGCTGCGCGTCGGCTTCCGACAGTTCCGCGCCCAACTCCGCGGCCGCGGCGGGCGTCAGCGTGACTTTTTCGTAAGCCAGATGGGCGCTGCGAGCGACGCGCTCGTCGTGATCGATCATCATCACGCCCTTTTTGACGTTGGCCTGCGGGTAGGACTGGCCGACGTCAATCACGTTCAAAAAGGCCCTGCCATTGCCGAAAGGCGGATGATCGGCGACGGCTTCGCTTTCATCGCCAGTCGTGACCCAGACTTCGCGCCCGCGGTGATCGCGGCGCAGCGGCTTGTAATGAAAGTCCAATCCGAGTTTGCCCAGCTTCCACAGATGATAAGCGATATCCTTGCCCGTATAAGTCACCGTCCCATTCGACCGGACAATGATCTTATCCGGATCATATTCGGCGTCTCCCGCTCTCCCGCTCTCTCCCTCTCCCGCTCTCTCTTCAGCTTTCATCACCCAGCATCCCTTGCTGCGGCCTTCGGTCTCAAAAACTATCGCGCCGCTGGCTTTGAGTTTTTCGAACGCGTGCGCCCAGAAATGCAGGCTCAGAATCTCCTTCTCGCGCGCCAGCAGGTCGTAACTGATGTCGAGTCGCGCCATCGTGTCCAGATGGCAATCAACGATCTTCGATGAAATATATTCGGCGACTTCGGCGGTTGGATTACCGCCCTCTTCGATTTCGTGAAGCGTCTTCGCGCGAATCTCCAGGCGCGATTTGTCCTCGTCGTACCACGCGCCGACGCGCGAATACAAATCCCAGCAGTAGTAATCGAAGCTCTCTTCGCGCCTGGTAACGGGACGTTCGGCAATTGCCTTGATCTCATCGAGCGATTTATTTTCGAGGTACAAAAATCCGATGACGACGTCGGCCACCTGCACGCCGGTGTTGTCGATGTAATTGTGGACTTCGACGTTTTCGCCCGTCGCGCGCAGGATACGGGCAGTCGTATCGCCCAGCACTGCGTTGCGCACATGGCCGATGTGCGCAGCTTTGTTCGGATTGATCGCGGTGTGTTCAACGATCACTTTGCCGGGGCGGGACTCCGGATTCTGGGATTGCGGATTGGACAGTTGCGCGAAGATTTGGGCGCGGTCGAGGAAGACGTTCAGATAGCCCGCGCCCGCAACCTCGACTCGCGCGACGCCTGTCATTGCGGTCAATCCTTCGGCCAGCTTAGTCGCAAGTTCGCGGGGATTCTTCTTCTCGCCGGTCGCGGCCTTGATGCGCTTGGCCAGATCGAACGCGATCGGGAAAGCCAGATCGCCGAGTTCGGTTTTAGGTGGGATCTCAGAGACGATGTCGTCCAGATCGAGGTTGAAATTGTCGCGCGCGAGCGCAATCAGTCGCTGTTTGATCTCAGCGGTAAGAGATGAAGACATCGTGATTACTTCCTTATCGAACCGGTCGCTAACGCTCCCGGTACTGTTAGTGCTTGAAAAACCGGCGCGCGGCGTGATATACACTCGCTCGGCTTTTAATTTCCGGCGCGTTGGTGTAACTGGTTAACACGCCGCCCTCTCAAGGCGGAGAGCACGGGTTCGAGTCCCGTACGCGCTATTAGCGATCACAAACTGCAAATTTTGAGGGCGGCTGCCAGGAGCCGCCCTTTTCGTTTTAGGCACGGAGGCACAGAGACACAGAGATGAAGAGAGAGAGGCGAGGCAACGCATCGCTCCATCCCTCTTTCTCCCTCTCTTCATCTCTGTGCCTCTGTGCCTCTGTGGCTATAAACTCAACGCTTCTTTCACCAACTGCGCCTGCTCGAGTTGGTGAATTGTGTAAGACCCGGTCGCCGGGCTTGCGCTCGGCGCGCGTCCGACGTAGCGCAATTCCATCCGTCCATTGACCAGAACCTCCAGACGCGGTCGCATGAAATTCCATGCGCCCATGTTTTGCGGTTCTTCCTGCGCCCAGACAATCTCTTCGGCCTTCGTGTAGGCGGCCAGCCACTGTTGCAACAATGTTCGTGGGAACGGGTAGAATTGCTCGAGCCGCAGGATCGCAACGCGGCCATTTCCACTCTTCTCGTGTTCGGCCGTCAGATCGTAATAGACCTTGCCGCTGCAAACGATCACCCGCTCGACGCCGCCCGCGGCGACCGCGTCGCCGATGATTGGATAGAAACCGCCCTGAGTGAGTTGATCGAGCGAGGATGCGGCCTGCGGCAATCTGAGCAGGCTCTTCGGCGTCATCACGAACAATGGCTTGCGCGGCTCCTGCTTTGCCTGGCGGCGCAGCAGGTGGAAATACTGCGCGGGCGTAGTCGGGTAGCAGACCTGAATATTGTCTTCGGCGCAGAGTTGCAGAAACCTTTCCAGACGTGCGCTCGAATGTTCAGGCCCCTGGCCTTCGTAACCGTGCGGGAGCAGCGAAGCCAGCCCTGACATCTGTTGCCATTTGTCCTCGCTGGGGGCAATGAACTGGTCGATGATGACCTGCGCGCCGTTGGCGAAATCGCCGAACTGCGCCTCCCACAGCGTCAACCCGTCGCGCGCGATGACCGAATAGCCGTACTCGAATCCGAGCACCGCCGCTTCAGACAACGAACTGTCGAAGATCTCGAAGCGCGTGCCGTTGTTGCTCAACTCCGCCAGCGGAACCCACGGCTCGCCCGTACGCGTGTCGTACATTACGGCGTGGCGCTGGCTGAAAGTGCCGCGGCCGCTGTCCTGTCCCGACAAACGCACCGACGTTCCCTCCATCACCAGCGAGCCGAACGCCAGGCCTTCGGCGAAGGCCCAATCTACAGGAGCTTCGCCCGCGCCCATCTTCGCGCGGCGCGACATCTGGCCCACCATCTTCGGGTTCAGATTAAAGCCCTGCGGCACGACGCTCATGACGCGCGAAATCTCGTCCAGCGCCTCGCGCGACACGCCGGTCTCGATGATCTTCGATCCGTCGGCTTCGGGCTTCGGTTCGGGAAGCTTCGTGACCTCTTTCTGGCGCGCGATTATTTCCTTGGCGCCGAGCATCGCGTTCTCGTAGCGCCGCCAGAGCATCTCGATCATCTGGTTGACCTCTTCCTGCGTCAAGACGCCCTCGCGGATGAGCTGGCGCGTATAAATCTCGCGCACGCCGTGGTGCTCGCGGACGCGCTGGTACATCAGCGGCTGCGTGTAGCTCGGTTCGTCGGCTTCGTTGTGGCCGTGACGGCGGAAGCCCACCAGGTCGATCACCACGTCCTGGTGGAACTTCATTCTGAAATCGAGCGCGATCTGCAGCACGCGCCAGGCCGCTTCGGTGTCGTCGGCGTTGACGTGGAAGATCGGCAGTTGCGTCATCTTCGCGATGTCGGTCGAATAGATCGATGAGCGCCCGGCGGCCGGCGAAGTGGTGAACCCGATCTGGTTGTTGATGATGAAATGGATCGTGCCGCCGGTGCGGTAGCCTTTCAGATCGGCCAGGTTCAAGGTCTCGGTCACGACGCCCTGGCCGGCGAACGCCGCGTCGCCGTGAATCAACACGGGCAGTACGCGGTTGCGCGCTTCATCTTTGCCGATCTGCAGCGCGTCCTGTTTGGCGCGAACCATTCCCTCGACGACCGGGTCGACGAATTCCAGATGGCTGGGATTCGGCGAAAGCGTCAATTTGACTCCGCGCGCGCCGGCTTCGCGCTCGGCCATCGCGCCCTGGTGATATTTCACGTCGCCTTCGTCGGCGGGGAAGTTCGGATGCACCGTGCCTTCGAAAGACGTGAAGATGCGCTCGCTGAAATTTCCGAGGACGTTGGCCAGCACCGTCAAACGCCCGCGATGCGCCATCCCCATCACCACTTCTTCGACGCCGCGTTCGGCGGCGCCGAGAATCAATTGATCGAGAACAGGGATGATCGATTCGCCGCCCTCGACCGAGAACCGCTTCTGGCCCAGGTATTTCGTGTGCAGGAACTTCTCGAACTGCTCGGCCGCGATCAGTTTCTGAAGCAACTGTTTTTTGACCTCAGCCGGAATCGGTTCTGGATCGCGTTCGATGCGGTCGCGTATCCACTGCTTCTGCTCTTTGCTCTGAATGTGGCGGCTCTCGGTTCCGACCTTGCCGCAATAATATTTGATGAGCATCGACCAGATTTCGCGGAAGGTCGCTTCATCCTTGCCGCCGAGGCCGTTCGTGAAGAACTTGCGGTCGAGGTCCCAGATCGAAAGGCCGTAAGTCTCGGCTTCGAGTTCGGGGTGCTCGTGAATCGGAACCATGTTGAGCGGGTCGATGTCCGCGATCAGATGGCCGCGAACGCGATAGGCGTTGATAAATTCGAAGATGCGCGCCTGTTTTTTGATCTCCTGCTGTTCGCGGTCGACGCCCGACAGGAAAGGATTCACGTCCACGGACCAATGCAGCGGCTTATACGTGATGCCGATGTCGGCGAAGATGTCGTCGTAAAAATTATGCTGGCCGAGCAGAAGTTCGTGGATATACGCGAGAAAGAGGCCCGATTCCGCGCCCTGGATGATGCGGTGATCGTAGGTGCTGGTGATCGTGAAGACCTTGCTGATGCCGAGCTGCGACAGCGCCTCTTCGGTCATCGCGGCGTATTCCGGCGGATATTCGATCGCGCCCGTCGCGATGATCGCGCCCTGGCCGACCATCAAACGCGGAGTGGACGACACCGTGCCGATCGTGCCCGGATTGGTCAGCGAAATGGTCGTGCCCTGAAAATCGCTGACCTGCGATTTGCCGTCGCGCGCGCGTTTGACCGTGTCCTGATAAGCGTCGACGAATTGCTTGAAACTCATTCGGTTCGAGCCCTTGATATTCGGCACGAGCAGGCTGCGCGAGCCGTCCTTCTTCTGCACGTCAACGGCCACGCCCAGGTTCACATTCTGAGGGCGCACGCGATAGGCCGCGCCGTCAACCTCTTCATAGCCGTCGTTCATTTGCGGGTATTTTTCGAGCGCCTTGATCATCGCCCACGCGATGAAATGCGTATATGAGGTCTTGCCTCCGCCCTGGGCTTCGAGATGGCGATTGACCCAGCGGCGATTCTCGTCGAGCACTTTGATCTGAATCTGGCGCGCCGAGGTCGCCGTCGGTACGGCGAGGCTCGATTCCATGTTTTCGACGATCTTCAGCGCGGAGCCGCGAATCTGGATTCGCTCGCCGGTCGTCGTTTCAGCAACCGGGGGCGATGGTCGCGGCGCTATTGCCGGAGCCGCGGCCGCGGGTTGTGCGGTCGTCGCCTGCTCTGTCAACGGGCCGCGCCGTGATTCAACTTTAACTGATCCGTTGCTGCCCAGGAGCGATTCGAAATATTCGCCCCATTCTACGTCAACCGATTTCGGGTTGTGTTGGAATTGCCTGAGCAGGTCTTCGACGTAAGTAGCGTTCGCGCCGAAGTCGTCGGCGATTTGGCTGGCGATCTCTTTGTAATCTTGCATAATTGACGCCATTTGCTTCTCTATCTCGTTTTTCCGGCTGATTCACATGGATCTAGAAATATCAATCCTACAATAACTCCTCGAATTTGGCACATTGGCCACAGCAACAGGTATACATTCGGTGTGATACCGGGAGCGGTAGCGACCGGGCGCCATTGACCCGGTCGCTACCGCTCCCGGTATCACACCGAATCTCAGTCAGACTGACCTTGCAAAAGCCCTGATAATCAGCCTTTGAGGGATTGACCGGCGCGAGGCTTGCGTTTAGAGTTTACGCCTCTTCCGACGATGTAAGCTGAACCATGAACGATGATTAAAAGAAAACCGATGGAAGGTTTCGCCTCACTTTGTTCATCCGTCGTTTGTCATTCAGCGTTCAGCCTTTCATCGTTCGTCGTTCGAAATCACTTCCACACAACTTGGAGGCACTGAATGGCAAATTTCTTTGTCAGAAAGTCTATCGCGGCTTTGAAAGCCGAAGCGGCGGAGAGTGGCGAATCTACATTGAAACGCTCGTTGTCCGCGCTCAACCTGACGGCCCTCGGAATCGGCGCCATCATCGGCGCGGGAATTTTTGTGTTGACCGGAACCGCGGCCGCGTTGCACGCCGGCCCCGCTGTAACACTCTCGTTCGTCGTCGCGGGTATCACCTGCGCGTTCGCCGGATTGTGCTACGCGGAGATGGCTTCGACCGTCCCTATCGCCGGCAGCGCTTACGCCTACTCCTATGCGACTATGGGAGAGTTTGTGGCGTGGATCATAGGATGGGACCTGGTGCTCGAATACGCCATCGGCGCGGTGACGGTCGCGGTCGGTTGGTCGGGTTATGTTGTCAGCTTCTTTGAGGAAAATCTGCATGTTCATATCCCGACGGCCTTCGCCGCGGCGCCCTTCAAGTACGACATCGTTCATGGAACTATCACCAAGGTATCAGGCGCGGTGGTCAACTTTCCGGCAATGATTATCATTCTGATCGTCACCACGCTCCTGGTCATCGGGATTGAAGAATCGGCCAAGGTCAATGCGGCGATTGTCGCGTTGAAGGTTGGCATCGTCCTGATCTTCATCGTAGCCGGGATCAGTTACGTCAGCACATCGAATTGGATCACGGACGCCAACCCAACGGGCGCATATATTCCTCCACAAATCGGACCCAAACAGTTCGGCTGGGACGGCATTCTGGCAGGCGCGGCTAAAGTCTTCTTCGCATACATAGGTTTCGACGCCGTCTCGACCGCGGCCCAGGAAGCGCGCAACCCGCAAAAAGACATGCCCAGAGGCATTCTCGGCTCGTTGGCGATCTGCACGGTTCTTTACGTACTGGTCGCGTTCGTATTGACCGGCGTGGTCAAGTACGACAAACTCAACGTGCCCGCCCCGATCGCGGCCGGCGTTGACTCTATCGGCATGAGCTGGCTGTCGCCGCTGGTCAAGCTCGGAGCGATTGCGGGCTTAAGTTCGGTCATCCTGGTGATGCTGCTCGGCCAGTCGCGCGTCTTCTTCTCGATGTCGAAAGACGGATTGCTTCCCAATTTCATCTCGAAAGTTCACCCGCGTTTCCGCACACCCTACCTGACTTCAATCATGACGGGAATGGTGGTGATGGTCGCCGCCGGGCTGGCGCCGATTGACCTGGTTGGAGAGTTGACCAGCATCGGCACGCTCTTCGCATTCGCTCTGGTGAGCCTCGGCGTGCTGGTGTTGCGCATCACCGATCCGCATCTGGAAAGACCTTTCAAGACTCCGCTGGTTTGGGTCACGGCTCCGCTGGGCGCCATCTTCGCTGTCTATCTGATGCTGCAGCTTCCGCACGACACGTGGATCCGTCTGATCATCTGGATGGGCATCGGCCTGGTGATCTACTTCGCTTACGGAATACGCAAGAGCCGGATCAACGAGATCAACGCCAAAGCGCCTGCTCTTAAATAATCGGATAAAGGCTGAAGGCTCGAACAAAAACGGCGGCTGCATCGAGCCGCCGTTTTTGTTCGTTGCTTTTGCTCTTTTAAATCGTGACCTCACAACCACAATGCAAGGTCAGCGTGGTTGGCGATTTATAGTTGCGATCTCCTGAAGAGTCGATGTGACGTATCGCCCCATTGTAGGGATTGTAAACGATGACATCCTTGACTCCCTGGCTGAGATAAAATGGAGGTCCTAACTCCAAATCCTTTTTCTCATAGCCTTTGCTGATGATTTCGATCACAGCTTCGGGGACTTCAGTCACAGCGGATTCGGTCTCCGCTGGCCGCCGGCAAAAGATCGAAATATCAGGGCGTTTGTCAGACCCATCGGGGAACTTAATGTGCAGGTCAGCGTAGTGCAAGCAAGCGCAATCGCCATTCAACTTGTTTGAGACAGTGAAGGTTTGACGTATGCGATCAATAGTCTCCTGATGAGTCAGATTGGGAAGCGCCTCCCAAATCGGTAACCCGTTAATAATCTCCAGCCGGACTCCCGCGTTGTCGGCGATCAGAAAAAAATCGTCAATGTCAGGCATAACTCACCTCCTCGTCGGCGCAAACTAAAGTATAACAATCGCCGTGAATGACCGGCAATTGGCGGCGGCGGCCAGTCTGACTACCATTCGCCGGTGCGATCCCAGGCGAACGCTTTCAACTTCGCCAGAGTCTCCGGCGACAATTTGCGGCCGTCCGAATATGAAATATTGGCCGCGACGTTTTTGGTCGATCGCATGCCCGGAATCACCGAGCTGACGGCGTCGTGGCTGAGCGTGAAGCGCAGAGCCAACTCGGCCAGGCTTCCCGTTTCGTCTCCCAGCAATGACTTCAAACGTTCGACGCGGTCGAAGACTTTCTGTTTGCGGTCGCCCTGGAAAAACCATGATCGAAAATCGGTTTCTGGAAAGACGCTGTCTGGACGGACCGCGCCGGTCAATCCGCTTTCGTCGAAAGGCACGCGCGCGATGACGCCGACATTCAACTCCTGACAGACGGGATAGAGTTCGTCCTCCGGCGCCTGCTCGAAGATGTTGTAGATCACCTGCACGGCGTCAACGTGGCCCTGGCGCAAGGCCTCGATCGCGTTCCAGGGTTGGTAATCGTTGAGCGAGAGGCCAAAATAGCGAATCTTGCCCTGCTCGCGCAGCTTCAGCAGCGCGTCAATCCATTCGCTTTCTTCCATCCAACTGTCGTTCCAGACATGCAGTTGCTGGATGTCTATGGTCTCGACGCCGAGGTTGCGCAGGCTCTGCTCCGTACACTCGATGATGTAGTCGTAAGTGAACACCTGCCTGAGCGGAACGTCGCGCGCGGGCCATTCCCGGTTCTTCGGCGGAACTTTCGAGGCGATGTAGATTCGCTCCTTGCGCGAGCGCGCGACCTCGCCGACCAGCCGTTCGCTGTGCCCTTCGCCGTAAGCCAGCGCGGTGTCAATGAAGTTCAAGCCCTGATCAATCGCCAGGTTCAACGCGCGGCGCGCTTCGTCGTCGTCGCCGCCGGTCCATTGAGCGCCGCCGATGCCCCACGCGCCGTAGCCGATTTCAGAGATTTCGATCCCGGTTCTTCCAAGAGTGCGGTATTTCATAACTGCTCCTTTGATGGTATCAATTGCGGCGCGATTTACACACCATGCAGATTGGATTGTCAAGGTTCAAGAAAGTGTTTTAGCCACGAATGAACACGAATGAACATGAATCTCGTTCATGAGGTTGATGGGTTGTTTGTTTTCTTTTAGTCGAGTTTTATTCGTGAATATTCGTGTTCATTCGTGGCTGACATTCTTTTCTTCAAGGAGACTTCAAATTGAACATTCAAGACCTGTTGAAACTCGCCGGCGTCGCCATCATCGTCGTCGGCCTTGCGCTGCGATTGCGCACGACGCTGGTCGTCGTCGTGGCCGCCCTGGTGACCGGACTCGTGGCCGGATTGCCGCTCTTCTCGCACGAAGGTTTCTTTCAGCATCTGCCTTATCTGACGAAGCCCGGACAGACGGGCGTCATCAACACGTTGGGCAAGGCGTTCGCCGACAATCGATTGATGACCTTGTTCATCATCACGCTCCCGGCGATCGGGCTGGCCGAACGGTACGGATTGCAGGAGCGGTCGGCGAACCTGATCCGCAAGATTCGCGCGGCGACTGTAGGGCGGCTGCTGATCATCTATCAACTCTTCCGCGCGCTGCATGGATTGATGGGCATCCGTATCTACGGCCATCCGTCGTTCGTACGGCCGTTGATCTTTCCGATGTCGGCCGGAGCGGCGCAGTCCTCCGATACTGATTCCATCGAAAAGATCAAGGCGGCGAACGCGGCGGCGGAGAATTACGGCTTTTTTTACCCTCAGAACCTCTCGCCGGTGCAGGCGGGCATATTGCTGGTTTACGGCGTGATGCAGGGGATTGGGCTGACTGTCAGCGTTTGGGATCTGGTGAAATACTCGATCCCGATTGTCGTCGCGTCAATCATCTTTGCCGTTGCGCAGTTCAGTTGGCTCGATCGCGCTCTGGGCAAGATGGCGGAGGCGAAGCGATGACAAACGTCTCTCTCTTCAGCCTGGAAGCCGTCTACGTGTTGACCGGCGTCACGCTGTTGATCTTCGCATTGATGACTTTCGCCGATAGCACGAACCCGCGGCGCGTGGGCAGCGGATGCTTCTGGTTGACGCTCGGAGTCGTCTTCATGTTCGGCGGCGTGGCGCCGCATTGGTTGACGGGCTTGCTGGTGCTGTTTCTGGTTGCTCTCGACGGATTCGGGAAAGTGGGTCGCGGGCGCGTCGAGACTGATCCCGTCAAGCAGGCCGAACACGCGCGGCGGCTCGGAGACCGCGTCTTCATTCCCGTGCTCGCCATTCCGATCGCGACCTTCGCCTTCGCCCTGGTCTTCCGCCGGTTCGGGATGGACGCGAATCGCGGCGCGCTGGTCGGGCTCGGTTTCGGCGGTCTGGCGGCGATGTTCGTATGCCTGAAGCTCACTCGAAGCGACGCCCGCGCGCTGATGAACGAGGGGCGGCGATTGAACGAGGCGATGGGCGCAGTCAACATCCTGCCGCAATTGCTGGCCTCGCTCGGCGTGATCTTCACCGCCGCGGGAGTCGGATCGGTGATCGCGCAGGGCATTCAACGGATCATTCCAGCCGACAACCTGTTTTTGCTCGTGCTGGCCAACTGCCTGGGGATGGCCCTCTTTACGAGTTTTGTGGGCAATACGTTCGCGGCCTTTCCGGTGATCGCCACCGGCGTGCTGGTTCCGCTGATCGTCAAGCCGTTCGGCGTCAATCCCGCCATGGCGGCGATCATCACCCTGACGGCCGGGTCGAGCGGGACGTTGATGTCGCCGATGGCCGCCAATTACAACATCGTGCCCGCGGCGCTGCTGGAGATGCGCGATCAATACGGCGTGATCAAATTTCAAATACCGTATGCGCTTACCCTCTGGTCGTTTCACGTGTTATTGTTGTGGCTGCTG
>Ga0137409_10005242_pt1 | contig 13524 bp, 11 predicted proteins | sample CZODoug1_16funga_FD_122059 | JGI IMG/M metagenome (GOLD analysis project Ga0137409, IMG submission 122059) | Vadose zone soil fungal communities from Angelo Coast Range Reserve, California, USA - CZODoug1_16fungal (Hybrid Assembly) | ecosystem: Environmental > Terrestrial > Soil > Vadose zone...
GACCGGCGACCCGAATGGCAAGGGGCTCGCGCCGTGGCCGGCGTTCAAGGACGCCGCCAGCGGACGCGCCATGATCCTCGGACCGCAGACCGAACCGCCAAGCGCCGCGAAGCTCGCGCTCTACGATCAGCTGTACGCGAAGCAGATGGGCGCGTTGCGCTAGGCGCGCAACGCCTTGATGATCACCGGCAAGGCGGATGCTGGCAGTCGCACCGCAGTTCGATCTTGTCCCCCGACGCCTTGCAGTGCTCGCTGCAGAACTTCCCGAACGGCCCCTTCGGCTCCACCATGCACTGACAGGATGGGTGAGCACACTTTGCAGTTGCGTTCATATCCCCTCCACGTACGGGGGACTCTACGCCCCTTGAGCGTACGGCACAAGCACGGCTGGGGGATAGCTATTGGGACGGGAAAACTGCTACACCCGAGGCAGGTTTCTGAGGAGTGCGTTGGTGACAGGATGCAGGACTTCCGTGTTTCGGGAACAAGTTTGTCTATTGCCACAACTACAACCCGTTGGCTCATACTCGCGGAGAGTCCTTTCGCGGCTCCACTTCCGAGTTGTGCATTTCGGATCTCGCAACAGGATGTCATCTTTTTTATTGATTTCCACAGGCACTCCAAAGTAGTATTTGGCGCTCTGCACTCAGCGAACAGGATCGGCCAGTGAGAACGGCGAATTCTTTGTTCCGTTAATCCTTCCTGACTGCTTCCCGGCGAGCTGTGTGCCGAAGCGAGGGTGCGCCGTTGAACTCGCGAAGCAGAAATGCCCTTAGACCAATCGCCAAGCATGACCCGTCTGCTGACCTCAACTTCGGACACGCGAGCAATTACCACACGTTCGCCGTTTCACCCGACGGCCAGCGCTTTCTGATTCCACGGCCCGAGCCCGACACGCTCGTGGTGCTCGATCGCGAAGGCGTCTCGCGGACGCTCGACACCGACCACTGGAGCGACCCGAAGGTTTCGCCCGACGGCTCGCGCGTCGCCGCGATCAGAGGCCAGCGCAGCGTCTGGACGATGGATCTCGCCAGCGGCGATCGTAGGCAGATGGGCGCGCTCCACGGTCCGCAGGACTTTGCGGTGTCGCTCACCTGGTCTCGCGATGGCTCGCGACTCGCCTTCCTTGCGCTGGACCTCGCCATCGGCAAGGACACGCTGTATCTCGCGAACGCAGACGGCAAAGCGGAGCCGAAGCAACTCCGCACCTTGCCGGGCGTCGGCGGGGGGCTCCTGGGCTTCGCGCCGGACGGCAACTCGGTGATCTATTTTTCGTCGCAGGCCGCCGGTGACGTGCTCTTGCGCCTCCCTCTCGGCGGCGACGCGCCGCCGGTAGAGCTCGCGCACGGGAGCACCGGCATGCTCGGTCCAAGCCTGTCGCCGGATGGCCGGCGTCTCGCGTATCACACCAACGCGAACAACAAGAACGAGGTCTGGGTCCGCCCACTCGGCGACACCGGTGAGCTCGGGACGCCGGTTCGCGTCGGCGACGGCCTCGGCATGACGGCATGGCGCGCCGACGGCGGCGAGCTTTACTACGTCGGGGCCAAGCGCGAATTCATGGCTGCGTCGGTGCGCACGTCGCCGACACTCGCGATCGGGGCGCCGCGCCGGCTCTTCGATCTGCCCAGCGCCATTCCGGTGGTCGCGAGCTTCGATGGCCTCGGCAACGTCAGCGCCGACGGCGGCGCCGTCGTGCTCGCCGTGCCGCCGCGCATTCCGCCGCCGCCGCTGACGGAGATGCGGGTCGTCGATCGAACGGGCAAGGTGGTCGCAACTCCGGGCGAACCGGGTACTTTCTTCGGACGTCCGATGATCTCGCCGGACGGCACGAAGGTGGCGGCCGTCATCACCAAGCCGCTCGAGGACTTTTTCGAGCTCTGGGTCTTCGACCTGGCGGCGAACACGGGGAAGCGGCTCTTTGCCGATCGCGACGTCAATTCCTGGATCTGGTCCGAGGACGGCACTGAGCTCATCTACGTGGCGCAGGACTTCAATAGTGGCGAGGGCGGCGGCATTTTTCGGCGAGCGGCCGACGGCTCGGGAACCCCCGAGCTACTGTATCGACATTACCCCGGCACGGGCTTCAATCTCATCGACTGGTCGTCTGACGGTCGCTTCGTTCTGTTCATGTCGGGCGGCGTGCTCGATGTGCTGCCGCTCGATCGGGAACCGCGCGAGCCCGTCGAGCTGATTCGGGACGAATTCGCGGTTGCCCAGGCGATGCTGTCTCCCGACAATCGTTTCGTCGCGTTCACCTCGGACGAGACCCGCCCGCTGAACGCCTGGCTTTGGTCGTTCGATCCCGACACCATCGCGGTCGGGCCCGCGTCCGAGAAATTGCAACTGTCGACGGAGGGGGCCGGCGGTCCGCTGTCCTGGGGCCGCAACGGGCGCGAGATCACGTACCGCAACAACGGAGCGATGAGCTCGGTCGTGATATCGACCTCCGGAGGGGTTAGCGCCGAGCCGCCGCGCGCGCTCTTTCGTCATCCCGAGGCCGCGGGCAACGCGAGCGCGAGCCGCAACGGCGAGCGCTGGGTCTTCTTCGCGCCGGCCCTCGACAGACGCTGATCGCAAGTCGGCCCGCGTCGGCCGGCGATCGCCGGCAGCTGCTGCGACCGGCGACTCTCAGCAGTTCTGCGGGCAGGCCGACACGACCGTGCCGTCGGTCAGCGTTACCTGTCGGATCAGGCCCGACAGCGAACCGTTGCGTGCGCGACTGGCTTCGACGGTGACGCTCTTCTCGAGAGAGCCCTCGAACGCCGGCTTGTCGACGTTGCGACTGCGGAAGAAACCGGGCGGCGGCCCTTCGAACGACCAATGCTCGACCTGGCCGGCGTTGTCGACGTCGACGAGCATATAGATGTGCGGATTGCGCCAGTCGAGCTTGGCAAGAGTGCCCGTTCGCGTGACCACCTGGTTGAAGTCGAACATGGCCGACATGTTGTGATGGGCCCAGGCGGACCCCGCGAGCAGAACGAAAGCGAAGACGGCGGGCAGGAATCGATTTTTCATGACGCTCCTCGATGGTCGGCGAGCATCGTCTCGTTCGCGACTAAGGTTGCGGCATCTCGGCCTGCTTTGTCCACTACCGGATGAGTGCGGATCCCGGCGTCTTTCAAACTCCGGCCGCGGCTTCCTCGCGGCGCCGTTGCCGCTCCTCCGCGAGCAGCCGCTCATCCTCGATGAGGTCCAGCACCGCCACTACGTCAACTTCGGCGCGGTCGTGCTCGAAGCAGCCGGTGAGCGGCGATTCCGGCTTCAACTGGCCCGCCTCGTAAAGCTTCCAGATCTCGTGGGCATACTCGGTTGCCAGAAGCTCCGGCGCGGCGCGGCCGAAAGTCTCGCGCATGTTGTTGACGTCGCGCTCGAGCATGCGGAACGCGTTGTTGTTGCCGGCCGCGTTCACGGCTTGCGGCAAATCGATGATCACGGGACCTGCAGGATCCAGTAGCACGTTGAACTCGGACAGGTCGCCGTGGATGAGCCCCGCGCAGAGCATACGGACGACCTGCGTAATCATGAACGCGTGCCATCTCCGAGCGTCGTCCGGTGCGAGCTCGACGTCGTTCAAGCGGGGGGCGGGATTGCCATCGGCATCGCGCACCAGGTCCATCAGCAATACACCGTCGAACATACCGTAGGGTTGCGGCACACGCACACCCGCGCCGACGAGTCGGTAGAGCGCCTCGGCCTCGGCGTTCTTCCACTCCTCTTCCTGCACGCTGCGACCGTAGCGACCGCCCTTGCCCATCGCGCGGGCGTCGCGGCTGCCGCGCACCTTGCGGCCTTCCTGGTAGTGCGCAAGCTTGTGGAAACCGCGTTGCTCGGCCTCCTTGTACACCTTTGCACACCGGATCTTCGCGCCACACGCCACGAGGTAGACGGATGCCTCTTTGCCGCTTTTGAGTCGCCGCACTACGTGGTCGATGATGCCGTCGTCGATCAGCGGCTGCAGGCCCTTGGGAATCTTCATGGGCCGGCAGTGTAGAGGTATTCGCGGCAGCACGCGCAGCCGTTTTGGTCATAACGGCTCGTCAGCCCGACCACGAGGCGGGCCTCATCGAGCAACTCAGCCGCTAGCGAATCAAACCGTCCTTGCGAAGCTTTTTGCCGATCGGCGGGGTGATCTCCGCTAGAGCCGCGCTGCGGGACTCGATGTTTTTGACCTTCGTGTCCACCGTGTACACCACCGTCGCACCCCGCGTCTCATAGAGCTTCGACGTGATGTGGACCTCGCCCTTGAGGGTTGTGATCGGTGCGCTCGTCTGAAAATCGAGGGCGACGACGGTGCCATAGACGCCGTAATACGCGTCGGCGGCCTTGTATTGGGCAGTGCCTCTTGTGTCAACAGTCCCGCCTTGCTGCTCCGTCCACGCATGGGAAACGAGGCTGGTCGCGAGCACCGCGTCGGCGTTTTGCGCCGCCACCGCAGCCTCGACGCTTTCGCGCGTAAGCGGCGTCTTCGGAGGCATCAAGTCGCAGCTCACGATAGCCACGGTATTCGCACTCCTGAGCTTGGCCGCCATGGAGTACTCGAACGCGCAACGCTGGTTGTAGTCCGGGCTGACGCCAACGACCAAGACGCGCGAAAACGACTGGTTGTGCGAAACGTTGTCCGACCACTCGCCCTTGACCGCCGCGTGGCTAGGTGACGCGGCAAGCCACCCGGCGCCGAGGACCAATAAAGTCGGCAGGAGGGACTGACGCGTGGCCCTCTGCCGATCGATGGCATTCGTCGACACGGAAGGCTCCTCTCGGCGGTTCATCACGACTCCTCCTGAGTGCACGGTGGCAGCGAGCGAGTGAATGCCGACCGCGCGGCCGGCCGGCAAGCGCGCGTTCAGCGAGTAGTGCTGGGTAGAGCGTACTCGTCGGTGGCCCGGCTCTGTATTGGACCAACGGCTGTTGGCAGCAAATGGCCGGTACTGCCACGCCGGCGCTCCGGCACCGAATCAAGCAGGTGCGGGCTGCGCCGCCGGCGGCGCCGCTATGTCCTTGGCCTTCGGCGCGAGCAGCTTGTCGAACAGGACTGCAAACACCACGAGCCCCACCGCACCGCTTGCCACGATGCCGGCGTGCATCGCCCAGAAGTCGAAGCCGCTCATCGTCTCGATCAGGCCCGCGACCTTGCCCGTGGCGAAATTGCAGATGAACAAGTGCAGATAGTAGACGCCGATGAACAGTCCGCCGACTTGCCGCGGGGCGGCGCGCGAGAACAGCGCCAAGCCCACCGGAAAGATCATGGCGAAGCCGATGTCGTTGACGACGTGGAAGCCCAAGCCCCAGAGCAGCGACGCCTTCTCTCCCGTCGCAGCCGCGTTGGCGCTGGCAAACGCAAGAATCATCGGCGCGGCGGCGGCGATCAACGCACCGATCGCGAGCTTGACGATCTCGTTCGGCTCCCTCCGGTAGCGCGCGTACACGGTCCAGAAGAAGATGGCGCCGCCCACCGTCGCCGTTGAGATGATCGCGTCGAGCGACACGAGCCACGACACCGGCATGGTCTCGCCGAAGAAGACGAGATTGTAGTTCGCATCCCCCCAGAGCAGGTACGCGTTGAAGATCTCCTGGTTGCCGATTGCCGTTGCGGCGAGAATCGGCAGCAGCGCAATCAGCACCGCCATCGTCGCCCAATCGCGGCCAGTGAGCTTTGCCGAAGGCGCGCTCGCGGCGGCCGCGCCGCGCAACCGTTCCGGCGGCAGATACTTGCGGCCCCACCGATACACCACCAGCGCAATCGCCATGCCGACGCCCGCTGCGCCGAAGCCGTAGTGCCAGGCGATCTTCTCGCCGAGGAAGCCGGTGACGATCGGCGCAACGATCACCGCGACCTGCACGCCGAGCAGGAACGTTTGGAACGCCGTGCTACGGCGCAAATCGCTCGGGCCGTAGAGCTCGCCCACTTGGCTGGCGATGTTGCCCTTGAAAAGACCGACGCCGATGAAGAGGCTCAGGATCGCGCCGACGAATGTCACCTCGAAGGCCATCAGAAAATGGCCGGCGACCATGAACAGCGCGCCGATCGTCACCGTCGTGGTGCGGCCGAGCCATCGGTCGGCAATGTAGCCGCCGATCATTGGGGTGAAATAGACGCCGGCGGAATACAGACCCGTGATCGCGGCCGCGAGCGTCACCGGCGTTGCGAGCGGTCCATACAGACTTTCGAGGAAGTGGCGGAAGGGTAGGAAGCCCGCGATGTGCTCCACGTTCTCCGGCAGCAGCAGGTGCTGCGTGAGATAGAGCACGAGCAGCGCCTGCATGCCGTAATACGAGAAGCGCTCCCAGGCTTCCGCGAACACCAGATACCAAAGCCCGCGCGGATGGCCGAGGATCTCCTTACCGGCGGGCGGCGTGAAAACGGCGGCCATGTACGTTCCCCCAACTGTCGCGCCGCACCGCTGCTAGCACGCGGCCGACTGCGCTACGGACTCTCCACAGCGGATAGTAGTTTCAAACGGCCAAAACGGCGAGCCGGCGTGACCGTATCGACCGGGCGCGGCGCTGGTCGAAGCGCTTGGTGCACGGCTCGGCTAGCGGTCGACACCATCGAGCGCCGTTCTCGCGTTGCCCCGCACGTTCTGCGACGCGTCTTCTGCGATCGCCCGCTCGAGACCTGTCCGCACGGAGGGATCGTCGGTGTACCGCGCGAGGACGGCAGCCGCCGCCCCCCGCACGTTCTCCTCGGGATGGCGGGCAAGGTCCTCGAGCAGTACTTGCGCAAACGCTGGGTTGGGGCTCCCGCGCCGGAGGGAATACCACGCTTGCGATCGAAAAATCGGATCTTCCGAGCGGCGCCCCATGTCGAATATCGCTCGAGCCGCCTCGTCGTTGAGCGGGACCGGGAACCCGCGACCGTCGACGCTTGAAGTAATTGGTCTCAGCCGCTCTTGATCCGTGAGCGCGGTGTTCATCACGGTCGCCAGCGCCAAGTCACGCAGCTCTTGTTCGGACAGTAGGGCCCGCGTGGCAGCTTCGCGCACGGTAAGAATGCAGCACGGTCCCGTACGATGATCCGAGGGGTCCTCCGCCGCCGCACGCACCAACGCGTCCCTGACTCCGGGCTCGTCGACGAAGTAGGCGAGCGCCAGCGCAGCCGCGCGCCGCGCGTTCTCGGCGGGATCGGTGGCGAGCGAGTGGAGTAGCGGCTGAAGCAAGGAGGGATCGCCGACGCCCCGCAAGCCCACCCAAGCCACTTCGCGCGCTCCCGCGTCGCGCGAGGTCGTCGCGATCTGAGCCGCGGCAGCGACGATGCCACTGTCGTACGCTGCAAGGCTCCCACCGGGCCCCTGGCGCAGCTTGAACAGGGCGCTCGCACGCTCGCCGTCGCTGAGCGCTGTGTTCAGAACCGTCGCCTGCGCTTCGGCGACCACCGTCGACGTGTCTTTGAACGTGGCGTCCCTGACGCTCTCGGCGACGTGAGCGGCGAAGGATTTCCAGCCGTCGGGTTGCCCCTCGGGACCTACGAATACCAGGATGCCCGCCCGCGCCGCCCCGGTTTGCGCGTCGAGCTGCGTAGCGCTGCACGACGGCTCATGGTTCATGACACTCACCACCAGTACCGTGGCGGCACCGAGCTCGCGCGCAATTTCTTCCGGCGACAAATTGAAGGCGTCGAACGCCGACACGCGTTCGTCCGCAATCACGTTCAAACCGTCCAATGCACGCAACCGCTGCAGAACCTGCTCGTGACACTGCGCGAACTCGGCGGCGGCCCGCGGACCCGCCGCGCCGTCCGGCACAGCGACGACGACCAGGCTGTGGGGATCGAGCGCCAACGCCGCGCGATCCGTCGCCGCGCCGCTCGGCACCGCTGCACCGTCAGCGCTCGCGATATCACCGGCTCCACTCCCGGAGACTGGCGCTCCCGCGACGGGTGCTGGCACCCCGGCTGCCGGCAACGCCGGCGCCGCAGCGGGCGCGGCTTCGTCCGCGCGCCGCGCGAGGCCGGGCCCGCGGTCCACGACATGCAACGCGAGGCCCGCCGCCACGGCGGCGCCGACGAGGAGCACTCCGCCAAGGAGAAGCGACCGGCGCGGCCAACGCGTTTCAGCGGGGGCTCGGGCCGCGAGCGCCGCCGCGATGCGCAGGCGCAGATCCCGTGGCATCTTCGGCGGCTGCTCGGCCGCGAGCTCGCGATAGGCCGCCCAGGCGTCGCGGCACGCTTGGCACGACACTAAATGCAGCTCGACGGTCTGCCTCTCCGCGGAGCTGAGCTCCTCGGGAGCGCGCGCGTCGACGATGAAATTGACTTCCTGGCAGTTCATTTGGCCACCTCCATTCGAATTCCTGGCTCGCTCGCGCGTTCTTCGTTTAGAGACCGCGCCAGGCTCAACCGAGCGCGATACAACCGCGCGTTGAGCGCCTCGAGCGGAAGGCCGGTGATCTCCGCAATCTCGGGCAGCGTGTAACCTTCGGCGCGCAGCGCGAGCAGTGCTCGGTGCCCGCGATCGAGCTTCAACCACGCGCGATGCAGTTGCTCCTCGCGCTGCGTCATGCCGGCCCGCTCCTCGGGATTCGGCTCCGGGCAGGCCGCCGACGCGAGCTCCGCGTCGTCCTGCACGGCCGTCACCGGCGACCGCCGTGCGCGACGCGTGCCGTCCACGAACACGTTGTGCAGCACGCGTAACAACCACGCTTTCACGGGCTGCGATTCGCGCAGCTCGGCAACGCGCAGGTATGCGCGGACGCACGTTTCTTGCACGAGGTCTTCGGCGTCGGCTCTGTGGCGCGCGAGCCTGTACGCCGCGCGGAACAGCGCATCCACGTGCGGCTCGATCAAGCGCTCGAATCGATGCGCGTCGGCAATGGACATTGCGGCCCTCCTGCGTCCTGAGCCTAATACGAACGGCAGGGCGAAAACTGACGGTTCCGTTTGGCTGGCAGGCAACGCGATGCGACGAGACGACAGGTCTGGCGAGCCCTCCGGCGCACCGATATAGTGGGAGCACTCCAAGAACGACACGTCGCCCAGTTTCGACGCCGCTTGCAGTTCCAAAACTCTGATTTCAATTTGTTCGACCCGAAAGGTGCAACCGCGAACAGTCGCGCCGGGGGATGTCGAGTGCACGCCTACCAACCTCGGGTGTCAGGGCTTTTGCGCAATGCTCCGCGGCTAGGGAGCGGGTTCTTGGCGATGGCGTTCATCGTGGCTGCCGCATCGGCCACCGCGCAAACGGCCGCACGATCGCCGGACGAGCGCGCCGCCGCTTTGGAGGCGCGCATGACCGACGTCGAGCGAGTCCGCTTGCTGCACAGCACGTTCGCGCGCCCGGACCGCACCGGCAAGCCGCTGCCTGAAGGCGCAGTCGTCTCGGCGTCGTTTACGCCGGGCATTCCACGCCTCGGCATTCCGCCGCTGCTCGAGACGGATGCGAGCCTCGGTGTCGCCGCGGTAAACGGGCTGCGCCATGACGGCGCAACCGCACTGCCTTCGTCACTCTCTCTGGCTGCCACGTGGGACAGAGACGTCGCGCGCCGGGGCAGCGCGCTGATCGCGAAGGAAGCGCGCGCGAAGGGCTTCAACGTGCTGCTCGCGGGCGGCGTCAATCTCGCCCGTGAGCCGCGCAACGGCAGAAACTTCGAGTACCTCGGCGAAGATCCGCTGTTGGCGGGTACCCTCGCCGGCGAGACGGTCCGCGCCATCCAGGCGGCGCACATGATTTCAACGGTGAAGCACTTCGCCGTAAATCCCCAAGAAACCGGCCGCCATGTAGCCAACTCCATGCTCTCCGATGCGGCCGCGCACGATAGCGACCTGCTCGCGTTCAGGATTGCGATCGAGATCGGCGAACCGGGTGCCGTGATGTGCGCGTACAACCGCTACAACGGCCCGCACGCCTGTCAGAGCCGGTACTTGCTCGACGACACCCTGAAGAAGGAGTGGCGTTTCCCCGGCTTCGTGATGTCGGACTGGGGCGCCGTGCGCGACGTGCACGACTTGCTCGCGGGTCTCGACCGGCAATCCGGCGAGGAGCTCGACGACAAGCCCTACTTTGCCGACGATCTGCTCGCGGCGGCGCAAACGGACGGGGCGATGCGCGCGCGCATGCGTGACGCCGTGCGGCGCATGCTCCGCTCGATGTTCGCGGCGGACATTTTCGAGGATCCGCCGACGATCGAGCCGCTCGATGCGGCCGCCGGTGCCGCCGTGACCCGCGACGCAGCTGCCGCCGGCATCGTGCTACTCAAGAACGACGGCGCGTTGCCGCTACGCCGCAACGCGCAGCGCATCGCGCTGATCGGCGGATACGCCCATGTCGGGGTGATGTCCGGCGGAGGCTCGTCACAGGTCGAGCCTGCGGCGGGCCCCGCGATTGCATTTCAGCCGGCGGAAGCGCGTCGCCGCATGGAGATCCATCCTGCGCCGCCGCTCGCCGCGATCGCGGCGCGGCTGCCCAAGGACGCGCGAGTCCGTTTCAACGATGGCTATTCGCCGACCGGCGCTGCTGCGCTCGCCGCCGACGCAGACATAGCCATCGTGTTTGCGACGCAGTGGATGTCGGAAGGCGTCGATGCGCCGGATCTCTCGCTCCCGCAAGGGCAGAACGACGTGATCGCCGCCGTTGCGGCGGCGAACCCGCGAACCATCGTGGTGCTCGAGACGGGCGGTCCAGTGCTGATGCCTTGGCTCAACGACGTGGCGGCGGTGCTGGAGGCCTGGTATCCCGGCTCGAGCGGCGGCGAGGCAATTGCCGAGGTGCTGTTCGGCGACGCGAATCCGGCGGGACGCCTGCCGATCACTTTTCCGGCTTCGCTCGAACAATTGCCGAGACCGAAGCTCGACGATACGTCCGATCCCAAGCGCGACGCCGGGTCGCAGTCCCACGCGCTGCAGGGATTCGACGTGGACTACGACATCGAGGGCGCGGACGTCGGCTATCGTTGGTTCGCGCGTACCGGAGCGAAGCCGCTCTTTCCTTTTGGCTACGGGCTCAGCTACACCCATTTCGGCTACTCAGATCTCCAGGTAACGGGTGGCGACACCTTGCAGATCAGCTTTTCGGTCACCAACGAGGGCGACCGTGCCGGCACGGACGTCCCTCAGGTCTATGTCGCGGACCGCGCCGGAACCAAGGGCCTTCGATTGATCGGCTGGGGCAACGTGTCGCTTGCCCCGGGCGAGACGCGACGCGTCGAGGTCGTGGCCGATCCGCGCGTGCTCGGCGACTGGTCGACGCAGCGACGCGGCTGGCAAGTGCGCAAGGGCGACTACACCGTGAATGTAGGGCACGCTTCCGATCGCGCGGACTTGTCGGGCAAAGCCGCTATGAAAGCCAGACTGGTTCGCTGAGCCGCACTCGGGCTATGCCACGTCCGCCTTACCGACGCCCGCAGGCATTTGGCCACGCCAATTCGCAGGCGCGCGCGTAGAGCTTGGCGGGGTCTCGCTCCGCGATCGGACCCTTACTGCCGCGCAGGATGAACGGGTAGTCGAGCGCAGTGGGGGCGTCGTGGCGAAGCGGGCCAGCCCTCGCGTTGGCAGTGGCGTTGTTGCAGCCGGCGCCGAATTGCAGCGTGCACGCGCGGTCGAATGCCGAGCTAGCGCGCGCGCGATTGTCGTAGCGCTCGGCGAGCAGGATACCGACCTCGTTGCACGCCCATCCCGAGCCGTCTGCGCAGAAGCCCTCCTGCAGGAAGTACAGGTTGAGGCAGGCATCGCGCCGCTCGGCCGCGCACGCCTTCTCCCAGAAAGGCGTCCATTGGCCGGGATGGTCGTCGCCGAGATGCCCGGACGCGCTCATGGCGGCGAAGGCGACGGACCACACACCGATGTAGGCGAGATGACGGCGGCGCGGCATCCACGCTCGGCCCCACGTCGACGGATCGATGGCCTTGAGTATCGGCGACCGCGCCAGCCGGTCGAGCAACCTCACGGATAGATTGAGGAGCGGCACCTGGAGCAGCTTGTCGTAGAAGGCCGGGACGTTCGCGCTCAGCAGCAACTCGTACAGGAGAACAACGGTGAGCCCGTAGAGCACCCCGAAGAGGATGCGCCCCCCCAAGGTGCGCGGCGAGGTAGCCGGATCGGTGAACAGCAGGTGCATGCCGAGGAACACCGCAATCGGCACGTGCGAGTCGACGAAGTAGTAGCTGCCGGTGGCAGCGTAGTAAATCGCGCTGAAGGCGAACGTCGTCGTCACGGCGGCCGCGGTCATCGGGGTGACGCCGAAGAAGTACTGCCCCGGCAGCGCGATCAGGAAGATCACCAGATAGATGTGGGGCGGATAGAACTGGGTTTGCGCGACGTCGAAGCCCCACGTCATGTCGCTCGCATCGGTGAGCAGCAGCGCCAGCGCCACCACGGCCAGAGGAAACGACGAGGGGTTGAAGATGTGTGTGTTCACCCCGTCGCGCTTCCAACGCAGGAATTCCTTCGCGGTCAACCCGGTCGCCACCATCGCGAACTGCCAGTAGAACCAGGGATCCTTGAACCAGAGGAACAGCGTGATGCTGAAGACGATCGGAAATGGGCCGAAGCCCAGGGCGAACTTGCGGCGGTGCGTCCACGACAAAAGACTGTCGAAGGCGTAGGCAAAGAGCAGCTGCGCAAGGATCAGCGGCGCCGCGTGATACACCTCGCGCCAGTAGTAACCCCAGTAGAGCAGCAGCGTGCTGTGCACGCAGGCCTGCACATAGTGCGGCCGGCGCAGCGCCACCTCGAGCAGCACCGTCTGCCCGCGCCGCAGCACCCAGAACAGCAACGTGCTCCACGCCAGCAGCGCCACGGCGACGCCGACGATCGAGGCACGCACGACAGGCCGTTGATCGAGCACCGGGAGCTGGCTGAGCACCAGTAGGCCAACGACGAACGCGGCGTTCAGCGAAAACGCGCCGCGAGCCGAAAGCATGGTGCTGAAACCGGGGGCCGTAGTAGGAGGATCCGCGGACACTCGCGCCGCGTCGATGGATTTGGGCATGCGCCATCGTATGCGTACGATCCGAGAATTCAAGCCGTAGCCGCGGTCATTGAGCGGCGGGCCACCCTCCTCCCCTTGCATGCCGACATCCGTGTGTCACATACTGAACCACATGGCTCAGTATACCCAGACCCGCTTCGACGCCTCGTTCGCCGCGCTCTCGGACGCCACGCGACGCGGCGTTCTCGAGCAGCTCGGCCGTGCGGACGCATCGATCACGGACCTTGCCGAGAAGTTCCACATGACTCTCACGGGCATGAAGAAGCATGTCGGTGTCTTGGAGCAGGCGGGGCTCGTCACCACGGAGAAGGTCGGGCGCGTGCGGACCTGCAAGCTCGGCCTGCACCGACTGGAGGAAGAGGCGGCATGGATCGAGCGGTACCGCCAGCTCTGGGACGCACGGTTCGACGAGCTGGACAAGGTGGTTGAGGCACTGAAACGGAAGGAGAAGGTCGATGGCCGCAAGAAGAGAGAGTGAGCGTACCCCCATGAAAAACCGCACCACGGTGGAACGGAAGTCCGACCGTGAGCTAGTCGTTACGCGAACCTTCAACGGCCCGGCGCGCATCGTGTTCGAGGCGTGGACCAAGCCCGAGCTGTT
>Ga0137409_10005243_pt1 | contig 13524 bp, 16 predicted proteins | sample CZODoug1_16funga_FD_122059 | JGI IMG/M metagenome (GOLD analysis project Ga0137409, IMG submission 122059) | Vadose zone soil fungal communities from Angelo Coast Range Reserve, California, USA - CZODoug1_16fungal (Hybrid Assembly) | ecosystem: Environmental > Terrestrial > Soil > Vadose zone...
CGCCGCCGGACAATGCCAAGACCCTGATGGACGCCCTGAAGAACCTGTCGATCATCGGCGCGCTGTTCATGATCGCAGGGTATGGCCGGGTGACTCGGACGGCGGAACCTGCCTATGGAGACATGTGAGCCGCGCGTATTCCGCAAAAGCATGCCCTCGGACGTGATCCGAGGGGGGACACCGATTTTGCGCTGAGAATATGCGCAATTTCTTCTAGGCTGCGCGCCGCCATGGGGTGACGCTGACATGACCGGCCGCGTCGAGCATTTGGGCGTCGCCGGCTTTCAGGCCGTGCGCGGCCAGGATTTGCTGCGGCGAACGCTCGGGCACACCGGGGAAACATGGCTCACCGCCCGGCAACCGAACCCCCGGCGCCTGCGAGAGCCAGAACGTGTCGTAGCGGTCCATGAACATCCCGAACACGTCAGGTCCACCGATAATCGCAACGGTGCCGGAACGCACGCCGGTGTGCTCGCAGGCCGCTTCGAACGAAGCTCCAGACGGATTCCACAGCGTGGCCCTGGGATTGGAGGGATCGGGCGCGACCGCGCCGATGCTGCGGCTCACGATGATCCGCTTGCGCAACAGCGAATTCGGTTGGTCCTCGTAAGAACGCCGGCCGTGCACAATCAGGTCGGCGCGATCGAGCGCCGACGTGAAGAACCGCTTGTCGCCCTCGAATTTCAATTCATCGGGCATCACGTGCGCGGCGTTCGCCAGCATGCCGTCCGCCGACACGATGACATAGCCGTCAATGCGTAACGCTGGCATCGGGTGGGGACAAATTTATTCCGAGATCGTCTGCACCACGCTGGAGACCGGCCGGGAGCTCACCGTCGGCAATTTCGCGTCCTTGAGAATTTCCTCGTCATACTGCGCGAGGGTCTGCACCGGAGCCTTGGCCCGCATTTGAACGACCTTGTAGCCGCCGGCCTTCAGTCTGTGCAGCAGCTCGGGAAGCGCCTCCGCCGTGTGCTTGTGGAAATCATGCATCAGGATGATGCCCTTGCCGAGCTTGTCCAGCTTCTTCATCGTGACGTCGATCACCTGCTGCGGCTTGCTTGCCTTGAAATCGAACGAGTCGAGGTCGCAGGAGAACATCGCGATATTGCGGGTGCCGAGATAGGTGACCATTTCCGGCGGATGCTGCAACGCCGGAAAGCGGAAGAACGGCGAGGGTGAAGTGCCCAGTGCCCATCTCACCGCACTGAAACCTTTTTCGATTTCGTCCTTGCGCTGCTGTTCGGTCAGTTTCTTGTTGGTCAAGGTCGCATGCGACCAGGTGTGGGTCCCGACGGTGTGGCCGGCGGCGGCAACCTGCTTGAGGATTTCCGGATAATAGGTCGCGTGCTTGCCGATCGAAAAGAAAATGCCGGTCGTGCATTCCTCCGCCAGCGTCTTCAACACCGACGGCGTATTGAGCGGCCACGGGCCATCGTCGAACGTCAGCACCACTTCCTTGTCGCGCAGGAAATCGAGCTGCTTGAAGTGCTCGAAACCGAATCCCGGTCCGCCTGTGGTGTCGATCTCGACGATGCGGGCAATTCCGAGCGCATTCGGATTGGCGCAGGGCGCTTTTGCGGGGGCAGGGGCCGCCGCGGGGGTGGGCGCCGGGGCGGCTTGCGGGGCTGCCGCCGCGCCCTTTTGAGCAGGCGTCTGCGACCAGGCTGCGCCCGACGCGCACAGCGAGACCACGCCCGCAAAGATCAATCGTGCCGCAATTCGCATTGTGTTCCCCTTACGCTGATCCCAGGTCCGGGATCCCAAGTCCGGCTGCCGTGTCCGGCTGCCATGTCCGGTCTCATGTCCGGCTCGGCCTTTTGCCTCGGCCAGAGCTGTTTCCCGCCCCAGCAGATAATAGCCTAGTAGCTGCTGCGCCGCCACGGCAACGGCTGTTATCCTCAGAGGCGATTTGTCTGCTTGAGCGGTTAATTCCGGGGAGATCGCAGGTTCAGCTCTCCGCCAGTGCCCGCCCGACGGCAGTTTTTACGCGCGTATCCGTTGGCTCGACGGTCTCGGCGAACGCTTCGGCGAGATATCCGTCGCGACCGATGAGATACTTGTGAAAGTTCCAGCGTGGAACGTCCTTGGGCCGCGCTTCCGCGGCCCACTTGTAGAACGGATGCGCATTCGGACCCTTCACCACGGCTTTTGCCGCGATCGGGAAGGTAACGCCGTATTGGTGCTGCGCGGTCGCAGCGATCTCGGTTGCGCCGCCAGGCTCCTGACCGCCGAAATCGTTGGAGGGAACGCCGATGATCATCAAACCCCGGTCGCGAAACTCCGTCCACAATTCCTGCAATCCGGCATATTGCGGCGTGAATCCGCACAATGACGCCGTATTGACGACCAGCAGTGGTCGGCCGGCGTAATCGGCGAGCCTGATGTCGGGCCCGGACAGCGCGGGAAACGAAAACGCATAAGCCTTGACCCGGCTCATGGCGGCTTGCGCGAGGGCCGTCCGTGTCGAGGCCGCTGCTGCGGCCGCCGCCATTGCCGCCGTGAGAATTGCCCTGCGGTCGATCATAGCCATCCCCGGGTGCGATTCGGCCGAGGTGAAGATAGCCCAACAGGCGAACGGCCGCCCTTCAACTAGCCGTTACGGCCGGGCCGGCGGAACAGCGCACCAGGGCAGCGGCAGCAGCGGAAGATAAGACACGTTCCATTCGCAGATCGATTCCGGGCCGCCGCGTCTGAATGCGTGGTTTACCGGCTCGGCCTGTCCGACGACGATGTGCAGTCCGAACAGGACAGCGGCAGCGGGATAGGCCCATTTGTGGAACCGCAGATCGCTCATGCGATCGAGCAGGATCGCTGCCGCGAGGATGATCAGGGGGTCTGTGAAGATGAAATATTCCGACTTCAATCCGCGCCGCACGCCAAGCGTGTCGATCCCGATCGCTGCCACGAGCAGCGCCGCCGCCTGGATCGCGGCTTGGGTTTCGCCGCGCCGCCACGCCACGGCGATGCCTGGAATGATCAGCCAGACCAGAAAAACGGTCGGCCGCGGCGAGGAGTGCAGCACGAAGGTGTAACGGGCGAGAACGGAAGCGACCCCGTCGAGCAGCAGCAACAGGATCGCCCATGGGCTTGATCCGTTGGCGGCATCGGCCGTGTTCGCATCGGCAAAGGTCAGCATTTTTTCCAGCGGATTGAACACGGCAATCACATTGCTGGTATTGTATGCGAGATCGAGCGCCAGCAGCGCGATCGATGCGCCGGCGGCCATCGCAAACATCGATGCCAGCGTCTCCGCTGCGCTGACGCGCCAGGTCACCGCATAGGCGATCATGCATCCGCCGATCAGCACCAGTAACGCTGTCTGATAGATGCCGAAGCGGCCCAGCAACAACGGATGGAAGTGCGCGGCCTCGAGCAGGCTGCGATCAAAGCCGACAGCGATCAGCGGCCACGCAGCCCAGACCGCAGCGATTGCGGCGATCGCCGCTACAATGGCTGCCAGCCAGCCCGAGCGTGGATTGCGCCAGAACGCCACGCTGGCGCTTCCTGCGCATCCGAACGGCAGGACAAGCAGCGGCAGCACACCGACCAACAGAATTGCCTGTACCTTGTTCTCAAGACCGAGCACGCACAATGCTGCCGCGGCCGCCATCCCGAGCGGACGCGCGATGCCGGCGCGTCGTCCGGCCACGATCAGGATCAGCAGCGCAAAGATGACCGGACACGCTGCGACCAACTCGCTGCGCAAAATGCGCGAGTGCACGACAATGCCTCCGGAAAATGCCAGCGCAAAAGTGCTGAACTGCGCGACGCGCCAGTCGCGCACCATGAGGCGAACAAGCACTGCGAAAATCAGCACGCAGCCGGTCGCGATCAGCCAGGCCAGAAGCCGTCCTGCGCGCACCGCGCCGGTCATGGCGGCATCGAAAGCTGCGCTATTGGATGCCGAGGGAATGCTGGACAACGAATAGGGATCGAGCAGGCCGAGCGCATGCAGCAGTTGAAACCAGAGCTTGACCGACAGGATCGTCAAATAGGCGGTGTGATCGAAGAACTGTTGCGGCTTGCCGTCATTGAGGACGAGCGCATTGTAGATCACCATCAAATCCATATCGGCGTTGCGCCAGTAGACCAACGCGTAGCCGAACAGGAAGAACGATGCCGCAAGGCCGGCGACGATCGCCGCCAATCCCCATCGCCAGCCAAGGCGAGTCAGCCGGTCGAAGGCATCCTTCGCGGGAGCGAGCCGTGGGGTGATCGTGGAGGCCGGGGTGAACTGGTTCATGCCGGCGGTCTTTTAGCTCAGCCGTCGCTGCAAAGCGACGGCGGCCGAAGGGCTGAAGCCAAACACCGCCCAGCGCCCCGTTTCGATAGAATCGAAACGGGGCTCTAGATTTTGGATTTTGACGCGTTTTCTTGACCCGAACCGGCCTCCACCCCGGATCAAGTCCGGGGCAGGCTTTCGCTTGAAAACGCTCTAGCGCAGCGAAACGATGAAATCGGTTCCTTCGCCGGTTTCGCCGGCGTTGATACCTTGATCGGAAACGATGATCGAACCGCCTGTCGACAACGCCTCGGTGATGCGCGCCATCGCATCCGCGGGGATGGTGAGGCGATCCAACGCTTCTGCCGGGCTGTCCGGCACGGGCGCTGATTTCATCTCGGCCGCGCCCGCCTTGCGCCGGCGCAAGCCGCGTTCGTCCTCGTCGCCCCACTCGGCGTATCTGACCCGCACGGGAAGCGAAACCACCGACCAATGCAGAACGTTGGCATCGTTCTTGTCGGCCAGCGCCGTGAACACGTGGGTTCCCAGCGGCCGGTCGCTCGGAGCGATCGTCACCGGCACGTCGAACAGTGGCGCGAAATTCTGCCGCACATAGAGCTTTGAATCCTTGCGGCTGACAAACACCGAGATCTGACCGCTGCGCTTTGGTGCGGCGGCAATGGCCGGAGCAGGCTTCGAGACCGCCGCCTTCCCGCTATTTGGAAGGTCCTGATCTTTTTTTACCTCGGGAACGCTGGGGACATCCGTTGCCGCTTTGACGCTCTCGGCCGGCTTTTCGTTTGATCCTTCGATTGATCTGGGCGCGTCGGTTTTCGAAGCCTCGGTTTTGACCTCATCCGAACTTGCGTCGGCTTTCATCTTGTCAGGATGTTGTTCGGTCTTCGCGGCTTCGTGTGCGGAAGCCTCGGTCCCGGCAGGCTTGATGTCGACAGTCGCGGCTTCGGACGATTTGGCTTCGGTCGGTTCGGCCTTCGGTGACGGGTTGCTGCCGGACGACGTTGCATCGGTCATCGTCGCCGAGGCATTCGTTGCCGGCAGCGCACTGCTGGCATCCGCGGTGCGGGTCTGTTCGCGCAACGGCATGGGCGGCGACGGTTCGGTCATGACCGGCTTTACGCCGTCGTCATGCCCAACGCTCGGTCTCAGTTCGAGGGTCGCCTCCGTAAACGCAGGCTTGTTGGTCAAACCGGCGTCCGACGGCTTTTCCGATTTCACGGCGGGAAGCGCATCCGGCTTCGGCTCTTCGGCGGCAATCGGCTGGGCTACGGCTTTCTGCGCCACCAACAGCGGATGCGAAAAACTGGCAGGCGTCATCTCGCCGGGCGTGACAACCACCCGCGCGCCCATCCTGGTCCAGCCCCACATCTTCACGGCAAAGGCCATGGGCATGCGGATGCAGCCGTGCGATGCGGGATAGCCCGGGAGCACGCCGGCATGCATGGCGACGCCCGACCACGTGATGCGCTGCATATAGGGCATCGGCGCGCCGCTATAGATGTTGGAATGGTGGAACTTGTGTTTTTGAATGACGCTGAAGACGCCCATCGGCGTCGAATGACCGCGCATGCCCGTAGAGACCGGCGTTTGCGCGTAGAAGCCGTTGGCGTCGTAAACCCTGAGGTTTTGCTTGTCGATCGAGATCGCGATGATCAGCGGCCCCCGCGGCTTGCCGGATTCCTTCCCCGGGGTCTCGATCTTTTTAGCCTGATGACGTCGAACTTTGCGCGGCCGATGCGAAAGCATCGGCTCGTAGCGCGAAAATTCGGGACCGGAATCCGACCAGTAATAAAGCTGGGCTTCCGCCTGCGAGATGGTGCCGGTAGCACCCGCTGCGGTCAAAACGGCTATCCGCCAAAGCCGGCCGCTCGCCACCGAGGCTCGATACCCATACACACGCATACTCTCGAATCCCGGACTCGATGTTTTAGTTGTCGCAGACGAGAAACGCCTTCACCAGCGCAAGGCCTCGAATCTCGGCAGTTTTCGTTCCAAGCGTAGCAAAAAAGCCTCACATTCAGTTAACGGCTGAGCGCGCCTGTGACCTTTCTGACGGGCTTTCGCGCACTACATAGGTCGAAACCCCGCCGACGGAGATATTCATGACATCCAAAGCCGTAAGACATTGTGACAAAAGCTGGAAGCCTCTGGCTTTGTTGCTGCTGGCATGGGTGCTGTGGCCCGCCTCGGTGGCGTCGGCCGCCGATGAGCCGGACCTGATCTTCCGCCGTTCGACCGTGTTCAAGTGGGTCAGCCCGAACGACAAGCTTGCGACCTATGGCGTCGACGACCCCGAGGTCGAGGGGGTGGCCTGCCATTTCACCATCCCGGAGAAGGGCGGCTTCAAGGGCTGGCTCGGGCTTGCCGAGGAAGTGTCAGACATTTCACTGGCCTGCCGCCAGATCGGCCCAATTCACTTCAAGAGCAAGATGGAGCAGGGCGACGACATGTTTCGGCAGCGGCGCTCGCTGTTCTTCAAGAAGATGCAGATCGTCCGTGGTTGCGACGCCAAGCGGAACGTATTGGTCTATATGGTCTATTCAGACAAGCTGATCGAAGGATCGCCGAAGAATTCGACGTCCTCGGTGCCGATCATGCCTTGGGGATCCGGCGACAGCGCGGTCCAGAAATGCGGTGAGTTCGTTCAGTGACCGAAATTCGGGCGAACGAAACCTGAATTATCGCTTGACCGGGTTCGCACGCGGGCGGACCCACGGTTCAGGCCGAACGTTTGGGTCGCGGCAGCCCACGAGCTGCACGAATTTTTGCGGCACCGATTCATTGCCGCGACCGCTGTCGCCGCATTGCTGCAACATCGCGCCGCAAATTTGGGGCCGCTCCGTTTTCAGGGGATTGGGTTTGTCGATCCGCAGCTCGGGAGCATTGTTACTCCCAGCCAATCGCTCAACGACTGGCGGGCCGGGTTTGCGGGTCGGGGATTTATTGCCAACATCGATGTTGCCATTGCCCACGACTGCTATCCTTTGTTGAATCTACTACAACGCCAACTGCCCAGAAAAGTTGCACGTGGTTTGATTGGGTCGGCCGCACCCCAGTTTTGGTTCACGGTCGTCAGGCCATCCGCTTCTCCACCAGAGAAAAGTTAAAAAGTCGCGTCTGGCTCGAACCCGTCGATTGCCACGACCGTCTGATCTTCAGATGGTCGGTGGAGAGATCGAATGCGAGCCCTCAGCTATATGATCGCTGTTGTTTTCGTTCTGACCGGGCCTTCCCTGGCAGGTTCCGCCGATCGCGACTTGCCGGGGGTAGGCGCCTTCATTTATTGCGGATCTCCGATCATTACCCCCGCACCGGAGGCGATGGTCCCGGTCGGCCGGTGAACGGGCGCGACGGCGCCGATGAACGACGGTATGCGCGGGCAGGGAGTCTCCGTTTTCGGCCCGGCCAGGGTTGCAGCCGGTTCCCCGCAGGCCAGTTTTCACCAAAGGCACTTGACTGAGATTATTGAACTTTTTGGATGATTGTTTCGTCGGGTTCGCGCGACGCAACAAATCTCCTGTGCAACGAAACCATTTCCTGCTTTTGGCGTAGACGTCCGGAAACCGCTGTTGGTTATCAACCCGACAACGAAAACGGCGGGCAGCGCCGGCAAACGAAACCGGAGACAGTCAAATGCGAACCCTGAGCTTCATTCTGGCTGTTGCCTTCGTGCTGGCTGGCCCGTCGATCGCCGGCTCGTCGGACATCGGTCTGCCGGGCGTCGGCACCTTTGCCTATAACGGCTCACCGGTGGCCGCGTCGGCGGCTCCCTCTATCATTGTTGCAGCGCGTTGAACCGCAAGCCTGACCACTAAAACCGCAAGCCTGACGACTAAAATGGCCGGTAAGGTCCCCATGCTTCTTCGCATCAGCGCCGTCGCGATAGCTGCTTTGGTCGTTCTGGCCGGCTCGGCGCAGGCCCAGGTCCGGTCGCCGCCAAAACTTCCCGACCCGCGCGGAGAGTTCGTGCGGCTGTGCGCCCCCCACATGGTCGGCCGCTGGGCGCACCCCGAAGCCGTCTGCGGTTGCCTGCATGACTATGCCGCGGCTGCCGTCGAAGATCCTGATCTTCGCGGTGCGGTCCTGCGCGGCATCAGCGAGACCGGCGTACCGACCATTGAGGCCGATTGGTTGCCGGTGTCGAAACAAGCCCAGATCGGTCCAACCTTCACCAAGATCGCAAAGCCGACGCTGCAATGCATGTTCGAGCCCAAGAACTAACAAGAATTAGTACTGACTATGAGTGATCGGTGAGTCGCTGCCCATGCTTCGAGACGCTCGCGTCGCTCGCTCCTCAGCATGAGGTTGTTGTGCTTCAACAAGTTAGACCTCATCCTGAGGAGGCCGCGAAGTGGCCGTCTCGAAGGATGGGCTGCAATACCAATGTGTGATTCCAGATACTAGGCTTGGCTTCCGAACATTCCGATCCGCCTATCGCTTCTTGATCCCCAACCGCTGGACGCATTTGCGCGTGCGGACAATCCCCGTTGTCGTCATCTGCGCGCCCGATACTTCCTTGATCTGGCCGGTGGGGCACGATCCGTCATCGACGAGGATGCGCTGACCCAGCCGCAAATCGACGATGTCCTGCTCTCGCGACACCTGTTGAGCCATGGCTGGTGATGCCAGCACCAACAGCGCGAGACCGCCGAGCGACGAAAACGAAAAACGCCTGATGTGTGAAATCTTCATGATCGGCGACGCGGCCCGCTTCACTTGCTCTGAATCTTCAGCCCGTTCGGGCCGACATTGATCTGCAGGCCCTCCGGTTCCTTCTTGCTCTGGTAGAGGTTGTAGCCGAGCACACCCACCGCAACGATCAGCGCGCCGATGATGAGGAACAGAACGTTGCGGTTGCCGGGCATCCGGTGTCTCCGTGGGTCGCGAATTCAATCGAATGTACGGGCGCGGCTGCGATTCTGAAAGCGCTCTAAAACGCATGCAAATCCCTCGCAAAGTATGATTTGATCGGCGCGCCGGATCATGGGGAACCATCACGCAATGAACGCCAGCGATACCAAGCGAAAGATCCTCGACGCCGTCGACGCCAATTTCGACGCACAGCTTGCGACGACAAGGGATTTTGTCGCGATTCCCTCGACCCGCGGCGCCGAGGGGCCGTGCCAGGACATGATCGGCGATCTGCTGCGGCAGCGCGGCTATGAGGTCGACGACTGGCATATCGACATCGACGATCTGAAGGATCTGCGCGGCTTCGGCCCGATCGAGCATGACTTTTCCAAAGCGCGCAGCGTGGTCGGCACCTATCGTTCGCAAAGCAATGCCGGCAGATCGCTGATCCTGCAGGGCCATTGCGACGTGGTTCCGACCGGACCGCTCGACATGTGGGAGACGCCGCCGTTCTCACCCGTGGTCAAGGACGGCAAGATGTACGGCCGCGGCGCCTGCGACATGAAATCCGGTACCATCGGCGCGCTCTATGCGCTCGATGCCATCGGCGCCGCTGGCCTCAAGCCGACGGCGCGGATTCACTTTCAGTCCGTGATCGAGGAGGAGAGCACCGGCGTTGGCGCGCTCTCGACCCTGCAGCGCGGCTATCGCGCCGACGCCTGCTTCATTCCGGAGCCGACCGGCGGCAAGATGGTGCGTTCGCAGGTCGGCGTGATCTGGTTCCGGCTGAAAGTGCGCGGCTTTCCCGTGCATGTGTTCGAGGCCGGCGCCGGCTCCAACGCGATCATGGCGGCCTATCATCTGGTTCACGCGCTGGAGAAGCTCGAAGGCGAATGGAACGAGCGCGCCAAAAGCGATCTTCATTTCAAGGCGGTGACGCATCCGATCAACTTCAATCCCGGCATCATCAGGGGCGGCGACTGGGCTTCCAGCGTGCCGGCGTGGTGCGATGTCGATTGCCGGATTGCGATCCTGCCGGGCTGGTCGGTGGCCGACTGCCAGGCCGAGATACGAGCCTGCGTCTCGGCCGCGGCGCGCGATCATCGCTTCCTCTCCAACAATCCGCCCGAGGTCGAATGGTCCGGCTTTCTGTCCGAAGGGTATGAGCTGAAGGATTCCAGGGAACCCGAAGCCGCCTTCGGCAAGGCCTTCAACGCAGTCTATGGCGGAGCGGTCGAGGATCTCGTGTTCACCGCGCTCACCGACACGCGGTTCTACGGGCTGAACTACAACATCCCGAGCCTGTGCTTCGGCGCCAGCGGGGCTGCGATGCACGGTTTTAACGAATATGTCGATCTGGAGTCGCTGCGCAAATCCACTAAGGCCACCGCGCTGTTCATCGCGGAATGGTGCGGGGTGGAGGCGATTTAGAAACGAGTACGTCGTCATCCTGAGGAGCCGCGCTTCGCGCGGCGTCTCGAAGGATGGGCCGTGACCACAAATCATCCTTCGAGGCTCGCAAGAGCTCGCACCTCTCGGGTGAACGCACTTGCGTTCATCCCGGGGATGACGGCAGCGGCTGCGGCCACAACGCCTTCACGATCGCATCGAGCCCCTCGGTCAGCGCGGCGGGCCCGGGTTGCAGGATCAGGGGCGACTTGATCTCGACGATACGGTCGTTACGAACCGCCGGAATCTCGTTCCAGCCCGGGCGCTTTCTGATCTTGTCGGCAACGACCTTCTTGCCGCACCATGATGCCAGGATCACATCGGGCGCAGCAGTGCGCACGACATCAGGCGAAATGATCCGGTCCTTCGCGGCCTGTTGAAACCGCAAGCCCGGCAGCACGTCTTCGCCGCCGGCGATCTCGATCAGCTCGGAAACCCAGCCGATGCCGCTGATCAGGGGATCGTCCCATTCCTCGAAATAGACTCTTGGTCTGGGCGAGGGACGGGCCGTAGACGCGATGCTGGCGAGGCGCTGCTCATAGCTGGTTGCTAATCGATCGGCGCGCGGTGCCGCATCGACCAGCGCACCCAAGGTGCGGATCATCGCCAGAATGCCGGCGATGTCGCGCTGGTTGAAGACGTGGATGGCGATGCCGGCGCGGGCGACCTCGGCGACGATCTCCGCCTGCAGATCGGAAAACGCCAGCACCAGGTCGGGCTCCAGCGCCAGGATCTTCGGAATATCCGCCGAGATGAACGCCGACACCCGCGGCTTCTCGCGCCGCACCCGTGGCGGCCGCACCGCGTAGCCGGAGACGCCGACGATGCGGTCCTGCTCGCCGAGCAGGTACAGCGTCTCGACGGTTTCCTCGGTGAGACACACGATCCGGCGGGGAGGGAACTGGCGCATGGCAACCGGTATGCAGAATTAGCGGTGCGTTGTCACTGTGGCCATTACCTCAGACGTCATTGCCGGATTTACCTCAGCCAGTCATTCTCCTAAGGAATCGCTCGAAGGAAAACCGGAGGACGCATGACGCCGCTGGAAAAAGTCAATTCGATGAAGATGCCCTTTGCGGAACTCAAGGGCGTCACATTCACCGAGGCCGACAGGGATCGCGTGGTCGCGCACATGTTGGTGCGGCCGGACCTCTGCACGCTTCACCACACCATTCACGGCGGCGCCATCATGGCGTTTGCGGATTCGGTCGGTGCCGCGGCAACCGTCATCAATTTGCCCGAGGATGCCAAGGGCACCACCACGATCGAGAGCAAGACCAATTTCATCGGCGGCGCCAGGGAGGGCACCACGGTGATTGCGACGGCGACGCCGGTGCATCGGGGACGCCGAACCCAGGTCTGGCAGACCCGGCTGGAGACCGAGGACGGTAAACTCGTGGCGGTCGACACCCAGACCCAGATGGTGCTGTAGCTTCAGGCCGCCTCCACCGTCTGCACGGCGTTCAGCATCCCGGTTTGCGGATGACAATCCACATATTCGAAAAGCTGCTCGTCGGCGCGGGCGACGGTGACCTCGTGGTAGAGCCGCAGTTTCGCGGCCGGCCCCAGCGTCGACAGGTATTTCATGGCGGCGCCGAAAATCCTGACATGGGTCGGGTGCGATTCAGCCCAGCGTTCGAGCGTCGACAGGCTTTTCCACCAGCTCATGCCGTAGGATTTTTCGGTCGTCGCGCCGTCGGGACCGACGACGGTCATGTAGCGGTTGGCGTAACAGCCGATCGAACGTCCCTGGTCGCGCAGGAAATCCATGCCTTCGCGCAGCACGGGCTCGACATCGCCGAGGTACATCTTGCGTTCGGCGTCTTCGGTGTCGCCCCAATCCTGGCCCGACCGGATCAGGCAGAGATTGTCATGCGGGATGATCCGGATACGCGCGCCGTCGCGGATCGCGCGGGCAGCGCCTGAGGCCGCCATCTCGCTGGTTTGGGAAAGCGGGATGCGGTCGCGCATGCCGCCCCAATAGGCGTGCTCCAAAACCTCGCCGCTCATGCCATCAGCGAGAACGGCGACACCTTCGGGCCTGCCAAGGGATGAGAACAGCGTCTCATAGCCTTCTACAGAGGGGTAAAGCGCTTCGATGAAGGTCCCGAATCCGTAGTTGGTCCGCTGTTCGCCGGTCCAGCGCTCGCGTGCGGCCGGAAACCAGCGATCGAATGTTTGCCGGTCGTCCCAATAGGCCACCGTGACGACGTTGGTGAAACCGGCCTCGTCGACATAGCTCGCGCGGTCCCAATGCGTCGGGCCATCCGCTGCGGTGAAATCTGCGGCGAGCAGCGCCAACGCCCGTTCCGCGGCGGCCGGCGGCGCGCCGCGGGATTGGAGGCCGAAATAGGCCATCACCACCCGCGTCACGCTTGGTCTGTGCCGCGCCACGAAGGACGGGTAGGGCGGCGCATAATCGTCGCCGACCCGGCGGTGGCGCGTACGTGCGGTTTGCAGATGCTCGGGGATCGCGGATTCCATCGGCCTGCTCCTTGTCCGAATTGAAGCGCCTCAGGCCTGCAGCCTGATTTCGCTCATGACCTCGGCATCGACGGGAAGCGAGAAATGCTCGACGCGGTTGGCGCGCGTGGTGTTGAGCAACAGCCGCGTGACGTCGGGCCGCGAATAATGCCCGGCCGGATCGGCGGCGTTCTTTGCCACCCCGATTGCGCCGAGATCGATGTCGGCGAAGAGCAGGCCCTCCTGCTCGGGATCGAGTTTCTTCGCCATCGAGCTGCCGTCCGGCCCGTAGATTGCAGCGTGACCGCCGCCGACATGCAGCAGCGCATGCTTGTCGTCGCGGTCGCAGAGTTCGTCCACCATCGCCTGCGAGACGGTGGCACACGGCGCCAGCACGAAGCAGGAGCCTTCGACCGCATAGACGCGGGACGCCGCGTTGTTGACCTCCCAGCCCAGCGCTGGCGCGAACGGGTCGTACAACGAAAAGCTGGGCCACGCCGCGACATGCACCTGCTCGT